>Ga0247727_10019084_pt1 | contig 10675 bp, 8 predicted proteins | sample WisWelCaveWW1625_FD_202498 | JGI IMG/M metagenome (GOLD analysis project Ga0247727, IMG submission 202498) | Biofilm microbial communities from Wishing Well Cave, Virginia, United States - WW16-25 | ecosystem: Environmental > Aquatic > Deep subsurface > Groundwater > Cave microbial mat | place...
AGTTTAATTTATCTTATACGATGTTTCAATCTTCGCCGTTTTCCCCACCATTCCCGCCACCGAACAGTATTTATCCATCGACAGCCGTATAGCGCGATCCACGTCGCTCGGTTTTATGTTTTCGCCGTGGAAAATGTATTCCATTTTCACTTTGGTGAAAACCCGCGGCGGCTCCTCCGCTCGTTCCGCTTCGAGGTTAATCTGGAAATCCGTAATCTTCGCGCGCATCTTTTTGAGCATCAGTACCACATCCACGCCCGAGCAGCCGCCGAGCGCCATAAGCACCATCTCCATCGGGCCGCTGGCCGCACCGTAACCCTCGTCTTGCGGTGTATTGTCGATAACGACCCAGTGGTTGGAATCGGCTTTAGCGGCAAAGGCGCTGCCTTGAATTTGTTTAATGGTGGTTTTCATCGTTTTAATTTTTAGCCACAGAGTCACAGAGGGCAGAGAGTTTAATTTTTTTCAAACAAATTTCTCTGTGGTCTCCGTGCCTCTGTGGCGTCCATTAATTTTAAATGATGTTTAATTGCTTGCCCACTTTTTCGAACACTCCCGCCGCAAAATCCAAATCTTCTTTGGAATGCGTCGCCGAATTCATCAGCCGAATGCGATCTTTGCCTTTGGGCACAGTCGGATAGCTGATAGCCATTCCGAAAATTTTGTTCTCAAACAGAACCTGACTAAATTCGCGCGCTTTTTTGGGATCTCCGACCATGACCGGCGTAATCGGAGTAGCGGTGACTCCCAAATTATAGCCGAGGTTTTTGAGTTTGGTTTGGAAATAGCGGGTGTTGTCCCACAGTTTCTCCACGAGATCGCCCGATGCCGTTAAGATATCCACCGCTTTGATGCACGCCGCCACATCTGCCGGCGTAACCGCGCTGGAAAACAAAAACGGCCGCGCCCGCTGGCGCAAATAATCCACAATCGTTTTCTTGCCCGCCACATAACCGCCGACCACCCCAAATGCTTTGGACAGCGTGCCGATTTCGATATCTACTTTGCCGTGCAAACCAAAGTGGTCAGAAATCCCGCGGCCGGCCCGGCCCAGCACCCCTTCGCCGTGGGCGTCATCCACCATCACCATCGCGTCGTATCGAGCGGCAACCTCCACAAGTTGCGGCAGCGGCGCGATGTCGCCGTCCATGCTGAACACGCCATCGGTGACCACTAATTTGCGGCGCGCCGACTTCTCCTCTTTCAACCTTTCTTCGAGGGACGCCGCAGCGCAGTGGGTGTAGCGCACGGTTTTGGCTTTGGTCAAACGGCAGGCATCGATGATGCTGGCGTGATTCAATTCGTCGGAAAAAATCACATCCTCCGGGCCCATCAAAGTCGGAATGGTAGCAACATTCGAATTAAATCCAGACTGAAAAGAAATCGCCGCCTCGACGTTCTTGAATTTCGCCAGCTTCTCTTCAAGTTCATTATGCAGAGTCATTGTCCCGGCGATGGAACGCACCGCCGCCGGACCCACGCCGTATGTTTCGATGGCCTGCTGCGCAGCTTTCCTCAGTTCGGGATGATTAGCAAATCCCAGGTAATTGTTCGCGCACATGTTCAAAACTTTTTTGCCATCAACTTCGATCCATGCACCCTGTGCCGTACCGATGGTACGAATAGGGTTAAACAATCCCTGATCTTTGAGCTGTTTTAATTCGTCATCCAGAAAGCTCAAATTCGCCATAGTTCCTCCAAAATTGTCCTTTAAAATTTATAATTGATTCAGAAGTGTGGAAATGGAGTGGCTCGCGCTTAGGCATGTAACTGCTTCAGCCACTTGCTGGAAGATCGTCTATCTTCTATCCTCTATCTTCCATCTTCTATCTTCGAATCAGGGCTCCACCCACTTGCCATGCGTTTTGATCAGCTCAATCAACCGCTCATCCGCGATTTCTTCGGCGATATTGCGCTCAACACACTCTTTGCCGACAAACAGGTTCACCTTTTTCGGACCGGCGCCCACGTAGCCAAAATCCGCGTCGGCCATTTCGCCCGGGCCGTTGACGATGCACCCCATGATGGCGATTTTGACGCCCTTCAAATGGCTGGTTTTGGATTTGATGCGCTCGGTAGTGGTTTGCAAATTAAACAGCGTGCGACCGCAGGACGGGCAGGAAATGAACTCCGTCTTCGAAATGCGCTGGCGGGTAGCCTGCAAAATGTTATAGCTCAGGCGAAGCAAATCTTTCGCCGGCGCGTTGGCCTCAATGTGAATGGCATCGCCGATGCCGTCACAGAGCAGCGCACCCAATTGCACCGCAGCGTCGAGCAGAATATCGTCGAAAGCGCCACCGGATTGATAGCGCAGGAGAATGGGCAAGTTGGCACCGAGCGCATCGAGACGGCCGGCCAGAAAACGGTAGGAACGAACCACCGAAGTCTCCATGGCTTCGCCGCTCAGAGAGAAGAGGATATTCCAGCAGTCGGCTTCATTGCAGTGACTCAAGATTTCGTCAATAGCATTTAAGAGAAAGCCCGCGTTCAATTCTGATGAGACGCCGCCGAGCTGAATTTGCCATTCAATGGGAAGGCCATGTTTCCGCGCCGAATCAATCACCGCCATCACAGTTTCCGATCTGGTGTCTTTCCAGAATTGAAAAACAATACGATCTGCAAGTGGCGGCACGCGCTTCACAATCGGAATCAGCGAGGTAACATCCACCGCTATCGGCAAATAACGGCCACGGTCCGACAGACCGTGCTTCAAAAAAGAAAGCTCGCTCAACTCACGCGGAGTTCGCGGATAAACGTGCAAAGTTTCACATTTTAATTCCGCTTCCTTCCGAGACTGACTTATTACCGGGAGTCGGCCATTTCCATTGTTACCCAGCATAGCGGCAACTTCATCGATGGCTCGATTGGTTTCGTGCAGAAAATCACTGCCCAGAGTTAACTCCACCCGCGGAATGTTCCCCTTTCCAATTCGATAATAAACCAGGTCGCACTCAATGGTATCGCGACGGTTGTACGCAAACGGATAGGGAAGCCGCAACGAAGCGCCATTTATGTCGTCTCCGGGCGTTGTCATTCCCGCACGCTTCAAGCGGGAATCTCCTTGATTAAGCTCGTTAAATTTTCTCACCAACTGCAACGCCACTGGCACCTCGTACACCGAATCCTCGGTTAACGACACACGGATGGTATCGCCAAGCCCTTCTTCCAGCAGTGCCCCAATACCGACGGCCGATTTGATGCGGCCCTCCTCGCCATCGCCGGCCTCGGTGACGCCGAGATGAAAGGGATAATCCATTCCGAGTTCATCCATGCGCGCCGCCAGCAGCCGATACGCCTGGATGGCCACCTGTGGGTTGGAGGCTTTCATGGAGAGAATAATGTCGTGGTAATCATACTTCTGGCAAATGCGCACAAACTCCAGCGCCGATTCTACCATCCCTTCCGGGGTGTCGCCGTAGCGATTCATGATGCGGTCGGAAAGCGAGCCGTGGTTGGTGCCGATGCGCATGGCCCGACCGAGAGCTTTGCATTTCAAAACCAGCGGCTTAAATTTCTCCTCGATGCGTTCCAATTCCTGCTGGTATTCTGCGTCGGTGTATTCGCGCTGCTCGAATCGCTTTTTGTCGGCATAATTGCCGGGGTTGATGCGAACTTTTTCCACGTACTCCGCAGCAATCAACGCGGCATTCGGCGTGTAGTGAATGTCCGCCACCAGCGGCACCTTCACGCCGAGTTTCTTCAATTCGGCTTTGATGTTTTTGAGATTCTCCGCTTCGTGAATCGAGGGCGCGGTAACCCGTACGATCTCGCAGCCTGCCTCCACCAACTGGACAATCTCTTTCGCCGTAGCTGCGGTGTCCATCGTGTCCGCGATGGTCATGGACTGCACGCGGATGGGGTTGTCCCCGCCCACGCCGATATCGCCGACATAAACCACACGGGTTTTGCGGCGACGATAGGTGAGCAGACTTTCAAGATTATCGTTCATTAGGAAATTCAGCCCATGAATTCTTCAATTTCAATTAATCGCAACCGCTCCTGAACCTTATGGAGATTGCAGGACAAGCATGACAATGCTAAGTTTGATTTGACGGTCTTGCCACGGTGTTTTGAAGCAATGACCTGGTCAACAGGGAATCGATGCAAACGAGCATTCTGTGGTAATTTGCAATATTCACAGCGACCTTCTGCACGGATTTCAACTACTCTCCTAAGCGACTCCGAGATTTGTCCCCCTCATGCGGGGACACTCTGTTTTTGTCGCTGCATGATTTTAGTCTTCAACAAACCGCCATATACATCAAGCCTTTCGTATTCTCTAAGCTCCACCAGTTCATCTGCGGTAATGGTGCCAGCGTTGTTTTTTATAGCTAATTCTTGAACTCGGTTTTCTATTTTCTTGGGAAAAGAAAATTTGAGGATTTCCTCATCGCTTGGATGATTAGCAAGAAAATCAATAAAAAGTCTTACGGCCTCAAATTGAGGACTTTGGTTTTTGGTATTCATATTTAACCACCTCGGCTTTATTTTTCAGTATTGAATTGGTCCCGCTCAAACACCACCTCGCCCCCCACCACCGTCATCAGCACTTTGATATCAAACAGCCGCTCTTCCGGTTCAGTCATCAAATCGCGGTCCAAAACCACCAGATCGGCAAATTTACCCGGTGTAATCGACCCTTTCATCTCCTCTTCGAACGCCGCGTGTGCGCCCCAGATGGTCAGCGATTTCAACGCCTCCTCGCGAGTCATTTTCAGTTCTGGGTGCCAGCCTTCCGCGGAAAAGCCGGTGGTATCTTTTCGGGCACAAGCCGCATAAAACTCGATCATCGGATTGCCTTCTTCCACAGGAGCATCGGAGCCGCCGGGGATGTAGCAGCCCAGATTGATAAACGTGCGCCAGGCATAGCCTTCGGTCATGCGTTCCAATCCCAGCCGCCGCACGGCAAAGTGCAAATCGCCGATGGCGTGGCTGGGCTGCATGCTCGGAATCACACCCAATTTCGCAAAACGCGGCATGTCGTCCCAATGTACGATTTGCGCATGCTCGATACGGAATCGCGGGGGCATGTGCGATTGCCTTTCGGGCGGCACTTCTTTCATGGCCCGTTCAAACAGATCCAGTACCGTGCGGTTGGCGCGGTCACCGATAGCGTGCACCGCCAGTTGAATGCCGCTCGCCAGCGCGCGCTTGAAGGTTGGAAAAATCTGTTCGTCCTTATAAATTAACAATCCACTTGTTTCTTCGTCACGGTACGATTCCAGCAGCGCGGCCCCGCGCGAACCGAGCGCACCGTCGGCGGTAATCTTGATGCCGCGCACCGTCAGCCGATGATTGAATAACCCGATTTGCGGACCTTCTCGCAGAAGTCGCTCCGCATTCTCACCTGGGCCGCGAATGAAAGTATATATTCGAATGTTCAATTCGCGTTTCGCATACATCTCCTTCCACAAGTCAACGGTCCGCCAGTCCGTGCCCATGTCGTGCACCTGCGTCAAGCCATACGACAGAGCAATTTCGTCGGCTTTCCTGGCGTACCTGTGCATTATTTCCAGCGCGGTGTCGGGAGGGAGATGTTTCATCAGCAGATTCATGGCATTATCAATTAGCATGCCGGTGGCTTCACCGGTCGTCTTATCCCGCAGTATTTCTCCACCCTGGGGATTGGCTGTTTCCCTGGAGATTCCGGCTAACTTGAGTGCCAGCGAGTTCGCCACCAAAGCGTGGCCATCGACGCGACGGAGCATCACGGGGTGATCCGGAGCCATGCGATCCAGATCGTGACGCGTCGGAAATTCTTTCGTAGGCCAGTCCTCTTCAATCCAGCCGCGACCAGTGATCCATTCACCTTTTTGTCTTTGCTCGACCTCCGACTTCACTTTCTGCAAACACTCATCCAACGACCGCATGCCGTCCAGATCAAGCTGATATTCCCGTTTGCCCACCCCCATGTAATGGTAGTGGCTGTCGATAAAGCCTGGCACCATGGTTTTGCCTTGCAAATCGATTACTCGGGTTCCGGCGCCAATGAAGTGCTCGATCTCTTCATTCGTTCCAACGGCGAGGATTGTTTCTCCCTTCACCGCCACGGCGTGGGCTTTGGGCATTTGATCATCCACGGTATAAATCACGCCGTTTTTGAATGCCAAATCGGCTGGCTGGGCAAAGGAATTCTTTGGATGCAATAACATCGTCACCAATAGAATCATCGTACAGCCGAGTCCATCTGCTTTCATTCGGCCCGCTCCTCCTCGTTTCATCTGCACGCCAAACATACTTAAAAAAGGGCTGGCAATCAAGAATAAACTTCCGCGCGACCGTTTTTAAAATTGATTTTATGGGAAAATCTGCTAAATTTCGACTGCCATGCTGAAAGCTTACTTGAAAAAAATATATGATATAGCCAACCGGGGCGATGCCACCGAAGAGAGCTATTATGCAACGCTGGCGGACTTGCTTAACCAATTTGTTCTGTCAAAGCAAAAGAAACACATTCATATCACCACCCTTCCAAAAAAGACTGAAGCCGGCAACCCCGATTTCCGAGTTTGGGACGGAACAGAACATATCGTGGGCTATGTCGAAGCCAAGGCCCTCTCCGTTGAGAATTTGGATGCCATCGAAGAAACGGAGCAGTTACAGCGTTACCGGCACACGTTTCCCAACTTAATTCTCACCAATTTTTTTGAGTTTCGACTGTACCGCAATGGCGAGTTAGTGGACAGAGTTGCCGTCGCCCGCCCCTTTGTAGTTCGCAAGCTTCAGACCATGCCGCCCGTTGAAAACGAGGGTGCGTTCTTGAGATTGTTCGAAACCTTCTTTGCGTTTTCCCTGCCCCGGGTGTACGACGCCCAAACCCTGGCCGTTGAGCTGGCGAAGCGCACGCGCTTTTTGAAAGATCACGTAGTGGCGGAGGAACTGAAAGTAAAGGAAAAAGAACTTCAACCCCCGGTGGCTTTGAACCACCGGGGGTTCCGGGCGGAGGAACTTAAAGAAAAGGAAAAAGGCCGCGGATTCATTCATAGTTTTTATGAGGCCTTTCAAAAGTACCTCATCGCCGGGCTGTCAAAAGAAGATTTCGCCGATTTGTATTCCCAAACCCTCACCTACGGACTGTTTGCCGCCCGCACCCGCGCGAAAAACGGCTTCAACCGCAAATTAGCCTACGACCACATTCCCCGCACCATCGGCATTTTGCGCGATGTGTTTCGCTTCATCTCGCTGGAGGACGTGCCGCCGCCAATGGAGTGGATCATCGATGATATTTCGGAGGTGCTGGCGGTCACCGATGTTAAAAACCTCCTGCACCAGTATTTTCATGAAGGTAAGGGCAAAGACCCCATCATTCATTTTTATGAAACCTTTCTGGCGGAATACGATCCCGCAACTCGCGAAAAACGCGGCGTGTATTACACCCCCGAACCGGTAGTTTCGTACATCGTCCGCTCGCTGAATCATATTCTCAAAGAGAAATTTGATCGCCCGGATGGATTCGCCAGCGGTGAGGTGACCGTTTTGGATCCGGCCGCCGGCACCCTCACTTTTTTAGCGCAGGCTGCCAATCAGACTGCGGAAGAATTTGTCGCGCGACATGGCGAGGGCGCAAAAGAAACATTTATCAAAGAGCACATCCTGGAAAATTTCTACGCCTTTGAATTGATGATGGCGCCGTACGCCATCGGCCATTTGAAGATGGCATTTTTGCTAGAGGAATTGGGCTATCAACTCAAGCCGGATGAGCGCATCAAGCTTTATCTCACCAATACTCTCGAAATGGAGGAGTTGGCGCAAACTGAACTGCCGGGGATGGCCTCGCTCTCGGAAGAATCACATTTGGCTGGAGCGGTGAAAAAGGGGCAGCCGATTTTAGTGATTCTCGGTAATCCACCCTATTCCGGCCACTCCGCCAACCGCAGTCAATGGATGGACGATTCCCTGAAAAAAGGCTACACGCTCCCGAACGGCGTTAAAGATGACGGCTACTATCGCGTCGATGGCCAGCCGCTGGGCGAGAAAAATCCCAAATGGCTCCAGGACGACTACGTGAAATTCATCCGCTTCGCGCAGTGGAAAATCGATCAAGCTGGCGAGGGCGTGCTGGGGTTCATCACCAACCACAGCTATCTCGACAATCCTACCTTCCGCGGCATGAGACAATCGCTGATGAACAGCTTCGATGAAATTTACGTTCTCGATTTGCACGGCAACAGCTTGAAGAAAGAAAAGTGCCCGGATGGATCGAAGGATGAAAACGTTTTTGATATTCAGCAGGGCGTCGCGATTGTTTTGATGATCAAGGAGGGAGAAAAAGTCGAGGACCTTTTTGCTAAAAAGGAAGGAAAGAAAAAAGACGTCAAAAAGAAATGTCAGGTGTATCACGCCGACTTATGGGGACTGCGAGAAAAGAAATACAACTGGCTTGAGAGATACGAACTCAAAAACACAAAATGGCAGAAGCTGACGCCAAAATCGGAGTTCTATCTTTTCATTCCGCAGGATGAGAGTCTCTTCAAAATTTATAAACACTATCCCAAAATAACCGAGATATTCCCTGTTAATGGCGTTGGTATGACAACTGCCAGAGATGGATTTGTTATCGATCATAACAAGCCCAATTTAGCAAATAGAATACGGCTTTTTAAGAATAGCAAATACTCTGAGGACGACCTTCATAAGTTTTTTCAAATTAACAAAAAGAAGGGCTGGGAGATTCGGAAAGCATGGAACATGCTGCAATCAATTCCAGATTCTGAATTAAATCAATATATAACGCCGCTCCTTTACCGACCATTTGATATCCGATCTATTTTCTATCACGATTCAGTAGTTTGGAGAACGGTAAAGAAAATCATGTACCACATGTTCGTCGCTTCAAATCTGGGATTGATTTTACCAAAAAGAGTAGAAACGAGAATTCCATGGGGCCATACCTTTTGTACTGAGAAAATAATTGAGCACGTAGCAGTCTCATTAAAAACAACTGACTATCTCTTTCCCCTCTACCTTTACTCGGATCCGAATCATTCCTCTGATCAAATTAGAAGCACCAGTACCACCATTATGATGGTCTTCGAACCCACAGAACCACACCGCCGGAAGAAACCAAATTTAAATCCACTGATTGTTGAATCTGTGAGCAAGGCGTATGGAGACAAACCCACACCGGAACAGATTTTTCATTACATCTACGCGGTGCTCTACTCCAATATCTACCGAACTCAATATGCTGAATTTTTGAGAATCGATTTTCCGCGCGTGCCGTTTACTTCGGAATACAAATTATTTCAGAAGATGTCGAAACACGGCCAGCAACTGGTTGAGCTGCACTTGCTGAAATCGAGGCATGTTGACCGACCGCTGGTAAAATATCAAGGCAAGGGTTCAGACAAAGTTGAAAAAATCCGATACGACGAAACGACCCGGCGTGTTTATATCAACTCCCAGAAGTATTTCGAAAAAGTTGAAAAGTCCATCTGGCAATATCACATCGGCGGCTACCAGGTGTGCGACAAATGGCTGAAAGACCGCAAAGGCCGGGCGCTGGCGTTGGAAGACATCCGGCATTACTCCCAAATCGTGACCGCGATTGCCAAAACCATCACTATTCAAAAAGAGATTGATAAAATTTATCCTGATGTGGAAAAGCAAATAATTGAAATTTAGAAACCATGAAACGAAAGGAGAATGTTATGGACAAAAAGACCATGATTGACCACTTGAACGAAGACCTCGCCGGCGAACTGGGGGCGATTATTCAGTACCTTACCTATGCGGCCAAGTCGACCGGGCCGTACCGTCCGCAGTTGGCGCAGTTTTTCCTGGCCGAGGTGGCCGATGAACAACTGCACGCGCAGTTTCTGGCCAACAAAATCGTCGCGCTTGGGGGCGAACCCACCACGGTGCCGCGTGCGGTGCCAGCCGCAAAAACCAACCGCGAAATGCTCGAAGCGGTGCTCGCCGCTGAACGCCAAGCCACCCAGGATTACACGAAACGCGCCCAGGAAGCAGAAGAATTCGGAGACAAGGGCTTGGCCGTCCAGTTAGAAAACATGGTGCTCGACGAGAGCGGCCACTCGGAAGAGACCGAGCGCATTCTGCGCGACTGGCCGATTTAATTCACTATCATCAGTAAAATTTAAACGCGGAGGAAATCATGGAAGTACAACTTTATCACTATCGCGCCAAAGTGATCGGCGTCTACGACGGCGACACCATGACCGTGGACATCGACCTCGGTCTGCATATCTGGGCCCGCGGCGAAAAAGTGCGGTTGGCGCGCATTAACGCGCCGGAGCTCAAAGGAGCGGAAAAAGAAAAAGGCCTGGCCGCCCGCGATTTTCTCATCAGCAAAGTGATGGACAAACACATCATCATCGAAACCATCAAAGACCGCGAAGAAAAGTACGGGCGTTACCTGGCGGAGATCTGGCTGAAAGACGACAGCGGTCAGTTCCAAAACATCAACGATCTGATGGTGCAAAATGGCCACGCGGTGTATAAAGAGTATTAGCAGCAGGTACGTACATGAAAGCAACCATCAAACGTATACTAAAACCTAAAATCATTCAAGAGTGGACCGCTCTCCTGAAAGAAAAAGGCCTGCGGGAATTTCTCAAGCAGAAGGGGTGGAAAATCGTCGTCGCGGTTTTTTTGTTTTACTTGATCCGGGATTCGCTGCTGTATCTCGTCTTGCCGTATTTGGCAGCGCGCGGTC
>Ga0247727_10019085_pt1 | contig 10675 bp, 10 predicted proteins | sample WisWelCaveWW1625_FD_202498 | JGI IMG/M metagenome (GOLD analysis project Ga0247727, IMG submission 202498) | Biofilm microbial communities from Wishing Well Cave, Virginia, United States - WW16-25 | ecosystem: Environmental > Aquatic > Deep subsurface > Groundwater > Cave microbial mat | place...
CGCCGTGGGGGAATCCCACGTACAACGTCTTCGGGTGGCAGAAACCCTGTTATTTGCTGCAGGAAGGCTATGCCAGCACCTTCAAGGAATTGATGGACGCGACCGAGTGGGATCAGTATGGCACGGGCCGGAACGAGAAGTGCGCCGACTGCATGGTCCACTGCGGGTATGAAGCGTCTGCGGTTGCCGACACGTTCGGGTCCTGGTCCGGGTTCGGCCGCACGGTCAAAGTCACGCTGTCGCCCAATGCGCGGTAGCGCGGCGGGGTAAGCGTCCTCAATCTTCGCTCCTTGTGACAGATTCCAAATACCATACGCCGGAGCACACGAAATTGGAGGGGCGGGTGTTTCGTCCCACCACGCCGGCTGAATTGGCCGAGGCGGTCGAACTCGCGTTCGATTATCGCGGCAATGTGACGCTCGTGCTCACATCGGGCGAGCAGATTGTCGGGTACCTGTTTAATCGCGAGGCGACGGGCCCGAAGCCGCTGCTGCAAGTGTTCCCGGAGTCGGGCGGCATGCGTGAAGTTGCCTATACCGATGTCGCTTCGATCGCGTTTTCAGGGGAAGACACGGCATCCGGAAACTCCTGGGAAGCGTGGGTCACCAAAAAGGAATCCGAGCGGAAGGCTGAAGCCCAGCGGGCCGAAGCCGACGCCCGTGCGCGCGGTCATCTGTAACGCAACGCCAACTTCCCGCACCTTTTTCTCCCACAATTCCAATCTGAAAAGCTCGCGACGCAACGCTGCAATCGTGCGTTCGAGTCGGTCTTGAATCGTTCAAAATACCCCATGAACACTGGCGATTCGAGGTGTCGATCAGGACAATCAGATTATTGACACGATCTGCCAGCTATGCTACAAGAGTGCGCCCTGACGCCCGCGTAACCTGTGTATTCTTCGAGTGTTTTCCTCTTGAGGGTACACATTGATGATGCAAAACGGGATTGGCGGGCGTGCGGATTTCGTGAAATTTAGCGTATTCATCGGGAACGCAGCGTTGGGCTGGGCGACGGTGTGGCTCGGGTCGTGGTTGGCCGGTGTCCCGGTTGCGTTGGCGATGCATGAGACGGATCATCGCTTCACCGTGGAAGGGTCGGTCTGTGGAGCCGACGGCGCGCCGATTTCCGGAGTCGAAGTTGTCGCGAAGGATGTGCGCGTCTCCGTATTGAGTACGACGCTGACGGACGAGCGAGGCTACTACAAAGTTACGCTGCATCTGCATAACGACAACAAGGGTGACCCGATTGCCGTCTATGTAAAGGACACAGAAGGAAAGATTCAGCATGAGCAGCAGATCACCGCTCAATTTGATCCGAAGGATGTTCATACCGAACGAAAAACGACAGTCAATTTTGGATCCGGGTGTGATGTGTCGTCCGATGAGCCGCCGTCGTGGGTCTATTATGGGGCGGGGCTAGCCGTTCTTGCAGGGGGCGCATGGGCCGGCGCCAGGCTGCTCCGAAGCCGGAAGCGCCAGACCAGAAGCAGCAGGAGCGGTAAGCGGTAGCCGGTTTTCATTCATACTTGGGTCCGTGAGGAGTTTGTGATCCTTGCGGACCGGTTCTGAGGGGCAGGTAGGGATGGGCGATCGCGCAGTCCCAAGCGAGTGATTGAAACGCTTTTGTTTCAGGGAGCGGCCTGAAGCGAAAGCGTCTTTTTTTTGACGTGACATGGTTATGGTTATGGCTGACGGTCGTTGTGCCGAAGACCGAAGAAAGGAAGAGGGGAAACATGATGAAGTCGACAACGTGGGTCCACGGGGTGCTGTTTGTCGGTGTGGTAGGAATGGGCTTCGCGGTCTCGAGCTGCGGTGAAGGGGGCGAGGGCCCGATCGTGGCGCCGCCGGATCCTCCCGCTGAATATGCGGATAAACACATGCCGGCTGATTGGTGGGCGGACGAGAAGATTGTCGAGGAAGGTCGCAAGCTGTTCATCGGAGAAACCAATCCTGACGTCAACTGCGCGAGCTGCCACGGGAAAGACGGGAAGCCGGTCAAGGCCGGGGCCCGTGATTTTCGTGTGACGGACCGCATGAAGCTCTATTCGGACTCGGTTTGGTTCTGGCGGATTGCAGAGGGCGTGCCCAATACCAAGATGAAGGCCTGGAAGAGCAAGCTGCCTGACGAAGATCGCTGGAAGCTGGTGGCGTTCGAGCGCAATTTCGGGCTGAAGGGGCAGGAGTGGGACGCGAACAAGAAGGCGTGGGTGCCTGTTGGGTCCGTGGCGGCCGCTCCAGCGGCTGATGCAACGGGTGTCAAGAAGGGCGCCAAAAAGGATGCAGCTCCGGCTGGCGGCAAGAAAAAGTAGATCGCGAAGCAGGGAGGAGGGCGGCGAAAACCATGAAAACGTGGCAGCGTAGTCTGTTGATGCTGTTCGGGCTTCTGACGGTGTTCGGGACCACGGCCTATGCGCAGGTGCCGAACGCTCCGACCGTCGAGTTTCCCTATACGGGGAACCGGACGGCGGTCTGGATCGTCGCCCAGCTCCATATCCTGTTCGCCGCCTTTATTCTCGGTGCTCCGATCTTCGTCGTTATTTCGGAGTGGCTGGGATACCGAAAGCAGGATCCGCGGTATGATCGGCTGGCGAAAGAGGTGATGAAGGTCACGGTCATTCTCTATAGCATGACCGCGCTGACCGGCGGACTCTTCATCTTTGTGCTGCTGGCCACCTATCCGCAGTTCACGACCTGGCTGATCAACCATTTCTTCCTGATCTTCGCCGTCATCTACCCTTTACTGTTCATCGGCGAGACTATTGTCCTCTACCTGTATTTCTATACCTGGGACGCGTGGAAGGGGGACAGGAAAGCACGGCACATCGCGCTGGGCGTGCTGCTGAACATCATCGGCACGGTCACGCTTTTTGTCATCGACGGCCCCACGTCGTTCATGAACACGCCGGCGAAAGCGGAAGGCGCCTCGATCGTCGAATTCATCCAGACCGCGACGCTCTGGGACAAGGTTTTCAACTACAGCTGGCTGCCGCTCAACCTGCACCGGCTGGTGGGCAATGTGACCTTTGGCGGCTTTATCACAGGGTTGATCGCCGCCTACATGTATATGGGGGCGAAGGACGACAAGGAGCGGGCCTATTACGACTGGATGGGCTTCGTCGGCAACCTCATCGGCGTGGGCGCGCTGCTGTTCCTGCCGTTTATGGGCTACCTGCTGGCCTACGAGCTCTGCGACTATGACGCCTCGATCTGTCCCTATATGATGGCCGACCAGCTCTCGATGTTCTTCGAGATGCAGGGGGCCATGATCGGGCTGATCTTCCTGGCCAGTAATTACTATATATGGTTAAGCATGAAGCGGATCGAAGGGGTCGAGCGCGTGCGTATCTCGGTGCTGACCGTGATGGTGATGGTCGCGCTCCCGTTCGTCATGACCTACACGTGGGACCGATTCCCGGTGCCGGATCCGACGTCGCTGGCCGTGCTGCTGCCGCTCGTGTTGCTGCCGGTCGTCTTCGGGCGGTTCATTCCCTTTACGGTTTCCTCGCGTGCCGCGATCAAAGTATCGTTCCTGATGGTGATTGTGGGCAACGCGATCTGGATGACGCCGCATGGCTTTGTCGCGACCGGCGCGAAGCTGGTCGAGGAACTGGAGCTGCCGGGCGATTGGAGTTTTCTGGCGCTGATGCCGGCGAAGAATTCTGCGGCGATCACGCTCGTCTTCGTCACGGTGGTCAGCTACATCATCTATAATCGCGCGATCAAGCAAGGCACCATCGTATGGGGCAAGATCGACTTCGCCTCCCAGTTCGTGCTGATCTTCCTGGCGTTCAGCGCCATCTGGACGATGGGACTCATGGGCGCGGTCCGGTCGTTGCTCCGCAAGTATTACCATACCTACAATCTGGTGCCGGATTTTACCGCCGAGTCATTTACGCCGACGCTGGCCTATTCGGCCTGGTGGATCACGGGCATCACGCTGGTGTTCTACATTGTCGTGAGTTTCGCCATCCTTATCACGCTGCGGGCGTCCGAGTCGAAAGCGCACGCGCACGAAGACAGCCCGGCGCCGGTCGGAGCCAAGTGACGCGGTGACAGCGGAATCCATCTATAATTGAGGGCGGTATGAACGAGCAACCCAGTTTCATCAAGAACGTCGTGAAGAAGGGAATCGTCGGGGCTGTCATCGGTGCTGTATTTTTCGGCGCTGCCACAGCGCTCGGATTCCCTCCCATCTTCCGCTACATGTTCGTGGCCTATGCCGCACTGGGGACCGTGGTCTTTATTCTCTTGGATGCGCCGGCGCTTCCTACGTTTGGCGGCATCAAGGCAGTAGTGGCGCTCCTGGCGTTCTATCTGGTGCTGTCGGTGGTCTACATCGGAGGGGCGTCGCTCTGGCCTCAGTACGATCCGGAGGATGAGAAGGGGAAGATCGTCAAACTGCTGGAGGCGAAGCGGAGAGCTTCCGAGCAAGGCAAGGCAGAGGAACTTCTGGTCCGGGCCAAGGCGTTGTCCGAGAAAGCCGACTCGATCATGCAACGGCTTCAGACGCTCGGAGGGCCGACCGTGGCGGCGCCTGCTGCAGGCGGAGCCAAGGCCGGAGGCGCCGCGCCGGCATCCGGCGACATCGTCGCCCTGGGCAAGGAACAGTGGGAGTTGCAGGAATGCTACAACTGTCACAAGTTGGAGGGCAAGGGCGGCAAGAAGCGGGGACCCGAGTTGGATAATATCGGCAACCTGTTGAAGCCTGATGAGATGAAAGAGAAAATCCTCGATCCGCGGAGCTGGATGGCGGAAGGTTTCGAGAAGGAATACGAGAAGAAGAAGATGCCCGACAAGTACAAGGAATTGATGGAAGAGAAGGACGTTGACGCGCTCGTGGCGTTCCTGGCCACCTTGAAGAATCCGGCGGTCAATACGCCTAAGCCGATTAAGAAGAAGTAGGATGCACCAGCCTAAGCTGAAATCAAAAGTCCGGTGCGCCGACCGGGAAGTCGGAGAGATCACGCGCGTCATTGTCGATCCTCTTTCCCATGAGGTCAGTCATATTGTGGTCGGCGGGAACGGCGTCGGCGGCGCCGAGCGCCAGGTGCCGGTGTCAGAAGTGCAATCGGTCGCGGACGGTCTGGTGCAATTGAGGACCGCGTCCAGCGCGCTGGCGCAGTTCCCTCCGCTCAAGCGCGAGGACTACGTCACGATTCACGAAGTCGAAATCGCCCACCTCGAAGACCATTTGCATGTCGAGTCCGGGGAAGTGCTGGTGCCGTTGCCGACGCTGGAGCGCAATGTCCCGCGCCGGACCTTCTTCATGAATCTGACGCATGCGATCGGGACGCTGGTCGCGCTGCCGCTCGCCTTCCCGGTTCTGAAGTACCTCATGAAGCCGATGTACTCCCCGTTCGACAATGCGTGGCTCAAGGTCGGCAACGTCAATCGGATTAAAACCGAGGATGTGGGCATTCAGTTCAAGTACAAGAAGAAGGTGAAGGAAGCCTTCATGCCCGAAACCGATGTCGACAAGAACGTCTGGCTCTTGAAAGCCTCACCGGACGTGCTGGAGGAAGTGTACAAGGGCAAGGATATGGAGTTCCGGGACCAGGCAGGCCGCCTGGTGTGGACCAACAAGAAAGATGTTCCCTACGTCGTCTTCTCCGGCAAGTGTCCGCATCTCGGTTGTGGCTATAAATGGCGGAAGGTGCCGAAACTGGGGAAGGAAATTTTTCTGTGTCCCTGCCACCTCAGCATCTATGAACCGAGTGGCAAGGTGCTGGATGGCCCGGCTCCCCGCCCATTGGATACGCTGCCGATTCGCGTGGATGCGGGCGGGAATGTTGAAATCATCGACATGGAATTCAAGGCGGGGACCAAAGCCCAAACCCGGATTGTCTGATGAGCAGCCAACCCAACGTATTAGAAAAAGTCATCGCGTTCGTGGACGAGCGAGTCGGCCTGAAAACCCTTCAGGCCAAGATGCTCAACGAACCGGTGCCGGGCGGATCGCGATGGGCCTACATTTTCGGTTCCGTGCTGTTGTTCGTCTTCATCATGCAGGCCGTGACCGGCATCCTGCTGATGTTCTATTACGTGCCGAGCGCCGATCACGCCTACGCCAGCACGCAGTACATTATTCATGAAGTGGATTACGGCTGGTTTCTGCTGAGCTATCACTTCTGGGGCTCGTCAGCCATGGTGGTGATGGTATTCGCCCACATGTCGCAGGTCTTTCTGTGGGGCGCCTACAAAAGTCCACGGGAAATGATCTGGCTGGTCGGGCTGGCGCTGTTCGGGATCGTCATGGGATTTGGTTTCACGGGGTACCTGCTGCCGTGGGACCAGCGGGCCTATTGGGCTACCACCGTCGGCGTCGAGATCATGGACAAGACGCCGATCGTCGGCGACTTCATGGCCCGGTTCCTCAAGGGCGGGGCCACGCCCGGGCAAATGACGCTCAGCCGGTTCTTCGTGATCCATGTGATGATTTTACCCGCGGCGTTGATGGGATTGGCCGGGCTGCACATCTTCCTGTTTCGAAAAGCCGGGCCGGCCGGTCCGTTCCGTGGGACACCGGAAGAACTCAAGGCCAAAACCGACTATTTCTTTCCGCGGCAGATTTGGAAGGACATGGTGGCGATGGGTGCGGTGTTCGCGACCATCTGCAGCCTGGCGTTCATTGAGCCGGTCGTCTTGCTGGAGGAAGCGACGCCCGACCCCGGCGAATACCATCCGGAGCCGGAGTGGTACTTCCTGTTTCTCTTTCAATTGCTGCGGTTGAAAATATTCTCCGGAGAGTTCGGCCAGTTCCTCGGCGCGATCGCCATTCCGGGAGCCTTCATGGCGCTGCTCGCGGCCCTGCCGTTCATTGACCGGAGCCCTGAGCGCAACATTTTCAAACGGCCGGTGGCCTTGATCGGCTGGATCGTGGTGATGGCGACGATTCTGATTTTCACAGTGTCGGCGATCATCAACCGGGAATTTTTGGACTAGGCCGCGAAGGTTCAATTGGCATGACGGATCAGCCGACTCAGATGTCATCGGTGAAGTTGGGGTTGGCTGTGGCGTGGCCGGCGTTCTGGACCGGCATGCCGATCAAGATCGTGCTGGTCTTGCTGCTGCTCGCCATGGGCCAGCATCCCTGGGAGTTTCCCGGACTGGCATTTCTCCTGCTCCTGTCCATTCCCGTCGATATCTGGGCCGTGGGCCTCAGTGGTCGGACGGTGTTGCTGGAGCGGTTGGGTGTGGAACCGCCGGACTCGCTTGGTCTGACCCTTTGGTGGCAGGGCGCGGCGCTCTATGCCACGTACGGATCGCTGGCCTGTTTCCTTGAACGCCAGACGATCGCCGGCTCCAAGGCAGTGGTGGCCAGGATTCTGGATCTTGAACTGTTGAAGGCGATTCCGATTGCCGAGCGAATCAGTATCGAGCTGACAGCCTGGGGGAGTATTGCAGCGGTCGTGCTGCTGGCGCTGACGCTGGGGGGGCTGTTCCTATTCGGCAAGCTGGTGCAGCGGCAGGCTGATGCGGCAAGCCCGACAGCGGCGTCCTACGAAGCGCGGATCCATCAATGGGATCTGATGCGGGTGCCGGCCGATCAGCCGCTGATGTTGACGGTGGTTATGGCCGTGGGTGTCACGATGGTGCTGTTGTTGTGGGCGGTCATGCCCGTGACGACGCCGCACCCCCATGAGTCGTATAAGCAAGACGAAAAGAAAGCCGTACCGATGTTGAAGCCGACGGACGCGCTCCAGAAGGCGGAGCGCGTGCTGACACAGGCCGAGGCGTCGGTGCAAACGCTCGAAGAGAAGGCCAAAAAGAGCAAGGGGAAGGCACCCACGACGCAGGATAAGAAGGCGGCCGCGAAGCAGAAGAAAGCCTAGCGCGTGTACAGGGTTGAGGAGATTGCCATGAGGAACCACGAGGCATCACGGGGACGAGTCCGGGGTTGGCTGGACGCATGGGGCCTGTCTGTCGTCGGGTTGGCGTTGCTGGCCGGATTGCTCGGGTTTCCAGTGTCGGGGTGGGCGGAGGATGCGGCAAGCGCATCGGCCGCCGTCAGTTATCGGGATATTCCCCAGTTGGGCGGCAGCCGGAACATCATCTGGGTCATTGCCCAACTCCATTTGCTGCTGGCGGGGTTCGTGCTCGGGGTGCCGATCTTTGCCTGGTTGTGCGAAATCGTCGGATGGAAAACGGGCGAGAAGCGGTACGACAAACTGGCCAAGGAGTTCACCAAGCTCCTGACCTCGTCGTATGCCACGACGGCCCTCTTCGGAGGAATTCTGCTGTTCATGCTCATCGGCTTCTATCCGAAGCTGATGACCTATCTGACGGATGTCTTTTTCCCGTCGTTCCTCGTCTATTGCGCGTTGTTCCTGCTTGAAACGGTGACCCTCTATTTGTACTGGTATGGCTGGGACGTGATGCTGGAAGGGCGCGCGAAGGTGTTTCATCTCTTTCTGGGCTTTCTGCTGAATGTCTTCGCCTTTTTCATCATGATTATCCCAAACTCGTGGGCGACGTTCCAGGCCAGTCCGGTCGTGATCGCCGAAGGATCAAGCCTGGCCCGTGCCTGGGCCGCCACCTGGAATCCCACCTGGTGGCCGGTCAATGTCCACCGCCTGATTGCCAATGTCGTGCTGGGCGGCTTCATCTGCGGCGCGTACGCCGGCGTCCGTTACCTGTCGGCCAAGTCCGCCGAGGAGCGTGAGCATTACGACTGGATGGGCTATGTCGGCAACTTCATCGGCGTGTTCGGGATGTTGCCGCTGCCCTTCGCCGGCTACTGGTTGATGCGGGAGGTGTACCAGTACAACCAGCAGATGGGCATTACGCTCATGGGCGGGTTCCTCTCCTGGCTCTTCATTCTCCAGGCCATGCTGATCGGCGTGCTGTTCCTGGGAGCGAATTACTATTTCTGGCTGGGGATCACGTACCGGATTCCCGGGGCCGAAATGAAGTACAGAAGGCCGATCATGGCGATGCTGGTCATTCTGTTGCTGTGCCTCGGCGTCTGGATGACGCCGCATTCGCTGGTCGCGAGCCTGGAAGAGGCCCGCAAGCTGGGCGGCACCCACCATCCCTTGCTTGGCGTCTTCGGCGTCATGTCGGCCAAGATGACCGTCGCGAATCTCATGATCCTGGTGACGTTTATGAGCTTCATCATGTACTGGCGCGCCGGCAAGGAGGAAACCGCCACGTGGGCCAAAGTCGCGAAGGCATTGGTGGGAGGGCTGTTCGGCGTGGCCGCCATCGTGATCATCGTCTTGGGCGTCTGGGGCTATTTCGTCCCGGCGATCGTCCGGATCAACTATTTCTCTGTCGCCCAGGTGTTGATCGTCCTGTTTGTGCTCCTGACGGTGACTCCGTTGACCGCCCTGCTCATGAAGACTGCGCGTACGACGACTGAAATGGTCTGGGGACGCATGCCGCCGCGGGCCGGTTACGCGCTGGTGTTGAATGCGGTCATGGTGATCCTGCTGATGACCCTGATGGGTTATGCGCGGTCTTCTTCGCGCGTGCACTGGCATATCTACGGAGTGATGCGGGACTCGTCGCCGTACGCCTACTCGCCCGCGCTGGGCTATGCCGCCGCCTTCATGTCGCTAAACACGTTTATTTTCTGCATGCTCGTGGCGTTTATTTTCTGGGTGGCGACCATGGGGGATAAGGCCAAGGCAGGACATGGCGCGACGCCGGCCATGGCAGGCGGATCGCAGGAACTCGATACGCACAAGTAATCGGGTGGACATCGCGGTTCATATCGAACAGCGCTAACGAGGGATTATGAGCGAAGTCGTACTATTGCAGTTGATCGGTCTTGGCGTCATCGGCGTGGGCGTCCTGATTCTGCTCTTTATCCAATCACGGTTCCCCCGCGTCATCGGGTTTGTCATGATCGTGCTGGGGACTTTTTCGTTGGTCGCGCTCAGCGTGCCGCAAATGGCCTCGCTGCCTCCGGCTGAGGAAAAGTTCGATGTCGCCAGTATCAAGACCGCCAACGACATGGCGATGATTGGACAGAAGATTTTCTTCAGCAAGGGCCAATGTGCCCTGTGCCATTCCATCGGGCCCAGCGAATCGGCCCGCTGCCCGGATCTGAAGGGCATCGGCGCCAAGCTCTCGCGGGAGTTTATCTACGAGAGCCTGACGCAGCCCCAGGCCTATATTTATCTGGACTACCGGCACGAAGGACCGCCCAAGGACTATCCGGCGCGGATGCCGCATATCAATAAGAATCCGATCGGCCTGTCGAACAACGAAATTCTGTCGGTGATCGCGTTCCTGCAGCAGATGAGCGGCGAGCCGATCACGGTCAGTCCGTCAGAGATCGCGATGCCCGGACAGCCGGTGCCAGTTTCGGCGACCATCCCTGCGCGGGCTCCAGCCCCGCCCTCACCGGCGAAGAGCAAGGCGAAGGGCAAGACGAAGAAGGCGGACGCGGGTGAAGCGGGTCTTGTTGCGATGGTGGTGCACGGTCGATAGCTGAGGGCAAGGCAGGGCTGAAGCCCTTAACGAGGAAGGACGCTATGAAAGGCGGCATACATCTCAAACCAGCGCTACTGATGGTCGGCCTCTACCTTTTTTTAAAATTCGGCATGCCGCTGTTTACGGCGCCGCTGCCGGCCAGCCTGATCATGCTATACCTGATGCTCACGTTTTCAGGGATCATGATTTTCATGACGCTCAGTGGGACGTCGATGGAGTCGTTCCTGGGCCCCATC
>Ga0247727_10019086_pt1 | contig 10675 bp, 5 predicted proteins | sample WisWelCaveWW1625_FD_202498 | JGI IMG/M metagenome (GOLD analysis project Ga0247727, IMG submission 202498) | Biofilm microbial communities from Wishing Well Cave, Virginia, United States - WW16-25 | ecosystem: Environmental > Aquatic > Deep subsurface > Groundwater > Cave microbial mat | place...
GCGCGTCTTCCGGGTAGCTGGCCACGTCGTTGCTGTTGATCCCGACGACCGCGACGCCACGCTTTTCGTACTCCTTGCAGAGCCGGGCCAGCTCTTGCTGCACGTGCTTGACGTACGGACAGTGGTTGCAGATGAACATCACCAGCAAAGCCTTCGCGTCCTCGAAGTCGGACGAAGCGATCATCTTCCCTTCCGTGTCGCGCAGGGTGAAGTCGGGCGCTTGCGTGCCGAGATCGAGCATCGTTGAAGGGGTCACTGCCATGGAACACCTCCATAGTCACATAGTCAGGATCGGCGTCGCATTCGGGTCTTGCGGATCAGGAATGCGCGCCGGCGACGGAGCGAACAATGTCCCGATCTTTCGGAAAGCGCAGGAACCTCTTCTTGGCGACCACTCGGTCGCCGACCCAGACCGTGAACTCGCCGGTGTTCCCCGGCACTAGTTCGGCCTCGACCCCCAGTTCCTTCTTCAATGTGTCCGCCGCCCGGGCGGCCCTGGGCTTGTAAGACGCTCACACGAGACAGTATCGGATGACGACCTTCTCGCGGGTTGCGCTGGTTTCCATTGAACGGTCTCCTTTGCACGGACAGTTGCATTCAGGCGCCATCTCCGTAGCCTACGCCACCGCCCACCCCTCCGACAGCACCTCCGCCTGCTCCAGCACGCCTTGTGGCTTCCGCTACGAGACGACATCCAAGTGCTGGTAGAATTCCCGGTCTCCGTTCACGGCCGACGCGACGGTGAGGAACCGGTGACCCCGCAAGAGTTTATCCGAAAGTGGCACGCGTCGAGCCTACGCGAGCGGCAGGGCTCCCAGGAGCATTTCATCGACCTCTGCCGCCTCCTCGGCCAGAAGACCCCGGCAGAGGCCGACCCCGACGGCTCCTGGTACTGCTTTGAGAAGGGGGCCACCAAATACGGCGGCGGGGACGGCTGGGCTGACGTCTGGATGAAAGGTCACTTCGCCTGGGAGTACAAGGGGAAGCACAAGGACCTCGACGCCGCCTACGGGCAACTTCTCCGCTACCGGGAGTCACTCGAAAACCCACCGCTGCTCGTCGTGTGCGACATGGAACGCTTCGAGGTGCATACGAATTTCACAGGTACCGCGAAGAAGGTCTACTCCTTTGACCTTCACGGACTGACCCGGGAAGAGAACCGTGCCGTCCTGGAGGCGCTTTTCACCGAGCCAGGCAGGCTCAAGCCCGGAACGAGCGTTCAGGAAGTGACGGAGCAGGCAGCCAGGGAGTTCGCATCTCTCGCTGAGCGGCTTCGTTCCCGCGGCGTCGAGCCCCGAGCGACGGCTCACTTCCTCAACAGGATTCTCTTCTGCCTATTCGCTGAGGACGTGGGCCTCCTCCCCGCAGGCCTGTTCAATCGGCTTGTGGAAGCGGGTTCTGGGAACCCGCCAGAGTTCACGGGGATGCTCTGCGAGTTGTTCAGCTCGATGGTGTCTGGGGGGCGCTTCGGCTTGGACCGCATCCACCATTTCGACGGTGGCCTTTTCGCGGACAGCGACGTGGTACCGCTCGAATGGCAGGAGATCGGAATCCTTAGGCGGGTCTCCGCATTGAACTGGAGCCAGATCGAGCCCGCGATCTTTGGCACGCTCTTCGAACGCGGCCTCGACCCCGCCAAACGGAGCCAGATCGGCGCCCACTATACCGATCGCGGCTCGATCCTCCGGGTGGTCGAGCCCGTTCTGATGACTCCACTCCGGCGCGAATGGGCCGAGACCAGAGCGAAGGTGGACACGCTCCTGGCGAGAGCCAAGACGGCCACCACCGCCGCCGTCGAAACCAAGAGCCGCAAGGAAGCCCGGGCAGCAATCAAGAAGTTCCGCACGCAGCACCTCGACCCCGTGCAGGTCCTCGACCCGGCCTGTGGATCTGGGAACTTCCTCTACATGGCCCTGGAGCTTCTTCACGAGTTGGAGAAGGAGGTCCTTCTCGTTCTCGCCGAGGTGGAGCGTGGGCAGTTTTCGCTCGATATCCGCGTCGGACCGCACATGGTCCGCGGGATCGAAATCAACGCCTTCGCGCACGAGCTCGCGCAGGTGACCATCTGGATCGGCCACCTCCAGTGGCACCTCAAGAACGGCTTCTCGTTCGAGACCAACCCGGTTCTGAAGCCCATCCAATCCATCGAGTGCCGGGATGCGATCGTGGACCTCTCCGACCCCGCTGGGCCCAAGGAAGCGGAGTGGCCGGCCGCTGATGTGGTCGTCGGGAACCCACCGTTCCTCGGCGGGAAGCGGATGCGCTCCGAGCTCGGCGATGAATACGTCGACAGGCTCTTCGAGGTCTACGACGGCCAGGTCCCTCGGGAAGCGGATCTCGTCACCTACTGGTTCGAAAAGGCGCGTGCCGCCATTCAGAGCGGCAAGCTGAAGCGGGCCGGGCTGCTGGCCACCAACTCAATCCGAGGGGGCGCGTCTCGAAAGGTCCTTGAACGGATCCGCGAGACGGGTCAGATTTTCATGGCTTGGAGTGACGAGCCGTGGGTCGTAGAGGGAGCGGCTGTTCGAATTTCCCTGGTCGGTCTTGACCGCGGCGACGAGCAGGAACGCAACCTCGACGGTCGCGCCGTATCCGTAATTCACGCGGATCTCACCGGAGGTAGTGCGTCGGGCTCGGCCCTCGACCTCACCAAGGCCAGGCGCCTGAGGGAGAATCTGGGCATCGCGTTCATGGGTGACACCAAGGGTGGCGCCTTCGACATCTCCGGAGAACTTGCCCGGCAGTGGCTCGCGCTACCGCCCAATCCGAATGGTCGCCCGAACTCCGACGTAATCCGGGCTTGGTGGAACTCCATGGACGTGACGCGTCGGCCGCGGGACTGTTGGATCGTCGATTTCGGCGTGGACAGGTCGGAACAGGACGCGGCCTTCTACCAAGCCCCGTTCGAGCACATCCGAACCCACGTCAAGCCAGCGCGGGACAAGTCTAGAAGTACGCGACGAGAGTGGTGGCTCCATGAGCGACCGCGCCCCGAAATGCGGGCAGCGCTCCGACGGCTTCATCGATTCCTTGTGACGCCGACTGTTGCCAAACACCGCCTGTTCGTCTGGTCAGTCCCGGAAGTTCTTCCGGACCACCAGTTGTACGCCTTCGCACGTGATGACGATTACTTTGTCGGCGTTCTCCAGTGTCGCTTCCACGAGGTTTGGTCTCTGCGTCTGGGCACGTCGCTCGAGGATCGGCCGCGCTACACGGCCACGACCACATTCGAGACGTTTCCGTTCCCCCGACCCGACGACGCGCAGCGCTCCGCCGTTGCCGCAGCGGCCGCCGAGCTCGACCGTCTGCGCACCTCCTGGCTCAATCCGGAAGTAGCCGAGCCAGCGGAACTGAAAGCGAGAACGCTGACCGCCCTCTACAACCAGCGCCCGACGTGGCTCGCGAACGCCCACGCTGCCCTCGACGCTGCTGTCGCGAACGCCTATGGCTGGCCAATGGATATCTCCGATGACGAGGTGCTCACGAATCTACTCGCGCTCAACCTCGAACGGGAGCCGGCATGATTTCCGCTACCGTTGCCTCGGCCAGAACAGCGCGGGGAGGGAGAGGCCGAACGCGAATCCGTGTCCGTGGTAGTGAAAGTGCCTCAGGTATGACGCTCACCACTCGACCACCTCGGACGCCCTCTTTCTCGACAAAGCCGGGCGCACCAAAGTTAGGCGGACGAGCCCCCCTTCAAGAAGCCGAGCGCGTCGATTGGTATGATGCCGTGGTTCTCGGTAGTTCCGGCTTCTTCCATACGGTCAGCGCCGGTCACGGCCACTCCGATAACGCGGTTCGTCCCGTCAATGACAGGGCCACCAGAGTTCCCCGCAACAATGGGAGCATTCGTTAGAATTCGACGTACACCCGAGACGGGGCGAAACCCGACCACTAGTCCAGGGATCAGCACTCCCGAGTCTCCCACGCGGTAGTTGGGATAGCCGACCACTGCTATGTGATCCATCTGCCGGATGGAGTCGGCAGATCCTATTCGTAGAGCGTCCGAGCCGGTCCCATCGATTTCTAGCACCGCCAGATCGAGGACATCGTTTCTTGCGACCACCCGGACGGGTCGCTTTTCGTGAGTTGCGGAAGCCTTGAACGCTCGAGTTGTTTCACCCAGGACGTGCGCACACGTGATGATCCCGTAGCCAGCCAGTGTGAATGCGGTTCCCTGCCGTGAACTTTCTTCGCACTCAAGCACCCAGAGTCCTCTGCTTGTCTTGGCGAAGTCGAATTGCGGAGGTACCGGGATGGTCCGCAGGACACGAGTCTGGTTTCGATGTAGAACCTCAGGAAGCACGCAATGATTGATCCACTCCGCAACGTGCTCAGCGAGGTGGGGCCAACTCAGCTGTTCGTCTTCGTACGGTCCCACATACGCGAAGCGCGTGAAGGAGAAGTAGCCAGCGCCGAGCAGCCCGACAAGCTCATTGTGGTTTGGAGTGCAGGACACGACGGCTACGGCCCTGTACCGTTCGATGGATGCGGCCTCCATCGCTCCCCCTCGTGCTGCCCCTGGATCGTTCCCGAACTCAATCGCAATCGCCAGCCAGCCTTCGTCGAAGTGTACTCGACCTTCGAACCTGTTCTTGAAAGGGAAGAGATCGGCCAAGTCCGGCATCTGCTCAGTCACCAGTCGCAGCGCTTCATACTTCACGCCATAGCAGATGTTGGCTTCTGGCAGTTTGCTAGGAGGTTTCCAGTTCGGCGTGAAACTCATATGTTGAGGCGGGACCTCCGGTGATCGGGAGTGGACATTTTCACCTCGTGCGCGACGGCCGGCGCGGAGTACTTTACGCTCGATCCTGGCGGGCCGAGAGTGGCGCCTTGACGAGTGAGGGCTCGGCTCTCCAGCCGGCCGGGGAGAGCGCGAGAGCGCTGTTCACCGCGACCCAGGGAGAGCCGAGCCACGGAAGTGCCTCTCGCCCCGGTTCCGGCTACAGAAAAAGCGGCCCCATTGGCGACAATCGAGGTTGAGCGCCTCGAAATCTCGGGGATGCGGGCCGACCAGAGAGCCCGAATTTCGAATCGCGGAACGTCTGGCTCCCCAGACCGGTTTCAAATCGGAAGAAAAAAGAGCGCCGTTTCAACAGCGAGCATGCTCTCTGGAGAGCCACCAGGTCCCGGGGACCGCTGCATGGTAATAGAGGAGGCAGCGGGGGTGGCGACCCCGGCCGAGGCCCGGTGCGAACGACGCGCCCGGCCGCGCGGTTCGAACCTCGGCCCCGCTGGCCACGCGCTTCGCCTTGCGCCGGACCGCAGGCCCTGGTTCGCGGTCGGCCCGGCGTGACGATCGACCTCAACATCAGCTACCGGCGTCGGTCGGAAACACCTCCCAGTCGAGCGCCAGGAACTCCGTACGGCAACGCGATCCAGATCCCGTGTGAACCCGCAACCGGTCGGCCGACTTGTCCTTTCGCAGGCTTGAGGTTGTCTGCCGGATCCTCTGTTCACTTGATGAACGGCCGGAGCAGGTCGATCGGTAGAGGGAACACGATCGTCGAATTCTTCTCAGCGGCGACCTCCGTGAGGGTCTGGAGGTAGCGGAGCTGCAGCGAGGTCGGGTTGCGTCCCAGCTCTTCCGCTGCCTTGGCCAGGTTCGTGGCCGCCTGGAACTCGCCCTCGGCGTGGATGATCTTCGCGCGCTTCTCGCGCTCGGCTTCGGCCTGCTTGGCCATGGCCCGCTGCATCTCCACCGGCAGGTCCACATGCTTCACCTCCACGGCGGAGACCTTGATCCCCCACGGGTCCGCGTGCTTGTCGAGGATCGTCTGCAGCTCGTGGTTCACTTTGTCACGCTCGGAGAGAAGCCCGTCCAGCTGCACTTGCCCCAGCACCGAGCGGAGCGTCGTCTGGGAGAGCTGGCTCGTGGCGTACTGGTAGTTCTCCACCTCGACCACTGCCTTGCGCGGGTTCATCACGCGGAAGTAAACGACCGCATTCACCTTGAGCGAGACGTTGTCCTTGGTGATGACGTCCTGGGGCGGAACGTCGTGGACCACAGTCCGAAGAGACACCCGAACCATCCGGTCCACAATGGGGATCAGAAAGAACAGGCCCGGCCCGTAGTCGTAGCCCCGGAGGCGGCCCAGCCGGAAGACAACTCCCCGCTCGTACTCGGGGAGGATCTTGATCGAGCTGGCGATGAAGAGGACTAGGACGACGAGCGCCGCGAGGACCCCAGCCGACAATCCCAGCATGCTCCCTACCTTCCTATTTCCGCCGGCCGGCTGGCTACCGGCTCCACGCAGAGCCTCCGGTCGTCCACTCTACACCCGTGCGCCCTGCTTCTACTCACGAAAAAGCCCTGACGGCGTGAATCCGCCGCCAGGGCGCGCCGCGTGGCCGCGGGGATGGGAAGCCCCCCGTGGCGGGCCCGATTTACGCGGCCTTGAAAAGGCACAGGAGGCTCCGGGAGTATCTTCAGGGCCGTCTCGCGGGTCAGCCGATGAGCTCTTGGAGCTCGCGGCCCCGCTGGAGCTTCCGCAGCGCAAAGGCCTCGATCTGCCGCACCCGCTCGCGGGACAGACCCAGGGTCTGACCGACCTCCTCGAGCGTGCTGGGCGTCTCGCGGCCAAGGCCGAACCGCATGCGGAGGATCTTCTCCTCTCGAGGGGTGAGCGCCTTCAACGTCCGCTCGACCTTCTCCTGCCGCTCCCGATCCAGCATCGCCTGAATCGGGGAGGGTGCGTCGGGATCCGCCAGGAACTCCAGGAGACCCTTGCCCTCGCCCGCAGAGAACTCCTCGAAGGCCTGGGGCTCGCGCGCGATCCTGAGGATTGCCTCCACGTTCTCCACGGGCATCCCCAGGGCGGACGCGATCTGCTGGGGTTCGTGCCACGGCCCGGCGGACGCCCCCATCTCGCCGGCGGCGCGGAAGATCTTCGCCATTTTCTCGCTCACGTGCACGGGGATCCGGATCAGACGCCCCTTGTCGGCGATCGCCCTCTGGATCCCCTGCTTGATCCACCAGAAGGCGTACGTGCAAAACTTGGTCCCTCGCTCCCACTCGAACTTCTCCACGGCCTTCATGAGCCCGATGTTGCCTTCCTGGATCAGATCCATGAAGGAGACCCCGTGACGGAGGTACTTCTTCGCCAGATAGATGACAAGGCGCAGATTGGCAAGGATCAGCCCCTCCCGGGCGCGGTCCAGGCGAAGCTTGAAGCGCTTCGCCTCGTCCACCGAAGCTTGGAGACGGGGGTCGGCGTGCTCCCGAGCGTAACGAAGTATCCGGGAGTAGAAGCGCTCCAGACGGTCGAGAGGCCACTGGCGTCCTAGGCGCGGGCCCTCGAGATCGCCCTCGAGCGTGTACTCGCGACAGGTCCGAGGCTGGCGGAGCGCGAGCCTAGCAAGGGCCTCCCATGCCTCCTGAAGATCGCGAGCCAGCTCCAGATCCTTCTGCTCAACGAGCAGCGATGTCGCGCCCACTTCCCGGAGGTACAGGGGCAGGATCGCTGCCACCGATTCTTGTTCGCGGCGCCACGAGGGCCCACCTCCAAATCGGAGCATGCCGGCGTTCGCTCCCGCGATAGCGTGGGAGAAGTCCTGCTCGGACGACACGCGCCTTGCTTCGGCTGGTTTACCGGCCATTGCTTCCTGACCTCCGTGGCAAGCGCCTCCCCTCAAGACCCGGACCATCCCACGCAAGGCGTGGGCCCCTTGACGTTTCGATCATCGCTCGCATGGCGGCGCTCACGAACGTTTGTGGATCACCTCATCGATCAGTCCATACTCCTTGGCCTGCCCGGCCGTCATGATGAAGTCCCGATCAGTGTCCCTCTTGATCCGCTCCATGGTCTGACCGGTGTGGTCCGTCAGGATGCCGTTGAGGGCCTCTCGCATGCGGAGGACCTCTCGCGCCTGGATATCGATGTCGGTAGCCTGGCCCGAGAGGTCGCTCACGAGCGGCTGGTGGATCACGATCCGCGAGTTCGGGAGCGCTAGGCGCTTCCCCTTGGTCCCGGCCGCGAGAAGCACCGCCGCCATGCTCGCCGCCTGGCCGACGCAGATCGTCATGATGTCCGGCTTCACGAACCGCATCGTGTCGTAAATGGCCAGTCCATCCGTGATGGATCCGCCCGGCGAGTTGATGTAGATCGAGATGTCTCTCTCGGGGTCCCTGGCCTCGAGGAACAGGAGCTGCGCGATCACCAGGCTGGACAGCATGTCGCCGACGGGAGCCCCGATGAACACGATGTTGTCCTCGAGCAGGCGGGAATAGATGTCGTAGGCGCGCTCCCCGCGGGACGTCTGCTCGACCACCATCGGTACAAACGGCATGGCTCAACCCCCACCATGAATAATACGCTCATCTCGAAGCTGTGCGGCTCCGTACCGTTGCCGGCGGCATGGACGAGTGCCAGAACCTCCTTCGTCGGGGTGACATGCCGATCTTGCAGGCCTTTCGGCATACCGGACGGAGTCTTCGGAAGGGACAGAGGATCAGACACAGGGAAGAGGAGGAGCGCCGCGTCTCCGTAAAAGGTATTATGGTTGACGACATGAGACCTTTCGCTCATTTCTTCAGGTCATCTGAGCCAAGTAGGTCATGTCACTCATCCTAGCTCCCAAGGAGTTCGATAAGTAACCTCGCTCTCCGCTCCGTCGCCCCGTCGGGCTGCAGGGGTGCCCGGGGGCGGGCGCTCGCATTTTTCCGTCAAACGCGCGGTCCTGACCGTCGGGGTCGCGAGGGGGTATGGAGATAGATGTCCGAGACCGTCAGGCTCACGGCTCCCAAGCGGCTCGACCTCTCGAAGATCAAGACGGCGATCCCCATCCCCAACTTGATCGAGCTGCAGAAGCGCTCCTATGAGCGGTTCCTCCAGATGCACGTGGCTCCCGCGGACCGGGAAACCGCGGGACTCCAGGCCGTCTTCAAGTCGATCTTCCCCATCCGCGATTTTCGGCAGACCTGCTCTCTGGAGTTCGTGGAGTACACCATCGGGAGCTGGGAGTGCCGCTGCGGCGAGCTCCAGGGGATCGACAACCTCCGGAGCAAGTGCAAGTCCTGCGGCCACCGCTTGATCGCGCCCGATGCCCGGGGTGGGGAAGTGGTCTGCGACTCGTGCGGCAACCTGACCCCGGTCGTCATCCGCGAGTGCGAGCAGTGCGGGGATCCGGTGGCGCTCACGTTCAAGTACGACGTGGACGAGTGCCAGGAGCGGGGACAGACCTACACGGTTCCGCTCAAGGTCACGATCCAGCTCGTCGTGTACGACAAGGACCCGGACACCGAGGTCAAGAGCATCCGTGACATCAAGGAGCAGGAGGTCTACTTCGGCGAGATCCCCATGCTCACGGAGAACGGGACCTTCATCGTCAACGGCACCGAGCGGGTCATCGTCAGCCAGCTCCACCGCAGCCCCGGGGTGATCTTCCAGGCCGATGCCGCCAAGACCGTCTACATGTCCAAGGTGATCCCGTACCGCGGCTCGTGGGTCGAGTTTGAGTGCGACCAGAAGAACATCCTCTACGTGCGGATTGACCGAAAGAGGAAATTCGCCGCGACCGCGTTTCTGCGCGCGCTCGGCTTCGAGGACGACAGCTCGATCCTCCGCGCGTTCTACCCTTCGGTCCTGCTCCGCGCCGAGGATGGCAAGCCAGCGTTTCGGGTCGGGCCGTACCTCGTGGGAAAGAAGCTCCAGGCGGCGGTCATCCATCCGAAATCGGGCGAAGAGATCGTCAAGAAGCACCGGAAGGTGCGTGCGGAGCATCTCGCGGATCTCAAGAAGGCCGGCGTGGAATGGGTCGTGGTGGGCGACGAGGAGATGGCGGCGGCGCATACGCTCGTGGACGTGGCCGACACGGAGACGGGCGAGGTCCTCCTCGAGGCGGGCAAGCCCCTCGACCTCGCGACCCTCGAGAAGCTCTCCGCGGCGGGCGTGAAGAGCTTCGAGGTCTTCTTCCCGGCGAAAGAGTCCGTGGGAACGACGATCGTCGACACTCTGGCCAAGGACACGGTGCGGAGCCAGAACGAGGCGCTCCTCGAGATCTACAAGCGGCTCCGGCCGGGCGACCCGCCGACGATCGCGTCTTCGAAGAACCTCTTCAACGGCATGTTCTTCGACCCGACCCGGTACGACTTCTCCAAGGTTGGCCGCCTGAAGTTCAACACGAAGCTCTACGGAGTCAACGAGTCGGATTGGCCCCAGGCCGTGCGGGAGCGCTGGGGGAAGGGGGAGGACCGCACACCCTCGCGGGAAGATTTCGTCGAAGTGCTGCGCTACATGCTCCGGCTCCGCAAGGGAGAAGGACTGCTGGACGACATCGACCACCTGGGGAACCGCCGCATCCGCAGCGTCGGCGAGCTCCTGGAGAACCAGTTCCGCATCGGGCTGGTTCGGATGGAGCGGGCCATCAAGGAGAAGATGTCCGTCTTCCAGGAAATGACCACCGCCATGCCTCACGACCTGATCAACGCCAAGCCGGTCATGGCGGCGATCCAGGAGTTCTTCGGGTCGAGCCAGCTGTCCCAGTTCATGGACCAGACGAACCCGCTCTCCGAGGTGACGCACAAGCGGAGGTTGTCGGCCCTCGGGCCGGGCGGGCTTTCCCGCGAGCGGGCCGGGTTCGAGGTGCGGGACGTGCACCCGACCCACTACGGCCGCATCTGTCCCATCGAGACTCCCGAAGGGCCCAACATCGGCTTGATCTCGTCCCTGAGCTG
>Ga0247727_10019087_pt1 | contig 10675 bp, 13 predicted proteins | sample WisWelCaveWW1625_FD_202498 | JGI IMG/M metagenome (GOLD analysis project Ga0247727, IMG submission 202498) | Biofilm microbial communities from Wishing Well Cave, Virginia, United States - WW16-25 | ecosystem: Environmental > Aquatic > Deep subsurface > Groundwater > Cave microbial mat | place...
GACCATGCCATCGGCCGTGACCACCTCTGCCGATATCAGGCTGTCCAGGGACAGGCCGCATCCACGGGTCAGATAGCCGATCCCACCTCCGAGCGTCAGCCCGGCGACCCCGGTCGTCGAGATGATGCCGCCGGTGGTCGCCAACCCGGATGCGTTGGTGGCGTCGTTGAAGTTTCCCCACGTGGCGCCGCCCTGGGCCCGAGCCGTCTGGGCTCCGGCGTCGACGTCGACGCGGCGCATCCCCGACAGATCGGCGACGATCCCGTCATCGACGGTGCCGAAGCCCGGGACGCTGTGCCCACCTCCGCGGATGGCGAGGGCGATGCCGTTGTCTCGAGCGAAGTTGACCGCCGCCACGACGTCATCCGTGTCGATGCAGCGAACGATGGCCTGTGGCCGGCGGTCGATCATCGCGTTGTAGACCGTGCGTGCCTCGTCGTAACCCTCGTCGTTGGAGGTCACGACCTGACCGTGTACCTGTGCTCGGAGCTCCTCGATCGACGTGGCCATCGATCCCCTTTCCGGTCGAGCGTGAACCGTTGCACGAACGCGGCTGGGGCGCAACCGATCGCTACGCCTGGCTGATGCGAGACTGACCCATGAGCGATATCGCCTGGGCGCCGGGTGACGCGGGCGTCTCGGTGCGGGCTCGAGGGCTGCGCCACACCTTCCCCACCGACGAAGGTCAGCTGCTCGTGCTCGACGGCATCGACCTGGATGTCGATGCCGGCGGCTACACCGCGCTGACCGGACCCTCGGGCGCCGGCAAGAGCACGTTGCTATCCGTGTTGGGCGGGCTCGAGCCCATCCAGGAGGGGACCGCCGAGGTCGGTGGGCACGCGTTGGCGACGCTTCGTGGCGATGAACTCGCCGCCTACCGGCGCGAGACGGTGGGGTTCGTGTTCCAGCACCACGGGCTGGTGCCGGTGCTGTCGGCGTTGGAGAATGTCGAGCTCGCGTTGGCGCTTTCGGGCGCCGACCGCCGTGTTCGCCGGGAGCGGGCGCGCCGGCTGCTCGATGCGGTCGGGCTCGGTCCCCGTTCGAGCCACCGGCCTGCCGCCCTCTCGGGCGGTGAGCGACAACGTGTCGCCATCGCTCGCGCATTGGCCAACGATCCCAAGCTGCTGCTCGCCGACGAACCGACCGGCAACCTCGACGAGCACGTAGCGGCGCAGGTGCTGGACCTCCTGGAGTCGTTGCGCGCCGAGCGTGGTTGCACCCTCGTCGTGGTCACGCACAACCGTGCCGTGGCCGAACGCGCCGATCGACGGCTGCATCTCGATGCCGGACGCTGGGCCGCCTGATGCGATGGACCGACGCCCTCCGGCTCGCTCTCGACAGCGCAACGCGACGGTTCGGCAGGACCGTGCTCACGGTGCTCGCTGTCGCGCTCGCGAGCGCGCTCCTCGTCGCCCTGGCGACGATCGTGGTCACCGCCAACTCGCGCGTTATCAACCAGGTGAGCAAGGGGGGTCCCATCACCGCCGTGCGGGTGGCGGCAGCCCGCGCCGAGCCTGGGCAGCTGGCCACCGACGACTTCCGCCTGGGCGACCCACTGCCGCTTGGCGAGGCTGAGCTGACCAGGATCGAGGGGCTCCCGGGGGTCGACGTGGTGGCGCCGGTCCTCGACCTCGGAGTCTTGGCCGCGCCCGAGCGGCTGGGTGGGGAAAGCACCATCTTCGACCGCATGATCGGCGTCGACATGCGACACCCCGAGCGTCTGCCGGTCACCGTCCTCGCCGGCCGCCTCCCCGCCGCCGGCCTTTCGAACGAGACCGCGGTCACCCTGAGCTACCTCGATCACCGGGGGCTGGACGCCGATGAGCCGGCTGTGGTGCTCGGCGAGCGGGTCGCCCTCGCCCACGCCCAGGTCATCCGTACCGTCACGGGCGACCTCGACTACCGGGGTCGTTGGATCCCGGCGACGATCGTGGGCGTCGTGGCACAGGAGGCGGGCCCCGGATCTTTCCTCGTGCCGATCGAACAGGCCGAGGAGGCGCGACAGTGGGCGTTGGGTGGCGTCGGGGACGGCGAGGGGCTGCCCCTGCCCAGCTCCCGCTACTCCGGGTTGATCGTCGTGGCCGACACGCTCGATGGTGTGCACGACGTGCGCGCGTCGATCGACGCGCTCGGCTACTCGACGAGCGCGCCTGAGCAGCTGATCGCGAACGTCCAGCGGTACCTGCGCGTCGTCGACATCGTGCTGGGTGCCATCGGATTGATCGCGCTCGTGATCGCGGCGCTCGGCATCACGAACGCGATGCTCGCGCAGGTGCGGGAGCGCCGGCGCGAGATCGGCGTGCTCAAGGCCATCGGTGCCAGGGACCGTGACGTCCAGATGGTGTTCCTCTTGGAGGCGGGGTTCGTCGGTGTGGTGGGTGGCGTGGCCGGGACCGCGCTCGGCGTCGCGACGGCGTCGGCGGTGGCGACCGTCGTGAACGGCTACCTCGCCGGGCAGGGCCTCGAAGGGGTCCGGCTCTCGGTGCCGGTCGCGATCGTGGTCGCGGGCATCGGCGGTTCCACGTTGTTGGCGCTCGTGGCCGGCACCGTTCCCGCGAGGCGCGCGGCACGCTTGCCCGCGAGCGAGGCGGTGGGCGGCGCGTGAGGCCCCTGGGGACCGTCACCGGTGCGGCCGTTCTCATCATCGCGTCCACGGCGTGCCTCGGTGGGCGGGGGCCGTCGCTCGACCCGGTCGCGTCGCCGGTGATCGGTGAGCCCGTCGTCTACGTCGCCATCGGTGCGAGCGAGATGGCGGGCGTTGGGACCGACGAACCGTTCCGCCAGGCGTGGCCCAAAGTGTTGTGGCGCGACGCACTCCCCGAAGCGGTCTTCTACGACCTCGGACGTCCGGGGAGCACGTTGGCCGAGGCGCTCGTCGAGCAAGCCGGCGAGGCTGCGGCGCTTCGGCCCGACCTCGTGACGGTGTGGTTGAACGTGAACGATCTGGTCGAGCAGGTGCCGGCGACGGCGTACGAAGCCGATCTGCGGCAGCTGCTGACGATGCTCGACGACTCGACCGACGCCGCCGTGTTGGTCGCGTCGACACCGCGGATCGACTCGTTGCCGTTGTACCTCGCGTGCCGGCCCGATCCTCCCCTCGATTCGCAACCATGCCCCGCGCTCGGCGTCTCGTTGCCGTCGCCATCGCACGTGCGCGCGGCGGTCGAGCGGTACAACGCGGCGATCGGGCGGGTCGCCGCCGAGGTCGGGGCGATCGTCGTGGACCTCGAGGCCTTCGGTGACGCGCCCGCCGAACATCCCGAGTGGATCGCCGCCGACGGGTTCCATCCCAGCGCCGAAGGGGCGATCGCGATCGCATCTGCGTTCGCCGAGGCAGTGCCGGCCCGGATCGTCGCGGCGGCAGCGGCCGCGCCACAGTGAGGGTGGCGCCTGAGAGTTCGGGGCGCAGGGTCGATGAACGCTGCCCCCTCAGCGTCGAAACCTAGGTCGAAAGTCCATTGCTTCGGATGAACGGCGCTGCATACACTTCCGAGGCATTAGGGCTTTCGGGCTACGGCAGAGGGAGGGTGTATGCAGCGGATGCTCAGGGCGGCGGCCATCGCTGGTTCCGTGGTGTTGCTCGCGACGGCTCCGGCTCTCGCGGATCCCCCGGGGAACAACGGCACCGTCAAGATCGACGGAGTGGCGTTCGACATCCACCCGGACAACGAGCCGCACGTCGGGTGTGTCTTCCAGGTCGACTTCTACGGCTTCGACGAAGGCGTGGGCGACGCAACGGCGACCTTCCGGTTGCATCCCCCGACCGGCCGGGGCGTCCTGCTCGTGGACACGGCCGACAACGACCAGGATCCCGCGGGCGGCGGGACGGACCTGGACTTCGAGCTCGACGTCGACCTGTCTGCTCCTATCATCGCGAGCGGCGTCGCGCCGCACCCGATCCAGGGCTGGCACGTGAAGCTGACCGTCAACGCCCCAGGGTCGATCGGCGCCGACGTGAAGCACAAGGTCTTCTGGGTGCGCAACTGCGATATCTACCCGCCAGTGCCGGTCTCAGCCAGCCTGATCTCGGGCGTGGGCGAGTTGGCAGGCGAGGAGAGCAACGGTGTGCCGGTGACCCTCCTGGCCCTCATAGCGTTGACGCTGATGGCGGCCGGGTTCGTCGTGAGCCGACGGATGATCGCTCGCGCGGCCGCAACGCACGACTAGTTCGTGCGCCACGCGCACGCTGGTCCACGGGCGCCCGTTTCTCGGCGACCGTGGGCCAGCTGCGCCCGGCGTCCTCGCGGTCGAACACCCGAGTGGAGGGCAACGACACCGCCCGATGTCCGGAGGGCCGCTGGCCCGAACGGTTCGGTACGCCGATCACTCGAACATGGTCATCGCTCGGTCCCCGGTGGGCCGCTCCTATCGAACCGCTCGAAGAGGTCGCTGCGCGGGTCGAAGAAGCCGCCGGCGGGCCGGGCGTGCGCGTGCCAGTGGTCGGGGATCCGGCGTCGCTCGGCATCGACGTAGAAGCCGTCTTCCCCGTACCGCGCGGCGGCCACGCGCTCGAGGTGGGCCAGCAGATCCGTCTCGCGCTTCGGGTCCGGCAGCCCATGCGTGCGCCACACGATCATCGGGGTCATGCACACGACGCAGTCGCTGACCCAGCAGTCGTCGTCTTCGTAATGCCACTCGGTGAGGCGCTCCGCCGAGCACAGCAGGCAGTCAGGAGTCGCTGAGCTCGACATCGGCGCGATCACCCACCTCCACGCGGTGGCGGTCGAACCAGCCTGCGTTCATCTCGAGCGCGTAGACGTACGGCGCGTCCGCGAAGTATCCCGGGCAATCGTCCACCACGCACGGCTCCATCCGCTCGATCGTGTGGATCCGCCCGTCCTCGCCCCAGAATGCGATCGAGAGGGGGACAAGGGTGTCCTTCATCCAGAACGACCCGGTGGATGGATCTTCGAACACGAAGAGCATCCCGGCATCCGGCGGCAGGCTCGTTCGGCCCATCAGGCCACGGGCACGCTGTTCGTCGGTGTCAGCGACCTCGAGCTGCGACGCGACGACCTCGCCCTCAGACGTCATGAACGCAACGTCGATCGCTCGCGGTGGTGCGTCGAGCGTCGCGCCTCCCGTGGTCGAACAGGCCGCGATCGAGACGGAAACGAGAGCCACGATGAGCCGGATGAGCACGTTGTTATCATCGCGCACGTCGCCGGAGTAGCTCAGGGGTAGAGCAACGCCATGGTAAGGCGTAGGTCCGGGGTTCGAATCCCCGCTCCGGCTCTCAGGGCGCCCGGCAGCTGTGCGATCTGCCTACGGTGCGCCGCCCAGAAAGAACTCGCAGCCCCTGCCGTCGTTCTCCCCGCTGCAGTTGTCATCTGAGCCGGTGCCGCCGGTGACAGAGTCGATGCCCGAACCCCCGTACACCCGATCGTCGTCGGGTCCACCGGCGGCGGTGTCATCGCCCGGCTCGTCGACGAAGCGGCCCACGAGGTCGGCGCCGCCGCCACCGAAGAGTCGATCAGCCCCTGTCCAACCAACGACATCGTCATCGCCATGACCGCCGCGGAGCTCGTCATCGCCGGGACCTCCTTTGACCCGGTCGTCACCGTCACCGCCGCACAAGGTGTCGTCGCCACCGAGCCCCCGGATGAGGTCGTCTCCTCCCAGGCCGACGATCACGTCGGATCCCGGGGTTCCGTCCAGCCGATCGACTCCATCCGTGCCCACGATCTGGGCGGAGTGCCCACCACACGTGGGCATCGCCCCGGCACCGGGTTGTCCCATCGTGATTGCGAGCACCGCCACGATGACGGCCGACCCGTGCGTCGCGGGTCTGCGCATGGTTCGTCGCACGTGAACACCTCCAGCCGTCAAAGGCCTAGCCTATGGTGCCGGAGTGAGGTGCCGCAGGTAGACTCCACGGTCGCGGCGGCGGGGTAGCTCAGAGGTAGAGCAAGCGGCTCATAATCGCTGTGTCGCGGGTTCGAGTCCCGCCCCCGCTACGGAGCAACGACACGGACCTTCCGTCTGCACGAGGAGATCGGGCACCATGGGCAAGCAGAAGTTCGAGCGGAACAAGCCCCACGTCAACGTCGGGACCATCGGGCACATCGACCACGGCAAGACCACCCTCACGGCTGCGATCACGAAGCGCCAGGCCGGCCAGGGCCTCGCCGATTTCACGCCGTTCGACCAGATCGACAAGGCACCGGAGGAGCGCGAGCGCGGCATCACCATCGCCATCGCGCACGTCGAGTACCAGACGGTCAACCGTCACTACGCCCACGTCGACTGCCCGGGTCATGCCGACTACGTGAAGAACATGATCACCGGCGCCGCCCAGATGGACGGTGCGATCCTCGTCGTGTCGGCCGCCGACGGCCCCATGCCTCAGACGCGAGAGCACGTGTTGCTCGCTCGCCAGGTGGGCGTGCCGTACATCGTGGTCGCGCTCAACAAATGCGACACGGTCGATGACCCGGAACTCTTGGATCTGGTCGAGCTCGAGGTCCGTGAGCTTCTGTCGAGCTACGAGTTCCCCGGCGACGACGTCCCGGTCGTGCAGGTCTCGGCGCTCAAGGCCCTCGAGGGCGATGAGACGTGGGGGGCGAAGATCGACGAGCTGATGAACGCGGTCGACAGCTACATCCCCGAGCCCGTCCGCGACGTCGACAAGCCGTTCCTCATGGCGATCGAAGACGTGTTCTCCATCACCGGGCGCGGCACCGTGGTGACCGGCCGGGTCGAGCGCGGCGTCTTGCAGAAGATGTCGGAGGTCGAGATCGTGGGCATCACCGACACCCGCAAGACCACGGCCACCGACCTCGAGATGTTCCGCAAGCTCCTCGACGAGGTGCAGGCGGGCGACAACGTCGGGGTGCTGCTCCGCGGGATCGACAAAGACGAGGTGGAGCGTGGCCAGGTGCTGGCGAAGCCCGGCTCGGTGACACCTCACACCAACTTCGAGGCGCAGGTGTACATCTTGTCCAAGGAGGAGGGTGGCCGACACACCCCGTTCTTCAACGGCTACCGTCCCCAGTTCTACTTCCGCACCACCGACGTCACCGGCATGGCCAACCTGCCCGATGGGGTGGAGATGGTCATGCCCGGCGACAACGTGGAGATGGCCATCGAGCTCATCGCGCCCATCGCCATGGAAGATGGTCTGCGGTTCGCCATCCGCGAGGGAGGCCGCACGGTCGGCGCCGGTCGCGTGGTGAAGATCGTCAAGTAGGTTGACCATATGGCCAAGAAGGAAGGCAACCGCCCCAAGATCACGCTCGCGTGCACCGAGTGCCGCCGGCGCAACTACAACACGGTAAAGAACCGCGTGAACGACCGTGACCGCATCGAGATGAAGAAGTACTGCCGCTGGTGCCGCACGCACACGTTGCACCGCGAGACGCGCTGAGCGCTGCACCGCGGAAGGACCGGTGAAGCTGGGGCCGCCCCTACGGGGCGGCCCCAGCCTCATCCACTGGCCGGTGGGCAAGGCCGGGAGGGGTGGCCTTGCCCATCCGGATCGCGGCCACGACAGCCTCCGTCTTCGAGTGGACGGCGAGCTTCGTGAGGATGTTCTGCGTGTGCGTCCGCAACGTGTGCCTGCTCATGCCCAGCCGCTCGGCGATGGTCTCCGTCGAGGAGCCTTCGGCCATGTGCTGCAAGATCTCGAGCTCGCGGGGAGTGAGGCGCCCGACCCTCCTGGCGAGCTCCTTGTCGTTGGTCGATCGCTGGCGCATGGCGGCGAGGGCCCGGTTGACCTCAGCCGGCCGGTGCAGCGGCTCGCCTCGGTGCGCGTGTCGAACGGCGTCGGCCAGGTCGGTCACGGGCGTGGTCTTGCGGATGAATCCGCGGGCGCCGGCTTCGATGGCGAGTCCGAGCGCGACCTCGTCGCCTTCGCCCGACAAGATGATGACGGCGCTGCGACCGCCCTCCTCGCGCAGGCGGCGCGTGGCCTCGATGCCGTCGACGTTGGGCATCTTCAGGTCCATGATGACGACGTCGGGCGCTTGATCGAGGGCCGAACGCACGGCGTCGGTGCCGTCGTCGACCACCTCGATCACCGAGAGATCGTGCTCCTTGTCGAGCGCGATCTGCAGCGCCTCGCCGAAGCTGCGGTGATCGTCGGCGATGACCACGGTGATCTTCTCGCGCCTGGTCGAGGCCTTGCCCGGGGTCTTCTCACGAGCCACGCGCGGATGGTAGGCCGGGCACCCCTCGTGGCCGTGTAGGCGATGAGGCCGATTTCACTGTCCCCCGACAGGGGGACAGTGAACCGCGGATAGATGGGCGAGCGCCCATGCGCCGGGGTCTGGCATCATGCGGGCACGACGTGGGGGAGGCCACGAGATGGGTGAGGCGGAGACGGTCTGGCGGCTCGCACCCGGCCTCGAGGTGCGGTCGAGCGCCACCGACGACGTCGAGGTGAACGCCGCGCACGGTCCCACGGTGTCCATGGGCTCCCGGGGGTTCGCCCTCCTCCACGCGTTCGCGGTGCCCAGATCGCTCGCCGAGGCGATCGAAGTCTTGGCCCGCGACGCAGCGGGCACCGTCGACTTCGTCGAGCTGACATCGCTCGTCGTCGCCCTGCAACGGGCCGGTGTCCTGGTCGATCACGCGTCGACGGGCGAGCCGATCGGTGTGACGCCGGGGTTCGCACATCCAGCCGAGCACCTCGCGATGCTGGATGACGTCGTACGAACATCAGCCTTCCTCGACGCCATCGCGCGCGTGGTGCAGCCGGGCGACGTCGTGGCCGACGTGGGCACCGGTACCGGGGTGCTGGCTGTCGCGGCCGCCAGGGCAGGCGCGTCTCGCGTGTACGCCATCGAGGCGACCGCCATGGCGTCGGCCGCCGAACGTGTCGTCGCGGCCACCGGCCTCGGTGACCGGATAACGGTGCTGCACGGACGCTCGACCGCGCTCGAGATCCCCGAGCTGGTGGACGTCGTGGTGTCGGAGACCATCGGGAACGACCCGTTCGGCGAGCAGGTGCTCGAAACCATGGCCGATGCCGTGTCGCGGTTCCTCCGACCGGGCGGCGCGGTGGTGCCGCGCTCCGTCCGCCTCAGCGCGCACCCGGCGCAGTTGCCAGAGGAGGAGGCCCGGCGCCGGTCCACGGGTGATGCCACGATCGAGGCGGTGAACGACCGCTACGGGCTGGACCTCACGCCGCTCCGGCGCGTCCTTGGCGGTGTGGCCTACGAGACATCGGCATCGCGCCGCGCCGTCGCGACGTGGGAACGGCTCGGGCCGACCACCGCCGTGGGCGTGGTCGAGATGGCATCACCGCCACGGTTCGTCGACGCCCCAGGCGCGCTTCCCATCGATCGGGCCGGCCGGCTCGATGCGGTCGTGTGCTCGTTCCGGTTGACCGTCGACGCGTACGACACCATCGACACCGATCCGGCCACCTCCGATGGCCCGTCGAGCTGGCGGCTGCCGGTGTGGATCCACCCCGATGCACCGCTGGTGCGCGCGGACATGGTCGTGCCCGTTACGTATCGTTACCGGGTCCCCGGGTCGGCGGACGGCATGACGATCGGATCGCCGCGTTGACACGGCGCAGGTCCACCCCTAGCGTCGCCGCGCCATGAATCCAGCCGCCGAAGGAAAGGTCTACCCCGACGTTCGGTTCAACGTCGATCCCGCGCGGGTCGCCGCCTTCAGGTCGGTCTTCGACCTGGGACCCGGGTCCGGCGTGCCGCCCACCTTCGTGACCGTCGCCGAGTTCGCCGTGTTCCCCACGATCTTCGATGACCCTGCGCTCGGGCTCGACTTCGCGCATGTGCTGCACGCGAACCAGGACTACGCCTACGAGCGGCCGCTCCGCGAAGGCGAGGAGCTCGTGGTTCGGGCGCGGATCTACTCGATCCGGCAGCGGGCGGGCACCACGTTCATGACCGTCGTCACCGACATGCTCGACAGCGCCGGCGACGTCGTCGTGACCGCGCGCTCAACCATGATCGAGCGGGGGAGCGACGCGTGAGCGACCTCCGACCCGACCCCGCACTCGTCGGCACCGAGCTCCCGCCGGTCGCGCGCGTGGTCACCCGCGCCGACGTGAAGGCCTACGCCGACGTCAGCGGTGATGAGAACCCGTTGCACCAGTCCGACGATGCCGCGATCGCGGCGGGGTTCGACGGCATCATCGCCCACGGCATGTTCACCATGGGCCACATGGCGGCTGCCGTGTGCGGGTGGGCGGGACCCGCCGGTCACGTCATCCGGATCTCGGCGCAGTTCCGGGCATCGGTGTCGATGGGCGACACCATCGTGGCCGGTGCACGCGTGACGGCCGCCGACCCCGGCGCGCGCACGCTCACGCTCGAAACGTGGGTGCACGTCGACCGCGAAGGTGTGGTCGAGTGGCCCGTGAAGAGGGGCGAGGCGACCTTAGGGTTCAGCTGACGCTCAGGCGACGCCCCGGCGGTTCACAGCCGACATCGCCCTGATCGCGTCGGACATGCGGTCGACCACGATCTGGATCTCGTTGCCCATGCCTTCGTCGACCCGAACAGAGAGCCGGTCGATCTTGTCGCTCAACACCTCGGCGACCTTCAGCATGGACTCGGCCTGCGACTGGGTCTCGCGATGCAGCTGATCCGAGAGGGACTGCACGCGCGTCTCGACGCTGCCCACCACGTCGCTCGCCATGCCGGCCTGCAGCTCCTTGATGGTGCGGAGCAGTTGCCGGGCGAGCTCAGCGTCCATCGACGGG
>Ga0247727_10019088_pt1 | contig 10675 bp, 9 predicted proteins | sample WisWelCaveWW1625_FD_202498 | JGI IMG/M metagenome (GOLD analysis project Ga0247727, IMG submission 202498) | Biofilm microbial communities from Wishing Well Cave, Virginia, United States - WW16-25 | ecosystem: Environmental > Aquatic > Deep subsurface > Groundwater > Cave microbial mat | place...
CTATACAGACCGGCGGAGGCGGGCAACGCGTCCGCCGTCGTTCGTCTTGCACCTTCACCAGGGAAGGAAAGGAACCATGGCGAAGATGATGACCAAGTCCCAGATCGCTGGGCACATCGCGAACAAGTTCGAGCTCACCAAGAAGACCAGCGTCCAGATCCTCGAAGAGCTGGCCGCGCTGGCCGCGAAGCAGGCGAGGAACGGCTTCGTGTTCCCGGGCGTCGGCAAGCTCGTGGTCGTGAAGCGCAAGGCGCGCATGGGCCGCAATCCGCAGACCGGCGAGCCCCTCAAGATTCCGGCGAAGACCGTGCTGAAGTTCCGGATCGCCAAGGCCATGAAGGAGATGGCGCTCAAATAGACCGAATGCCGTTTTGCGCGAGGCCCCGGACGCAGGTGTCCGGGGCCTTCGTGCATCGGAGCCCCGGCTCACCGCACGGGCATTTCCGGCAGGAGGCCCGCCCGGCCCGCGCGCAGGATCTCCCGCAACCTCGCGGCGCCGGGGTATTCGGGTTCGATGCGCAGCACCGTATCCACCTGGGCCTCGGCTTCGGTAAACAGGCCGCGGTCCCCCCAGAGCAGGGCCAGCACCAGGTGGCCGTCGGCGTTGTCACGAAGCAGGCCCAGACAGCGCTGCGCCTCGTGTTCCGCCTGCTCGTGCGCGCCGAGGTCCACCAGGCTCAAGGCGCGGCGCCCGGCCACCATGCTGCGAAAGACCACGGCGTCGGGACCGGGCTCGAGGCGTTCGGCCTCCCGCAGCTCCACCAGCGCCTCCCGAGGCCGGCGGGCCCCGTACAGCTCATTGGCTTTCATCAGCCGGCGGACCGCCTCTACCTCTAGCAGCACGATCGGGCGCGGCCCGTGATCCTGGAACTCGAGGATCGTGGCCACATTCATCATGTCCTGCCGGATGGCCAGCTCCTTGAGCGGGACCCAGCGCAGCGTAGAGTCGCGGTACCAGACTTGGAGCGCCCGATCTCCGCCAAAGGCGTAGCTCGTCAGGCGCGGCAGGCGGTGGTGGGCCACGCGCGCGCCGCGGGGGAGCGACGGAAACCGGCTCTCGAGCGCCGAGCGGGTGCTGGCCATGAGGCGCTCGAGACGCACGAGCTTCTCGAAGTCCATGAAAGCCCCGGTCTCGGGGGCGATGAACGTGACGGATCGGGGCGGCCCGGGGCTCAGAGCCAGCATCGCGAGGCGGGCCGCGACCAACACCCCGGGGAGCGCCGGGTGCGCCGAGCCGAGCACCGCGACGGCCGCCACGCCTGTGCCGAGGCTTCCAAAGGCGCTGCGGTTGGGCTGCCAGTACGGATGCACGACGGCGAGCGCGGCCGTGGCCAGCGCGAACCAGGAGATGCCCCATGCGGCCCAGGGGATCCGAGCGCGCGCCCGCAGTCGCGCCGAGGCATCGGTGACCAGGCGCCAGACCACGACGCCGGCCAGCGCGGCGAGGAGGATCGTCACCAGGGCATCGGGGCCGGTGCGGGTCCAAGGCAGACTCATGGTCGCCCGGAGGCTGTTCTCCACCGCCCACGCGAGCCGCGCGGGCGCCGTCAACAGCAAGTCCGCCGCGTCGGGCTCCAGGCCATGAGGCAGCTCGAGCCCGGCCTGGCGGCGTACGACCAAGTAGGCGGCGGCCCACGCCGACGCCAGCGCCGCAGTCGCCAGTATCCAGCGCTGGCGCGCGCGCGGCGAGAGCGCGGAGGGCAGCCAAGGAAGCATCAACGCGGTCACGACCGCCACCTCCTTGCAGAGCAGCGCAGCGAGCAGGCCGGCGAGCGCGCCCCCGAGCCGGCGCCGTGCCGCTTCGTGGAGGGCGATGGCGCTGAAGAAGAGCGTCCCCAGATCCACGAACTGGGTCGGCCAGGCGATCAAGGTGCGCGTCGACTCGGCGAGCATGGGAAAGGTCGCGATCGCGGCCGCCCGGGGACCCGGGATGACGGCCCGGAACGTCGCATAGAGCACCAGCGACGTCACCGCGAGCAGCATGGTGTGAAGCGCCGCGATCCAACCCGGGTGAGCGAGCATCAGCGGGGCCAGCGTCGCGTAGTACACCTGGTGCGCGAGCGGGCGCCAGAAGGAGAGCGAGCCGCCCCCATCGAGAAACGAGCGGTCACCCGAGAACAGCGCGTGGTGGAGGAAATCGAAATCCTCGGCAACCGGCTCGCCCAGCGGGGCGCCCAGGGACTTGAGCAGCAGGGGCACGACACCGAGGATCGCGGCGGCGGCCCACGGATCGCGCCACAGGGGGCCGAGGTCGGGACGGTCCTGCGGAGCGGGAGTGCTGCGAGCTGGGCGCGATCTGGGCACGGCGACTCGACGGCGCGAGCGGAAGACGGAAGACGGGCTCTGCGAGACGTTAGGCCCCGCGGGGAGGCGCGGTCAAACTCGGCCCCGCCGGCCGGAGCGGGCGGCGCGCGTCAGTGCGCCGCGACCGGCTCACCTTCGGGGCTGGCGGCGAAGCGAGCGATCGCGTCGGCCAGGGCGTCCGGGCGGTCGAGCATGATGAAGTGCCCGCAGCCCTCGAGCCGCAGCGGGCGCACCCGCGGCACGTCGGTGTAACCCAGCGCCTCTGCCGCCCGCTGCCAGGTCTCGCCCGGCTCCCACGAGTGCGGCGCCAGCACCGCGAGCAGCGTGGGCTGGAGCTTGCGCATCTGCCCGTGGAGATCGGCGATCCACGCCAGACGGATCCAGGGCTTCACCCTCGCGGGGTCGAGCCGGGCGGCCTCGGCGTAGAGGCGCTCCCCCTGGACGGAGTCGCGGCCCATCGCGAGATAGGCCGAACGCAACACGCCGTGGTAGTCGCGTTCGAGTGATTCGAGCATGCCGGGAAGTTCCGCCGCCGGCACCTGCGATCGCAGCGCGGTCTCCACGAGCACCAGGCCGCGCACGCGCCCGGGATGCTCCAGCGCTTCCGCTGCCGCCACCAAACCGCCGAGCGAGTGACCCACCAGAATGACCGGCCCATCGGTCGCTTCGGCGATGGCCCGGTCGAGCGCCGCGACCGCCTGATCGAGCGAGAACGGCTGTGGCATCGAGGCCAACCCGTGCCCCGGCAGGTCCACGAACGTCACGCGGTGGCGGCGGGCGAGCAGTCGGGCGGCCGGGAGCCAGTGTTGGGTGGTGCTCCCCAGCCCATGCACGATCACCACGTCGGAACCGCGCCCGAAGGCGAAATGAGTCGGGGGTTGGGGCGGCTCGAGGCCGTGATGGCCCAGGAGGATGGCCACCACCAGCACGAAGAGGATGACGAAGTGGCGTCGTTTCACGGCCGATCCGGTGCGTCCGCGCGAAAGGCGGGAACGTCCCGGAGTTATCGGCCGGTCTCTCGTCCGAGTTGAAACCCCGGTGGGCGAGCGGATTCGGCCGCCGCACCGGTGGGATGGCTACTTCTTCGCGAGGGCCTGCGCCGTGAACTGCCTGAGGATCGTCGCGAGCGAGTCGGGTTGCTCGGTGGCGACCAGCGGCCCGCTGCTGGGGATGCGGCGGGCAGCCGTGCTGTCCACGCCTTCGTAGCCGGTCTGTCTGGCGATGTCGGCCCAGGCCTTGTCGGCCGGCCAGCGCTTCTCCGTGTTGACCACGAGTAGTTGGGGTTTGAGGCCCTTGAGGGCTTTCGAGACGTCGACGCGGAGCAGCTCGCGGAAATAGGCCTTGATGGTCGCGGGCGGCGCCTGGGCGGCCTGGGCGTGCAGCACCACGCCCTGCGCCGAATCGCGGCCCATGGGGAGGAAGATCATTCTGAGGAACTGGTCGTAGTTCGCATCCACGAACTCGAAGAAGTTTCTCTGCTGGTGATCGGGGATCTGGACCTCGGTCTTGAGGGTGGCATCGAGCAGCACGATTCCCCGCATCCGCTCCGGATGGGCACTCGCCACCATCAGGGCCAGCACGCCGCCGACCCCCTGCCCGACGACCACCGTGCTCTCCGCCTTCTGCGCGGCCAGCGTCTGCGACACCGCCTCGGCGGCGACCTCGAGGGAGAATGGATCGGGGAGCGGGCTGTCGCCGTGCCCCGGCAGATCCATCATCACGACGCGGTGCCCGCCCAGCAGCTTCTTGGCGGTGGGCAGCCAGCTCGTCCTTCCGCCCCCCATGCTGTGAAGGAAGACGATCGTCGGGCCGCGCCCGAACTCGGTGGTCTTGAGCGTCGCCGGTGTCGCCGCGAGCGCCGAAGCGGCAACAGCCAGGCACAGTGCGACGGCGAAGGATCGCGTCATCCGTTTCCCCCTGTCGGTTCGAAGACCGCCCCAAGATGGGGGATGGGCCACGGCGCGCGCAAGCGTGCGGCCCAACGGAGTCCTTGCAGACTGCACATGCGTGCAGTTACACTCCGGCCCTGCCAGGGAGCCGGACATGCCCGACCTTCATCTCGAACGCATCGACGAAGCGGTGGCGGTGCGCGCCGACTTTCAGGGCGGCGTCGTGACCCCGGTGGCGTTCCGCCGCCCGTCGCGCGAGCACCGCGTCGTCCGCGTCAACGCGCGCTGGCTCGACCGCGTCGGCCGGCATCCGACCTTCTACTTCTCGGTGATCGACGAGCACGGTGACGTGTACCAGCTCCGGCTCGAGGCCGCCGACATGGTGTGGCGCCTGGACTCCGTGGCCCTGGAGGGATGATGCCCCCCGCCCCCGCGATCCTGCACGTCGATATCGACGCCTTCTTCGCCGCGATCGAGCAGATCCGCAACCCGCGCCTCGAGGGGCGGCCGGTGATCGTGGGCGCCGGGTGCATCGCGTCGTGCTCCTACGAGGCGCGGCGCTTCGGCCTCCATGCCGGGATGGCGCTCTCCGAGGCCAGGCGTCTCTGCCCCGATGCGGTCATCCTCGAGGGCCACGCGCAGATCTACCGCTGCTTCGCCGAGACCATCTTCGAGTGCTGTCGCCGGATCGCCCCGGCGGTCGAGACCTACCTCGACGAGGCCTACTGCGACCTGACGGGCACGGCGCGGCTCCACGGCGATCTGCTCGCGGCGGCGCGTGGGCTCAAGCGCGACATCTTCGAGCGCACCGGGCTCACCGTGACCTGCGGCCTGGGGCCCAACCGCATGCTCGCCAAGCTCGTGGGCAAGACCTGCAAGCCCAACGGCCTGGCCGCGATCGCGGCCGAGGACGCCGACGCGTTCCTGCGCGACCGTCCGATCGAGCAGCTCGCCGGCGTGGGGCACGCGCACGCCCGCACGCTGCGCTCCATGAACATCCGCAGCATCGGCGACCTCCGCCCGCTCACGGTCGAGGTGCTGGTGGCGCTCTTCGGCGCCCCCGGGCGCCTGCTCCAGGAGCGCTGCCGGGGCCGCGACACCGCCGTCGTCCACCAGCGCGAGATCCCGCTCTCCATCTCGCGCGAGACCTCGTTCCACCGCAATACCGCCGACCCACTCGAGATCGAGGGCATGCTCGAGTACCTGGTCGGACGCGCCTGCCGCACGGCCCGCGAGCTCGACATTCAGCCTCGCACCGTGGCCGTGCGGCTGCGCTACGCCGACGGCGAGAGCGCGGCGCAGGAGCGCTCGCTCGCCGCGCCGTCACACGCCGACCCCGTGGTGCTGGAACGGATCCTAGACCTGATGCGCCGCCTGTTCACGCGTCGGGTGGCGCTCCACAACGTCGGGGTCACGCTCTCGGGTTTCGTCGCCGGCGCCGCCGAGCAGGTGACCCTGTTCGACGCCGAGCAGGCCGAACGCCGCCACGCGTTGCTGCGCGCCTTCGACGGCGTACGCGGCGCCTTCGGCCACGGCGCGCTGGTCTCGGGGCGCGCGCTGCATCTCAAAGGACGACTGGAAGAAGACCGCTACGGATTCCTGCTGCGTACCCCCTCACTGACGAAATAGGGAGGCCGTTTCGGGACTTGACTACGGGCAACGGGACAGATATTAGTTGGAAACGAAGTGTTCACAGCAGTGTGTGTGGGTTTTGCCAAGCATTTTAGGCGTAAGGTGATACGCCAGAATTGGACAGCATTAACGTGGAAACGAGCCAGTCACGGTCGATCATCAGGTACGAGGTGCCTCGGGACATGATGCGCTACGACCCGACGGCTATTGCTCGGGAGTTGGCCGACGCGAACGCGGCCGTCCTATCGCTCAAGACCATCCCCTACCGTCGATCGTGGGTCGAGGAACTCCAAAAGATCGAACTCAAGCGAGAGGTGGCGGGCACGTCTCGGATTGAAGGCGCGCAGTTCACCGATCGAGAACTCGAAGCCGCCTTGAAGGAGTCCCCGGAGCAGCTACTCACGCGCTCCCAGAGGCAGGCACACGCGGCGGTGAAGACCTACAGATGGATAGCGACGGTGGCACCGGACCGCCCAATCGATGGGGCTGCGATCTGCGAAATCCACCGCCGGATCGTCACGGGTGCCGATGACGACCACTGCGCCCCGGGGGCCCTTCGAGAGGACGGACAAGACGTTACCTTCGGGATCCCGAAGCACCGGGGAGCGGAAGGAGGCGACGAATGCCGTCGCGCGTTCGGGCAGCTGAGTCGGGCTATCCAGCACCAGTACCCCGAGCACGACCCTCTCCTGCAGGCCCTCGCTGCGCACTACCACCTTGCGGCAATGCATGCCTTTCTTGACGGGAACGGAAGAACAGCTCGTGCGCTTGAAGCGTTGTTGCTCCAGCGAGCAGGTCTCCGTGACACGTGCTTCATCGCTATGTCGAACTACTACTACGATGAGAAGGCCGGTTACCTTGCTGCCCTAAGCCAGGTGCGAGAGAGAGACTATGACCTGACGCCATTCCTTAGATTCGGACTCAAAGGCATCGCCACCCAAAGCAAGCGCCTCCTGACCGAGATCCAGCATCACGTTTCAAAGGAACTCTTCAGGAATCTCATGTACGACCTCTTCGGGCGACTGAAGACTCCTAGACGGCGTGTGATTGCAAAGCGCCAAATCACGATCCTCAAGCAGCTGCTAGAGGCGGAAGAGATACGGTTGGACACGCTGATCGAACGGACGTCGAACGCGTACGCAGGTCTGAAGAACCCCCGAAAGGCCATCATCCGCGATCTAAACGACTTGATCGCGCTAAAGGCAATCACGGCCCCGCGAACGCCCGACGGTCGCTATCAGATCAAGGTACGGCTCGAGTGGCCCACAGAGATCACGGAATCCAAGTTCTTTGAGGAGTTGGCCTCACTGCCCAAGGCCAAGACGCATTCATTCTTGCAGTAGCTGGAGCTTCCTGGAGGTGCTTTATGGATCCGCCATCCTTTCTCGGACTGCGCACCGCCATCTACCCGGTGCCCGACATGGAGAGGGCCAAGGCCTGGTACGGCCGGGTGCTCGGCATCGCGCCCTATTTCGATCAGCCGTTTTACGTCGGCTTTAACGTGGGCGGCTTCGAGCTCGGCCTCCATCCCGCCGACGCGGCGAAGCCCGCCGGACCCGGCAGCGCCGTGGCCTACTGGGGGGTCGAGCGCATGGACCAGGCGTGGCCGCGGCTGCTGGAGCTGGGCGCATCGCCGGTGACCGCGCCGATGGACGTGGGCGAGGGCATCCAGGTGGCGGTGGCGAAGGACCCGTTCGGCAACCCGCTGGGCCTGATCGAGAACCCGCACTTCCCCAACACCGTGTAGCGCCGCCCGCGGCGCTGCAAGGGGCTTTCGCGCATGCCGATAACTCCGGGGCATGTCCACTTCGCCTCCTCCCCCCGGCTATCCCGAGGTCGAGCGGCGCCGCCGCCCGCGCGGGGCGATGTCGCGGCTCCTCACCGCGCCGATGCCGAGCGCGGCGATCGGAGCGCGCCTCGCCCGACGGATGACACGCCGGCGCGGCTGGGTGCTGGTCGCGGTCGCCGCGTTGGGCGGCGCCGCCTGGTTCGGCTGGGCGAGCCGTGTGCCGGTGCTGACGCCGCGCCATCGCCCCGAAGCGCTGTGGTTCGCCCTGGCGGAGGCGCGCTACACGCCGCCGCTCACGGTAGAGCCGAACGCGGCGGTGGTGCGCGGCCGCTTCAGCGCTCATACGCCGGCGGGCGTAGCGGTGCGCGAGGTCATGCGCCTGGCCGAGGACATGGTGATCCACGAGGACGTGCGGCGTGTGGGCGACTACGGCGTCAGCGTCCTGTGGCTGCGGCTTCCCGGCGGTCGCGGACACTGGCTGGTGGTGGCGTGGATGGAGGGCGCCGACCTGGAGGTCTCCAGCTTCCGCTTCCCGGGGGACGAGGCCGACCTGACACGCGACGAACGGGTGTGGGGCGAACGGCTGCTGGTGCTGGCGCTCACGCCGGAGAACTTCCGCGCCGGCGCGCTGCCGGACCTGCACCTGCGCGGCGAGCCACCGCGGAGCTTCGGGCCGGAGGAGAACTAGGCACTGCGGCAACGGACGGTCGCGCATGACCCCGTTCGTCCCGCTCCGGGTCCGCTCCCACGGCACGCTGCTCTACGGCGTGGCCGCGCCCGAGGCGCTGGTCGAGCGCGCGCTCGCGCTCGGCTACCGGGCGATGGCCCTTACCGACCGCGACAATCTCTACCTCGCGATCCGCTTCTACCAGGCCGCGCGCGCCGAGGGGCTGGCGCCGTTGCTCGGCGCGGAGGTGAGCGCCGGCGGCGCGGCGGCGCTGCTGATCCCGCTCGATCGTCGCGGCTACGGAAACCTCTGCCGGCTGCTCACGCTGCGCCACCTCGACGCCGGCTTCGACCTCGTGCGCGCGCTGGGCGAGCTGTCGGGCGGGCTGCACGTCATCGTCGAGTCCCCGGGGCTGGCCGCGTCGCTGCGCTCGGCGGGCGTGCGGCCGGCGTCGGGCTGGCGGCCGGCGGGGCCTCCGCCGCGCCAGGACGGCGCCGGCGGCGGGCTGTGGCTCGGCATCCGGGGCCTGCGCGAGGAACGCCCGCGTCTCGCCGAGCGGCTGGCGGCGGCGCGCTGGCTCGGCCTGCCACCGGTCGCGACCGGCGACTGCGTGTTGCTGGTGCCCGACGATCACGAAACGCATCGCGCGGCGGTCACGGCGGCGGCCGGCGAGCTGCTCGAGCGCATGCCGGCCAGCGCCTTCTGCTCCCCCGATGCCCGGCTCGCGCCACCCGACCAATGGGCGCGGCGCATCCACGCCCTGTGCCGCGGCGCCGGCGTGCCGGAGGTGGCGCCGGCCGCGCTCGCCAACAACGCCGCGCTCGCCGCGCGCTGCCGGCTCGAGCTCGAGCTCGGGATGCCGATCTTCCCCCGCGCGCCGGTCCCCGAGGGCGAGACCGGCCCCGGCTACCTGCTGCGGCTCGGACGTGCCGGGGTCGGGCGCCGCTACGCGCAGGGGCTCGCGCGGGCGCTTCGCACGCGGGCGCTCGCGCGCCTCGAGTGGGAGCTGGGACTCATCGACCGGCTCGGCTTCACCGACTACTTCCTGCTGGTCGCCGACATCGTGGAGTTCGCGCGCGCGCGCGGCATCCCCACCGTGGGACGCGGCTCGGGGGCAGGCTCGATCGTGGCCTACTGCCTCGGCATCACCAACGTGGATCCACTGCGCCACGGTCTCTACTTCGAGCGCTTCCTCCACCCCGCGCGGCGCGACTGCCCGGACCTCGACATCGACCTGTGCTGGCGGCGCCGTGACGAAGTGATCGCCCACGTCTACGACACCTACGGCGCCGACCGCGTCGCCATGATCTCGACCCACGCGACTCTCGGCGCGCGCTCGGCGTTCCGAGAGACAGCCAAGGCGCTGGGCGTCCCCAACACGCGAGTGAACGTGCTGGCGCGGCGGATCCCGCGAGCGCTCGAGCGGCCCTACCTCGAGCGGCTGCGAGGGCTTCCCGAGGCGCGCGGCGTGGACTGGCGCGAGCCCGTGCTGAAGCGCGCGCTCGACATGGCGGAGCGGTTGGACGGCGCGCCGCGCCACCTGTCGATCCACTGCGGCGGCGTGGTGATCGGCGACGAGCCCCTCAGCGGGTACGTGCCGCTCGAGCGCGCCGCCAAGGGCATCGTGGTCACGCAGTTCGAGATGCGCGCTATCGAGGCGATCGGTCTCGTGAAGATGGACCTGCTCGGCAACCGGGCGCTCAGCACCATCGGCGAATGCGTTTCGCTGGTGCGCGAGCATCACGGGCTGGAGGTGGACGTGGACGCCCTGCCCGACCCCGATCCCGAGACCGCCCGCCGGCTCGCGAGCGGCGACACCCTCAACTGCTTCCAGCTCGAGTCCCCGGCGATGCGCGGCCTGCTGCGGATGCTGCAGGCCCGCACCATGGACGAAACCATCGCCGCCGTGGCGCTGGTGCGACCGGGCCCGGCGGAATCGGGGATGAAGGAGGCGTTCTGCCGCCGGCATCGCGGGCTCGAGACCGCGACGTTCCTCCATCCGAGGATCGAGCCGGTGCTGGCCGCCACGCATGGCGTGATGCTCTACGAGGAGGACGTCATGCGGGTGGCCGCCGCGCTCGCCGGGATCCCGCTCCACGAAGGCGACGAGCTGCGGCGCGCGATCGGGGCCGCGCGCACGGAAGAAGAGCGCGCCTCGCTCGAGCGCGGGTTCGTCCAGTGCGCGCGCCACGCCGGCGTGGACGACGGCGTCGCCCGGGCGGTATGGCGCGAGCTGGCGCGCTTCGGCGCCTACGCGTTCTGCAAGGCCCACGCGGCGGGCTACGGCTCGCTGGCCTACCAATGTGCGTACCTCAAGACGCACTTCCCGGCCGAGTTCGCGGTCGGCATCCTCAACCACCACGCCGGGATGTACGAGACCTGGGTGCACGTCGA
>Ga0247727_10019089_pt1 | contig 10675 bp, 8 predicted proteins | sample WisWelCaveWW1625_FD_202498 | JGI IMG/M metagenome (GOLD analysis project Ga0247727, IMG submission 202498) | Biofilm microbial communities from Wishing Well Cave, Virginia, United States - WW16-25 | ecosystem: Environmental > Aquatic > Deep subsurface > Groundwater > Cave microbial mat | place...
TCAGTTTTTGAATGTAGAGAGCCTCCTCATCATCAATCACTTCGACAATGGTATAAGGATCTTTTTGGGTGATTTTCATTCTTTGTTTGCCTCCTTTACTGGAGAGACTGCCAGATTGGATGGAGTTTGTGTCTCGTTGGCATCCTTTTTGTTAATTTTATCATCAAGCGGAGAACGGCAATAATACTTTTTTTGTTCTTCAGTTAAAGGGTCTCTGGCGCTGGAAGGTTTGGCTGGATCTAACGATTTATCAGCAATCTTCGCATCTTCTAAAATGTATTTAATATTTGTTTTCTTAGTTAAATTGGCGGCTTCCGCATGGTAAAGAACAATTTTAGTTCCTTCGTAGCAGTTTTCAATAATATTTACGAATCCATACAGGTCCTTCGGTTTTTCTTTTTCACTTTTTACATCGGCTATTCTTTGATTAATATAGTTTATTTTGTTTTTGGCTGCATAATAATCATTAACGGCTTTTTCTAATTTTTCTTTGCTTTTATCATTAATGACTTTAACCTGTTCTATCATTTTTTTCATTAGTCTAAGACTTTTTTCTGTGCTCAATAAAGATTGATCTAATTTTGTTTTGAGATTAGTCAATTCCTGCAGTTTTTCACTATTGAGGTCTTCATTTTTGTCTTTTATATTGAGTATGGTTTGGATTTTTTTATCTGATCCTGACTCGTGGATTTCAATATAATTATAGGATATAACCTGCCCTCCAACGACTGAAGCCCCCTGGTGTGTCGTGGCTAAGCCTTGCTCTCCCTTAAGCTGACAATGTAAGGCATATTCATGAATAAAAATCGTCCCTTCGCTAATAAATGTTGCATCCTGTGCTCGCCCAAAGGTAATATTTTTTTTGGCGCGGATGGTGGCTCGCTGTTGGCCGAAGACAGCTCCCTTAATCTCGATAGATCCATTCCTCGAAATAAGATTTGATCCCTCAATTATGCCGTTCACCTTAATATCTCCACCGGCATCAATTTCAAATCCAGTTAAAACATTGCCGAATACAACAACATCCCCTTTATATTTAATATTGCCGGTCGAATAGTCCACATTCCCTTTGACTAGAAAGATTTCTTCGATCTCGATGCCATGGATCGATCGATAAACAAAACCGCCTGTTTTAGAAAGGAGTCTTGATCTGTCTTCGCTCCAATAAGTATTTTTTCCAGCGAGAATGGTGACATCCTTTCCATCGGGGGCCGGGAGTTCTGTATCAAATATGGAACGGCCCGGCTTACCCTTTGTGGGGAGATATTTTACTAAAATTACAGTATCTTTATCAATATTGTGAACAAAATCGAGTGCCTTTAAATCAACTTTTCCGGAGAGAAGTTCTTGGGGTTTCATGGTTGAATCGATTTTAATTTTTTCTTCTGCCTTTGCATCGAGCCCAGGGGTGGGAGAGATTCCCGAGGCGACTTTGACCCATTTCTCAAAAACAGGATTCTTAGATAATTCAAATATGGCATTTTCGTCGATGCCTAAATAGACGTTATGGTGGTTTAGGAGAAAGATTAACTCATTAAAATTTAAAGTTCGTCCGCTGGACAAGAGAGATTCCTTTAATTTAATGAAGGCCTCAAGGTCAGTGGTCTCAATATCAGCAAAATCTTTTTTTGTAAAATCGAAGACCTCAAAGTTATCTCCAATTCGGGTTCGATCTCCATTAGCTAAGTTAATAACTTCTTGTATTTTTTTGTAATTGGCATTAATAACATTTTGGGCAACGAGATCCCTTTTTACCGTTTTGATATCCAATGTGTCTTTTTCATGAGGAAATACAGTAAAGAATGCTCCCTCATCGGAAAACTCGAATAACTTTTTTTTGTTCATACAATAAGAAGAGATGAAGAAAAAATAGTTCGATATCAAAAAAAAGACGTCTACCGACAATAAATCAAATTTGAGTCGGGGGAGATTAACGCTTTATTGCCGCAGCTACTTGCTGAAATGAATCTTTTAAAGACGGATAAAGGTTTCTGAAGATATGATAATATTTAGCATATTCTTCAGTGCGGTCCGGAGAAGGTTTATAAATTTTTTTTATTTTGATTAGTTTATGACAGGTTGTTATAAAATCGTCCCAGAGACCTGTTCCGACACCGGCAATTAGAGCTGCTCCCAAAGCAGGGCCTTCTCCGGCCTGAAGGCTGAAAACTTCTTTGTTGAAAATATCCGCTTGCATTTGTAACCAAAAAGGACTTTTCGCACCACCGCCAGTTGCATAAATTTCATCTATCTGCTGGCCTGTTGATTCGATAATTTGCATAGAATCCTTTAATGCATAAGTAATTCCTTCAAGGGTGGCCCGGGTGAAATGGGCTTTGGAGTGTCTTAAAGAAAAGCCAAAAAATACACCTTTGGCGTGGGCATCTTTATGGGGCGTTCTTTCCCCAATCAGATAGGGAAGAAAAATAAGGCCTTCGCTGCCTGGGTTCACTGTGGCCGCTTCTTCCGTCAGAAGGTCATAGATTTCTTTTTTTCTTTTTTGTGCTTTTAGAATTTCAGCGTTTGCAAAATTATTTTTGTACCATTTAAAGGCCCCTGCTGCTGTCAGAGTGACACCCATCATATACCAAAGATCGGGAACGCTGTGACAGAACGTGTGCGCACGCATTTCCGGATCAATTTTGAACTGTTCTAAGGGAGCAAAGACGACACCGGAAGTGCCGAGACTGGAAAGGACTCTGCCACTCTTGACTACGCCCGTTCCGATTGCACCGCAGGTGTTGTCGGCTCCTCCGCCGACTACTGGTATCCCCTGCTTGAGACCTGTTTTTTTGGCAGCTTCTACAGAAATCTTCCCGCATACCGCGGTGGATTCATAGCATGGAGAAAGCAGTGATTCAGGCAATGCAACGATTTGCAGAATCTCTTTGGACCAGCGGCGATTTTTAACATCAAATATGAGCGTTCCTGAGGCGTCGGAAATTTCCATTGCCATTGTACCGCTTAGTTTGAAGCGGATATAGTCCTTAGGTAAGAGAACTTTGTGCAGACGGTCAAAATGGGCTGGTTCGTGGTTGCGCAACCAGATAATTTTAGATAGGGTAAATCCCTCTAGGGCGGGATTCGAAACTAATTCTCGGAGGCCTTGGGATGAAACTTTTTCGGTTATCCAGCGGCATTCTTCGGCTGTCCGGGTATCGCACCAGAGTATAGCGGGACGGATCACTTCGGAATTTTTATCTAAAAAAACAGCACTGTGCATCTGGCCTGATAATCCGATTCCGATAATTGGATTTTTATCAGTGATTCGGACTTTTTTTAATACCATCTTAATCGATTGAACGGTTGCTTTCCACCAGTCATCCGGATTTTGTTCAGCCCAGTTTGGTTTTGGTGTATATAATTTGTACTCCACAATGCTCGATGCCAAAACTCTCCCCTGCTCGTCTATGAGGATTGTTTTAACCCCGGCGGTACCAATGTCAATGCCCATTATGTTTACCATCAATTCTCTTTTTCAAATAAAAGTAATTAATTCAATATTAAATATTTCATAAAATAGCATAGAAAAAATATAATTTTTTATAACTATAGGCACAATAATTTATTAATCACATGGCGAATTGAACAAAACAAATACCGATAAAATCAATAATCAGCCAAATTCCATTGAATTCCCCAGGTAAAGGTTAACCCTGGTTGCTGGTCGAAAGGCGGAATTGAGAAGTAGGAATAAGAGCGATTGGTTAAATTGTTAATTTTATAAAATAGACGAAACGTATTAAATTGTAAAACAAGTTTAAAATCAAATAAAACATAATCTGGGGTTTTGAAATAATCTTTCTTAAGATAGTCAAACTGATTATGTTCAGCCCAATATCGAATTTCTATATGATTTTCTAAGTCGACACGACCCGGGAAAAGACGATGTTTAAAGATAATTTCACTTGACAAAGTACTCGGTGGAAAGGGAGGGAGGGTCTGTAAGAAGGGAGTCGTCCATAATTTTTGATTTTGAGGAATTTCGATCCATTTATAGAGCAAGCTTTTTTGGCCAAAGATGTTAATTCGCAACCAGGGAATGGCCCGAATAGTAAGGTGATAATTTATCCCTGAAATAAAAAGTCTGGCATTTGAGCGATTTTGATAACTAATAACGAATTGATTATTAGATGTATTGATTGCTTTCTCTTCTACTTTTTGACTTAAACGTTGCCAAAAATTAGTCAGAGATACCTCAATTTTTTTTCGAAATTGATAGTGTACGGAAAATTCATTAGAAAGAATTTTTTCAGGGTCAAGGGTCAAGGATGGATGCCGTCCCCAATATAAATCTTTTAAATATAAATCAGACAGAGCCGGAGGAAGGGTGGTGTAGCGCGACGTCCAAAGGCAGAAAAGATGGGAGATCGGTTTCCATTGATTGCTGCCAATCCATGAAAAGAATATTCCTGAAAGATCTTCTCTATATTGTAGATGACCCGATACAGTCGATTGCCATTTTTCAGACCATAAAAAATGGAGCTGCGTTGAGCCGCGGAGTTGGACGATTCTTTTATCAAAACGATTGGTGTAAAGAGAATCAAAATTGAAAAGCGAATCAAAGGTCAGGATTGAAGAATCGATGGAGCTGTAATTTGTATCAATCGATGAGAGGGTCGTGTCGATTCGCAAGAAACGGGGTAGCCCGGTATAGTCTAGTTGATCCTGGAATCCATTAATCGCTGATTCCAGTTTAAGAAAATTCCAACGCAACTGATGATTGACTGAAAATCCCGGCCGAAGGGAAGCCTGTTTTCCTGAGAGGGAATTAAAATTTTGTTTTTTCTGAATCAGATAAAGAATTACTTCAACGGATTGGTTCGGCGGAAGGAATTGATTATAACGCAGATCAAGACGAAGATCTTGATATCCGACCCGCGTTGTGTCCCACTGGCTTCCAACGATGGCTTGCTCTTCTCGGTCTGACTCCTGCAAACTATAATGGAAAGAAAGCTGTTTAGACAGGCTAATTTTTTTTAATAACTCTATATCGTATTTAGTCTGACTATTTAAGAATGCATATCCTCGGTTAATGACATCCTGCGGATTTCCTTGCCAGAGTTCATACCAGAAAACATTATAAGAATCTTGTATCTGGCCCGGATATTCAAAATAAAGACTGGGGAAGAAAATTCTTTCAAAATTGAACTGCAGGGCGAGGTTAGGATGAAATGGTCGCAGAAGATTTAAAAATAAAACATTATTATTAAAGGGAGCATTTTCCCAAAATATTCTCGTAGCGGATTGAGCGGGAAGAGGAGTAGCGGTTGAAAGATTAAGAGAATAAGTTCCAGAAGTAAGTGAGGGATGAAAGGCCAAAGAATTCCAAGATTGGCATGAAAGCAGTGATAAATCATAACCTTTAGGGTTTAGATTTAATTCGGGTATATGATTGAGGCTAATGTCTGTATACCGTGATGACAGTCCATTGTAGAGAAATGTTTCGAACCCACCCCAAGTCTCGGTCCGTGGTATAAAGAATCCCGGAAAGGATTGGAGCGTGGTTCCCAGTGTATACGCATCATGATTCCGAACTCGTTCAAAATCGATGTCCAGAAAAGCGGTCTGGAGATTTACCGTATCCTTGAATGGCTTCGTTAAGGAATCAATAAAGAATGGTTTTAAATGCTGTTTATTAAAATGACTTGAGTCAGGGCTCTGTTGAATTGAATCTGTTGGTAAAATTGATTTCTCTGCAAATGAAGAAGCATTAAAGAGAGCCGCTAAATTGAAAATAAGTTCAAAGAGAAATAAAAGCGTCTGTAGTCCTGTAAAAATATTTGTTAAGTTAATGAATTTTATATAAATTGTAACTTTCCCAAACATTTTCAAATTTATGTTAAAAGTTAAAATGATGTCAAAAAAAACGCTTAAAATGCCTTGTTTGTTTATCGGATTAATGTGTTTTTATACTTTGATTCTTTCTGCGGCAGACTCCATCAATTGGCAAGATTATCAAGCAGGTATTATAAGAAACAAAACAGCTGAAAAAATCATGATTGTGGATGTCTTCACTGTGTGGTGTGGTTGGTGTAAGCGTATGGATGCGACAACCTATAGTGATGAATCCGTTATTCGATTGATTAATAAATATTTTATTCCTGTTAAACTCAACGGGGAGTCTAACCAATTGATCCAGTTGCAGGGTAAGGAATATGAAGTCCCCGTGCTACTCTCCGGACTCGGAATCCGCGGATTCCCATCGACTGTTTTCATAGATGATAAACAGAAAGTACTGTCCGTTGTTCCCGGTTATATCCAAACTGAAGATATGAAGAAGATCTTAGTGTTTTTAGGTGAAAAATACTATCTTAAGAAAAACTACCAGGATTTTTTAGAAAGTTATAAACAACCGAATTAAGAAAGCAGTTACAATATGAGTAAAACCTATTTGGAAAAGATGTTTAGTTTGGAAGGACAAGTCGTGGCGATTACTGGAGGGGGAGGGGTCTTGGGCGGGGCGCTGGCCGTTGGTTTGTCCCAGGCTGGAGCGAAAATTGCTGTACTAAACAGAACCCAGAAAAAGGCAGACCGTATCGTGAACGAAATTAAAAAAATAAAAGGAACCGCGATGGCATTTTCTGCGGATGTTCTTGATAAAAAAAATATGGAAAATGCAATTCAGAGTATAATCAAGGAATTCGGCATGGTTGATGTGCTCATTAATTGTGCAGGGGGAAATCAACCAACTGCGACGGCCTCAGATCAGTTAAGATTCATGGATATCCCCCAAGAGCCCATGCAAGCAGTTTTGAACATCAATTTTTTAGGAACTTTTATTCCCTGTCAGGTGTTTGCTCAATTTTTCTCCGAAAAAAAAGTTGGCCATATTATCAATATTTCATCCATGGCCGCGTTACGACCATTAACTAAAGTTGTGGCCTATTCTGCCGCTAAGAGCGCTGTAAATAATTTTACGCAATGGCTGGCGGTGCATCTCTCTCAGAATTATTCTTCCTCGATCAGAGTCAATGCGATCGCACCGGGCTTTTTCCTAACCGAACAGAACCGCTTCTTACTGACTGATGAAAAATCGGGAGAGCTTACGGCGCGGGGAAAGACGATTATTGCACACACTCCCCTGGCTCGCTTCGGGGAAGCCGAAGAATTAGTGAGTACTGCCTTGTGGCTCCTTTCTCCAGCTTCGCGTTTTGTCCATGGGACCGTCATCCCTGTTGATGGTGGATTCTCAGCTTTTAGCGGAGTCTAAGACGGAGCCTATGGGAATTCTTGATAAGTTTATTTTATCCAATAAAGTTGCGGTGGTGACTGGAGGGAATCGGGGACTAGGCAAGGCGATGGCGCGAGCCCTCGGTGAGGCGGGTGCACATGTGGTGATTGCAGGCAGAAGCCGGAATTCTCTTGAAGAAACAGCCGAGGAATTGCGCCAGCATAGAATTGAAGTGCTGGCTTTGCAAGTTGACGTTGGGAAGGAAGAAGATTTAGACCGCCTGGTGAACCGGACACTGGAAACTTTTAAAAGAATTGATATCTTAGTTAACAATGCTGGAATTTCCTACCGCCAACCTGCCGAAAAGATTTCATTAGAAAACTGGGATCATGTTTACAAGATCAATTTAAGAAGCGTTTTCCTGCTCAGTCAGAAAGTAGGCAAGTTTATGATCAAACAAAGAAGCGGAAAAATCGTTAATGTAGGATCTTTACTTTCTGAGCAAGCGGTTCCGGAGGCAATTGCGGATTCCACGACCAAGGCCGGAATAAAGATGCTGACCCAATCTTTAGCTTTGGAATGGGCTCAATATAACATCCAGGTTAATGCAATCGGCCCCGGATACTTTAGAACGGATATGATGGAACCCTTGTACCAGAATCCAGCGCAGCATTCGATGGTCATAAATCGTTTAAGTATCAAGCGTTGGGGAAAGCCCGAAGATTTGCAGGGGGCGATTATCTTTTTGGCTTCTGCTGCATCGGATTATATGACAGGCCAAGTTCTTTATATCGATGGGGGGTGGCTGGCGGGTTGAATGGGATTCACTAATATTTTATTGCTTGAGTTGAATACACTGCGTTTTAATACAGCGATGTCCTTCCTGAGCGAGTCTAAAGGATAGTCACAAAGAAAGAATCCGAAGAAATGAACATTTGCGATATCCTTGTACTTTCTGCAAGATGAGGTACATAATTAAGGAAATATATGCCCGACCTTAAACTGGAAAAATTAAAAGAATTTAAGCCGAATAAAAAATTTTATGTTGGGATTGATTCAGATGGCTGCGCCTTTGACAGCATGGAAATTAAGCATAAAGAATGTTTTATCCCGGCCATTATCCAAAAATGGAAATTACAGCCCATCGCTAAGTATGCCCGTGCGGTTTCCGAATTTGTGAATCTCTATTCTAAATGGCGGGGTGTTAACCGTTTCCCCGCCCTTGTGATGACTTTTGACTTGTTAAAAGAGTGGCCGGAGCCGATGAATCGCAATCCTCAGATTCCAGAAATTCCAGCTTTTCGGGAATGGGTAAGAACTGAAACTGCTTTGAGCAATACGTCTTTAAAGCAAAAAATAAAAGAAACGAATCATCCAGACTTCCAGCATGCTTTGGAATGGAGTATGGAGGTAAACCAGAGGGTCGAGGCCCTCGTGTCTGGTGTCCCCCCTTTTCCACGGGTCGCTGAAGTATTGCAAAAATTAAGCGAAGTCGCTGACATCGTGGTGGTTTCCGGAACCCCGACTGAAGCTCTGGAGCGGGAATGGGAAGAACATCATATCCGTCAATTTGTCCGATTAGTGTGCGGACAAGAAATTGGAAGCAAGAAAGAAATTCTGTCCATTACGAGTCAATCTTACTCTAAAGACCATGTGATCATGATTGGCGATGCAGACGGAGATCGTCAGGCGGCAAAGTTTTCTAACCTTCTTTTTTATCCGATCAATCCGAGTAAAGAAGAGAATTCTTGGGAACGATTTTATAAAGAAGGGATGGATAAATTTTTAAAAGGTAAGTATGCCGGGCCTTATGAAGCTAGAGTGACAGAGGAGTTCAAAAAATTTCTGCCGGAAATACCACCGTGGAAAAATTAGTCATAGCACTTAAAATTTCTAAGTGAACTTCCGAATTCCGACTTAAACGTTAATTTTAAAGTTTGATATGATTGGTGCAGGATATCTTAATCGATTTGTTAGCGAAGAGGAAGTGCGAGAGTGGACCGGCCAGGCGATGGACGACTATCACCTCAAGGATAAAAGGATTCTGACCATTATTCCCGATGCCACCCGTACCTGCCCTCTGCCGATGTTGTTTAAGATATTCTCGGAATTATTGGGCGCTTCAAACAAGAAGTTAGATTTTTTGATTGCGCTGGGAACACACCCCCCTCTTTCGCAAGAGGCGATCTTTAAATTAGTGGGAATTACTCCAAGTGAATACAGTCAAAAATACAGTCAGCATCAGTTTTTTAATCATCGCTGGGATGATTCTGAAAACTTTCGTTTGATTGGCAGAATTTATGCCCATGAATTGGAGAAACTGACTGAAGGCTTATTTAAACAAGATGTCAATATCCGGATCAACCATCAGGTTTATCTCTATGATCAGGTGATTGTGCTGGGTCCAACTTTTCCTCATGAGGTTGTGGGGTTTTCGGGAGGAAATAAATATTTTTTCCCGGGTGTTGGAGAAGCAGAATTTTTAAATTTTTTTCACTGGCTTGGTGCCGTCATTACCAACTATAATGTGATTGGAACAAAATATAATCCTGTTCGTAAAGTGGTAGACCGGGCGGCCCAATTTATTACCGTGCCCAAACTTTGTTTTGATATGGTCGTTTATCAAAAAAAACTGGCCGGACTCTTTATTGGCCAGCCGGAAGAAGCCTGGTCGGCTGGGGCGGATTTGTCTAACCAATTGCATATTATTTATAAGGCGCGATCCTTTAAAAAGGTCCTCGGAGTGGCACCGGAAATGTATGATGAAATGTGGGTCGCTGGTAAGGTGATGTATAAATTAGAACCCGTGATAGAGGAGGGAGGAGAATTAATCATTTATGGTCCGCACATTAAAAAAATTTCTATAACCCATGGGATGCATATTGAAAGGATAGGGTATCATGTACGGGATTACTTTTTAAAACAAATGGACCGGTTTAAGGATATTCCGCTTGGGGTATTAGCCCACTCAACCCATGTAAGGGGACGTGGAAAATTTGAAAACGGCAGGGAAGTTCCTCGTATCAGGGTTACGTTGGCGACAGGTCTTTCCGAAGAGCTATGTAAGAAAGTGAATCTGGGTTATACTGATTATAAGCAAGTGAAGTTCGAAAATTTTCAGAATAAGGAAGAAGAGGGAACCTTGTTTGTTCCTTCAGCCGGAGAAATTCTTTATCGTATTAAGGCGGGTTAAGTGGCAGATAATTTTGTCTTTTAATTCTCAACAGAGTATATTATAATAAAATCAGACCATCTTGTTCCAGATCCTATGAACCCTATAACCGTTTATCTTTTAATGCGTTATGAGTGAAATGGTTTCTGTAAAAGAGTTTATGTCCAAGCCTATTTCGGTGACATCTGAAACCGATGTTTATAGTGCGATCGATATTTTGTTAAAAAATAAGATTTCCGGATTGCCCGTTGTTGATGAGGAGAATCGAGTTATTGGAATATTGTCTGAAAAGGACTGTCTTAAGATCTTCACGCATGGCGCTTATCATA
>Ga0247727_10019090_pt1 | contig 10674 bp, 9 predicted proteins | sample WisWelCaveWW1625_FD_202498 | JGI IMG/M metagenome (GOLD analysis project Ga0247727, IMG submission 202498) | Biofilm microbial communities from Wishing Well Cave, Virginia, United States - WW16-25 | ecosystem: Environmental > Aquatic > Deep subsurface > Groundwater > Cave microbial mat | place...
TTTTCTTTTTTGTGAATCCTCTTGCCAATCTAATTGCAGTCATGGTAGCTTCGCTTCCTGTATTTACTAGTCTGACTTTGTCCATGGATTGATAATTTTTGTTGATTAATTCTGCTAGTTCCACTTCTAATTCAGTAGGTGCACAGTAAAGTGTGCCTTTTTTTAGCTGTGATGATACACTGGAAATGATTTCTTTTCTTTGGTGTCCTAAAAGCAGTGCGCCGTAACCGTTGCAAAAGTCAAGATATTTTTTTCCTTCTACATCCCAGATTGCACTACCTTGTGCTTTTTTTACAAAGAATGGATATGGATCAAAACGCCTGACAGGACTGTTAATCCCTGATGGTATGACTTTTTTTGCGAGCAAAAATAGTTTTTTAGAGCTTGGCATGAATCAAAGTAATCTGGTTATTATTATAATCTATATGGAAAACGTCTGTTGGAGGCTTTCTAAAGCCAATTTTACGTAGTTATTGAATGTTGATGAGTTTATAGACAATCAGTAAAAATAGTCTGCCCCCTCTGACACACAAAAATCTGCAGGCTCTCGTAAAGTATTTTGTTTAGGAAGATCATTCAGAGCGTATGAAAATTATCATATTTTGCCTGATTGCCATCACACTTATTTCTTCAACATCTTTTGCATCATCTGAAGCTCCAAGCGATAAAAAACAATCAGCGTCACCTCAATACAAGTGTAAAGGAACAGCACTATGCATCAGTGGGAAGGTAACAAAAATAATTGATGGAGATACAATCTATCTAAAAGATTACAAAATTCGATTGTCTTTAACTGATACGCCTGAAAAAGGAAAAAAAGGTTTCAAAGACGCAACATATTTCACAAAGAAACTCTGTCCTCTTGGTTCTACCATTACAGTTGATCAGGATGACAATCAACCTTATGACAAGTACAAACGTGTTGTAGGAAAGGTCACTTGTTCAGGCAAAGTTCTCAACTCTGAACTTTTGTACAATGGTCATGCAAACATACTAAAAAAATATTGTTCCAAAAGCGAGTTTTCAAGCGAACCGTGGGCTAAAAAATTTGGCTGTACTCAAACGGTTCAAATGAAGGAAAATAAACAACCTTCTTCTCAACCAGCTACCTCTGTTACACCTTCTCCTACAAAAGAAAACAATTGCGATCCTTCCTATCCTGATGTTTGTATACCTCCTTGGCCTCCTGACTTGGATTGTGATGGTATTCCATACAAAAACTTCAGGGTATTACCACCAGATCCACACAGGTTTGATGGAGATAACGACGGAATAGGTTGCGAAAAATAGCTCGTTATGAGATTGACACAATTAAAAACTTGTTATTGAGCTATAACTAGCTGATTTTAGCTTGATCACATTTTATTCTTGAATGTCATGTCTGTTTTCTTGCGTGAAGTTAAAATCAAGATAAGCGAAAAGGATTACTTGGATTTTCTTAAGGCCTCAAATGGATATAATCTAACCATAGAAGAGAAAATACTTGAAATCATCAATTATTATGTTATAATAGAAAGAAAGCGAATGAAGCTAGAAAAGATGAAAATTAGGTTTAAGCCTCTATAACATTAGCTTACCAAAAAATAGATTCTCATGTTTACTTGCATGCAAAGATTTCGACACAGTATTGCAAGAAAAGCGAGTTTTCAAGCGAATCGTGGGCAAAAAGATTTGGTTGTTAAATTTTAAGCTTTTATGATATGTTTTGGGTCTAAATTACGAATGTAATGTTAGTTTCTAACGATTCATTTCTTGCTTAGTAGCCACATCAATCTTGTGTAATTGGCATCCTACCATGCTTCCTGTTTTGTGGATGTCAATTAAAGATTTCAAGAGTCTGAACTTGAATAAATCAAATCTTTCAAAACATTGGTTAAACCATGCATAGTGTGTATCCTTTTCCCCTCTAAGTAATTCCACCCAAAGATGCGGTCTATATCGTGCTAAAGAGGATGCAAAAAACAACAGAAGAAAATCAATAATATCATAGAGATAACTGTCAAGTTGAGTTCCTAACTGATCTCTAAGCAATATTAGATCATTGAGTGTTAAGGATGGCTGGTTTATGATAGAATAAGTAGAATTAATTTCTTTGAATCCATTTGTTGGAGGATCAAATTGAAGAAATGAAAAAGGTGTGTCAACTCTACAAAGAGAGTAAGTATCAATTATTCTTGGAAAAAAGCCATTGGTGCTAAGTTGGATTTGTATTTTCTCAACATCTTGATCCCATTTTGTAATGCGTAAACCATGTGAGATAGCATGTTGAGGAGTATATGAGTTCAAACTGTATACAAAAAAAGCAAAAAGGGAATTTTCCGCATAGTGATATAATAAAGGTTTAACATCAATGGGGGCAGTTTTAGCAGTCTCTCCAAAATACAGACCTTGAGAATAAAGGGTGGTTTGATTTATTAGAAATGATTCAGTATTTATATGTGCGTTAGAAATAATGCTTGGTAAATCAAAAAGTTTGAGGTTAGTTTTTGCTTGAGAAAAATTCGTAACTAAAGTTTGATAATTGCTATTGATCAAACTTTGTCTTAATGATGTTATAATTTCTTTATATCCTTTAGGAATTTTTAACTTAGTAAAGAGTATCTCATCAGTGGTCATGACCCGTAAAACTAACGTTGTGGATGAATTGTTTCACATCCACAATTAGGACATTCAGCATTGTCAGCAGCTTCGTTCATTGTAGTGCCTTTTTCGATCTCCATAACCCCTGACCAACCACAGTTAGAACAGTAAAAATTTCCTGGATAATAGTTAGCCATGTTCCATCTTTAGAAACCTTACAATTAAATTTTTAGCAAGAGCTTATTTGCATAAAAAGGACAGAAATCATGAAGAATTAAGATAAATTCAATTACCTTCTTGATTAAAAATTTAGTTCCAAAAAGATAGGGTCTAATTCATGCAGCTAGGACATTCTAGTTTCTCACGCTTAGATTTAACAAAATATAACCATATTCTACCACATTCAGTACAAATACCGTGTATTCTATGACGTTTCTGAGTTTTGTAATATAATGCTTGAAAGAAATTTACTTTCTCCGTTCTGAAGTTAAAGTCTTCATCATAATAATAAACAAACCAATGCTTCTTTGTCTTTGATTTGTGTCTATGATTTCCTCTATGAATGTAAGTTTTTGACACTGAAACTATGTATTTCATGATACCTCTATGATACTTCAAATGAGTATGTGTTTCAGGGAATAATAAACACAGATTATGACGTCCTTTAAGATAATCTTCTTGATTTTTTTACTTTAGGTGCATCAAACCATTCGAGTTTATGTGGTTTGATCCAGTTTTCTGGATTCATCTTCGTAAGATCTATCTTCTTTGAAAGTTGCAGATAGCCACTAATTAAATAGCCTATGAAACATTGATGAGACTTTGGTTTACTGTGATTGTAATGCAGTTTGAATCTTGTATAGTCTTTTCTGAAAGGGCTTTTTCTACTCTCACTTCTAGCTCGCCCATATTCCGTAAAAATCGGGTGGCCTTCATGACAACATTTAGGGCAGTAACGTGGAAGATAGCTCCAATCTTCCTGTATTGTTTTAATAATTTTGTAACCTTGTTTTTGAAGCATGTTTTTTCTTTCTTCAAAATCCTTTTCGTAAACCTTTTCTGCATAATGTTCTTTTTCTGATAATGCGTAAATTGTAAAAATCGGTATATTGACTCTTATCAGAGGACCAAAATTATAACTTGCTGGTTTTCTGCCAACCAATTTACTCTTAGGAATATTTCATGACACCCTCATTAAAAACGGTATTAACGTACATCATTTAATGAGAAAAATAAATAAAAACATCAACTCTGATGCTCAAAAGCCAAAGGAGCTTGATTTTGGAACACGCAAGATCTCACGACAGAATTTTTCAAGGATCGTGGCTTTGCCAAAAATAGCATTACAAGACTGTGGACAAGAAATCACACAGGTTAATGTCAAGCTGGTTGAATTTAAGGGGGAGAAGTTCATCAAGCTAACTCCCATAGGATCAAAAAGTGTGGGAAATAATGAGTAACATTTCTTCACTGTTTAGTATTATAAAAAAATGGGCAAAAAATGGCAAGCTTGATTCCAGTGATGTAATTCGAGCTGGCGTATTAGTAGCTGATGAGCTGGATAAAGCTAGTAAGTATAACCATAAAGGCAAGTTGAAAAGAAAGAGCTTTTCACAGACAGCTCAAGAAATTACCCTCATAAAACAAGCTTACAGATGTAACATATGCAAGAAAAAGCTTGACATAATTAATTTTGATCACATTGACGGGGACAGATCGAATAATTCAATCACAAATTGCCAAGCTTTGTGCCCTAATTGTCATGCAAAAAAGACTAGGAAGATAGAATAAAATGTAAACATCTAAAGATTACAACAAGACTTCAAGCTTGAATTCAGATTTTAAAGCTGGCCCGCTTCACATTTTATAATCAAATCATCACTTGCTGATTCCCCAACATTGCAAGTATCGTGGTCATCCCCACCATCTATAATATCCGTACCTTCATTGCCATGTAGATTGTCATTTCCAGAGCCACCCTTTATGATGTCATTTCCATTGTTCCCAGATATAGAATCCTCGCCTTCGTTTCCAAATATTATATCCTCACCATCTCCACCCAAGATACAGTCATCGCCTTTCTCACCTGATATAATATCATCACCAGCCAAACCAAATATCAAGTCAGCAAGACTAGTTCCAGTCAAGGTATCATCAGTCGGGCCACCTGTTATACCATTATACAATGAAACATCCTTGCCGCATGCTTGTACAGTTACAGTCTGTTTTTGTGACATGGTATTGCCAAACTTGTCAGTTGCAGTCCATGTTATTATGGTATCACCAAGCGGAAAAGTAGCTGGAGCATCGTTTTGTATTTGTGGTGTCAAATCAACAATATCGGTTGCTGCTGCAGTACCAATGCTGACTGTATTCGAAAGTGCCGTTGCATCTACCACTATATTTGCAGGAAGAACAAGTTGTGGAGCGGTAGTATCAATTACAGTTACGGTTTGAGTGTCAGTTGCAGAGTTTCCTGCTGAATCAATTGCCATCCATGTTACTGTGGTTTCACCAAACGGGAAGGTTGCCGGGGAATCACTTGTAATGGAATCAATTCCTATGACATCAGTTGCAGATGCAGTGCCAATTGATATCATATTATTCACAGGATCAGTTGCCTCAAAAGTGACATCAGAAGGTGCCATTATCTTTGGTGCTGTGGTATCAACAATGGTTACCTTTTGAGTACCAATTACCGTATTACCTGAAGTATCAGTTGCAGTCCATGTTACTACGGTTTCGCCAAATGGGAAAGTAGCTGGAGAATCATTTGTAATGGAATCAATTCCTATGATGTCAGTTGCAGTTGCGGTACCAAGCTTAACTGGGTTGTCTGTTGCAGAATAAGCTTCAGTAATAACATCTTGCGGTGGAGTGATCAAAGGTGCAGTGGTATCAACGACAGTAATTATTTGAGTACCAGATTGAACAAGTCCTGAAACATCAGTTGCTGTCCATGTAATAGTAGTCATGCCAAGCGGAAATACGTCAGGAGCATCGTTTGTTATGGATTGAATTCCAACAAGATCTGATGCGGAAGCCTCTCCAATGTTTACAGTGTTTTGTGATTCACTTGTTGCTTCCACAGTTACGGTACCAGGAATCGTTAGAGTTGGCAGAGTGGTATCATTGATGGTAACAGTTTGTGTTGCAGTGGCTGTAAGTCCTGCTGTGTCAGTTGCAGTCCAGGTTACAATAGTTTCACCAACCGGAAATACGGCAGGTGCGTCGTTTGTTATGGATTGTACCCCAACAAAGTCAGCTGCTGTTGCTTCACCCAAAGTAACGACATTTTCAGTGGCAGAAGTTGCTTCTGCTTGTACTGGTTCCGGAGCAACAATTGTTGGCGCAGTTGTGTCTATGACTGTTATCTTTTGAGTAGCTGTCACAGAGTTTCCTGCAGAGTCTATTGCCATCCAAGTTACTGTAGTTTCACCAAGCGTATAAGCAGATGGAGAATCATTTGTAATCAATGAAACCCCAACAATGTCGTCGGCAGTTGCATCCCCGATTGGTATGATATTTCCAGTTGGACCCAGTGCTTCAAAGACTACATCAGAAGGAACCGTAATAGAAGGTGCTGTAGTATCTACTACTGTCACTTTTTGTGTTATAGTTGCAGAATTTCCATGTGTGTCTATAGCAGTCCAGGTTACTATGGTATCACCAAGTGGGAAAGCTAGTGGCGCGTCACTTGTGATTGATTGTATTCCAATTATATCAGTTGCAGTGGCAGCTCCTATAGATATGATATTGTCAGTTGGGCTTGTTGCCTCTACTGTGATATCAGCTGGTGCAGTAACAAGTGGGCTTGTCGTATCCTGAATTGTTACGGTTTGAGTAGCAGAAACAGAATTTCCTGAAGTGTCTGTTGCAGTCCAAGTTATAGTTGTCAAGCCAAGTGCAAATGCATCAGGAGAATCATCTGTTATGGATTCGATATTTATGATATCATATGCAGTTGCACTGCCAATTTGTATAATATTTAGCACAGGATCGGTTGCTTCAGCAACGATATCCTTTGGCACTTTAAGCTCGGGTGCGGTAGTATCTACTATTGTTATTGTTTGAGTAGCAGAAATCGAGTTTCCTGAAGTATCTACTGCAGTCCAAGTAACCGTTGTTGTGCCAAATGCAAAGTCTACCGGCGCATTATTTGTAATTGAAGAAATTCCTATGATATCCTCTGCAGTTGCCTGTCCTATTGATATTATGTTATGGTCAGGACTAGTTGCCTCTGAAGTTACATCAGCAGGCAAAACAAGAATTGGTGCTGTGGTATCAATCACACTTACTTTTTGTGTTGTAGTTGCGGAATTGCCAGCAGCATCGGCTGCAGTCCATGTTACTATAGTATCACCTAGTGGAAATACGATGGGTGCATCGTTTGTTATAGTAACTTCTTGAATGTCAGTTGTTGTTGCATCTCCAATTGGTATAGGGTTGTCTGTAAGAGAAACTGCTTCAAAGACAACATCTGTTGGTGCAGTTATTGTTGGTGCTGTCGTATCCACTACAGTTATTTTTTGTGTGTCAACTGCTATGTTTCCAGCAGTATCGGTTGCAGCCCAAGTTACTATAGAAACACCAAGTGGGAAAGCTAGTGGCGCGTCGCTTGTGATTGATTTTATTTCGCCATTGTCAGTTACTGTAGGATCACCTAAAATTATGACATTATTTGCAGAGCTTGTTGCTTCTATTACAACATCAGCCGGTGCACGGATCTTTGGTTTTGTAGTATCCTGAACAGTGACTACCTGCCTTGTAGTTGCAGAGTTACCTGCAGAATCAGTTGCTGTCCATGTTACTATGGTATCACCAAGTGGAAAGGTTGCCGGTGCATCGTTTGCTACTGACACTACACCTATTGCATCAGATGTAGAAGGCGTACCAAGATTAATAGAACTAGCAGGGTTTGCTGCTTCAACTATAACAGATGGCGGAGCAGAAATTACTGGTGATGTTGTGTCCCTTACGGTAACTTTTTGTGTTGCCTGTGCAATATTTCCTGCTGCGTCAGTTGCAGTCCAGATTACTGTTGTTGTACCAAGTGGGAAGGTTCCCGGTGCGTTGTTGGTAAGTGAAGAAATCCCGCTGGCATCAGTTGCTGTTGCCTGGCCTATGGAAACAGTGCTTAGTATGCCATTTGCTTCTGCATTTACATCAGAAGGCGCGCTAATTGTTGGATTGGTTTTATCGTTTGGCAAGGGCTTTAGTGGTGTCAGAGGCGTTGTGGTCAGTGATTCTGTTGTGGTATAGGCAAACTTTTGGATCCTGTGGTTGCTGCTGTCTGCCACAAACACGTTTCCGTCAGAATCAAGCTCTACATCTCTTGGGTTGTTAAAGTTGCCGTTTGTTGTTCCCTGAGTTCCCCAGTTTGCCAAAGATTTCCCGTTTCTGTCTATTTTAGAAATTCGGTTGTTGCCAGTATCTGCGATGTATATGTTGCCAGATGAATCAACATACAGTCCCTGCGGATATTTCAGACTGCTGCCAGATGACACATCAAAAACTTTAATGAAAACTCCATCTGCAGTAAACTTTTGAATTCTGTTGTTGCCCGAGTCTGAAACATAAACACCTCCTTGCGTATCAGCTGCAACGCCGCGCGGGTTAAGAAACTGTCCATCTCCAAGTCCGCTGACTCCCCAAGACAACAAGAACTTGCCATCCGATGTGAATTTCTGTATCCTGCTGTTTCCGGTATCAACAACATAGACATCGCCGTGGGAATCAACTGCAATTCCCTGTGGAAGCATAAACTGACTTGGCCCCGTACCCTTGCTTCCCCATTGTGTTATGTATTTTCCAACAGTATCAAATTTTTGAACTCGGTTCAAGTCATTATCAAGAACATAAACATCATCTCCCCCAATTGCAATTCCAGCAGGAGCTTGGAACTGTCCATTTCCAGATCCCTTGACTCCCCAAGTATGCAAAAAGTTTCCGTCGTTATCAAATTTCTGGATTCGCCTGTTTCCATAATCTGAAACATAGACATTTCCTGCCGAGTCAACAGCTAAATCCTGTGGAAATGAAAATAGGCCAGTTATCTGAAGTCCTTGCGAGCCCCATTGTAAAACATAAGACGGCGCAGTTTCAGCAGCAGAATAAGTAACAGTACTAAATAGTAAGACAGCTACCGTCCCAAGTACTACAAGTGGGAGCCTTTTCAACTCTCATGAATTACAAAATAGCAAAAAGATCTCTAAAGTTAGGAATTGTTTGGGTTTTTGTCAATTTAGGTCGATTTAGAAGGGCTTGTTGACTTCACGTGTGAATACATAGCTTGCCAAGGCAACCATGATACCCACAAATCCGACAATTACCACAACCTCCATGGCTATAGAAATGGTCTGCACAGTTCCAGTCATCATCTCCCTAATCAAAAGTACGGAATAAGTCACCGGATTCAGCTTTGCAACAAAGGCAAGCCAGTCTGGCAAAAGTTCAAGTGGAAAAAGCGCCGGGCTTAACATAAAAAGCGGCATCCCAAGAAAGTTGATTATTCCCCAAAACGTTTCCTGCGATTTTGCTGTGGCCGCCACAACAACAGAAATTCCAGAAAATCCAAGTGAAAATGCAATCACGATCAACATTATTGGGATGAACATCAAGGGATTGGAAAAGCTTACACCAATTGCAAGTGCTATACCTAATATCAGACTTGATTGCAGTGCAGAGATCAAAGATATTGCAAGCATCTTGCCAATTGCAATTGATGATCTAGAAATTGGAGACGCCAATGCCTTGTTCATAAATCCATATCTTCTATCCCATAATGTATTAACTCCACCAAAGATGCTTGTAAAAATTGCAGTAAGAATGATCACGCCAGGCGCCATGAATTCAATGTAGGAGAGATCATATCCAACAGATTTTATCAACGGCTGTGTTCCTGCAAACGTGTTTCCAATTACAATGATCCAAATTGCAGGTTGAATTAGTCTAATCAGCACACCGCTTCGCGACTTGCGATATCTTTTCATTTCTCTCCAGAAAATCGAGTATGTATCAGAAACAATCAAGCCCGTATCCTCCTCATCTTTTCACGTTCCTTTTTTAGGTTGTAACTACCATTTTCGTCGCGCAGCTCTCTTCCTGTATATGAAATAAAGACATCGTCAAGAGTAGGTCTTGTAAGTGAAATTGTCTCTATTTTTATTCCAAGATTATTTGAAATCTCAAATATTTTTGGCATGACCTGATCCCCGCTTGAAGAAAAGACCGTAACCTCGTCACCGTTTGTCTTTATGTCCTTTACAAGAGGTATTTTTTTCAGCTCAGAAAGCATAATCTCCAGTTTCATATCTGAATTTACCTCAAAGACAACTACCTCGTTTCCAAGTGCGTTTTTGAGTGACTTGGGAGACCCTGTTACTTTGATTTTGCCATAGTCAATTATCGAGATATTATCACAGAGCCTGTCAGCTTCTTCCATGTAATGTGTGGTAAGAAATATCGACATTCCAAATTCTTTGTGTATCTTTTTGATGTATTCCCAGATCTTGTATCGCGTCTGTATGTCTAGCCCCAGTGTTGGCTCATCCAAAAATATAACTTTGGGTCTATGTAATAGCCCGGCTGCGATGTCAAGCCTCTTTCGCATTCCACCAGAATATGTAATTGCAGAATCATGCTGTCTGTCTGAAAGCTCAACAAGTTCTAGGAGTTCATCAACTCGCTTTTTTACCAAATCTTTTTGAATGTGGTTTAGTTTTGCCTGAAGCTCCAGGTTTTCTCTCCCTGTAAGATATTCATCTACCGTAGGTTCTTGCTGCACATAGCCAATTTTTTCTCTGACTTTTTTTGCCTGTGTAACAACGTCAAAGCCAGCAACATATGCAGTGCCAGATGTTGGTTTTAACAGCGTAGTTAGAATCATAATGGTGGTGCTTTTTCCAGCTCCGTTTGGTCCTAAAAAGCCAAAGATCTCACCGTCGTTTACTGTTATCGAAACTTCGTCAACTGCCTTTACCCCTGTGCCATAAGTCTTTGAAAGTGATTTTGTCTCTACAGCTAGCAATGATGAAGAAGCATTTTGTGAGCTATAAATTGGTAAGCAAAAAATTTGGTTCTGTCACGTTGCAC
>Ga0247727_10019091_pt1 | contig 10674 bp, 10 predicted proteins | sample WisWelCaveWW1625_FD_202498 | JGI IMG/M metagenome (GOLD analysis project Ga0247727, IMG submission 202498) | Biofilm microbial communities from Wishing Well Cave, Virginia, United States - WW16-25 | ecosystem: Environmental > Aquatic > Deep subsurface > Groundwater > Cave microbial mat | place...
CCTGCCCATCCCCAACACCCTGAACGTGGAACTGTTTAGGAATGCGTGGAATTCTGGGATTTGGCAGGCCTATGTATTCACCCTTATCCGGTGCGGGCTCTATATCACCGTCGCTTTGGCTGTCGGTTTGATTGGGGGCTACATTTTTTCCAAGCTGCGCTTCCCAGGAAAAAACGGGGTCTTCTTACTATTCCTGTCGGGGATGGTGATGCCTGTGATTCTGATGCTTGTCCCGATGTTCTTGACGATGGCCTGGTTCCCGTTAGCCGGGGGCAACGATATCCTCGGCCGGGGCGGGCATGGGTTTATTGGCGAATGGCCAGTCCTGTTCATCTATGGCTGGGTGCCGCCCTTTGCGGTCTTCCTGCTGAAACAGAGTTTTGATATGCTGCCCACCGAATACGAGGACGCCGCCAAGATGGACGGCGCTGGTATTTTCACCATCATTTTCCGGGTTTACGGGCCCTTGCTCAAACCCCCCATCGTCGCCTTGACCATCATCGTCTTCCTAGGCATGTGGAACGATTACCTGTGGCCTAGTTTAACAACTTCCAGTTATCCCGACTATATTCCGATCACGATGCGAATACAAGGCGTTGTCCTTTCGCAGTCATCACCGACCAGCACCACGCTCTATCCAGCGGCCATGATCCGCACCCTCATGGCGATGTGGCCCCCGGCCGCTGTCTATTTCTTGCTACAGCGCTACTTAGTCCAGGGGTTAGTGGGGAGCGGTCTGAAAGGGTAACTGCCCCGGACTGGCTATGCAGATTGTCCGGATCGGATTCCCGACCGGCGTTATTTGAGGCGATTCAACGAATGGAGACGGCGATTTCTACTCTGGACAACATTGACCAAGTTGTGACCGAAGCGGTGGTCGCAGAATATTGGGAGCGCGGCTATTGGATCAGCCCCAAGCTGTTCAACGACGACCAGATCCAGCGCCTCCGGAAAGCCCACGACCGCCTGTGGGCCAGGGACTTTGACTACGAGATTCCCTCTCAGTACGGCGTCATGCCGTTCGATCCAGACACGCCTAAGGTCCGCCAGCAAGTTAACGCCTACTGGCAGAGCGCGGAGATCCGGCGCGCCGTCACATCGCCGATCTTGGGTGAGATGGGCGCGCGGCTGATGCGGGTCGAGAGTGTCAGGCTGTGGCACGACCAGGCTATCTACAAGCCGGGAATCGGAGACGGAGAGTTGACCAACGCCGGCAATATCGGCTGGCGCCAGGATTACGGCTTTTGGCAGGCCTGCAGCACCCCCAATATGTGCACGGCCTGGGTGGCGCTTCAGGACACCGACCTGACCAATGGCGGCATGCGTACGATCGTCGGCTCTCACAAATGGGGGTTGATCGAAGGCAGCGCTGCCTTCGGTCATAAAGACCTGGAGCAACTGGCCGAACGTTTTGCCAGCCAGGGCAGCAGGCCGGACAGGCCAGCTTTCACCACTCGCTGACCTTCCACGGCTCGGGGCCAAACCGGACCAATCAGCCCCGCCTGTCGGTGGTTTCGCACATGATGCCGGCCGATACCGTCTACCGCGCCGGCCGACAGTGGCACCCCGCCCTGGTCTTCCTGGGCTTCAATGCCTATGACGGCCAGCCGTTCCCCGGCGAGTATTTCCCCCAGATGTGGCCGCCCGTCGGCAACTCACCGCGTTGACTTTGGAGACCGGTCTATGCCCAATGTGATTGAGGCCTACCGCCTGACGCGCTTCGGATTCCCGCGCGACCGTGTCGTCGGCGATTCTCAGGTTCGAGTCGAACACGTCTACCTGGCGGCCCTGGAGCTGATCGACAGCCGCGGTCAGATCGGCTCGGGTTTTTTTGGGACCCTGTTTCAGCCCTTGCCGGATTTGCAGGAGCTGACGCGCATCTTTGAGACCGAGATCAAGTCGATCGTCATTGGTCAGAGTCCGTTTGCGATGACGAACCGGATCCACCGTCCACGGGGTGGCAACATTCGCGCGCTGGCCTACGGCATTGACGATGCGATTGATCAGGCCTTATGGGACCTGAAGGCTCAGGAACTCGGGATGCCCTTGTACCGGTTGCTGGGCGGGACATCCAATCGGGTGCGGGCGTATGCCAGTGGTCTGGACTTTCATCTCAACGACGCAGAAATCGTCACATTCTACCGGGGCGCCGCCGACCTGGGTTACCGCGCCTTCAAAGTCAAGGTTGGGCACCCAGACCTGGAGTGGGATATCCAACGCCTTCAAATGGTGCGCAAACTGGTCGGCGCTGACGCGACGCTAATGATTGACGCCAATGAAGCCTGGTCACCCGCGGAGGCCATCCGGCGGCTGCATGCCTTTCATCGCGCGGGAATAGAAATTCTGTGGGTCGAAGATCCCTGCTTACGTTACGACTTTGACGGCCTGCGCGACGTGTCGCGAGCGGCGCCCTTCTGCCTGGTCAACACTGGGGAATATCTGGGCCTCACGGATAAACGCCGGCTAATTGAGAGCGGGGCCGTTGACATCCTGAATACGCATGGCAACTTCACGGCCGGATTACGGGCGGCCTGGCTGGCGAATGAGCATGGCCTACAGGTCTCGATCGGGAATACTATGTTTGAGGTCGGCGTGCACCTGGCGGCGGCGTTGCCCGGCACGCCCTGGCTGGAGAACTCCTTCCATAACTGGAACTTTCTATTGGAAGAGCCAGTAAAGTTTGCAGACGGCTATGCCTTTGCGCCCGAGGTGCCAGGACACGGCCTGCGCCTATCTGAGCACGCCAGAGTGAAGCATGCGCAACCCAATATTGAGGACATGCATGGAATCGAGCCTCCCTCGTCTCTTCTCGGTGCTGCATTTGGGCGCGGTTGGTAATTTGTTGCAGCCGGACGGGGCGGCCATGGTGACGTAGTGAAAGTGTGCAACGGGCGAATTGAACGTGTGGCTCCATCTCCGCTGGCTCTTCACTCAAGTGCCACGCCAAGGCTATCGGTGGTTGGATATCCAACGTTTTCAACTCAGCCGGGTGGTCAAGTTCATCCGGCAGGCTATAAGTCGCCCGGCACCTCGATCACCGCCGTCAGGCCGCCATCCACAATCAGGTAAGTGCCCGTCATAAAAGACGACATGTGCGACGCCAGAAACAGAGCCGCCTGGGCAATTTCCTCCGGCGCGGCATTGCGTTTGAGAGGACACATCTCAGCGACGCGGGCCAATTGGCTCTCACTCACATCCGCCCACGCGCCGGTGACGACCGCGCCGGGCAGGATGGTGTTGACCCGGATGGTGGGCGCGAAGTCGGCGGCCAGCGCCCGCGTTAGCGCCAGCAGGCCGCCCTTGGCCGCCTGATAGGCCGTGTATTTGGCATAGCCCCGCAGGGCGTGCACCGAGCCGGTGATGACGATGGCGCCCCCGCCGCCGGCCAACATGCAGGGCAGCGCGTGACGCGCCAGCATCCAGGTGGCCTTAAGGCTCACGTTCAGGCTAAAGTCCCAGTCAGCCTCGGATATTTCGAGCGCGTTCCCTCGCCGATGAGCGAAGGCATTGCTGTGTAAAATATCCAGGCAACCGTAGCGGTCCTGGGTGGCCTGCACCAGCGCCTGAACATCGTCCATCCGCCCGACATCCGCCCGGACAAAGATTGCGTCGCCGCCCGCCGCCCGAATGCCGTCCACGGTTTCCTGGCCGCCCGCCTCATTGATGTCCGCCACGACCACGCGCGCGCCCTCACGCGCGAACAACTGGGCGGTCGCCCGACCAATGCCCGAAGCCGCGCCCGTGATCAGGGCCACTTTATCCTGCAGCAGACTCGTCATGAGTTATGCCTCTTTCAGTGATTCGACAACTCAGTCACAGGATGACCATGAGCTGAGTGCCTTCGACTTTCACTTCCCAGGTCGGCAGGCGCCGGGTGGGATAGGCCAGACATTGGCCGGTCGTGACGTTGAATTCAAGGGCGTGCCACGGACAAACGATGATCTCGCCCTCGGACACCCAGGTACGTTTCCAGCCCGTCTCGGCGTTGGCGACGATGGTGCCGCTGATCGCGCCTCGGCAGAGCGGGCCATTCTGGTGGAAACAGGCGTTAGGCAGCGCGTAGTACCGGCCGCGCACGTTGAAGAGACCGATCTCCCGGCCGCGCACTTCGACGACGATGTGCCGGCCCTCGGGCAGATCGTCTACGTGGGCGACCACATAGGCCTGCGTCATCGCGCCGGCTCCGTCAGGCTGGCTTTGCCGAGCAGGCGCATGGCATTCTGGCCCATGATCTTGCGCCGCACCTCGTCTGACAGAGGAATCTGCAAGACCTTGCTCGGATGGTCAAAATCGTGGTGCGGCCAATCGGACGCAAACACAACCGAGTCCTCGCCGCCAAACAAAGTCAGCAGGGTGGCCATGTCGCCCAGGTGCTCCGGCTCCTCGATGGGCTGGGTGGCGAAGAACATGCGCCGGACATAGCGGCTGGGCCGGTCCCTCAGGATGGCCACTTCGCGCCGCCGCTCGGCGTACTCCTTGTCCATGCGCAGCATGATCCACGGCACCCAGCTGATGCCGCCCTCGGTGAAGGCGATCTTGAGCTCGGGGAAACGCTCGGGGACTCCCGTCTCCATCATGCTCACCAGGTTGGCAATGAGCGAGAACGGGTGGGCCAGCAAGTGCGTGGCGAACTGCGTCTCGAATCCCTGCAGGTTGAACGGAAACACGGGATAGACCACCGTCACGCTGTGCAGCATCACCGGCAGGCCGGCCTCCTGGGCGGCGGCAAACACGGGGTCATAGCGATGATGGCCATAGAGCGGGTCAACGCAGCACGTCGGCAGGTAGACGGCAACCACGTGCGGGTGCGCGGCGTAACGCTTGATCTCAGCCGCCGCGGCTTCCGGGTTGTGGTGCGGCGCGATAATGGCGCCCTTCAATCCATTATCCTGAGTCAGCCATTCCTCGACGAGCCAGCGGTTGTAAGCGCGCGCCAACGCGACGGCATAATCGGCCTGCTTGAGGGCGGCATGGCTCAGGAGGTGATCGGGAAAGAGAACGCCGATGTCAACCCCCAGGTCGTCGAGGTCCTGCCGCATCTGGGCCGCGGAAGTTACGGTGTTGCGCCGGTCGCCGCCGCTCTGAGGAAATGAAGGCCACGGAACAATGGTCGGCGCGAAGCCGGGAACATCCAGGTAGCGCGCCGGGACAGTGCTGATGTGTTCCAGCGACTTGCGCCACGGCATCTCGCAGTATGGGGCCAGCGCTGCCGGCGACTCGTGGGCGTGAACGTCCACATCCACGACTAGCATATCGCCCTTCTTGAACTTATGACCCGTCAATGTGCTGGATTGCATCATGCCTCCAAAAAACGCCAGGTAGTGATCATTACTAGAAACTATACTATATTTGTCAAACGGTTTTGGCCGGAACGCGCCGATTGCCGCAGGGGGCGGCTCGTCAGAAGGAGAAACAGCATGCTCTTCAACAAGCCTCGCGCGATTGAGTATATGCGCCGCTGTGGGATCGATGCCCTGGTGGCAACGTCGCCGATCAACATCACGTATCTCACCGATTACTACTTCTGGCTCGATCCCATGTTCAAGGAATACTGGATGTCGCCGGGTGCTTTATCCAACCTGGGACAGGCGTATGCAGTTTTCCCGCTCGAGGGCGAGTCGGCCTTGGTTGTCGGCCCGCAACAAGCTGTGAACGCGGCCGACCTGTGGGTGCGCGACCTGCATATCTATGGCGACACCGGGCTGGATGACTCTCTGCCGCCGACGGCGCTCCCCGGCGAGGCTGAGCGATTGTACGACCTGCTGCATGGGCCGCCGCTGAACGCCACGCCGACCGAGGCACTGTTGAACATCCTGAAGGCGCGCGGCCTGGCGGGGGCCTGCATCGGGCTGGAGATGGAAGGTCTGACCCCGCCAGCGAAGCAGGCGCTGGACGGCGCTCTGCCCCGCGCTGAAGTCAAGGATTGTAGTAACCTCCTCCGGCTGATTCGGGCGGTCAAGAGCCCGGAAGAGCTCGACCGGCTGGCGCGCTCAGCGGAGATCAACGAACAGGTGGGCATGGAAAGCCTCTCGCTGGCCCAGCCTGGCAGGCCGGTGGCGGACATTGTCCAGCACTTCCGTGCGCGGGTGACCGAGTTGAGCGCGGATTTCGACCATTTTGGCTACGGCTTCCGGGGCATGGGCGTCGCCACCGAACCAGACTACCGGTTGGCCGACGACGATGTGATGTTCATGGACTGGGGCTGCAATTACCGACGCTACTACTCGGATACCGGGACCACGCTGGCGATGCGGGGGTCTGCCCCACTCATGCTCGAGCGGCACGCCGCGCTGCGGGCCTGCATGACCGCCGGCATGCAGATGATTGGGCCGGGCGTGAAAGCCTCAGCAGTACGGGGCGCGATGCAGCAAACCCTTGAGGCGCATGGTATCACGGCTTCCAACCCCCATGGGCATGGCGTCGGACTGGAAATCCGCGACTATCCGATCATCGTCGCCGACAACGGCCTGCGCCTGCGCGACGATTATATCGACGTGCCCTCCGACCTGCCGCTGGAAGTTGACATGGTCTTCAATCTGGAGGCGGCGATTTTCATGCCCGGCCTCGGCTCGCCACACATTGAGCGATCGTTTGTAGTGACGCCGGAAGGCTGTCGGCCCCTGACGTCCCAGGACCGTTCCGGCCCGGTGCGGCCGCGCTCCGTCGCGGCGGGTGCGTAGCCGAGAAACTATCTCAAGGCCGAATAGCCAATACTCAGGCAGACCCTATGACTAATTTCGTCACCAAGCCCTTCCCTGCCGAAAGACCACCAGCGCACCACGTCGAGCGGCCTTGGGGGGCGTTCGAGCAGTACGCCTTCAACCAGGAAGTCACCGTCAGCTTGATGACGGTGAAGCCCGGCCAGCGCCTGAGCCTGCAAGCCCATACCGGTCGGGCGGAGCTGTGGATCGCACTCGACGACGGCGCAGAGGTGCAGATCGGCGACCAAACGCTGCACCCGAAGGCCGGCGAAGAACTGTGGATTCCGGCCAATACCAGGCACCGGCTCGCCGCATCTGACCAGCCTGTGCGGGTGCTGGAAATCGCTTTTGGCAACTGGCAGCAAGAAGACATCATCCGCTTTGCGGACGACTATCGCCGACCAGAATCGGGCGAGTAATCCGACTCAGACACGGGCTACATGTTCCGCAAGTCTTCTCAGTACTTGATGCCGTCCACTCGACCCGCAACTCGGGCCGGCCAATACGACCTTTACCCAAGTTTCCCGATCGGGCCGGGAAAAATCCATCTGGGATACGGCGCGCTGGCCGATCATATCGTCGCATCCAGGCAGGTGGTGATTGACGGCTACCCGGGCGTGCTGTGGGAGAACTTCCGCGGCCACCTCGAGGGGGAACTGGTTCGACGCGGCCTCCGAACCACATGGCGATCGACAGCCGAGGCTATCTGGCCCACCGACCACATCAGCGCGCTGGTAACGCCGTTTCTCGGTGGCGACGATCCATTGTTCGGCCGGCGCTTCACGGGTGCCTTACAGGATTTCTTTGACGCGCCAAAGCTCCGCGCCCTCCGCCCAGACCCGGCCACGGACGTGAATATCCTGTATGGTTGCGGCGCGTCCCTGGCCGGTTGGGGGGGCTTGCTGGTTTATGTGGATGTGCCCAAGAACGAGATCCAATTTCGGTTTCGCGCCGGAAGCATAACGAACCTGGGCGCAGACAAGCCTGTTGATCCAAAGTCCGCCTACAAGCGTTGCTATTTCGTGGATTGGGTAGCGGCCAACCAACACAAGGCTGCACTCTTGCCGCGGGTCGATATCGTCATGGACGAGCAGAGGCCAAACGAGCCGGCGCTTATAGCCGGGAATGACCTGCGCGCCGCGCTCACGCAGATGGCGCACAACTACTTTCGCGTGCGCCCGTGGTTTGAGCCGGGGCCATGGGGCGGGCAGTGGATCAAGCGCAACATCCCTGGGCTGGCGCAGGATGCGCCCAACTATGCCTGGTCATTCGAATTGATCGTCCCTGAGAACGGGCTGCTGCTGGAGAGCGATGGGCGGCTCCTGGAGGTTTCCTTCGACTGGCTCATGTATGCGGAGGGCGAGTCCGTGCTCGGTGACGCGGCCAGGGAATTCGGCGCTGAGTTTCCGATCCGCTTCGACTTCCTCGACACTGTGGCGGGCGGCAACCTGTCCATCCAGTGCCATCCTCGGCCGGAGTACATCCGCCAGCACTTCGGCGAGACCTTCACGCAGGACGAAACCTACTACATCTTAGACCACGAGCCAGGCTCACGGGCCTACCTGGGCTTCCAGGATGACATTGACCCGGCCGCCTTCCGCCAGGCTGTGGAGCACAGTGCCGCCACCGCCGCGCCGATCGACATCGAGCGCTTCGTCGTCTCGGTGCCAACCCGGAAACATGACCTGCTGTTGATCCCGAACGGCACCATCCACGGGTCTGGCACGGGCAACCTGGTCTTGGAGATCAGCGCTACCCCGTACATCTTCACTTTTAAGATTTACGACTGGCTGCGTCTGGACCTGGAGGGAAAGCCGCGCGCGCTGAACATCGCTCGCGCCTTCGAGAACCTGGACTTCGACCGCAAGGGAGGCCGCGTTCGAGATGAGCTCGTCTCCCAGCCACGGACCTTACAGGAAGGCCAGGGCTGGCGCGTGGTGCATTGCCCAACGCACCGGGAGCATTTCTACGATGTCCATCGGCTGGAGTTTGACCACAGCATCGAGGTCGCCACAGAGGGGTCCTGCCATGTCTTGAGCCTGGTGGAAGGCCGGGGTGTGCTGTTGGAAACCGCCAATGGCCTGCGCCAACGCTTCAATTTTGCCGAGACCTTCGTGGTGCCCGCCGCGGCGGGACGATACCGGCTTATTAGCGAGACCGGCCAGGCGGTCCGCCTAGTCACGTGCTTCATCAAGCCAAAGTCGGACTGGCCGCCCGGAGTCTTGCCAGGACGCGCTATGGCTTGAGCGCCTAACAGAAAGAAACGTGCGACGCACTTTTGAAGTGCGTCGCACGTAAACCCATTCGTTTTGATAGGAACTCTTTAGGAAGTGTCAGGGTTGGGCAAAGGCCGCCACCTCGGGCAGCCGTTCCTTGACCAGACGCGCCAAGACTCCATCAGGCTCGATGCCGCACACCTTCTGAAACACGGTGTCTAACCCCTCGTCAGCGATCATTTGCTGCAACCTTACAGCCGAAGGGTCCTGCGCATTCGTATACTTGAGAGCCGCGGCAATGGCGAGGGTGAGTTGAAAGGGTCGGATGCCATACTCCAGCGCCAGACAGGCCGGGCCTACTAGCCGATCGTGTCGACCGAGCTTGCGCAGGGGATCGCGCACATTTCGTTCCACCGGATCAGTGATCGTGGAGTCCTGGTATTTACGCAGAGACTGTTGAGCATACGCCGCCTGCTCTTCGGCAGAATAGCCATGCCGGGCACAGATAGCCGCGCCAGACTCTTGGTACACTCCCTGGGCGACCTCCAAAATCATAGGGTCATTCGCGGCCTCATAAAGGAAGCGGTGGCCGCGCTGCACCCCCAGGTAACCGATGGCAGCATTGCCTGCATTATAGGTGAAGAGTTTACGCTCCAGCGCCGCATGAAAATTGTCCAGCGGCTTCAAACCTGGTATTGACGGCAGGGCCTCCACCAGCGCGGCCGCATCGATCTGCAACTCCCAATAATCCTGCGCCTGGACGGCCAGCGGATCGGCGGCGCGCTGCTCAGCCGTAGGCTCAATACACGAACGCAGCACGGTGGCTTCGGCAATCCCAATGCGGGAGGCGAGGTAGGCGCGATCATCGCCCGCCAACCGTTCGGCAAGCTGTTGCCGCAATTCCTGGGCTGGCCGGTGCCAGTTTTCGCAACAGATCATATTCAACGCCCGGCCCCCGGCGGCTCGCCGCGCCTTCATTCCCTCGGCCAGCGTGGCGGCCACGGCTGGCAAATTCGGCCCACCCACTGAGACAAAGGCCAGCGCCGCTTCCGCCAGCACACCCGCTACCCGAGGGTCTGTGTTGTGACGAGCCACAATATTGGTGACCTGCATGGACTTTTCTGGATTGCCTAAGATGTGCACTGTGTAGCGGCCACGGTCATTGATGAGTTGCACCAACTGCTCATTCACCTCCACAAAGCAGATCGGCGCATACGAAAGCGCAACGAGATGGCCGATATAACCACGGGCGATCTTGCCAGCGCCGATGATGATCACCGGCGGTTGTTCGGGTTGGTTCATTCGCTAAATCCCTCGGTGGCGTTGATGGCGGCCAGGTGCGCGTAGGCGGCACGAAGCTGCGGATAGAGGCTGGTGTACAGCGAGAAGAGCGCGTCATAGCGCGCCCGCAGAGCGTGGCGTGGATCAGGTTCGACTTGTTGCGCGATATGGACCATGGCATCGGCGGCTTGCACCGCATCAACATGCCAACCGATGCCAATGGCGGCCAACATGGCCGCGCCGAGGCAGGCCGCGTGGATCACCTTGGGAATCACAAGCGCGCGGTTCAGCACATTGGCTTTGATTTGATTCCACAAAGGGATATTGGCCGGCCCTCCCGAGGCGTAGATGCGGTCCACGGGCGCACCGATCGTCGCCTCGACGACCTGTAAGACCTGGCGCAGGCTGAAGGCGACTCCCTCCAGGATCGCGCGAACGAAATGACAGTGCCGGTGGCGGCTACTGAGGCCGAAGAA
>Ga0247727_10019092_pt1 | contig 10674 bp, 9 predicted proteins | sample WisWelCaveWW1625_FD_202498 | JGI IMG/M metagenome (GOLD analysis project Ga0247727, IMG submission 202498) | Biofilm microbial communities from Wishing Well Cave, Virginia, United States - WW16-25 | ecosystem: Environmental > Aquatic > Deep subsurface > Groundwater > Cave microbial mat | place...
AAAATAAATAAAAATGCAATTCCCCCAAATCAAAAGATTATTGCAGTCGATATTCCAAATATACCCGCAGAAGAGCAGGCCAGAGTTGAGAGCTACACCGGACAAGTTCTGAGATCTAAAAAAGAGGGAAATATAATTTATCTTGATTTTGAAAATGAAGAGTTTATTTTAGTAAAGAGCAGCAAGGATTTTCTGCCTTATTCTCCCGCATTTGCAGAAAAGACATTTATCAATGAAAATTATTACGTAATTGCTTCCAGCTCCAGAGAAAAAATTGTTTCTGAGAAAGGTTTGATTGAATTAAATGACAGTTATTATAAAAGGTATGATCGCCTAAAAAGCAATTTAAAAGTTCCCGGCCAAACTAATTTTGGTTTCTCTATTAGATTTACAGAACAAGACAACATTATTGCTCAGAATCAAATACCTCAAGGAATAGATGTCTTTTCTTATTTAAAAAGAACAGAAATTTTAAGAATAAGCGGAGAAGCTAAATTTGCAAAGCTGGAGGTAAAAATATGGTAACTACAAGCAAGGTTCTAGGGTCCTATATGGATATGAATAAAAAAGGATGGATAAGAATAGTGGAAGCAGCATTGGCAATTCTAATAATTTTTGGAGTTCTTTTGACTGTATTAGGAACTAGACAAATTATACTAAACGGACAGGATCTATCTGCTTTAATTCCTCCCCTTTTGGAAGAAATATCTAAAAATGTAACATTAAGAGAAAAAATTATCAGCAATGACTCCAGCGCGATTGTAGATATTAATCTTTACTTAAAAGAAAGAATAAAACAGCCCTACTTAAATTACACGGCAAAAATATGCCTTCCTACAGAAGTTTGTAGTTTAGAATCCTATCCAATTAATGCTAAGGGTGATGTTTTTGCGGCAGAAAGAATAATAAGCTCTACATTAACACAATATAATCCTAAAAAGGTTAAGATCTTTCTCTGGAGAATTGGATAAATAATGTTTATAAAGTTCTTTTTTCTAAGATTAATATGATAAAAAGAGTATATTTTATAGGTCCTGTTTTTTTACTTTTATTACTTATTTCATCATTTAGTTTTGCAAGTGCTCAACAAACATATACTACAAATACATGTAGTTTTAAATATTGTACTTCCGGATGTACTAGTAAGTGTTGTGATGCAAGATGTGCAGTTTGTACTCTAGGTACTGCAGGCCTTACAACTAATCAATCAAATTCGACTTATAGCGGAAGTTGTAGCACTTCTCAGAATTTTTGTGATTCCAATGATTACGGTTTTAGTGGCAGTGGATCATGTACTGCTATTAATAACATTACAACTGCTGTGCCTATAACAACTACAACTGCTGCTACTGTAGGAACAGATCAGACAATATTGCTACTTTCAAATAGCACAAATGCCCACGGCGCTTTGTGGAATGATACAAATTATCTTGTTAAAATACAATACAATACCATATTTGGAACAAATTATACTGAAGCAAATCCACACGCGTGCACGGGAAGCAACACAGTATTGAAGTTATCTTCAAATACAAATGCACATGCTGCTGGGCCGACAGATACTAATTACAATACCAATGTTTGCTATGGAAATTTGGTATGCACTCTAAGAAGTGGGAGCTGTCAGGGAACTGAAAAATTAATTGTATCTTTATCAAGTACAACAAATGCCCATTTAGCCGCTGATAATTCTTCCACTAATAGCATATGTTGCACATCTGGAATTATGGGATGCGCGGCCGGAACTTTACTTTGTGCCAATGGTTTATGCAGCAGCGATAAGACTTGCGCTGGAAACGGCGGGCTGCCTTCCACAAATAATAACGGAATTTGCGAGGCTGGAGAAAGCTGCAACGCCCAGGATTGCGCATTTAGACAAGATAGCTGCCAGTCTGGATTGATTTGCTTTAGCGGCTGGTGCCAGCCTTCTGTCTGCCCGGCTGGAACAACAAGATGCAATGAGGGTACTTGCCAGACAAGTCCAAGCTGTCCTAATAATGGAGGACCGTATGTAAACAGGGCTCCAATTGTAAATATTACAAATCCATTAACCAGACAAATTTATTACGTTGGAAACACTGTCAACTTTAATTCAGTTGTTACAGATGAAGGTCCGGTAACGTTGCAATGGAATATCAGCGATTCTACTGGTTCATCATTAAACTCATTTTCATCTATTTATACAACGCCAGGAATAAAAGTAATTACATTAAGAGCTACTGACGCTCAAGGATTAGTTACTGAAGCGCAGACCGCTATTTTAGTTTTGGGCTCTACAAGCGGCAACGGAATTTTCCCATATATCAACAAACCATTTCATAAACAATCGATTGTTGATTCTGCATTGAGCGCTGATTACAGCGGAGAGGAAAGTTATGCTGTTAGAAGCGATATTACTGGAAGTCCTTGCACTGCAACAGTAACCTGCTTGGCTGGTAAATGTCCTGCAAATACCGCCGCATCTCCGACTTGCGCATCTAATCCTGCTGCTCCGATAAGCATTCCTGCAACAAGTGTAAATTATAATTCATTATTGTATGGCTGGACATTTATCGATGGAGCTTCATCAACAAATTTTGCCGGGCTTGCAAGAACTTCCGGAAGATATGGATATGCTGATTCAGGAAATAAAATAATAAATCTATTGCTTAATTATAATAGCTCTGGAGTAAATATACAGGACAGATTTACAAGAGAGTTTACATTGTATGGAACTTCACAGTGCATTGCCGGAGGAAATATATTTGTAGAAATTGATGCGCAGGGAAGAGAAATTTCAAGACAGGGCACAACTAACAGCATTGCATGTGCTGGAAGAGATCAGATTGCAGGAAATGCAGACGACTGCTGCGCTTCAGGATTTAGCTGTTCAACAGATCCTGTAAGTCCAGGATGTAAATTAACTGGAAATGTAACTCAGCTTGTGCAGTGTTCAGGATATACAAACCAAACTACATGCGAGAATGATGCTCTGAAAGTATCTCCAAACAGTCCGCTTTATAATTTGTATGGATGCGGAACGACGGTAAATGCAAATAATACTCTTTGCTCCTGTTCTTGGGATTTCCCAACGAACAGCTGCCAATTTGGAAAGACAATTAGATCTTCTCTTGAGCCGACTACAATACTTTCTGAATGTATTTATGACAGCATACTTGGAGAATGCCAGGCAGGATATCAGACTGTTGATATAACTGCAAAGCTTTTGAAAGGAAACGATCCTACTTGTGTAAATTCACAGCAGACAATTCCATGCCAGAGATCTTTAATCCAGCTGCCTTTCTTTGGATTAACACAATTTGTTCTGACGATAACAGCAATATCTCTTCTGTATGTTATAATGTTCAGATCTAGAAATCAAAAAGACGATTAAATATTCGTCTTTTGGATGCAAGAAAAACCAAAGGTTTTTCTGCACAGAGAATCTAAAGATTCTCTTGTGCTCAAGATACTTTCGAGTATCTTGACATAAATGAAGATAGTTATCTTTTTAAAGAATATTTGACTTTTAAAACAATGAAAAAAGAGTTGGGAATTTTATCAATATTAGCTTTAAGTATAATTTTACTTGGTGCATCATCAGCTTCTTTTAATTTTATCGGGCAGAACATTAAAACAAATTATCTTGCAGGAGATACAATAACCGGAACTATTAATATAAGTTTTGATAAAGAGCCCGCCGGATCTCAAATTTCAAGCAATTTTGTTGGAAATATAAGTCTTCTTGAATTTTTGAGAAAAAATAATTTAATACCTGGAATAGATTATAATTGTTCAATACCTAATTGCCTTTCAGGATACAGTGTAAAGAACGAAATAACCAGTTTAAATTTAATTGAAAACAAACCAACATTAGTCGGTTTTAAGATTAATGGAAAGAATGTGATAATTCAGGGCATTAATTTATCGATATCCAGCGATACTCCTCCCGCCTGTTTAAGACAAATTTTAGTTAATACGTTAGATAAAAATGAATATTTTATACAGAATCCTAAATATACAACAACTGCATGCGACGTCCTATATTCCGGATGTTTTGATAGCAGTTTAGCCGCATCAAATTATCAACTAGCAGCTATAACAAACAGCCCATACTGTGAAAGACTTACATTGCCTCCAGCTGCAGCATACGAATTTGGATCAACAGTTAAAAACAGCACCAATGGAATTTCCAACTTAAAAATAAAACTTTACGATTCATCATGGACTTCTATTAGCGAATGCGGTCTGCCGGGACACACAAAAGATACTGACGATCTTAAGTGCATTATCAATTTTACAAATATTAAAACCTCTGATTTTTTTGTCTGCATTGCCAATGAAGCCGGCGCAACAACTGATTATAAAATAAGATCTGAGCAGGCCGGAGGCATATGCGGAACCGCCACAGTCGGCTCCAGCACATTTAGCAATGATTTTGAAATTTTTGCCAGAGAAATGCAGTTCGCTTCTGTAAATATGGACATAAATGATAAAAGCATTCCTTTTGTCAGCTTAGTCAGCTATGCCAATGATTATATAACAGAAAGGTATAATGCCGATTGTTTATCTGATTGCATAATTCCTTTTGAAATAGTAGGAAAAGGACAAAATTTAATATTTAACAGCAGACAATTGGGATATAAATCTGAAGGAATTTCTTTCACAGAAACTAAATTGTATACATTAGATGAGGATGATGCAAAAATAACTTCAAAGCCTTTAAATTTAAATCTAGAACCTGCCGGACTAAAAATACCATTAAATATTTCCGGATTAATGACTCTTGACTTATTTATTTTTAATAAAACAGCATCCAGACCTTTATTCTCGACCAATGTCAGTATTTCTCCAAGCTTTGATTTTGATTTAAATCCTAGATTTGCACTGATTGGTATTGAGACGGGCTTTAATATAATAACCACCGAAAATATTTCTTCTTCCTGGAAATTCGGAGATGGCACATCTGGAACTTCAGATACTAAAAACATAACACATACTTACGCTAAAGGAGGGAAATATGATATGGAAGTTGAATTAATAAAATTTGACGGCACAAGGGCAAAAAAATTATTTAAGATACTTGTTGGAGATCCAAGAGAATCTGCTATGAGATTAATAGAGCGTTATGATAAAAGAATTGCAAATATTACGGACAACATTAATTCCCTGCCCGAATGGATAAAATTAGAAGTTGAAAGACAAGTAGATCCAATAGCACTAAATGATACCTTAAGCAAAATAAAGGGCGATTTTATTGTCGCATCGAAAGATGAGGAATATATTGGGATTGTAAATGCCCTTCTTGCGCTTGAAGTTCCAGAAGCAATTTCTATCAGCAGATCTGGAACGCTGCCTATATCTGTGGGCTATGCGAATATAGAAACCAGCCACATAGAGGACATATCTGCCCAGGAAATTGCTGAAGATGAAATATTAAAAAATAATATTGTAACATGGATGGACCAAAATTATGAAACTAATATAAGCTTTGAAGTTTATTCTAAATTTACCGACGGAAAGGAAAGTCCTATTGTAACTAAATTTAAAGCAGATATAAAACCAAGAATATCACAAACTGAAACTACATATTTCATAATAAATTACCCTGCTGAGGCAGCAAGATTTGTTAAAGCATATGGAGAAAAACCGGTCGGCTCCGGCACATATATAGCTCTTTCCGGCACAGCAGAAGAAATAGAATTTGTTCTTCCATCTTTAGTTGAAGTAACAAGTTTGGGAGCCTACATCTCTCCAGACTTAAGCAGACTGGAAGGCGCAGGAATCATAGAGTTAATTAGAGAAAGAACTAGAGTTGGTTTGTTAATATTTTGGCTTTTGGTGCTTTTACTTGTTACATTAGCTGCATATGTAGCATTACAGGAATGGTATAAAAGGAGATATGAAGCTTACTTATTCAAAAATAAAGATGACCTCTATAATTTAGTCAACTTTATTTATAATTCAAGAGCTGCCGGATTAAAAGATGTTGAAATCAGAAAAAAGCTTGCTGATAATAAGTGGAATGGAGAGCAAATTACTTATGCATTTAAAAAAATAGACGGAAAAAGAACCGGAATGTATGAAATTCCTGTTTTGAAGTGGATAGAAATAAGAAAAGTTAAGCAGGAAATAGAAAAAAGAATCAAGAGACCGCTAGACAAAAGATTTATTAAAAAGCCGGCAGTATGAAATTGACATGATAAAGATATTAAAGAGCTTTTCAAAGAGGATATTAAGAATATTATTTGGAAGAAAAGATAATATAAGCATAGGCTTCTACGGGCCTCCAAATGTAGGGAAAACGTCGCTTGCAAATAAGATATGCAAAGATTGGGTGGGCCAGGAATTAGGTGTAGTTAGTAAAATACCTCATGAAACTAGAAAGGTTCAATTTAAAGAAAAAGTGGAAGTAAAGCATAAAGGCAAGGCTCTGACATTTAAAATGGTTGATACGCCTGGAATTGCTACTAAAATTGATTATGAAGACTTTTTGAAATTTGGACTTAAGAAAAAAGTAGCCAAGAAAAGAGCAAAAGAAGCAACAAGAGGCATAATTGAATCTATAAAATGGCTGGACGATATGGATGCTGTTATTGTTGTACTTGATGCTACAGAAAATCCTTATTCCCAGGTTAATATAACAATAATCGGCAATATAGTAGCCAGAAACAAGCCTGTGCTCGTTGTAGGAAATAAAATTGATTTGAAGAAAGCCGACATTAAAAAGATCGAATCAGCATTTCCCGACTATGAAGTAGTTGGAATATCTGCAAAAGAGGGCAAAAACATGGATGAATTTTATGAATCTTTATTTAAATTAACAAGAGACATATAGAAATAAAAATGCCGAAGAAAACAAAAACAGTCAAAAAAATAAAAGGTCTAAGCTTGCAAGTTCTTCCATTTTCCGAAATTGAAGAGCTTACAATTGCGGAGAGAGTTAAAAAAATATTAAACTTAGTTTTGGGAAATAAAATTGTTCTTCTACATGGCCGGCTGCGGGCAGAAGAAGAAGCGAGATTAATAGAAGATACTATGGCGCTTGTTGATCATGTTAAGAACTTTAGGGGCATTGAACTTGCTGTTATCGAGCCAAATTTAAAGGATAAAAATATTTTTACAAAATTCAAATACGGAATTGCCAAAAGCCTTGTTGGCAACAATGCCCTGACTGTTATTGGCCCGGCTTCAATAATAAAAGAAATAAAGCGCGATCCCAAAAAGATTGAATTAATGTTTAACTAACCAAAACCAAGGTTTTGGTGAATCCTATAAGTAAATTTGCAAAGCAAACATTAAAGTCTTTGTAAACCCCATAAATAAATTACTAAAGCAGATAAAATTAATAATATTGATAATTGCACCTTTATATTCGAATAACTAATATCGAAAACTGATTACACTTAATAAAATTATATAAAATTAACTAAAACTTTATTAATCTCTCCTAATTGCTTTTATAATGCCATATAAGTGTGTCCACTGCGAGAAAATACATAAAGACGGAGCTGACGAAGTTTTAAATGGGTGCAGCTGCGGAAGCAAGTTTTTCTTTTATATTAAAGAAGAAAAATTAAAGGAAGTTATTGAAAATGAAGAAATTGATCTTACATCAAGCGAGAAAAATCAGATTGAAAAAGATGTCAGAGAAATAGCGGGGGTTGAAGACGAAGAAGAGCCCGTATTTCTAGATTTTGAAAGCATTAAGGTTATCAGGCCCGGAAAATATCTGCTTGATCTGGGCAAGCTATTTTCAAAGGACAAGCCCAAAGTTTATCATCTCGAAGATGGTAAATATATTGTAGATTTAATGTCTAAAGAATAGAACCAAGGTTCTATGAATCCTATAATAACTTTAGCAAGCTAATAAGATATTAAAAATACTTAAAAACACTTTCTTCCTGATAGTTCTATGAGTATAAAAAAAGTGCTGGATAATCTTGATTTTCTGCCGGATAATGAAGAATATGCTTATCTGGAAAAGCAGACAGATGAGTTTGTTGAATTGTTAAAAAAACAACTTGCAAAAGACAGAGTTTTTGAAGAAGTATTTGTTGGAGGAAGCTTTGCTAAAGGAACATTAGTAAAAAAACCAGTTTATGACATTGATATATTTGTAAGATTTGACTGGAGAGTTGATGATATTTCGCCCTTACTGGAAAAAGCATTAAAACCATTATGCAAAAAGGCAAAATTAAGGCTAATCAAACTTCACGGAAGCAGAGATTATTTCCATGTAATAAGAAGTAAAAAACTTATCTTTGAAGTTGTGCCCGTTACAAAAATTAAACAGCAGAAGGAAGCCAAAAATGTCACAGATTTAAGTTATTTTCATGTTAATTATATAAAGAAAAAAATTGCAAAAAACAAGAAATTAGCAAAGGAGATTGCGCTGGCTAAAACATTCTGCAGAGCACAGAATGTATACGGCGCTGAAAGTTACATTAATGGCTTTTCAGGATATGGGCTAGAATGCCTTATTGTATACTATCGTTCTTTTGAAAAAATGCTGAAAGCATTGGCAAAAACAAAAGCAAGGGAGCAGATAATAATTGATATAGAAAAGAAATACAAAAAAAGCAAAGACGTATTTTTCGAGCTTAATGAAAGCAAACTTAAGAGCCCAATTATATTAATAGATCCGACCTGGAAAGAGCGTAATGCTCTTGCAGCACTTAGCAACAAAGCTTTTGAAAAATTTCAAGACTCAGCAAGGATTTTTCTAAAACATCCGAGCAAAAACTTTTTCGAGCATAAAAAACCTGACATAAACACTCTAAAGGAAAAGGCAAAAAAGAGCAAAGCAGAATTTATGCATATTAAACTAGAAACTGACAGACAGGAAGGAGACATCGCAGGGACAAAATTAAAGAAATTTACAAATTTCTTAACGTTGGAATTAGAAAAATACTTTAATATAATAAACAAAGAATTTGAATATGATGAAAAACAAGGAGCTGATGTTTATTTAGTACTTGAAGGAAAAAAGGAAATCGTTAGGATCGGCCCGCCGGTAAAGATGCTAGATTATGCTGCTGCTTTCAGAAAAGAAAATAAAAATGTCTTCGAGAAAGGTGGCTTGCTGCATACAAAAATTAAGGTTAATTTCTCCGCTAAGAAATTCATAAACAATTTCGCGAAGAAAGATAAAAATAAGCTGAAGGAAATGGGGATTACAGATCTAAAAGTAAATTAATTACTTCAAAGATTAATATATCCATAATATAGTGGTGTTGTACGAATTTCTTGATGCATACTCTGATGTGGAGATAATCTATTTATTACTATTGCAGAATCCTTAAAAATTTCCTTGTGGATGTCATCATGACAATCCAATAAATTTACCATGTAATCTGCACCTAAAATCCGCCTTAATTCTGAAACTATATTTGGCGCAGCTCTTTTTAGATCATTACCTCTCAGGTCTATGACCTTTTCTTCGTGAGGATTCATTTTTCTTATTGTAGATAAATACATACCTTTAAATTCCTAAAGTTCGAAAATCATTTTTATTTACTTCAATGCCTGGGAGACAATGTTAGAAAGGGATTCTGTGAAGAAAGGCGAGGTAAGCCAGACAGCCATTTCTTCTTCGGATTCGTGAGGAGTAACCATGAATAAAACTTCTTTCTTGTCAGAAACGAAAAGTCTTGCGTTTGTATCAACATGCTTTGCTTTAAGATCGAACTTGTTGCTGACTTTCTTTACTTTTTCTGCGTCTCCAGAAAGAGCAATTTTTACTTTAACGTTCTTGTTTAACTTTTCAAGAGCAGGAACTAGAACGCGAGATTTATCTTCAAAATCAAGAGCAGAAGTGCAGATTAAAACTTCTTTTTCTGCTTTTTCAACTAATTCTCTTATTTTTGAAAGAACGTTGGAACGGCCTTTTAGCGATCCAGTAATTTCATTTGATTTTATTGGTGATATTCCAGAATTGTGAAGCTGTTCAAGTTCTGTGTATTCACTGGTATCTTTTAAATTAGCCAATGACTTTACTTTATCTTGTGCTTCTAGCATTACCTTGTTCTTTAATTTCTCTATAATTTCAGTTGGTTTAACTGAAATATATTTTACCGGCTTTCCAATTTTTGTAATAGCAAAACCTCTCTTCTCTAAAGATTCAAGAACGTCATAAGTTCTAGATCTAGGAACTCCTGAAAGCTGAGCAACCTCTCCGACAGAGGCAATTCCCTTTGTAAGCAAAGCTAACCAAACTTTAGTTTCGTAAATATTTAGATCAAAGTATTCTTTTATTCTAGCTACCAATACTGGTTTTATTATCATAAAACAGTGACAAAAAAGCTATTTATAAAGCTTTCTGTTGTAGCTATTTACTAGTTACAACACCAATCTATAGTAAATAGGCGATGCCGAGAGCTAAGAAGCAGCCGGCTGAAATGAAAGGCATGGCTGGATAGAATTTGCCCTTTTCAGAGGCGTAGAACAGGCCTGCGAGGGCCAGGGTTGCTCCTAGAGAAATTATTAGCGCCTCTGTCAAGCCAAGAGTTCTTAAAACAACGCCGGCCAGCATAATTGGAAATACTACATCTCCTCCGCCAAGAATAGCTACATTAACTTTAATTTTACTTTCTTTTATTTTTCCTTTTGTCTTTGCAGCTTTTGCAAGCAGTTCGCGCTCCTTCTTTCCCATATATGGAATAAAAAAGCCGGAAAATACTTTTAGAGTTTTTA
>Ga0247727_10019093_pt1 | contig 10673 bp, 11 predicted proteins | sample WisWelCaveWW1625_FD_202498 | JGI IMG/M metagenome (GOLD analysis project Ga0247727, IMG submission 202498) | Biofilm microbial communities from Wishing Well Cave, Virginia, United States - WW16-25 | ecosystem: Environmental > Aquatic > Deep subsurface > Groundwater > Cave microbial mat | place...
AGCAGGGCCGGTTGTGGGTGAGTGAATTTACCAATCGTCGCATCACGCGTTTTGACGACGCCGCGAACAAAGTGAACGGCGCGAATGCCGACGGCGTGCTCGGCCAGCCGGACTTCACGACCAACGTACCGAACACGACGCGCAGCGGCTTTGGCAATATGCGGTTCGTAGCCGGTGACGAGGGCGGCCGCATTTACGCGGTGCAGGAGTCGAACAATCGCATCACGATTTTCCTCGATGCCGCGAACAAGCCGAACGGCGCCGATGCGGATTTCGTTTTGGGCCAACCGGATTTCACCACCGGCTCGGCGCTCAATCCGCCAACCGCAGCGAGCCTGAACACGCCGCGCGCGATGACCGTGGATTATCTGTATGGCAGACTCTGGGTCGCGGACTGGGGCAACAATCGCGTGCTGCGCTACGATCTCGCACGCGCCGGAGTCGCCGCGCTCACGTTGACGGCGCCCAATGGCGGTGAAACCTGGATGATCGGCTCCCAGCAGAATATTCTTTGGGCCAGCCAAAACGTTGACCAAGTCAACCTGGAATATTCCGCGGATAACGGCGCAAATTGGATCGCCATCGCCGATTCACTTTCTGCTGTGTCAGGCCAATATTCTTGGACGATCCCCAACACGCCCACAGTTCAGGCGCGTGTGCGAATCACGGACGCCGATAATTCCGCCTTGCGCGATACGAGCAATGCGCCGTTCGCTATTAGCTCCTTCGCGCGCGTCATCGTGGTATTGGGTTCCTCCACGGCGGCCGGCACTGGCCCCTCTTCACCGGATAGCGCCTGGGTGAGTAGATACACCAAATACATCTTGAGCCTCGACAATACCGCTAGAGTCATCAATCTGGCCGTGGGCGGCTTCACGACTTATGACGTCATGCCCACCGGTTATGTGCCGCCTGCGGGCAGACCGACCCCGAAGCCCAACAACAACATTACGCACGCGCTCACGTTCAAGCCTAATGCGATCATCATCAATCTGCCGAGCAATGACGCCACCAATGGCTATTCCATTCAGGAACAGCTTGCCAACTATGACACCGTTCTCGCGCGGGCCAAGTCCCCCAAAGTGCCGGTCTGGGTCGCGACCACACAGCCGCGCAATCTTTCCGACGCCCAGCGACAAAACTTGATGGCCATGCGTGATTCGACGTTTGCGCGGTTCGGCAGCAAGGCCATCGATTTTTGGAACGGCCTGGCCAACGCGAATGGCACGATTCAGTCGCAGTTCGACATCGGCGATGGCATCCATCTCAACAATGCCGCCCATCGCTTGCTCTTTCAACGCGTCGTTGGCGCCAGGATTTGGGAGGTGATTACAGCCGTGAAAGAATCATTCGACGCCCTTCCGCGTGAATTTTCTCTCAGTCAAAACTTCCCCAATCCATTCAATCCGGAAACCACGATTGCTTACGAATTGCCTTTTGCTGCACAGGTTGAATTGCAGATTTATAATGTGCTCGGGAGAAAAGTCGCCATTCTTTACTCCGGCCGTCAAGTTGCCGGTCGCCATCACATGATCTGGAATGCGGTGAGCCATTCGAACGGTGTGTATTTTTATCGGATCATCGCGCAAGCCCATGGCCGCACGGTTTATACGCAGGTGAAAAAGCTGCTGCTGGTGAAATAGCAGAGGGCATGGCGCGGAGGGCGTAGCGACATGTCGCGATGAGGTTATTTGGCCAGGTCGGAAATAAGTCCATCGTCTCACTTTTCAACTGGACGGATGAATTCAAATTCGACCTGCGCCTCGGCGCGAGCATTTCGAATTTCGGCCTGCCCGCGAAATACGACGGCCGCGATTTGCGCATCGTCTTTGATCGCGACCCGGACAAATATGGCGACAACAGCGCGCTCCCCGGCGAAGTGTTCACGGATGATTACCCTCTGCCCGTGCTCTTCCGCGTCGGCTTGACGTATCCCGTGCGCTTGAGCGAGAACAACGTCGTACACGTCGCGATGAATGCGTTTCATCCCAGCGACAACACGGAGAGCATGAGCGTGGGCGCGGAATGGGTGCTGCTCAAAACGCTCGCCCTGCGCGGCGGCTATCAAAATTTATTTTTGGAAGACAGCGAAGTGGGATTGATGCTGGGCGCGGGCTTGCAATTCGACATCGATGAATACGGCTTCCGCTTCGACTACGCCTGGGTGGATCATGGACGGTTGGAGAATGCGCAGAGGTTGACGTTGGGGTTTAAGTTTTGATGTGTAATGAGCGAGGATGTCAACGTATTGGGCGAGCCCCTCTATAAATTGTCATTCAGGAGGAATCTTTTTAAGCACTGGGTACGGGCCCCCCAATTGAGTCACGTCAGAAATGCTCGAATAACTTCTTCGATCAAGTATGTGAGATTGGGCTTATCGAACGATAGACCCGGCGCGGGGATACGATGATGCTTTATATCGGGTGGAACGTGTTTGTGATGAGGGTGCGTGCCGGCGAGTGTGGGATCGTTTGGATGTTCTTGTGAGTCGTACCAATAAAGTTTTTCGTTGCCTTGCCACACCTCATAGCCATAGCCTTTGATGGCTTGGTTCTTGAAGTCGAGCCGCTCCCGGACGAATATGCGTATGCCTTCTTCAAAAAAGATTTGCCCCGAAAGCTCACCAAACAGTTTGCCCGATCTTTTGAAAACGAGCGTCGAGACTTTGATCTCGGGATATTGATGCTGGAGGGAATAAACAAAGGTCTCATAACTTTCGACGGTAGTGAGCGGACTTGCCATGGCACATTAAGCCTCCTGCAACGACAAATCCTCTCGCAGAGGAAGGTGCAGCAAGGCTTCGTTCGCCATAGTTTCGTAAGTCTTCTCACGATCCAATTTGATCTCATACAAGCCGGCCCAATCGATAAAGTCCCAGCGTTCTTCCAACTTGCCTTGCTTGTAAATTTTATAAAAGTCCGGCGTGCGAACTTTGTACTTCTTCTCATAATTCAAAATCAAAGGCTCCACTGCAACCAAATCTTCGATGATGTCGTCGAGAGTGAATCGCGTTTCCATAGTTTTATTCTCCATGTTTGTTGTGATATAATACGGGCAAAGTCAAATTTGTGCAAGCAAATTTTTGAGTTTCGGTTAAAGTCGATCCGCGAAAAGATTTCATCATCACCTCTTTGAGAACGCAAATGCGCACCCGCCTGCTCTTCATCATGCTAATCTTTCTCCTGACTCAACCCCTCTCCGCGCAAACGGAATACGACCACCATGTGGTTTTCGATAACAGCCTCACCGATAGTTCATATTACTTCAGCCGTGGACATGTGGTCGCACCGAGCGCGCTGGAAATCGGCGAAGGAAAATTTCCGGTTGAAGGGCAAAAGTATTTCAGCCCGCCGAACGCGCTGCGCTTGAAATGGCGCTCGCAAACCGGCGGCGATTGGCGTATGACGCTCAACGTCGCGAATCGTTATGGCCGGCGGTTCGAGTTCAGCGGCAACACGCTCTTCCTGCGCTGCTATTCTGAAACGGAGTTGTCGCGCGACGAATCGCCGTTGATCGGCTTGCAAGACTCGAACGGCGCAGGTACGCCCGATATCAAGCTGCTCAAGTTTATCGACAAACTTCCTGCACGGCAGTGGACGCAAATCAAATTACCCTTCGTCGCTTTCGCTCCCATCTTTAACTGGACGGATGACATTAAATTCAATTCGCGCCAACTCGCGAGAATATTTTTTGTGCAAGGCCTCGATGACGGCCAAGAGCACACGCTCTATATCGACGACGTGTGCGTGGGTGATGATCTGCCAAATGACAACCAAGCGCCTCCAACTCCGGCCGATCTCAGTGCGAAGGGTTATGACAGCCACATCGACTTAACGTGGCGGAGCAACCCAAAGGCTGATCTCTTCTCTTACAAAATCTATCGCTCATGGGACGACCAAAACTATTCACCCCTCGGAACGCAGAAGGGCGCCCTCACGCGCTTTGTTGATTTCATCGGCGCGCAAGGCAAGAAAGCGTTTTACAAAATCAGCGCAATGGATGCGCACGACAACGAGTCTGCGCTTTCGAATGCGGCCAGCGCGAGCACGCTCAAGCTGAATGACGAAGAACTGCTCACGATGGTGCAAGAAGCTTGCTTTCGTTATTATTGGGAAGCCGCGCATCCGAACGCGGGCATGGCGATAGAGATTTTGCCAGGTGATGAAAATCTCGTTGCAGTTGGCTCATCGGGCTTTGGCATTATGGTCTTGGTCGTCGCGGTCGAGCGTGGCTTCATCACTCGCACGCAAGGCGTCGAGCGCATGTTGAAGATCGTGCGCTATCTGAAAAGTGCCGATCGTTTTCATGGCGCGTGGCCGCATTTCTTGGATGGCCGCACCGGCAAGACGATCGCGTATTTCGGCAAATATGATGACGGCGGCGATCTCGTCGAAACCGCGTTTCTCGTGCAAGGCCTGCTCGTGGCTAGACAATATTTCTCGCGCAACACGAATGACGAGCGCGAGCTGCGTGACACGATTACCGAACTGTGGAAGACAGTGGAGTGGGATTGGTATCGCAAAGAACTAACGAGTGATTTTCTCTATTGGCATTGGTCGCCCAATCACGCGTGGCACATCAGCCATCCGCTGGTGGGATGGAATGAAACGATGATCGTTTATCTGCTCGCTATCGCTTCGCCCACGCACAGCGTACCCGCGAGTTTGTATCACACCGGCTGGGCGGGCCAATCCGATCTCGCCGTGCGCTATCGTCAAGGCTGGGGCCGCACCACGCACGGCGATCATTACACCAACAGCAATACGTACTTCGGCATCAAGCTCGATGTCGGCGTGGGCACGGGCGGCGATCTTTTCTTCACGCACTTTTCGTTCATGGGCTTTGACCCGCGCAACAAGAAAGATCGCTACACGAATTACTTCCAGAACAACCGCAACCTCGCGCTCATCAACCGCGCGTATTGCATTGCGAATCCGAACAAGCGCCTCGGCTTCGGCGAGAATTGTTGGGGACTTTCCGCGGGCGTCAACTCGGGCGGCGGCAAGCCAAACCCGCGCGAAGAGAACGGCACGATCAATTGCATGGCGAGTCTCGCTTCGTTTCCGTATACGCCGCAAGAGTCCATGGCCGCGCTCAAACATTTTTATCACGAGCACGGCAACAAGCTCTGGGGCATTTACGGCTTTCTGGACGGTTTCAATCTCACCGAGAATTGGTTCGAAAACGTGAACATGGCCTTGAACCAAGCGCCGATCGTCGTGATGATCGAGAATTATCGCACAGGTTTGATTTGGAAGATGTTCATGGCGAATGAGGAGATTGGGCCGATGTTGGAGAGGGTGGGGTTTGAGGAGGATGGGGATTTGGATTGAAAGCAAAAATCAACTCGATTGTATTCCCTGGCCCATCATGCAACCGCCAACCCTCCGGTAATAGGCCGCGCTGAATGGATGGAAAGCCGCAGTGCGTAAGTCCTGCATGATGGGTCAGAGAATATGCACAGCCTCTTTTACATCGCAGGCCAATTCAGCATGAAGGTTGATTTCGAGTCTACAGAGTAATACTCGATGCGATGATGCTTGATTTGAATAATTCTCCCCATGCGCGCAGCTTTCGTTTTAAATTCAGCGAAGCGCAGCACCATACGTAGCAGTCGTGGGATTTCGAGGATGCGTTCGTTTGGGAGATTAAAGCAGATGATGCAATAGGCCGGGTGCGCAGGCATCTTTCCCCAATAATCAGATACGTTTGTGGTTAAGAAAGTGGGTTGCTTGACGGTTCGTAGAAGTGTCGGTACGGCGTCGTCCTTGACAACTGTATCAGAACGAAACTCGTTGATTGATGCCACCTTGCCTTTATACCAAGTTTGCAATCCTTTGACAACAACTTCACCGAGGATATTTTCATCGAGAACGATCATGCGGCGATTTTGAATTTGCGAACGTTGTCAAGCAAATTTTTTTGGCCAGATGAACGGCTTCTTTAATGGCTTCGGCGGAAATGCGGCTTTGGGAATAATTGCGCAAAATCTTTTGGACGCTCCAACCGGCGGCCAATAAATCCAAAATGACGCTGACTTCTAGGCGGGTGTATTTGAAGGTTGGCCTGCCGCCGCAGACGCCTGGCGCGGCGACGACATGTTTGCCCAACGGCACGTATTCATACCATTCACCGCCATACAACTCGCGCGAAAGTTCTTTCAATGTTTTTTTCATCAACAAACCTCGGATGAATTGTTGTGAACGAAGTGATGTGTATGATAATAACTATAGGCAATCTTGCTGTAATCTTCAACTTATTTTCTTGAGCGAATGGGCGAAGCCGGGCTTGAGCATGATACCTTCAAATTTACCGAGCATCTTTGCGCGCAAGTCGACTTCATCGATGATTGTAAAAATGAGGAAGGAACCCCTTGAAAAGCTTCAAAACGAAGTACGGTTATTTTTCCAAAGACGGCAAAGAGTATATCATCACCACGCCGCGCACGCCGCGGCCGTGGATCAACGTCATCAGCAACGGCGATTATGGCATCACGGTTTCGCAAACCGGCAGCGGCTACAGTTGGCGCACGCATGCCCAACTCAATCGCATTACGCGTTGGGAGCAAGATCTCATCAAAGATGAATGGGGCAAGTATCTCTATCTCCGCGATGAAAAAGGCAACGTATGGTCCGCGGGATGGAAGCCCGTGTGTCACGAGCCGGATCATTATGAATGCCGCCACGGCATGGGCTACACCGTCATCACGTCTTCGAATTTCGGCGTGGATTCGACGCTGCTGATGTTTGTGCCGAACGACGAGCCGCTTGAAATTTGGAAACTCACGCTGCGCAATCGCACGCGCAAACCGAAGAAGCTGAGTCTTTTTTCCTTCTTCGAATGGGGCCTCGGCCAAGCGCCGGATTGGCATCGCGAGTTTCACAAGTCGTTCATTGAAACCAGCTACGATGCAAACCTGCACGCACTGCTCGCCACGAAACGTTTGTGGGAAGTTCCGACGGATCGCGGCCATTGGAACACCGAATGGGGCTATGTCGCTTTTCATTCCGTGAATGTGAAGCCGAGCGCGTTTGATGGCGATAAAGAAAGTTTCCTCGGCATGTATGGCAATCAACGCGGCCCGCAGGCCGTGCATGAAGGCAAGCTGCAAAAGCGCGTGGGTAACTGGCTCGATGCCATCGCGAGCTTGCAGGTCAATGTTACGCTCAATCCTGGCGAAGAGAAGACGATTGTTTTCACCCTCGGCGCAACGCAATCGCAAGATGAAGCCGCGAGCTTGATCCACAAATATCGCGCGGTCGAAGAAGTCGACGCCGCGCTTGCGAGCGTGCAGCAGCGTTGGAATGGATTGCTCGGCACCGTTGAAGTTGAAACGCCCGACGATGCGATGAATGTCATGCTCAATACGTGGCTGAAGTATCAAGCCATCTCGGGTAGATTGTGGGGACGCACGGCGTATTATCAAACCGGCGGCGCGTTCGGCTTTCGTGATCAATTGCAGGACAGTCAGATTTTCCTTCCCATCGACTCCGAGCGCACGAAGCAACAGATTCTCCTGCACGCCAGACATCAGTTCAAAGACGGCACGGTGTATCATTGGTGGCATCCCATTTCCGAAACCGGCTTGCACAACAACATCAGCGACAATTTGCTCTGGCTGCCGTTTGTGCTCACGAATTATTTGCACGAGACGAACGATCTTGCGCTGTTGGAAAGCCGCGAGCCGTTTGTTGATGAAAAAGACCCGGCTTCGCTTTTTGATCATTGCTGCCGCGCGGTGGATAAGTCGCTCGAACGCTTCAGCGAGCGCGGCCTGCCGCTCATCGGCGCGTGCGATTGGAACGACGGCTTGAGCGCGGTGGGTCTCGAGATGAAAGGCGAGTCGGTGTGGCTCGGGCATTTTCTTCATCACATCCTAAGCAACTTTGCCGTGCTCGCGGAGAAACATGGCGATCACACTCGCGCGCAAAACTATCGCGAGCGCGCACAACTTTTGAAAGCGAAGCTCAACGAATTGGCGTGGGATGGCGAATGGTACTATCGCGCCACGAAAGACAATGGCGAGAAGATCGGCAGCAAAGAAAATGTCGAGGGCCAAATCTATCTCAACGCGCAAACCTGGGCGGTGATTTCGGGCGTGGCCGAGGGCGAACGCGCCGAGCAAGTGATGAACGAGGTGGAGAATCGCCTCGAACATAAAGCCGGTCCGCTGCTGCTCTATCCCGGCTATAAAACGCCGGACAAATATATCGGCTATCTGTCACGTTATGCGACGGGCATGCGCGAGAACGGCGGCGTGTACACGCATGCGGCCACGTGGGCAGTCATTGCCGAAGCAATGCTCGGTCGCGGCGAAAGTGCATTTCGAATGTTTTCAAAAATCAATCCCGTGCATCGCGGCAAGAAGCCGGACGAGTATGTTGCCGAGCCGTACGTGACGCCCGGCAACATCGACGGCCCCGGCTCGCGGTTCTACGGTCGCGGCGGATGGACGTGGTATTCCGGTTCTGCCGCGTGGCTCTTCAAAGTTGGATTGGAATGGATTCTCGGCATTCGCGCGTCGTTCGAGGGATTAGTTGTTGATCCATGTATTCCCTCAGCATGGAAAGGCTTCACCGTGCGGCGCACGTTTCGCGGCGCGACGTACATTATCGAGGTCAACAATCCCGAGCACGTGGAGCGCGGCGTCAAAGACATTTGGATTGATAACGAGCACTACAGCGGCAAGTGCCTGCCCGTTTTTGCGGAGGGCTCGAGGCATCGCGTGGTTGTCATGCTTGGTAAAGAATGAGAAGATAGCAACGCCCCCGGCCATGTCATTCTGTAAGAACCTTTTTGAGCACTCGGCACAATGCTGCGATAGGTAGCGTCTCAAGCACTGAAAAAGTTTCCTTCTAAATGACACTCTAAAAAAAGGCGTTCAAAGATATGCATGTGTTCTCAATCGGCAATCCCCAAACCCGCGACGAGATTCTCGCGAGGCTGCAACAGCTTCACGGCGAATCGAACAACTTTCTCGGCACGCTCTTCGACCCCGAATTCTTTACGCCGCAGGGCGAGAAATGGTCGCCGGCGGAGCAGGTGCGCCATCTCACGAAATCCGTGCGGCCGGTGGCGCAGGCGTTGCGATTGCCGCGCATCGCGCTGGCGTTGCGGTTCGGTCGCAAGCGTGCGATGTCGCGTTCGCTCGCAGAGATCGAGACGCTTTATCAAAAAAAATTAAAAACCGGTGTGACCGCGGGAAGGTTTGCGCCTTCATCGCAGCCCGCGCCGAGTGATCCGCGTTTACGCCGCAGCGAGATTATGCAACGCTGGCAAGAAACGCATCGCCAACTTGAGCAAGCGATTGCAACGTGGCCGGAAGCCGCGTTGGATCGTTATCGGCTGCCGCATCCGGTTTTGGGCAAGCTGACGTTGCGCGAGATGTTGTTCTTCACGTTGTATCACAACGCGCATCACGTAAGGCAGGTTTATGGGCGGAGAGGTGCATCGTAGCGGGGATGAATTGGTATGTCTTTTAACTTGCTCATGATACTTTATGCTCTCGTTAAGGCACAGCAACGCCGATGGAACGCATGACGGCCCTTTCGACTTCGCGCATTTGCGCGGCGGGAATTTTTCCGCCGAGCGGGCCGCTCCCCAAAAAGATTTTGTCGAGCGTCGTCACTAACTCACCTTTCGCCATCGACGCTTGCAGTAATCCGCCGGCCCCTGCCGGTAAGTAAACATGAGTTGGCGCAGGGCGTAAAGTCGTCGAGAGTGGAACGACGACGATGTCGTCAGCAAATTGATTGCGTGAGTCGCCCGACACGACTAACACCGGACGCTCTTTGGTATCTCCAGGTTGTCCAATAATTTTTGCCCAGTGGATTTCTCCACGCTGCGGAAATTTCATTGGTCATCCCATCTTTGCAGCGCTTGCGCTGAGGCAAACCGCACCCAGGCATGATCTTCGGCCAATTCTTCCGGCGTGAGGGATTTGTAGTACGCTTCCGTCTCATCATCTAGTTTTCGTTGCAGCCATGCGACCTCATACCAACGCTGCATAATTTTCTCGATGGCGGCGCTACGAGAAGACAAGCCGGAATTTTGAGCCAGCGAATCAACCGCCATCAAGATCTCGCCGGAGAGCCGGATCGTCACGTCGGTATTGAATGTGGTTTCCATAATCACCTCGCATCAAAGCTATTTTTTCTCTTGATTGTTGCATGGAATTTAGTTTTTTACTCTGCAAGCGGGGGCGAAAGCTTACGGCAAAAAATATTGTTTGTGATCCTGATCGATGCGCTCCTTGATAAAAATTTTGATGAGGGCTTGATAAGAAACGTCCCTCTTACGCGCGATAGTTCGCAATTCGTTCACGATGAACTCCGGTAGCCGCAAGGAAACGGTTTTCATGGTCGGCTTCAAATTCGGCAATGAAGCCAATTCCGCCGCGCCCCAATCGATGAACTTCGTCGAGTCATGCGTTGCCCAAAACTCGCGTTCCTCGGCTTCATGCTCAAAGCTTGGGGTTGCTTTTGCCATCAAACGTGCTCGAGCACCCATTGGGAAATCAACTGTTTCGTGTTCGTGTTTTCGCTCTTTGCCTTGGTTTCAATCGCTGCAATCTGTTCGGAGGAGAAATTGAGCAAGCGGTATAGCTTTTTTAATTCAAGCTTGGCTTGCAATGCGGGTGAGAGCTGCAAATCAACGTCTTCCATCTCATCCCA
>Ga0247727_10019094_pt1 | contig 10673 bp, 7 predicted proteins | sample WisWelCaveWW1625_FD_202498 | JGI IMG/M metagenome (GOLD analysis project Ga0247727, IMG submission 202498) | Biofilm microbial communities from Wishing Well Cave, Virginia, United States - WW16-25 | ecosystem: Environmental > Aquatic > Deep subsurface > Groundwater > Cave microbial mat | place...
TCAAAATAGCAAATCGCTTGCAAATGGGAACAAATTTTACCATATTAAAAAGTGAATATAAGTTTTGAAAAAGTGAGAAAATAATGTATCTGAACAAATCCACGGGAGGCAACCATTATGGATGCTTACGAAAAAGCACAAGAACAATTCAAGCGTGAGAAGCAAGCCTACTGGGCGATGCGTGATAGGTTGATGAAAGACTACTATGGTAAGTGGGTGGCAGTGGTAAACGGGCAAGTTGTTGGTTCGGGAAACAACAGGGGGCGAGTGGGGTATGCGGCTTTTCTAAAAACTGGAAGCGAAGTATGTTTCTGCGCTCAGGTAGGATTTGAAAATAGAGTTTTACGAATCCGCCAAGTAGCTTCCGGATATTTTGGGACGTGACGTTATTAATGAATTCGAGTTGACCGTTTGCGCCAAACGCAATTTAGTTCGCTTCCAGTGGATCGATAGCAACGGCGCCGAGTGAGAACCGCTTTGGGATGAATTGAGAAAATAGTTTAAAATGAAAGATGATCCCACCATTGATCAAATAAGAGAAATTCGACGCCGGATTTCCGCCATGTGTGACCACGACCCGAAAAAGTTTGTGGAATATTATATTGAGTTTCAAAAATTTTAGTTGCCATTTCAGGAGAGGAGACCATGTCGGAAAAGCAAGCCAGTGTGAGCCCCCCACGGCGGCAGGAAGAAATTTTCGGCATCCTGCTGATGACGTTGGGGATGCTCATTTTTGTCGGCTTGATTTCGTATTTCGTGTATCCGGAAGAAACGCCGCAGGGCATGCCGCAGGTGCAAAACGCCATGGGCGTGGCCGGCGTTTACATTGCCAACGTGCTGGTGAAATATTCGCTGGGGTATCCGGCGATCATCGTGCCGTTTTTGCTGATGGCGTGGGGCTGGAATCGGTTCTGGAATTTTCCCGTGCAGCGTTTGCAGCGCTTGACGTTGTACGGCCTGATTGCGGCGCTGTATTTTGCGACGATCTTTGCGCTGCCGTCGGTGATGAACCCGGAAAGCGCGATCGGCGTCGACTATTCCCGCTCGGGCCTGATCGGCGGTTTCATTGCCACCCATCTGCACAAAGCTTTTGGTGATTACGGCAGTCCGATTATTTTATTCGCGCTGGCCGTGGTGATTTTTATTTCGTTCTCGCAAATCAGCCTCGCCGAAGCTTACGAAAAAATTCGTTCCGGTTCTTTGAATCTGCGCGAGTTGCTGAATAAAAAAATTGCGGCCCTCGGCTCCTGGCGTCCGGAATTTCCGGAGCGCCGGGCGAAGCCAGTTGATAAAGCCAGGCCGGCCACGCTGGCAGTTGAGGATGATGACGTCGGCGCTGATGCAGAAGAAGGCGACGCCGCCGTCGAGGAAGAGCCGCGCTGGAAAAGGCTGGCGCGGTTGCGTGAAATGAATGAAAAGCCGGCGAGTCCATCTACCATCATTCCAGGCAAAGCGCCGGAACCGGCGCCGGCAACTGATAATATCGCAACCACGCCGATTCGCCCGGCAGCGAACGAAGCGCCGAACGCCATCGCCGTGCCTAAGAAAACGAAAGATGAACCGCCACCGGCCGCCGGCGAATATGTTTTTCCGCCGCTCGAGCTGTTGACCTTTCCCACCAAAATTGATTCGGTGCAAACGCGCGAAGAGTTGCTCAACCATGCGCACACGCTCGAAGAACGCCTCGCGGAGTTTGACGTCAGCGGCAACGTCGTCGAAATCAACCCCGGCCCGGTGATCACGCGCTATGAATATGAGCCGGCGCCCGGCATCAAGGTGAGCCGCATCACGGCGCTTGCCGATGATTTGGCGCTGGCGATGCGCGCCAAACGCATTCGCATCGTCGCGCCGATTCCGGGAAAAGCCGCGGTCGGCATCGAGTTGCCCAATCCGGAACCGCAGACCGTTTATTTGCGTAAGTTGATTGACTCCGACGCATTTCGGCAGTCGGCCTCGCCGTTGACGATTGCGCTCGGCGAGACGATTTCCGGGCAGGCGTTTGTCACCTCGCTGGATCGCATGCCGCATCTGCTCGTGGCCGGCGCCACGGGTTCGGGAAAAAGCGTGTGCCTGAACGCGATTCTCGCGAGCATGTTGTACAAAGCGCATCCGAGCCAGGTCGATTTCGTGTTGGTCGATCCCAAGCGCTTGGAACTCTCGACTTATCGCAAGCTGCGTTTTCATCATCTGACGTTTCGCGAAGATCTCGATGAAGAAGTGGTCACCACGCCGGCGAATGCGCTGGCGGTGCTGCGCAGTCTCGAATGGGAAATGGAAAATCGTTATTCGCTGCTGGCGCGCGTCGGCGTGCGCAACATCGGCGAGTACAATACTAAACTCCGCGAAGGCAAATTGCCCGAGCAGGATGGCATGCCGCCGCTCAAGCCTTTGCCGTACACCGTGCTGGTAATCGACGAGCTTGCCGATCTCATGTTGACCGCCGCCAAAGAAGTGGAAGAGCCGATTGCGCGGCTCACGCAGATGTCGCGCGCGGTGGGCATTCATTTAATTGTGGCGACGCAGCGACCCTCGGTAGATGTGATCACCGGCATCATCAAAGCGAATTTCCCGGCGCGGCTCGCGTTCCAGGTCGCCTCGAAAATCGATTCGCGCACGATTCTCGATATGAACGGCGCGGAGAAATTGCTCGGCAACGGCGATCTGCTGTTTCTGCCGCCGGGCAGCCCGGAGCCGATTCGCATTCACGGCGCGTTTATCAGCTCCGAAGAAACCGAGGCCGTCCTTGAGCATATTCGGAAACAGCCGCGTTATGAAAAAGCGCTGCTGCCGATTCGCACGGAAGGCGATGACGCCGATGGCGCCGGCGGTTTGAACGACGGCCAGCGCGACGAGCTTTTTGACGAAGCGTTGAAGTTAGTGGTGCGTCATCAGCAGGGTTCCATCTCGCTATTGCAGCGCCGCCTGAAAATCGGCTATTCCCGCGCCGCGCGGTTGATCGATCAGCTTGAAGCCGCCGGCGTCGTCGGCGGTTTTGACGGCAGCAAAGCGCGCGAGGTTTTGATGGATGAAACGCAATTGGAGGAAATGGGATTGGAGAAATGATGGTACAACCGTGCTTCTAAACTCATGTCGGAGATAGCAGAGATGGAACAAGTAAGATATAAAATCGATAAACCGAAAGCGCCAAAAAGAAGAAAGTCTAATACAGGTCGGGTCGCGGTTCGTCGAGGAACGGTTCCGCTGGAGATACAAATCAAAAACACGTCATCCAGCCGAAATATTGTGGATGAAATCTGGGGTCAATGGCCCGGCAAAGAAAGTATTGAGCAAATGCTGGACATGCTTAAAGCTTCTGAAGGTATAAGTTAATGGCGCGTTATGTGATTGATACCGGCATTTTGCTGGGTTATCTTCGCGCCTCTTCATATGCGTTGTTTGTCGATAAACAATACTTTCCATTCACTTCTCCGAATAATGCGGTGATTTCGATCGTTACTCAGGGAGAATTGCAGTCGCTCGCGTTGCAATTGCATTGGGGAGTTAACAAACAACAGCACCTTAAGACCCTGTTGCGCAGGATTCCTTATGTTGATATCAGCAATGCCGCGGTTCTTCAAAGATATGCCGCGATTGATGCGTTTAGTCAGGGTAAGTTAAATGCAAAGGCCCTGCCGGTCGGAACGTCGTCTCGCAATATGGGAAAAAATGATCTTTGGATTGCAGCGACGGCGTCGGTGCTTAATGCCACCCTTCTTACAACTGATGATGATTTTACCCATCTAAATCGTGTTTTCGTGACAGTAGTCTATATAGATCCCAAGACCACGCCTTAGCCATTGAACGGTTGCAACAGATTATCTTGAAGCAGCAACGACCGGCGCGCTTAATTCAAACACCGGTCTTTGAGTTTGCCTGATACCGAATTATCCGGGCAACGCTGTTTTATATTCACTTTCATATTGAGAATAAAATGCCAAAAAAAAAAATTTTATCGGTATTTTTCCTTTTGGGTTTTGCGTCTTTGATTTTAGCCCAGGAAAAAGCCGAAGACATCGTCGCTAAAATTCGCCAGACTTATGAAAAGCTCGAGTCATTGAAAGGCGAATTTGAGCAGCAATATACGTGGTCGCTCGCCGGTGAAACACAAACCCTCAGCGGCACATTGTATTTGAAAAAAGGCGATCGTTATCGCGTTGAAACACCCAACCAGATGATCATCACCGACGGCAAAACGGTCTGGACGTATTCACTGGACAAAAAACAGGTCATGGTCGATCGGCTGGAGAAATCGAAGGAAAATCCTTTGCCGCGCGATTTGATTCTCAAATACACGCGCGACTTCAAAGCGCGGCTGTTGCGCAGCGAGAAATTCGGCGGGGTTGATTGTTATGTGATCGCCCTGACCCCGCGCGAGGAAGATTCTTTTGTGCAAGCGGTGACCGCCTGGATTGACAAAACGACGTATCTGGCGCCGCGCATCGAGCAGGTTGATATTAATGACAACAAAACCGTCTATCTCCTGAAAAACGCCCAGCGCAATACGCCGCTGGCGGATGGCCTGTTTTCCTTTAAGATTCCCGACGACGCGGAAGTGGTGGATATGCGGTGAGTTTCGTAAAAAATGACCCTGTTTGTTCGCCGAAAAATTCGTCATATTTGAAGCTCTGTCCGTGAAACATGCGAAAAATTATATCTGTCATGTGGTTCACGGGAAATGCGACTTAAGCAAAATTAAATTCCGAACACAAACCTTTCCACAAGTCGTAGCGCCATTTTCCTGAGGGGCCATTTCCAACGCTTGTGGCAAAGAGTATTATTGATCTTGCTTTAATTTGGCTACACGATTTGCACGTGCTCTTTCATTGTTATTTTAAGGAGGATGACCATGAAAAGGTGTTTGTCTCGTAATCGTCACGGCGTTGCTAACGCGATTCCCTCTTTTGCGGCCACTCTATTCATGACTTTACTTTCCCTTTCATCGACTTTAAAGGCGCAAGATTGGGAAATAAGAAACGACCGTATCTTGGCACCGGAAGTCACTCATTTTACCAGACCGCTTGAGCCGGGAGTCGACGCGCACGGCGATTTGAGCCTGGCCATTCCGCTGGTGACAGTGCCGGGGCGAGATGGATTGGATTTTGATCTCGTCGCACAGTATCGCTCCGGCATCCAAGTTTCACAATCCGCTTCATGGATCGGTCTGGGTTGGAGTTTGGATTTAGGAAGCATCTCTCGGCATCCCCTCGGAGGAATCAATTACATTCAGTATAACGAAACGCAGGTGGATTTTACGTCTGAAAAGCAGCTGCCTTCTCAACCCGATGTTATGGTTGTCCATATGAATGGGAGTTCTGTAAAGTTAATGACGTTCATGCCAAGTAAAGTTCAATTTGGCTTCCATTACGATCCACATAAGTTACAAGGCAATCCATCCGCTCCCGAAGCCGGACAATGCGATGCGGGGCAGGTTTATTTGGGCGATACATTTACGCCGGCGCCGTGGAAGCCTTGGAAATTCTGTTGTGAGAAGCAAAAACCAATGGCCGTGAAAGGTTATGAAACCGAAATCGTCGGCATCGAAGGGCCGGATGCCGACATCACGCCTCAGAAAGAACGGCAGGATTATGCAAAGTTCGTCATGACGACGGAAAATGGCACGCGCTACGTTTACGGTCAACCCACCTTATCGCAAGCGATATTCCCGGACTCAGTCGGCGGATTAACGACATATAGATTTGTCTCGGCCTGGCATCTTGTTGCCATCCTGTCGCCGAATTATCAAGGCAACGCTGTGCCAACGGAGGGCTCAACCGGCGGCTGGATAAAAATTGAGTATCGCACCTACGATCAGAATAACAACACCACCGATGTTCACACGGCCCTCGATTTGAATGATAAGTTTTATGCTCAAATAACTTATCCTTACAAAGTCGAATCGCCCACGCATGCCGCGATTTTTGAGACCTCGAGACGATACGATCGCAATTTGGCGATTGATCATATCTCATTCCTGCCGCAATATAATTTCAATCAAAAGTTGGATAAAATCAAACTCTTTAAAAAGAACGCCGGAGAGGCGCTGACTCAAATCAGCGAAGTGTTGTTTACCTACAAAAACAACGTCGCCGCGAACTCTTCGAGCCCGGACAATATTATGCTCTCCAAGCTTGCGCTTGAGGAAATAAAGATTGCCGGCGTCAGCGAAAACTAACCCCAATCCTTGCCATCTCATAAATTCGAGTATTATGACACGACCTTGACCTGGAACGCCGTTGGTGAAGTGAACAATCTGACGTTGTTGAACTATCAAGATGATTTTGGATATTACTGGCACAATCCAAACAATTTGGCTGACACCCCCCGCGATGAAGACGGCAGAATGTGGTCGTTGAAGAAGATCACCTACCCGACCGGCGGTCGTCTTGAAATCAGTTACGAGAATGATTATTTGAGCAATACGGCTTTGTCTTATGCGCGATATTACCTCGGCAGCTACTCGACGCAGAGCGGCAATTTCGTTCGCGCTAGACAAGGAGGGCCGCGCGTCACATACTTAAAGGATTATGATGGCTACAACGATACCTCGCCTTATATTACCCAATTTTCTTATGGCTCCGGTCATTATCCCAGCATACCTGAATTATGGTATCGTAAAAACAGCGGTTTGAGCAGCGCGCCGCTTCATTTTTCCGGTGAGCGTGGCCAGGCGAGTGTAACTTACGAATGGGTGGAGAAAAAATTGCCGGATAATAGCAGGATTAAAACCACCTACGAGACCGGTGGAACCACCCATACTCCCGAAAAACAAATACACTATGTTCTCAATAACTGGATTAGCCAATCGATTTTGCAGGAAAACACTTCCTGGAATTGGGGAGAAGTCAATCAAGTCGCTTACTTTGCCAATAGCGGCGCCTCCCCGGTTAAAGAAGAAATCAATTACTGGGAGGTGGCGGGAGAAGTTCATGATGATGGCGGCGCCGGAGCTGTCTCACGCGTGGCCCCGACTTTCACTGCTGATCCCGCCTACAATATTTATTTATACTGGGAATATAAGCGCCTCGATAGCACCGTGGTCAAGCATTATTGGGGAACCAACGCTGTAAAATCGAAAGAGGAATTTACTTATAATGATGGCAGCCTGATTGCGCAAAAAACGGAGACCGCAGGGGACGGCAAGATTCGAAAGACCGAATATGTTTATGCACACGACCTTACTTCGCCGGTTGAGCCTTACACCACCATGAAGTTGATGAATATGCGCCGGCAAGTCGCTCAAATCAATGTTAAGGATAATAATGCCAGCAATAACGGTTATGGTTCTCTTGCCACGACGTGGCAAGCTCATCAAGTTGACGATGGTTTGCCAACTTCGCCAATTCTGTATGTGCCTTATAAGGAATTTCGCTGGCGCAATAATTCAACGCCGGCAACGATACCATCATTTAATTGGAGCAGTCCGGACACGACCATCTGGATTCGCACTCAAACTTTTCTCGAATACGAGGCGCAGGGCAATCTGGAAAGAATCCACGACACGTATGGCAGCGAAACTTCGATCTATTGGGACGTCACCGGCACGCTCATCGACTCGATGAAAACGCGCCCCAACGCGACGACAACGCTCACGACCAAATATGCCTACGATCCCAACACATTTAATCTGATCTCAGCCACTGATCCGAACGGCCAAAAGACGGAATACAAATACGACCCGCTGCAGCGTCTGATTCAAACGATCATGCCGGACAAGCGCGCGGCCAGCGAGCTGGCTTATTATTACTCGCGGCAGGGCGCTGGCAACAATGACACGTTTAACGCCACCGATCCCAACTACGTGAAGACCCGCGCGCTGGCCGGCGCGGAATTTTTCGAGGCGTTTGAATATTCCGACGCGCCGGAAAATCACGGCTGGGGCGTCCACTTCAACACCAGCCCCGGCACGATGGCCACGGTTTACGACAACACCCTGCAGAGCCGCGTGCTGCGCGTCGATGTCACCACCGGCGGCAATGAAGGCTATGCGGTGAAATATCCGTATAGCGGCGAGCTCAACGCCAAATCCAAACATCTGTGGGCAAAAATCAAAAGCACGCTCGGCAACTCCTCGTTTCGTGTGGTGGTCGTGCGCGGCGGGCTGGAATATTCGCTGCGGTATTATTTTGACAACGGCACGAACACCTACAGTTTCCCGAATGCGACGTTTTATCTCGGTGCGGCGTTCAAGGACGGCGCCTGGCATACGCTGGAGCGCGATCTGGAACAGGATTTTAAGCTCACCGGTTTGTCAACGAGCTACGATTACATCCGGCGGATCGTGGCCGTTGGCGAATATGATTTGGACCAGATTCAATTGCAGAATCATCCCGTCACTTCTTTTTTATATGCGGACGGTTTGGGCCGCGGGATTCAAACTTTGCAATACGACTCCACCGGCGCGATCAAAGCCGGAACGTTTTATGACGCGCTGGATCGCGTCGTGAAAGTGACCAAGCCGTTCTGGCACGGCAACACCAAATTCGTCCGCGTCGACAGCGTGATTGCCTACGCCAACTCTTATCATTCAACCAAGCATCCGGTTTATCACGACAGCCTCGGGGTGAATGAGTTCGACGCCGGCAATTACGCCTATGCCGAAACCGATTTTTTCCCCGACCCGCTCAATCGCGTGCGCCATCAATATGCGCCCGGTACAGTGTTCAGCAAAGCCGACACGAACTATGTGAAATACCGCTACGGCACGAACCTCGCCAATGAAATGGGGATCGCCAACGCCGCCAGCGTCTTTGAAACCCGCCTTTTCGACGAGAACGACGTGAAGACGGAAATCTTCACCGACACGTTTGGCAACAAAGTCGCGGTGCGCAATGATTCCAGCGGCGCCAATAACAACGGCAACACTTCGAAACTGGCGACGGCGTTTCAGTACGACATTGTGAACAATCTCACCAAAATCGCGCCGCCCAAAGCGTTCAACATCGGCGACAACAACACGCCGGATTGGAACAGCGTGTTCTGCACGAACATGACGTACAACTCGCTCAGCCAGCTCACCTCGCGCCAAACGCCGGACGCCGACACCACGGCCAAATATCTCTATGACAAAAAGGGCAACCTGCGCTTCGTCAAAGAGGGCAAAAAAGACCTGAACAATTTTGCTTATTTCATCTACTACAAATACGACAACCTTGGCCGCAAGACCGAAGAGGGGCTGGTTTACACAATGAGCGATTTCAATCAGACCAAGGCCGACGATCCAATTTACCCGCTCAACAGCACCACCTGGAAAGTGAAATATCAGTATGACATTTCCACCTACGTTGCCGGCGCGCCGCAGCGCCATCTCAAGGGCCGACTGTGCGCCATCGAATATTTTACCGACCGCTATCCGAACATGAACGGGCGCATGCTCTTTTCTTACGACGACAATGGCAACGTCGAATGGATCGAGCAGCACATTCCCCGCAGCACGCTCAACGACGGCAACGGCCATCTCGTCGCCAAAATCGACTATCAATACGACGCGCTCGGCAAAGTGACAAAAACTTATTTCCGTCGTACCTTTCCTCCCGGCGCGGCGAGCAACGCGTTTTATACGTGGTATGATTACGATGCGCTGGGCCGCCTGGAAAAAGTTTTTACCGCCACTGCTGACGTCAGGTCCCTGATTCCCAACGCGCAATACGCTTATTGGCCCGGCGGCCAGGTGAAGCGCCTCGCGCTCGGCGACAGCCTGCAGGGCGTCGATTATCTTTATAATAGCCGCGACTGGCTGACGCAAATCAATCATCAGAATCTCTATTCCGGCCAGGATCCCGGCGGCGACGGCGCCAACGGCTTCCAACCGGATCGTTTCGGCCAGGTCATCGGCTACAACCGGCAACGGCACATTGCCACGGGCCACGCGGATTTTGCGGCGCAGTTCAACGGCAATATTTCCTGGACGATTCACCGCACCACCGGCAACACCAAGCCGGTGGCCGTGGGCTCGAACCTGACCGGCTGGGTGTTTAAATATGACAAGGCCAATCGTTTGACCAAAGCCAACTGGGGCCACTATTTGGGCACAAGCTGGCAAAGCTCCAATCGCTTTGATCTGACCGGCATGGTTTATGATCGCCACGGCAATCTTGAATACATGACGCGCTACGATACCGCCAGCGTGGCCACCAATATGGATTACGTCTACACCGCGAACACCAATAAGCTGAATCGGGTTATCGGCTTGAATAATCAAGGCGCCAATAACTACACTTATGATGCGATTGGCAATATGATTACCGATGCGGCCAAGCTCGGAGCGCTCAACACGATTACTTACGATTATCGCAATCTGCCGGCGCAAGCCATGATACAGACCAATACCCTGCCATTCAGCTACGACGGCAAAGGCCAGCGCGTTTCCAAATTCAATTTGCTTTACGTCCCCGGCCTCGATGGCCACGTCATCGCCGTTTATGACGACAAGGGCACGCTGCTGTACTGGAACGTTTGGGGCCTGGATTTGGTTGGCCAGAGATTTTGGAAACAGTGAGAGCAAGTGGCAAGTTTGCAAGTGGCAGTAGCACGAACAGTAGCACTTGGCAACTAGTATAACGATTCATAAAAGACTTTACAATTAAATTTTAGATTCGTATATTACCTCTCAACCCTTTGAGAGGTAAATTATGCCACGAAAAAGTCAGCGTGCAAAATTAGTTTTAATCAATGAA
>Ga0247727_10019095_pt1 | contig 10673 bp, 6 predicted proteins | sample WisWelCaveWW1625_FD_202498 | JGI IMG/M metagenome (GOLD analysis project Ga0247727, IMG submission 202498) | Biofilm microbial communities from Wishing Well Cave, Virginia, United States - WW16-25 | ecosystem: Environmental > Aquatic > Deep subsurface > Groundwater > Cave microbial mat | place...
GCGGGCGCATCCCGCCTGCACCAGCAATCGAACCAGGCAGAGCCAGGAGGATTCGTTGCCGGACCTTCGCAAAGACCCGATTACGGGCCGCTGGGTGATTATCTCCACCGACCGCGCCAAGCGGCCAACCGACTTTTTGCGCGAGAGCGTGCAGATCAAGGGGAAAGGCTTTTGCCCCTTCTGCTACGGCAACGAGGAGAAGACCCCGCCTGAAGTCCTCGTCTACGGCCGCAACGGCGTTGCCCCGAATACCCCCGGCTGGCGAATCCGCGTCGTCCCCAACAAGTTTCCCGCGCTGGGCATCGAAGGTGAGCTCGACCGCGAAGGTCAGGGCCTCTTCGACCGCATGAACGGTATCGGCGCCCACGAAGTCATCGTCGAAACCCCCGACCACCAGTCCACTCTCGCCATGCTGCCAGAAAAGGCCATCGAAGAAGTTCTCCACGCCTACCGTGACCGCATGCTCGACCTCAAAAACGACAAGCGCTTCCGCTACATCCTCATTTTCAAAAATCACGGCGAAGCTGCCGGTGCCTCGCTCGAACACACCCATTCGCAGCTTATTGCTCTGCCCATCGTTCCCAAGCGTGTCCGCGAAGAGGTGGACAGTGGCCGCCGCTACTACCAGGACAAGGAGCGCTGCATCTTCTGCGACATGATTAAGCAGGAAATCGAAGATGGCGCCCGCGTGATTAACGAAAACGAGAATTTCATTTCCCTGGCTCCTTACGCCCCGCGCTTCCCGTTTGAAATCTGGCTACTTCCCAAACCACACGGCTCCGCTTTCGAGAACAACCAGAGCCCGGTGTACGCCAGCCTGGCCCGCATCCTCAAAGACAACCTTACCCGCCTCGACGCTGTCCTCGACCGCCCAGCCTACAATTTCATGATTCACACCTCGCCCATCGGCGAAGAAATCAACGAGCACTACCACTGGCACATCGAGATCATGCCCAAGCTCACCAAGGTCGCGGGCTTCGAGTGGGGCACCGGCTTTTACATCTGTCCCACGCCGCCCGAGGAATCGGCGCGCTTCCTTCGCGAAGCCCAGATGCCCGTCCCCGCCTGATTGGGTTTGCAAGCCTTGTCCAAACGCGCTCAGTTGCCCTCTGCCGCGAACAAGCCACATCCTGCAGAATGGCTCCGTTCCGCTGACCGCTGATTACTGATGGCTGAATGCTGAGAGCTGACTGCTGTTCGCTGACGGCTGAAAGCTGTTCGCTGTCCGCTGGTAGCTCCGCTTTCGCACTTCCGCGCCTTCCGCTATACTTTCCTCTGCACGGCGCGGTACCCAAGTGGTCTAAGGGAGAGGTCTGCAAAACCTCCATTCGTGGGTTCGAATCCCACCCGCGCCTCCAGCCTCTCCTTTCGCGGTGCTGTCTCCAAGCCAGCGCGGTCTTTCCATTTTCGCGTATGGTAAACTTCCTCAGGATATTCGCCATCCATGAGCTCCGCTTCCCTCATTGGTCGTTACGAAATCCTGCAAGAACTCGGCCAGGGAGCCATGGGTGTGGTCTACAAGGGCCGCGACCCGATGATGGACCGCACCGTGGCCATCAAGCGCATTCTTTCCGTTGCGCTCAGTGGCCCGATGGCTGATGAATATCGCGAGCGTTTCTACCGCGAAGCTCGCGCCGCCGGCCGTCTCCAGCATCCCGGCATTGTCGCCGTCTACGACGTCGGCGAGCACGAAGGCACTCCCTATCTAGTGATGGAATATGTTTCCGGTCGCACGCTGGCCTCTCTTCTCGATTCCGGCCAGAGCTTCACGATGGAGCGCATCTACGACCTCGGCAAGCAGATTGCCGAAGCCCTCTACTACGCCCACAAAAACGGCGTCGTGCATCGCGACATCAAACCGGCCAACATCCTCCTCACCGACCCCGCCGCTCACGGCGTCGAGCGAACCAAGATCACCGATTTTGGCGTGGCCAAGCTCACCTCCGCGCAGATCACCACCACCGGCCAGCTACTCGGCACGCCCTCATTCATGCCGCCCGAGCAGTTCACCGGCGCGCCGCTCGATGGCCGCGCCGACATCTTTTCCCTCGGTGTCATCCTCTACTGGATGGCCACCGGCGACAAACCTTTTCTCGGCGATACCATTACGTCCATCTCTTACAAAATCGTTCACACCGACTCGATTCCTCCGCGAAAGCTGAACCCGGCGATTTCCGCGGCCTTTGAAAGCGTCATCTTGAAATGTCTTGAGAAAGATCCTGCTGCGCGTTATCCCACCGGGGAAGCTCTCGCTGCGGATTTGGCGTCGCTTCGTGCAGGACAAAAACCGGGGCCCGCCGTCGCCCCTGGCGTCGGCCAATCCGCCTTGGGCGCTGGACCCGGCTTTGATCCGCAGGCCACCTCCATGACGGGCATCGGACTTCCTGCCAGTGGTGTACACCCGCCGCGCCCCTCAGCCGCATCCGCCGCAGTTCCCGCAGTTGCTAAGAAGCCGCGAACATTGCTCTACGCGTTGCTTGCCGTCCTTCTTGTTGTCTCTGTGATTGGAGGCTGGGCATTGTTCCGCTCGGAGATCGCACCTCCCTCCACGACGGATCTTCCTCAGCAAGGCACTGCCAATCCTCCGCCAGCGGTTCCTCCGCCTCCTGCGGGCACCCATCCACGGCAGGACACTGCCGCTGTCGAACTGGAGAAGGCGCGCGTGGCTCGCGAGGAGGCGCTGGTTCAGGCCCAGAAGGCCCAGTTGGAAGGCAAACAGCAGGGCTTTCCAACCCCCTCCGTTCCTCCAGTTCCCGGTAGCGACTTCGGTCGTCAGATTGAGTCACAGCCGGCCGAAGCTCTTCGCGGTCCTCCCATCGCGGATGAGAATCCGAATCTCAATCCTCGCAAAGCTGAGCCTGGCAGGCCGCTCAATCCCGACGAGGCGGCAGAAATTCGCATTGACGCCTCTCGTTTGCCGGAATGGGTCGGCTTGCTGGTCCGCATGGATGGCGAAATCCTTGTCCAGCGGCAGCCTCGTACAGATCCAGGGGACGCTCCGGATCTCGACGACATCCTCATTCCTCCAGGCGAGCACGAATTTCGCGTCGTCTCTGGAGTCTCCGGAGCGCGGCTCGGTGTCTCCAATTCCGTGCGCGGTGAGTTCGCCGTCGGCAAGAAGCGCACCCTGCGCATTGACCTTCTCGATCATTCCGGTCGCCCGCTCAGACGTTCCGCGCGCCCCGGCGCTGCCGCCAGTCTCTTTATCACCATCCGCTAGCATCCCGCTGCCCTCCGTCCAATTCCGTCGCCCCTTGCGAGTCGCACTGCGGCACAGTTTCATTCCGAGCCTTTGCCTCAATCGCGAATTCAGTTTTGGGCTGCCGGTCGGCAAGACCATGCGCAGACCCTCGTAACTTCTTGATTCTGCGCTGACAAAGACCTTTTCCTCGAATCTCTTTGGCTATCGGCGTGCCCGCTTCACTGAAAATCAGTGTGGGCGGGAGTGCAAATGAGGGACTTCATAACGACTTTCACTGCTCGACGAATTTTCATTTGTGTTGTGTTTGTGTGCTGGATATGTTCCCCGGTACTTGGCCAGAGTTCAAAGCCTGATCTGACGGAAACCAGCCTGGAGACCCTGCTGAACATGGAGGTCTCCTCCGCCTCCCGCAAGCAGGGAAAGTTTTTCGAAACGTCTGCGGCAATCTTTGTCATTTCGAGGGAAGACATCAGGCGTTCAGGGCTCACCAGCATCCCGGAGCTTCTGCGCATGGTGCCGGGCTTGCAGGTGGCGCACATTGACGCCAACAAATGGGCCATCACTGCGCGAGGCTCCAACGGGCGGTTTGCCAACAAGCTGCTCGTGCTGATGGATGGTCGTGCGGTGTACACCCCGTTGTTCTCCGGTGTGTACTGGGACGTACAAGACGTTTTGCTCGAGGACATCGAGCGGATCGAGGTCATCCGCGGCCCGGGGGCCACGGTTTGGGGCGCGAACGCTGTCAACGGCGTCATCAACATTATCACCCGGGCCGCCAAGGACACGCAGGGTGGCCTGCTCAGTGCCGGTGCCGGCAGCCACGAACGCGGCTTTGCCAGTGTGCGCTACGGTGCCCGCGCGGGAAGCAAGGGTCATTACCGCGTCTTTGCAAAATATTTCGATCGCGGCCCCTTCGAACTGCCTTCGGGCCAGGACGCGCAGGATCAGTGGCATTTCGGGCGAGTTGGCCTTCGTGCCGATTGGGAGCTGTCGCCGGAGGACACTCTGACACTCGACGCAGGCCTGTACGGCGGCCGGGCCGGGTTGACCGCCACGCTGGTGAGCTCCTTTTCTCCGCCATTTGAGCAAACGTTTGTGGGTGAAGCCCATGTCGGCGGCGGGCATGTTCTCACGCGGTGGAAGCGCACGGTCTCCAAGCAATCCAACTTCGCATTGCAGCTCTACTACGACCGCACCGACCGCTCCGAGTTCATCCAGGGCGAGCACCGCCACACGCTGGATCTCGATTTCGCCCAGCAGTTGAGCTGGGGTAACCACCACGATCTGGTCTGGGGACTGGGCTTCCGTTACACAACGGATCAAACCCGGCCCAGGTTTTTTGCCGCATTCGTCCCGGACAGCCGGCAGGATCAGGTCTGGAGCGGATTCGTTCAGGATGAGATTCGGTTGTTTTCCAAGCGGCTCTGCCTGACCTTGGGCTCGAAATTCGAGCACAACGGATATACGGGATTCGAGGTTCAGCCGAGTGCCCGTGCCTTGTGGTCCTTCACTCCCCATCATGCTGTGTGGGGCGCTATTTCTCGAGCCGTGCGCACTCCCTCCCGGGCGGAGCAGGATGTGCGCGCCAATTTTGGTGCGTTCTCGACTCCGGCTGGCCCGCCCACTGTGATTGCCGGATTCGGTGACCCGGCCTTCCGCTCGGAGGATCTTCTGGCCTATGAGCTGGGTTACCGTCTTAATCCGGGCAAGCGTATCTCCCTTGACCTGGCCACGTTCTATAACCAGTACGATCATCTCAGGGCGTTCCGGCAGGAGGTGGCTTTTCTCGCCCTCGACCCTCCTCCGCCACACGTTGTTCTACCGCTTCGTCTCGTAAACGGGATGCGCGGCCAAACCTACGGTGTGGAACTTGCCGGCAACCTGAACCTGACCCACAGGTGGCGGTTGAGCCCAGGGCTAACGTTCGTCCGCCAGCACCTGCGCGCAGATCCGGGTACAAATAGCGCCCTCTCGGAAGCGAGCGAGGGCGACAACCCGGTCTGGCAAACTCACTTGCGGTCGATGGTCGATCTCCCGCACCAGGTCGAGTGGGATTTGACGCTGCACCTAGTTGGGCGCCTGGCCGGCCAGGACACGCCTCGTTACGCCAGGCTGGACATGCGGCTTGGCTGGCGACCGACCGAAACCCTGGAACTTTGCGTAGCCCTGCAAAACTTGGCGGATCCTCGTCATCAGGAATTCAATGCCTTTCCGCAGTTTGCTTTAAGTACGCAAGTGCGCCGCAGCGCCTACGCCAAAGTCACCTGGAGCTTTTGAGTGGATGCCGGAGCCTGTGTCCCAAGTCAACGGCCGGACAGGCCCTCGCTCCTGTCCGCAGTGAAGATCGCGCGAAGCATGTTTTTCTTGTTCACGTTGGCGGTCTTTGTCAGCGAGCCCTTGGCCTGGGCGCAGTCTGATTCCCCTTCCGAGTATCAGGTCAAGGCCGCGTTTCTTTATAACTTCGCCAAGTTTGTTGAGTGGCCTGCGGATGCCTTCCCGGACACCAACTCTCCAATCATTTTCGGCATTGTTGGGGACGATCCATTCGAAGGCGAGCTTGCCGGCATGATTGCGCAGAAAAGTCTGAGTGGAAGAAAATTCGTCGTCCGGCGATTTCGCCGCACCGAAGACCTCCGCCAGTGCCACATTCTCTTTATCAGCGTGTCGGAGAGGAAGTTTGTGCCTCAGATCCTGCGCAGCGTGCACGGCTCGAGCATTCTGACTGTCGCCGACACCGACGGCTTTGTACGGCAGGGCGGGATGATCGGCTTGGTCCTGGTGGAGAACCGCGTGCGGCTCGAGGTGAATCCACAACTCGCTGAGCGCTCCCACCTAAAGATCAGCTCCAAGCTGCTCGCTCTGGCCCGGATCGTCGGAGAGAGCGGGGTGAAGAGCAACTGAAATGCGCGGCTTTCGCCATCTTTCGATCCGAGGCAAGTTGCTCGCGCTGATCATGGTCGTCACCAGTGTCGCGCTGATTCTGGCCAGCCTGGCCTTCCTCCTCTACGACGCCTATATGTTCCGTCAGGAGCTCCTCAGCGAGCTGGAAACGGTCGCCGCAATCCTCGCAACTAATTCCACCGCCCCTCTGTCCTTTAATGATCCCGAGGCTGCCCGGGATGTCCTGAATTCTTTGCGCGCCAAGCCCCTCGTAGTCTCCGCCTGCATTTACACATCGGCCGGGCAGGTTTTTGCCGCCTATCACAGGGACTCCGCCGGGCCGGCCTGCCCGCCGACAGCCCCGCAAGGGGAGCGCAGTCACATTGAACGAGGTCAACTCTTCGCGGTTCAGCCCATCCTGCTACATGACGACCGGATTGGCACGCTCTTCATCCAGCGTGATCTAAGAGACGTTCGCCAGCGTCTCTACAACTATTCGGTTTTTCTGTGCGTCATCTTCATCGGCGCCTTGGGAGTGGCCATCCTTCTCTCCCGCCGGCTCCAGCGGGTCATTTCAGAGCCGATCCGCAATCTGGCCTCGACCACTCTGCGAGTCTCTACGGAGAAGGACTATTCGCTCCGCGCCGTCAAGGGAAGCGAAGACGAGTTGGGTGTGCTGATTGACGGCTTCAATCAAATGCTGGCGCAGATCCAGCAGCGCGACGCCGCCTTGCTGGCCTCACATCAACAACTCGAGCAGCGCGTCGCAGAGCGCACAGAAGAGCTGCAGAGCGAAGTCACAGAGCGCAGGCAGACCCAACAAATCCTGGCGCAGCGCACCGCCTACCTGAATGGGCTGATTGAAAATAGTCCTCTGGCGATCGTCACCCTAGACCAGAACCACCGCATCCAGATGGTCAACCCCGCCTTCGAGAAGCTCTTTCAATGTCAATCCGCTGAGGTTGTGGGCGGCGATTTGGACCAGTTGATCGCTTCGGAAGCAGCCCGCGAGGAAGCCGCCAGGCTCACTCGCCTCGGGATGTCCGGCCAAGCGGTTCACGCGACGGCGCGCCGGCAGCGGAAGGACGGCTCGCCGGTGGACGTTGAAATCCATGCCATGTCGCTGATCTTGAAGGACGAGGTCATTGGATCCTTCGCGCTGTACCAGGACATCACTGAGCGCAAGCGCGCGGAAGCAGAACTCCTCCAGGCCAAGGAAGCAGCCGAAGCCGCCAATCGCGCCAAAAGCGAGTTCCTTGCCAATATGAGTCACGAGATACGCACGCCCATGAACGGCATCCTGGGCATGACCGAGCTCGCCCTCGATACCGAGCTGACCCGCGAGCAGCGGGAATATCTGCAGTTGGTCAAGTCCTCTGCCGAAAGCCTCTTGCGCGTGATTAACGACATCTTGGACTTTTCCAAAATCGAGGCGGGCAAGCTCGAACTGGAAACCACCAACTTCCAGCTGAACGAGCTGCTCGGCGAAACTCTCAAGACCCTGGCCCTCCGCGCCCACAAAAAGGGCCTGGAACTTTCTTGCCACATCCAGCCGGACGTTCCGGATGATGTGAGCGGCGACCCCGTACGTCTTCGTCAGATCCTCATCAATCTCGCCGGCAATGCCGTGAAGTTTACGGAGCAGGGCGAAGTGATTGTGCGTGTCGAACTGGAATCGCGAACCAACGACCGGGTTCGCCTCCACTTTGCCGTTGCCGACACCGGTATCGGGATTGCTCCCGCGAAATTGCCTCACATCCTCGAGCCGTTCGAACAAGCGGATGGCTCGATGACCCGCCGCTACGGCGGCACCGGCCTCGGTCTCAGCATCTCTCGTCGCCTCGTCCACATGATGGGTGGACGCTTGTGGGTCGAGAGTGAGCCCGGCAAGGGAAGCGTCTTTCATTTCAACGCGGAACTCGGACTCACCGACCAAACAGGTCAGGTTCGGGGAGAGGTAACTTCGATGAAGAACGTTTCCATCCTGGTCGCCGACGACAATGCCACCAGCCGTCGCATTCTCGAAGATATGCTCAAAAGTTGGGAGATGCTCCCGCAGTTGGCCAGCAGCGGCAGGGCCGCGCTTTCCGCGCTCGAAAAGGCCCGCCAGACCGGACAGCCTTTCCCGCTTGTTCTCCTCGATGCCCACATGCCGGATTTGGACGGCTTTGCGATTGCCCGTCGCATCCGTTCTCATCCGGACCTGGCCGGAGAGGTAATTCTGATGCTCAATGCCGATTCGCGTCAGGCGGACTTAAAGCAGTGCCGCGAGCTAAAGATTGCAGCTCATCTGGTGAAGCCTGTCACTCAATCCGATTTGCTCGCCACCATCCTCTCAACCCTCGGCACGCATGCATCTGCCCAGCAGGCGGCGGAGGTTTCCCAAGATTCGCCAATCCCCTCCCCTCCGCGGCGCATCCTTCTGGCGGAAGACAACCCCGTCAACCAGCAGCTCGCTGTCCGGCTCCTGCGCAAGCGTGGTCATTTTGTTGTCGTTGCCAATAACGGGCGGGAAGCCGTGAACCAACTCGAAAAAAATCAATTTCGCGGCTTCGATCTGGTGCTCATGGACGTGCAGATGCCGGAAATGGACGGCTGGGAAGCCACCGCCGCCATTCGCGCGCGGGAATCACAGTCTGGAGTGCGCATCCCGATTGTAGCCATGACCGCTCACGCCCTCAAAGGCGATCGGGAACGCTGTCTGGCCGCCGGCATGGATGGCTACGTCTCCAAACCCATTCGTTTGGACCATCTGCTTGCGGAAATGGAGCGATGTCTCTCCTCGGCTCCGACCCCTCCGCTGCCTCCTCCTTCAGCGACACCATATCCCGATTCACCGTCTGCCCTGGACGAGGATCCCCTCCAGGAGGTCCTCCACCGCCAGGTGCTTTTGGACCGGGTGGAAGGCGATCGCGCGTTGTTGGAAGAAATGGTCGCGATCTTTCATGAGGAATCTCCCCGCCAGCTTGCCGAGCTGCTCGAGGCCCTTGCTCGCAGTGACGCGCCTGCCGCCGAGCGTGCGGCCCACAAAATCAAGGGCGCCGTTGGCAATTTTGCTGCCTCCGCTGCTGCAACAGCCGCCGAAAAAGCCGAGCTTCTGGCGCGCGTCGGCAACCTCGAAGGAGCTCGCGCCGCCGCCTCCGTCCTGGAAAAAGAGCTTGAACGTCTGCGGCCGGTCCTGACCGCCGTCTGCTCGGAGGTCAGCCAGTGAAGGTACTTCTCGCCGACGACGAGCCGGTTTCCCTCCGCCTCTTGCAGTCCACTCTCGTGAAGTGGGGCTACGACGTTCTTGCGGCTACGGATGGCGATCAGGCTTGGCGAATCCTCCATTCCGACGATCCGCCCCGCCTGGCTCTTCTGGACTGGATGATGCCCGGTCGCAAGGGAATTGATATCTGCCGGGCGGTTCGCGCGCGCTTGAGCCAGCCCTACATCTACATCCTTCTCCTCACCGCGCGAAAGGACAAGATTGACGTGATCGAAGGACTCGAATCCGGCGCCGATGATTACCTCACCAAACCCTACTTCGCCCAGGAGCTTCGCGCGCGCCTGCGCGTCGGCGAGCGCATCCTCGAGCTCGAAGATTACCTTGTGGCGGCCCGCGAGGCCATGCACTTTCGCGCCACTCACGACCCCCTGACCGGCCTTTGGAATCGTGCCGCTATCTTGGAAAGTCTGGACCGTGAGCTGCCCCGCGCCTATCGCGAAGGCCGCCCGCTGGGCATCCTCCTCGCGGACCTGGATCACTTCAAAAAGATCAACGATACCCACGGTCATCTCGCTGGCGACGAAGTGCTGCGCGAGGCCGCCCGCCGCATGCTTACTGCCGTTCGCAGTTATGACCTGGTCGGCCGCTATGGCGGCGAAGAGTTCCTGCTCTTGCTTTCCGGTTGCGATTCGTCAAACATTCTCGATCGCGCGGAACACTTACGGAAGATGATTGCTTCCCAGCCCGTCAGAGCCACCGAGGGTTCTTTGCAGGTCACCGTCAGCGTTGGCGCCGTTTCGTCTGCCGGAATTCGCAACTTGGATGCGGATTCATTCCTTCGAGCTGCCGACCAGGCGCTCTATCGCGCCAAAAATTCCGGTCGCAATCGGGTCGAAATCGTCGGTCCAGACGCCCTGCAAGAACAGAGTCCCTCCCCTCAGCAAACCTCACCGCAGGCCCGCCTGAGCGAACCCTTGCTGGCTCCGCAGAAGTGACCGATCAGGATGAAATGGTCGTCGTTCTAATTGCCAGCCTTTTCGCGCCTGGCCGCAGCCTTGGTCTCTGGCGTTCGGCTCTTCCGATAGATCGTCAGCTTGCCATCCGCCACATTGGCCAGATAGCGACCCCCGCGAAACCCGCCCGCGCCCGGTTGCACCACGGTGAACTGCATCACTCGCGCTCCTTTCCGCGCCATCTCCGCCCAGCGCGAGTTGGTCTCCGGATTTTGCTCGATCCCGCGCAAGGCTTGGCCCTCGAACGCGAAGTCCACCTGGCGCAGCCGTTTCCTCTGCGTTCGCTGGACCGGATAGGTCCGCCCGCCGAACTCGACGAGATTCGCGTTTTCCTTCAGCGCTTGGCGCCAGACGGCCACCAGCGCCTCTT
>Ga0247727_10019096_pt1 | contig 10673 bp, 7 predicted proteins | sample WisWelCaveWW1625_FD_202498 | JGI IMG/M metagenome (GOLD analysis project Ga0247727, IMG submission 202498) | Biofilm microbial communities from Wishing Well Cave, Virginia, United States - WW16-25 | ecosystem: Environmental > Aquatic > Deep subsurface > Groundwater > Cave microbial mat | place...
ATGGGGACAGCGTGAAGATCAACATCGCGCTCAGTAATCTGGTGAAGAACGCGATCCAATTTACGGAATCTGGCGGGACGGTGAAAATAATCATTGAGGAAGACTCAGGTTATATTAAAGTTGCCGTCATTGATAACGGCATCGGAATCCCTACAAAGGATTTGCCGCGTGTCTTTGAACGTTTCTTCCAGGTGGAAACTCATCTGACGCGCCGCTATGGCGGGATGGGGCTTGGACTTGCCGTTGCCAAAGCGATGATCGAATTGCATCGCGGGAGAATCTGGGCGGAAAGCGAAGTGGGGAAGGGCAGCACATTTACATTTCTATTACCGATCCGTCAAGCACAACGACCTGCGTCTTCACCGAGTAAATTTGATTAGTGGTTGCTCACCCGCCATCGGGCGGATTTTTTATTAGCGGTTGTTACGCAGAAGGTGCGTCGAACTCCACTCGGTGAGGCAACCCAGCCGGGTAGAATCCGCTGATTCATAAGATTCATTTGCCCATCTGGTGCGACGCACTGCATAAGGTGAGTTAACTACCTTATAATTGCCGCACCATGCATCCCCAGTTTCTTATATTCGGAAACTTGACGCGCGAATACTTGTTGCCCGCAATCGGTCAGCCGCGGCTGGATGTGGCGGGGGGGAGTCTGCTCTACGCGGCGGCGGGGCTGAGGGTGTGGGAATCAGGCGTCGGCTTGGTGGGACGCGTGGGCGATGATTATCCGCGTGCGTGGTTGAATGATTGCAAGTCGCGCGGGTTCGATACAAGCGGCATAAAAATCCTCCCCCAAAATTTAGATGTGCGTGAGTTCGTTTCATATAACGAATTATTTGAATCGAGCGGGCTGAATCCGGTCACACATTTCGCGCGCCGCGAAATGACGTTTCCCAAAAAATTGCTTGGATATCAACCGCTTGAAGAACGCCCGCTGGATGAGGCGAGAAGGCTTATTGTCACGGACATTCCCGATGACTATTTATCGGCACGCGCCGCGCTGATCTGCCCGATGGATCTAACCGTACAGAATCAATTGATCGCGGGTTTAAAGCGCGGGAACACACACACGTTCGTTCTTGACCCATTGCATACGAATATGACCCCGAAGGCAAAGCGTGAATTGCCCGCGTTGTGGAACGGCGTAACGACTCTGCTCCTCTCGCAGGAGGAGTTGCGAAAACTGTTTTGGGGTGAGAGCCATGATTTGTGGCAAATGGCGGAGGCGGTTTCGATGTATGGTTGTGAGTATGTGGTGATCAAGTGCGGAGCGCAAGGGCAGTTGCTTTTTATCGCGGGCAGCAAACGAAAATATGAAGTCCCTGCGTATCCTGCGCGTATTGCCGACCCCACCGGCGCGGGTGATGCTTTCAACGGCGGCTTTCTAGCGGGCTACAGCAAAAATTATGACCCGCTTGAAGGTGTGCTTTACGCGAGTGTTTCGGCGTCGTTAAAACTGGAGGGGAGCGGCGCGTTTTATCCGCTGGAGGTAATGCCCGGCCTGGCGGAGGCGCGGTTGAACGTAGTCAAAGAATTGGTGCGTGAGGTTTAATCGCGCAGAGCGTAGTGAGTGAGCCGACACGCGAACGCAGTCGAAGCGTGTTGTGTAAGAAGTAGTTAGTGGTGGTCGGGTAGGTCGAGGTGACAGCCGAGACTGTATCGAGACCAGTGAATTGGAGACTGGAGATTGAATCTTGCGGAACGTGTGATTGATCTGGCAATTCAGATTCAGCAAATCCCCGCGCCTACGTTTGATGAAGCGAAGAGGGCTGAATTTGTTCGCGCGTTATTTGCAAAAGAAAATTTGGATCATGTTTCCATGGATGAAGCAGGAAATGTTTTTGCGCGATTAATGGGAAGCGGAAACGGGAAGCCGCTCATCGTCAGCGCGCATTTGGATACGGTCTTTCCGATGGATACAGACTTACGCGTCACGCGCCGCCCTGACTTGATTCATGGACCCGGGCTTGGGGACAACTCTCTCGGCGTCGCCGCGTTGTTCGGTCTGGTGTGGTCGTTGCAACCCTCACCCCCGGCCCCTCTCCCACAGGGAGAGGGAAGTCGTGATGTGTGGTTTGTGGCAAACGTCTGCGAGGAGGGGCTTGGCAATTTGCGCGGCATGAAGGCCGTTGTTGATCGTTTTGGTTCAGAGGTACAAGCATATCTCGTGCTGGAAGGCTTGGCGCTGGGACATGTCTATCATCGCGCGGTGGGAGTCAAACGGTATCGCGTCACTGCGAAAACAGCAGGCGGACACTCATGGTCGGATCATGGAAAGCCATCCGCGATCCATGAATTGTCGAAACTCATCGTCGAATTGACTTCGCTTGCATTGCCGAACCATCCGCGCACGACGATGAATGTGGGGAAAATTTCAGGCGGCACTTCGATCAACGTCATCGCCTCCGAAGCGCGGCTGGAGTTGGACCTGCGCTCGGAGGAGCAGGAGTCTTTGGCAGAGTTGGTGTCGGCGGTGGAAAAACTAATTCATAACGCCAGCAAGCGGGATATTACATTTGAAGCGGAAGCGATCGGTCAACGTCCTGCGGCTGAGATGGATACGAATCATCCGCTTATCAAACTCGCGCAGGCATGTCTGCGCGAGCAGGGCTTGGAGGCGGCGCTGACATCCGGTTCGACGGATGCGAACATCCCATTGAGCAAAGGCTATCCCGCCGTAGTGCTGGGGGTAACGACGGGCGGCGGCGCTCACACGACGAATGAATTTATCAACACCGCGCCGATTGAAAAGGGGATGGAGCAGTTGGTAAGGTTTGTGGAAAAGGCGGTAAATGGCGATTAGTAATTGGTAAGTGCAGCCTGTCGCCGAGTCCGTTGTATTGATAACTACTCACTGATGACGGATTGCTTCAAGCGATTGGCAGAATCGTAAGTGTAAGCATTCACGCCATCGTTGAGGAGATTGTCGTTGTTATCCCACGTGTAGTTGAATCCATTCACGCGGGTCATGCGGTTGGCGGAATCGTAGGCATACGTGTTCACACCGTCATTCAACAGATTGCCGTTGTTATCAAAGTCGTATAGGACACCATTGACATCCGTAAGCCGATTGGCATGGTCGTAGTTGTACGTGGTGACGGAGGTTACTCCGGCGATATAAGTCGTTTGGGTCTTGCGGTTGCCTACTGCGTCATACGTGTAATGGTAGTAATCGCCTCACTAATCTCCAAATATCTAATCTCTGGTCTCGATACGCCCCTCTAAAATCATTCGAGGCTACTCGACCATCAATCAACAAACTACGCCGTCTCCAAATACCTCTCCACTTCGTAATCTGTCACTCGCAGGCGGTAGTCGTCCCATTCCTCCCACTTGGCGCGGGCAAAGGCTTCGTAGGTCACTTCACCAAGCGCGGACTTGATAACTTCATCCTTGTCAAGTTCACCCAGAGCTTCGGCGAGCGAGCCGGGTAATTCCTTCACGCCCAATTTGTTACGTTCTTCCTGATCGAGATGATACAGGTTGATATTGTTGAGCGGCTTGGGCGCTTCGAGTTTGTTATCAATGCCGTCGAGCGCGGCGGCGAGCATCACCGTGAACGCCAGGTACGGGTTCGACGACGGATCGGGGAAGCGCAGTTCGGCGCGCATGGCTTTGTCCCGCCCTTCGGTGTAGCGCGGGATGCGGATCAATGCCGAACGGTTGATCTGCGCCCAGCCGATGTATACCGGAGCTTCGAAGCCGGGGACAAGCCTCTTGTACGAGTTTACTGTCGGCGCGACAACGGCGGCTAACGCGCGGGCGTGAGATAACTGTCCGGCGATGAACGCGTACGCAGTCTTCGAGAGATGCGCTTCGTCTTTCGCGTCGAAGAATACATTGTTTCCGCTTTTGTCGAAGAGACTCTGGTGGCAGTGCATGCCAGAGCCGTTAATGCCGAAAACAGGCTTGGGCATGAAAGAGGCGGTCAGCCCGTGCTGCGCGGCAATCGCTTTCACGGTGTACTTCAATGTCAACACGTTATCCGCGGTCTTGAGCGCGTCGGCATAGCGGAAATCAATTTCGTGTTGACCCAAAGCCACTTCGTGATGACCGACTTCCACTTCGAGACCCATCGCATCGAGCGCATCCATTAACGCTGTGCGGACAACGACTGCCTCATCGAACGACGAAAAATCAAAATATCCACCCGTATCGTGCGGAACGGGATGAACGCCGTGACCGTTCGACGCCTTGAATAAAAAGAATTCAGGTTCGGGACCGATGTTGAGCGTCCAGCCTTTTTCTTCGATGCGCTTCAATTGGCGTTTCAACGTTCCGCGTGGGTCGCCCTCGAATGGGTCGCCTTTCGGTGTGAAAATGTCGCAGAACACGCGTGCGCGCCGTGACTCAGCCGCTGACCACGGCAATACCGCGTACGTATCGGGGTCAAGGATGAGCCGCATGTCGCTTTCCTGAATGCGCGCAAACCCTTCCACCGACGAACCGTCGAACCACACGCCGTCTTTCAACGCGTCATCCAGATGTCGCACGGGCATGTCCACACTCTTGACAGCGCCCGTCACATCCGAGAACTGCAGGGAGACAAACTTCACATTATCTTCCTTCACACGCTTGACTAAATCTTTGCTTTCCATTTTTCTTCTCCTAATTGATTTTCGTGGGGCGGTATGTTATCCCGCCAATTCAACTGTAAACGGGATACCCTTCGAGTACGATGTGCCATCCCGCGCCACGTTACTGACGAGTTCACCATGACCAGATGTTGGATTTGGATAAATGATTCATTCGCCGCTCGAGACGGCCTGCAACGGTTCCGTCTTGACCTTGGCCTGCCGCGCCCAATTGATGAATACCACTGACCCGATGATGATCCCCGCCGCGGTGAGGATGCGCGATGTGAGCGGCTCGCTGGCAAGCCAGGCTCCGAGTAGTACCGCCACCAGTGGATTCACATACGCGTACGTCGCTACCAGTGAGATCGGCGCGTTTTGCAATAACCAGATATATGCCACAAACCCGATCATCGAACCAAAGATAACAAGATAAACCAGCGCAAGCCATGACCCGCCGGATACCTGTGCGAAGGAAAACGACTTCCATTCGCCAAGCGCGAGGCTCACAATGAAAATCGGAATACTCCCTGCCAGCATTTCCGCGCCTGTCATCATCAATGCAGATTTCGGCAACTCCGCGCTTCGGCTATAAATCGAACCAAGCGACCAAAAGAACGAGGCAAAAATCACGGCAACTGTGCCAATCGTGTCGAATTGGAGTCTGCCCGTTGATTCGGAAGGACCGACAAGCAGGTAGATGCCTCCAAAACCGACTATCAACCCAACAATCCCCTGCCGCGTGGGTTTGACGCCGCCCGGGCGCAAGGCTTCGATCAGCACCAGCCACAGGGGAACTGTCCCCACGATCAACGCCGCGACGCCCGAAGCGATTCGTTGTTCCGCGAAGGCGACCAGTCCGTTCCCGCCGAGCAGAAGCAATGTCCCAATAATCGCAAGCGACCTCCATTGGATGCGCGTTGGCATTTCATCTCCAGCCGCGCGCCGCCAGACCACAAGGATCAGCCCCGAGATCAAGAATCGCAACCCCGCGTGCAGAAACGGCGGAATGGTCTCCACTGCGAATCGAATCGCAAGGTAGGTCGAACCCCAAACGATATACAGTGCAATCAAAGCAATCCATATTTTTGTCTTCATTCATCTCCGTTTGTAATCCGTTGGTTGAGTAGCCTGAGGCGAACGCCGAAGGCGTATCGAAACCAACAAGTAACCAATGCAATTTTGCTTATAGGTGGTTTCGATACGCCGCTACGCGGCTACTCAACCACCGAGACATTCATAAACTCTCTTGCCAGCAACGCTTTCTTCCTCAACGCGCCGTAGCGATAATTCCCAAACTCGCCAACTTTCCGTATTACGCGATGGCATGGGATCAACACCGCGATCGGGTTGTGTCCAACTGCAGTGCCAACAGCTCGCATCGCGCTTGGTTTGCCGATCCGGGAAGCGATGCTTTCATACGTCGTCACCGCGCCGGTTGGGATTTGCAACAACGCTTCCCAAACCTTCAACTGAAAATTCGTGCCTCGCAGGTGCAACGTCAACGGTTTGATGCGGGTGTTGAATTGCAGGTCGAAGATCGGACCCACGAGCGAGGCAGTGGCGCGGTAATCCTCGATCATCTTCGCCTCCTTCCATTCCGTGACGAGATTATCAATGGCGTCTCCTTCGCTGGTTTGCACGAAGCCGAGGTGACAAATGCCGCGCTCCGTCAGCCCGATCAAACATTTTCCGAAGGGCGTGAGGTGGATGCCGTATCGGATGGTCACGCCTTCGCCGCGCGATTTGTACTCACCCGGGGTCACTGCCTCGGTGGTGACAAAAAGATCATGGAGGCGGCCCAGGCTCGAAAGTCCGATTTGATGCGTGGTGTCGAGCAGATTCTCAGAGCGGTTGAGCAAATCCTTCGCGCCTTCCTTCGTCAGAAATTGCAGAAAGCGCTTCGGGCTGACTCCCGCCCAGCGAGTGAAGAGTCGCTGAAAATGATATTCGCTCAACCCGATATTCGCCGCAACCTCTTCAAGGCTTGGCTGGTCTTTGAAATGATTTTCAAGGTACAGGATCGCCTGCTCGATTCGCAGGTAATCATCGGACAGTTGTTTGAGATCAGATTGTGTGTTCATAGTTTCTCCTTTTGATCGTATTCTATGAACATCGTTCGCTTCTGCCGACCCGATTCTTGCTGTATTGTTACAACGCCGGTGGTTGAGATAAGGCGAGTGCAAGTCGAGCCCGTATCGAAACCACCAATCGAAAGAAAATCTCAATAACAATATTTACTCTGCTGACCTGCTGGTTTCGATAAGCCTTTCGCAACAAACCGTTTCGACAGGCTCGACGCGGCGGCTCAAGGCTACTCAACCAGCGAGGTTGCGTCAAACAAAACAGGCATGCGCGGGCATGCCTGTTAAACGACTCGGCATTTAAAAAAACAGCCCTTCCAAACACAAACAGACAGAATCCATCTGGTTCACCTGCGCTCCCTTTGTCCCAAACATTGCTGTCTGGTTTTCGGGCGGGCGACAGAGTTTTTTTAAACCGGGTCGCTCCTTGCGCTTCTTCGGAAGGGAGAAAGGAGTTTGTGACAAACTCCAGAGGCATCCGCTGATCAGTCCGATTTTTTCCACATCACCCTCTCCCCTCGGGAGAGGGGTTAGGGGTGAGGGATTAGCATCCCGTTCGCACGGGGGAACCTCCACCTCGTGATCTCTTCATGTCATTGTGAGGGCATGAGCCCGAAGCAATCTTCTATTTTATGAGGAGACTGCTTCACAAAAAAACGCTCGCAGTGACATAAAAAGACCCAGCCGCTAAATCTCCGAATATTCAGTTGTTACCGCTTATCTCGTTATGTGCAAAACTCCTTTGAATTAATTGAAGGTAATCTTTTCTACTTCGAATATAAATATTATGCGGCGCTTTGTAATGGCGACGATTGTATACTGCATGGTATGTCTTTGTCAAGCGGCAATTTGGTGATTGATATTTAGGATGATTTTCGATAAGATACACAAACTCGGTTGTGTCATGTTGAGGGGCGCTCCCTTCGACACGGTGAGCGGAAGACGAAGCGTCAGGGCAGGCTTTGCCCCGAAGCATTTCCACCATTGCGAATCGAGACCCTTCGGTCGCGGAAGAACGCTCCCTCAGGGTGACACATTCTTTATCATCTTTGACTCTTGGAGGCTGTGATGCATTCCGAACGTTCGATTCAGGATTATCTTGACCTTGTGAGCCGGGGGATCGCGAAGAAGTTTGGTGACGGGAAGCCGAAGAAAGCTGTGATTGTTGGAGCCGGTCTCGCGGGGCTTGTGGCTGGATACGAACTAAAACGCGCTGGTCACACCCCGATCATTCTCGAGGCTCAACACCGCGTGGGCGGACGAGTCTACACGCTTCGCGATCCCTTCACTGAGGGTTTGTACGCGGAAGTCGGCGCGATGCGCATCCCGCGCGCACACACGCTAACAATGGCGTACGTTGAAAAGTTCGGGATCAAAACCAACGACTTCACCATGGATAACCCGAACGCGTATTATTACATGGGTGGGAATAAAGTCCGCGCTTTTGAAGCGAATGCCAATCCAGCATTGCTGGGCTTCGACGTCTCTGAAAAGGAAAAAGGGAAAACTGCAAGCCAGATGTATATGAAATCCATTCAGCCTCTCATGGATAAACTGGAAAAAGATGGGGCTTCGGCATGGGATGAGATCATCGCGAAATACGATCAATATTCCACGCGTGAGTTTCTAGAAGTCAACGGCTGGTCTGAGGGCATGATCGAAATGTTTGGCCTGCTTGCGAATCAAGAGTCGGTGATGAACTCATCCTTCCTTGAACTGTTCCGCGAAGACTCGGGGAATTACTATACCAACATGCTCGAAATTGACGGCGGCACAGATCGCCTGCCTCATGCCTTCCTCCCAGAACTGAAAGAGAATATTCGCTTCGGCGCCAAGATGATCGCGATGGACCAGTCACCAAACGAAGTGAAGATCCATTACCAAACATCCGCCGGAAGGTTTAGCGAGAAAGGCGATTACGCCATCATCGCGGTTCCATTCCCGGTGTTGCGGCACGTGGAGGTGCTCAAACCGTTTCACCGCTCCAAACAACGCGCGATTCGTCAATTGCATTACGATGCTTCCGCCAAAATATTATTTCAATGCAAACGGAGATTTTGGGAGGAAGATGACGGCATCTTTGGTGGCGGCACATTAACTGATTTGCCAATCCGCAACTTATATTACCCAGATCACGGGCGCGAAACGGGACGCGGCGTCATCCTTGCCAGTTACACATGGTCAGAGGATGCGCAACGCTGGGGCTCGCTCAAACCCGATGATCGAATCGTGCAGGCGCTGGATGATGTCGCGGAGATTCATCCGCAAATCACAAAAGAATTTGAAGGGGGGGCATCCTGGATGTGGCATGATGACGAATTTGCAGGCGGCGCGTTCGCATTATTCGACCCGGGTCAGCAAACTTTGTTGCATGATGAAATTGTCAAGCCAGAGGGGAGAATCCATTTTGCAGGTGAACACGCCTCACTCTATCACGCATGGATTCAAGGCGCGTTTGAATCAGGTCTGCGCGCGGCGATTGCGATACATCAATCTCCGTAAACCATTTCCCCTCTTCCAGCGAAGCGTTTGGGAGAGGGGTTAGCGGTGAGGGAAAAAAATTCCCCGCCAATGCCGTGTGTTGCTGAGTTTTGAACCTGCTTTCGCAGGTGGGTCCCTACCCAGAAACGCCGCCTTGGCTCAGGCCTATCGCGTTATTTCTTTTGGAGTTAAAGACCCTTTTAAAGAATGTTGGCCCAAAACGGAAGGTGCAGCATCACGCGCACAGCAGGGATGCAATTTTTATACCATAAAGAATGATGAGAGGGTAGACCTAAATTAATTGCGAAAAATTTCGGTGGTTGATTTTGCTTGACATTTGTGCTACTCTTATCATCGTCCCGCAGGTTGAGTCTCGGGCAATCTCGAATCAAGAAGCCTGCGGGACGGTTATTACAGGAGGTCGTTATGGCAACTGTTCCGGGTATTGACGTATCATATTGGAATGCAGGCATTGACTGGCCCAAAGTGCGCGCGACGGGTCAGCGCTTTGTTTTTGCGAAGGCAACAGAAGGGGATTTTTATTCGGATCAGACTTTCGGCAACAACTGGTCTGGTGCCAAGTCGGCTGGACTCTTGCGAGGCTCGTATCATTTCTTCCGCTGTAATGTGGATGCAAAAAAGCAAGCGACGCGGTTTATCAATCATGTCAAATCGGTGAACGACGATGGCGAGTTGCCGCCGGTCCTTGATCTGGAATCAAACGATGGACAGAAGAAGGATAAAGTGATCGAACGCGCGAAGGCGTGGCTTGATCTCGTTGAAGAGGCATTCGGCAAAAAACCGATCATTTACTCCGGTCAATACTTCTTGCAGGATTTTCTTTCGGAAGCGGGCGGCGGACCTCCGTCGTGGGCGAAGGACTATCCGTTGTGGCTCGCGCAATATCCAAATACGTATGTGGAAGGCTCACAACCATCTTTGCCGCGTGGCTGGTTCAAGTGGACGTTCTGGCAATATAGCGAAAAGGGACGCGTGAACGGTATCAATGCCAACGTGGATATGAATCTCTTCAACGGCACATTGGAAGAGTTGTATCAATTTTCTGGAGCGAAGCCCGTCGCATCCGATTCGAAGCCAAAGAAACATACCGCCGCCGCCGGCGATTCGTTCGAAACCATCGCGAACAAATACGGTGTGACGGTGCGCGAACTTGTCAGCGCGAATCCGCAGTTGTTGAAAACCGGTGACTCGCTGACGATTCCCGTGCCGGTGGCGATTCCTTCTGAAAGTGGAACCAGTTCCGGGGGCGCGGGAGGCGGTTCTTCCTCCCCAAGGACGTACACCGTCAAATCAGGCGATTCGTTATATGCCATCGCAGTCAAATATGGCACCACCGTCGCGGCGATTGCCTCGGTAAATAATATTACGAACGTGAACAATATCAGCGTGGGGAGCGTGCTGACGATCCCGTATTAGGTAAGATCGGAGAACCAACGTGGTCTCTCCGAAATAAATGTCCATCATGTTCACAGGAAAGGAGACTAAAATGGCAACTGTATCGGGCATAGATGTT
>Ga0247727_10019097_pt1 | contig 10673 bp, 8 predicted proteins | sample WisWelCaveWW1625_FD_202498 | JGI IMG/M metagenome (GOLD analysis project Ga0247727, IMG submission 202498) | Biofilm microbial communities from Wishing Well Cave, Virginia, United States - WW16-25 | ecosystem: Environmental > Aquatic > Deep subsurface > Groundwater > Cave microbial mat | place...
CCAGAAGTCGGTTGCGAACGAGGGATCGAATCCACCTCTCGCCATGGTCGCCCGATCGAATAGCCACTCACAGCGGATGTGGGTGCGGTCGGGTGCCAGCGGAGTCAGCACGTGGGCCATCACATAGTCGGGATGGGCGCTGACCAACAGATTGGGGAAGAGCCCGAGATACCAAACTTGGCGCCGTGCGTCTGGGGGCAGGTAGTCGAACGGTCCGGTGGGCGAGGCCCCGTCGAATGACATGGTCCGAGCGTGGTCGCGCAGCTCCATTGTGCCCCCCGTCCACCAACCCGTCGGCACCACGTTGTGGCCGCTGTCGGGCGGGGTGACCTTGCATAACGCCGGGTGAATCGTGGTGCAGTGGTAGCACTCGTGGTAGTTCTCCACGATGAGCTTCCAGTTGGAGTGTGCTTCGTATTCGTGTGAAGCGCCGGTAGCAAGGTGCTCGATCTGCCACGGCGAGAGCACCTCGTCCAGGTTGCCAAGCTGGGTCGGCAGATCGACGCCATGCTCATGACCTCGCACGAACAACCACCCGTTCCAGGTCTGGTGAGGGACGGCTCGCAGCGGGTAGTCGTTGGGGTCGAACCCATCGACGCCCTGGTACTGGGGTGCGGTTCTCAGGGTTCCGTCGAGGCGATAGGTCCAGGAGTGGTAAGGACAGCGAATCTGGCGCAACGTTTGAACGGAACCTTCTGGAAGTAGCTCGTGGCCCCGGTGCCGGCAGACGTTCCAAAACACCGAATAGCTGCCGTCTTGTGATCTGGTGAGCAGCAGGCGTTGACTTCCGGCCCGCAAAGCTCGAGCCTCTCCGGGCGCCAGCAAGGCATCGACCCGGCCCAGGCAGAGCCAGGTTCGAGAGAAGAAATTGTTGAGCTCCCACTCGAAGACGGCAGACGAGGTGTAGGCCGCCGCGGGCAGCGTCTTGCTCAGCCCGAATGGGGCCAAAGAGTCCTGCAACTCTTGTGCGGCGAGCGGGGCGGGTTGGAGGTCGAGAGGGCCGTTCATAACTGAATGACCGTTCAATTTAGTGGACGTCGATCGCCCAAGCATCTGATTTGCCTTGCCGGTCGGGGGCGGCCGGCGGTAAACTGAACCACCAGTCAATTTACTCAGGGGATTCTATGAAACTGCAAACGACGATCGATGTGCTCAATCGACTTATCGCCGAACAGGAAGCCGCCGCCGTGGAATGGCATCCCCGCTCGACGGCACTGCTGGCCCGTGCGAAGGGCTCGCTGGCCGGTGGAGTCACCTCCAGCTGGCAATCGGCCCGACCGCAACCTATCTGGATGAGCCACGGGCTCGGTTCCAAGGTCTATGACGTTGACGGTTATGAGTACGTCGACATGCACGGCGGCTACGGGGTGAGCGCCGTAGGGCACGCCCATCCTGCGATCGTCGAAGCGGTCCGCAACCGGGTGGGTCGGGGCACTCACTTCGCCCAACCATCGGAGGACGCCGTGGTGGTGGCCGAGAATCTGGCTACCCGCTTCGGTTTACCGCTGTGGAGGTTCGCCAACTCCGGAACCGAGGCGACGATGGATGCGGTTCACCTCATGAGGGCTTTCACCGGCCGCCGGCTCATCGTCAAGGTGGAAGGGAGCTATCACGGCCACCATGACTCTGTGATGGTTTCGGTCTATGACGAAGACGGTCTCGGTCCCTACCGCCGACCCCACAGCGTCGCCTCGGGTCGTGGGATACCCGACGAGATTGTCCGGCTCACAAGGATCATTCCTTTCAACGACATCGAGGCCGCCGAGGGTCTCTTCACTGAGATCGGCGACGAGGTGGCCGGAGTAATCGTCGAGCCGATCATGATGAATATCGGGGTTATTCCACCTAAGCCAGGCTACCTAGAGGGGTTACGGGCTCTTGCCCATCGATACGGTGCCCTGTTGGCCTTCGACGAGGTCAAGACCGGTTTCACGACCCATTTCGGAGGGGCCACCAAGCTCTACGGAGTCCAACCCGACCTTGTGTGTCTGGCGAAGGCGCTGGGAGGCGGTGTCTCTACCGCGGCGATCGGGGGAACCGCCGAAGTGATGGGGATGATCGTCGACGGTCGCTATGACCAAGTCGGGACCTTCAATGGAAACCCACTCGCCATGGCCGCCGCTCGGGCGACGGTGACCGAGGTTCTTACCGACGATGCCTACCGTCATTTCGATCGGCTGCGGGACATCCTGGTGCGGGGAGCGGAGGACGTGCTCCGCCGGTACGAGATTCCCGGCTATCTGTCGGCGATCGGCGCCAAAGGCTGTGTGACCTTCTCGAATACCGAGATCAGCAACTACCGGGACTTCCTGGAGATCGACAACCGCTGGGGACAGGCCCATTGGTTGTATCAATACGCCGGTGGCGTCTTGTTGCCACCGTGGGGCAAGTCCGAACAGTGGTTGGTCTCCGTGCAGCACACCGAGGACGACACCGAGCTCTTTGTGAAGAACTTCGAAGCTTTTGGGGCCGCCCTGCGCAGCTAGGGCCACCACGGGTCAAGCTGGGAGTGCTCACCCTCTAACGCGGACCGGGCGAACCGCCTTTATTGACACCTTCGGACACGTTCGAGAAACGAACGATCAATGTCGAAATCGGGACCCCTCGTTCGTCGTCTGGTCGTACGGTGTCACCAACAGAAAGGAAGACGGCGATGCCTAAGTACGCAGCACTCATCTACTCAGCGGCGGAAGAGGAGGGTCAGAGCACACCCGAGCAATGGGCCCAGATCATGGCCGAGTACAACGACTTCCAGGCCAAGGCAGGAGCCGCCGGTGTAATAGCCGGAGGAGAGGCCCTTCATCCGACCTCGACGGCCACGACCGTGCACGTCGACGGCGGCAAGGACGGCAAGGTTTCGCATACCGACGGACCCTTCGCCGAGACCAAAGAGGTGCTGGGAGGCTTTTACCTCCTCGAATGCGGCGACCTCGACGAAGCATTGAATTGGGCTGCCCAAATTCCCGGCGCCTGGTACGGCAGGATCGAGGTCCGCCCCGTGGTCGAATTCAGCCAGGAAGGTTGAACCTCGAAGAAACGTTGCGAAACGAGGGTGGCCGAGTTTTGGCCACCCTCATTCGTCTGACCGGCGACTTTCAGCTTGCCGAAGACGCGCTGCAGGAAGCATCCCTTTCGGCGGTCGAGATTTGGTCGAAGGGGCACATTCCCGATAACCCGGCGGCGTGGCTAACTGCGATTGCGCGCAACAAGGCTCTCGATCGCATGAGACGGGAAACAAAACGCTCCGGCAAGGAATTAGAAGCCATGCGATTGCTGGTAGACGACTCACTGCCCGACGACGGGCACGACGACCGGCTGCGTCTCATCTTCACTTGTTGCCACCCGGCCTTGTCCGTCGACTCTCGGGTCGCGCTCTCTCTTCGCACCATCTGCGGGTTGACAACCGTGGAGATTGCCCGGGCCTACCTGACCTCGGAGACGACGATGGGCCAGCGCATCTCCCGCGCCAAGAAGAAGATCGCTACGGCTCGAATTCCCTATCGAGTACCCGCGGCTCATGAGTTACCTGATCGATTGGCCTCAGTCCTGGCGGTGGTCTATCTCGTGTACACCATGGGACACCACGCCGGCGAGGGGCGTCTGGACTCTCGTACGGATTTAGCGATCGAAGCGATTCGATTGGGTCGCTTGCTGGTCGAGCTAATGCCGGACGAACCGGAAGCGGCCGGGTTGCTGGCTTTGATGCTGGCCACCGATGCCCGCCGGAAAGCCCGTTTGGACAAGGCGGGCGAGGTGTTGCTCTTGGCCGATCAGGATCGATCCCAATGGAACCACCACCAGATTCGTGAGGCATCGGAGCTAGTGGAGCGAAACCTGCGACGTGGGGCCCGCGGTGAATACCTCCTAGAGGGTGCGATCGCCAGCCTCCACGGGCTTGCATCAAACTGGGACGAAACCGATTGGCGGCAGATAGTCGAGCTTTATCGAATGCTCGAGTTGGCAAAGCCCACGGTGGTGGTCAGGGTCAATCGTGCCGTTGCGGAGGCAGAGCTGTCGGGACCCGAGGCGGGCCTTCGTCTGCTCGACGATGTGGAAGGTGTCGCCAACTGGCATCTCTACTGGTCGACGCGGGCCGAGCTCCTGCACAGAAGTGGGCTATTTGACCAAGCGGCGGCCGCTTACCGAGACGCGCTGACCTGCCCAATGAACGAATCCGACCGACACTTTCTCGAACAGCGGCTGGCGTCCCTGTCGGCGCTCAACTAAGGGACTACAGCTGGCAGTTGAGCTCGCGGGAGGCTATCTCCAAGCAAAGGTCGAGCATCCGTTTGCGGCTGACGTCGGGATCCTTGAGGACCACTTGAATCGCGAGTCCGTCTATCAGCGAGGCCAGAGTCAAGGCGAAGACATTGGGTTCGACCATTGCGAACTGGCCGGTCGCTTGACCCTCGCGCACGATGTCGGAGATCTCTTTTCGGAAGCGCCGGTCCAGAACCCGGCGCTCCTTGGCGAGTTGCTTGTCGTGGCGCGCCCTCGTCCAAAGGTCGAGCCACAGGGCCCACATCTCCATGCCACCCGACAGGGGGGAGGCCGAGCAGCTCGACTCGATCAGGTCTCTCAGCCGTGATCTCGGATCGGCCGAGGATCGCGCCGAGACCTCGTCGTAGAACAACTGGTCGGTGTAGGCCAGGGCCTCGCCGAGCAGCTCATCCTTCGATTTGAAGTAATACAGCACCAGACCGGCACTGGTGCCGATCCGGCGGGCGACGTCGGCGATCCTGGTGTCACTGAGCCCTCGTTCAACGATGACCTCGGCGGCGGCTTCAAGGATCTGACGTCGACGTTGTTCACTCACCCGGGGCCGTGGCATCCGACGAGCATTGCCAGATCGGATAAGAAAATCAATCAAGAATTGAACGGTCGTTCAGACGACAAACGGAATCAGCCAAACTGCCTGATCTTGGATCACCTGCGAACGATGCTCGAAGCAAGGTCGGTGGCGCTGGTGGGCGCCACCCCCCGGAACGGTTCGATCGGTCGTCAGATGCTGCTCCAGTTGGTGGAGGGCGGCTTCGACGGCGGCATTTACCCGGTCAATCCCCGCTACTCCACCTTGGAGGGTTTCGCTTGCTACCCGGTGATTGGTGACGTACCCCACCAAGTCGACCTGGCGATCTTTGCGGTGACACCTTCCCGGCTTGAAACGCTTTTGGTAAAGGCGGCAGAGGCCGGGGTGCGGTCGGCCGTGATATTCGGGGGGACCGCCGATCCGGAGGGGCGCCAGATGATGGAGCGGTGGGGGCAGATCGCTCAGGAGTCGGGTATGGCGTTGTGCGGGCCCAACGGCATGGGTTTCATCAACTTCGAACAACGGCTGCGGGCCACCGGGTATAGCCAGCCGCTCGACCTCGAACCGGGAAATGTCACCTTCATCACCCATTCGGGGTCGGCGTTCTCCGCTTGGCTCCACAACCGCCGAGACATGAGATTCAACCTGGTGGTATCGACCGGAAACGAGCTCGTCTGCTCGATGGATAAGTACCTCGGTTATGCCGCTCGCTTGCCGAGCACACGTGCGGCAGCCCTTTTGGTCGAGACCGTGCGCCACCCGGCCGGCTTGGCCGCTGCCCTCGAGCAATGCCACCGGTCCGGGATTCCGGTGGCCGTCCTCAAAGTTGGTCGGACCGAGCGAGGAGCCGCCTCCGTCGCCACCCACAGCGGCGCCATTGCCGGCGACGATGCCGCTTTCGACGCCTTCTTGGAAGCACACGGCGCCGTCCAGGCGGAGACTCTCGACGAGCTGGCCGACACAGTGGAACTGCTGGCGGCGGGGAGGGAGGCGGCTCATGGCGGGCTGTCCACCGTCCACGATTCGGGTGGTGAGCGGGCACTCGTGATCGATCTGGCCGAACATTTGGGGATTCCGCTGGCGACGGTCTCGCCCGTGACCAGGCAGGTTTTGACGGAGGTGCTCGAACCGGGTTTGGAGCCGGAAAATCCGGTCGACGCCTGGGGTAGTGGCATCGACTCTGATGATCAGTATTCCAAGGTGGCGGCGGCGTTGCTGAAAGACCACGCCACCGCTGCCCTTGGGTTTGGCATCGACCTCATCGAGGTCGGTGACGAATACGGATATGTCGAAGTCGTAAAGGAGTCCTTTCTCTCAACCGAGAAGCCGGTGGCCGTGCTGTCGAATTTCGGAGCTGCCATTGACCAATACAGCGCCCGCCACCTGCGCGGTTTGGGGATACCAGTGCTGGAAGGAACCCGTTCGGGACTCCTGGCGTTCTCGAACCTGTTCGCAATCAGGGATCACCTACCAAGACCTGTCCCTCCCGAGCACCATCCGCATCGCGAGGCCTGGCGCCGGCGGTTGCAGACCCCGAATGCCTGGTCGGAAACGGAGGCTCTCACTCTCCTGGCCGACTACGGCATTTCCGTTGTGGCCCACCGCCCCGCCGATGACCTGCAAGGTGCCCTAGCAGCGGCCAAGAAGATCGGCTATCCGGTGGCACTGAAAACGGCGGCGCCGGGCGTGCTTCACAAGACGGACAGTGGGGGAGTGTTTCTCGATTTAGCCGACGCGACACAGCTCGAAGCCGCCTACCGAGCGGTTTCCGCAGTCCTGGGGCCGGCCGTGCTGGTGGCGGCCATGGCATCACCCGGACTCGAGCTTGCCCTCGGCGCCGTCAACGACCCTCAGTTCGGAACGGTCATTTTGGCGGCGGCCGGGGGGACTCTCATCGAGCTTATCTCCGACCGCAGCGTTGCCCTGCCGCCGATCGGCGAAGCCGCCGCCACCCGCATGATCGATCGTCTCAAGGTTCGGAAGCTGCTAGATGGTGCGCGAGGGCGCCAGCCGGTGGCGGTTGCACTCGTGACCCATTGTCTGCTGGCTCTGTCTTGGTTGTGCTGCGATCTGGGTGACCTGATCGAATCGTTGGATGTCAACCCGCTGATCGCCGGCCCGGACTCATCAGTGGCCGTGGACGCTCTACTGGTGCCGTTGACGGGTTGACGGCGCCCGGCGAGCAAAGGAGTGGGTCTACTCTCGGTCGGGATGGATGAAGCCCAATTCATCTCGTTGCTCGGTCTGGAGATCGAGACCGTTACTCCCCAGCTGGCAGTGGGGTCACTGGTGGTGTCAAGCCGCCACTTGCAGCCGTACGGCCTCGTGCACGGCGGTGTCTATTGCAGCATCGTCGAGACCTTGGGTTCTCTGGGGGGGACGGCCTGGGCAATAGAGAATGGGATGTTCGGTTCGGTGGGCGTCGCCAATCAGACAGACTTCTTACGGTCGACGAAGGGAGGGACTCTTCGAGGTGAAGGGACCCCGCTCCACCAAGGTCGCATCAACCAGCTCTGGCAGGTGGTCATCACCCGGGAGGATGGCAAAATCGCTGCCCGCGGGAACCTCCGTCTCCACAACGTCAGCGAGCTGCCTTAGTCTTGGTCTCATCCTCAGTCGGCAGCGAAACCGTGAAGGTGGTGCCGGTCTCCGAGCTCGTATATGCCACCCGTCCCCGGTGCTGGAGCACGATTCGGTGAGAGAGATATAGACCGAGTCCGGTCCCCGACCCAGGTGCTTTGGTTGTGTAGTAGGCCTCGAAGAGACGGTCTCCGGTTTCGACGGGAATTCCGGGGCCGGTGTCTGCGAACTCGACCACCACCCGCCCGGGCTCGCTGCGTGTGCTGATCGTCAACCTTCCCTTTCCCTCCATGGCGTCGGCGGCATTGTCGATGAGGTTGCTCCACACTTGGTTCAACTCGGCGCCGCTGCCTTGCACCGCCGGTAGTTCGGGTTGATAGTTCCGGACGACGTCGATGTCGGCCAACTTGGCCTTGAGCACGAGCAGCGTTTTGTCGATGTCGGCGTGGACGTCGACGGTCTGGACGACACCCTGGTCGACATAGGTGAAGCTCTTGACCGCACCAGTCACTTCACGAATACGGGTCGCCGCCACCGACAATTCGCCGACCAGGGTTTCGAAGAGCCTCAGCTCGGCCAGCAAGGCGAGGTCGGCGACATCGGCCGCGGCGATTCGTCCGACCTCCTCTGTCCGGTATCCGGTGGCGGCCAACGATTCGGCGAGCTCCCAGGGCTGCTCGACGCCCAGACGGTCGAGGGTACCGGCGATCTCGTCGATCCTCTCGGCCAGCTCCAGACCGGCGACGGCGGTGGTGGGTTTGGGTCCGTATCGGTTTTCGAAGATGGACTCGAGCCGTTGCACCATCTCGACGAGGCGCCCGGCAATGTTCTCGACGGCCGCCGCCGGGTTGTTCACCTCGTGGAGGATGCCGGCGGCAAAGGTGCCAAGAGAGGCCAGCCGTTCCGAGCGCTGCAAGGCAGTTTCCCTCTCCCGGAGCCGTTTGATGACCGTCTCCATCATCATGCGGGCGGTCTGCTGATTGGCCAACAGGTCGAGGAACGCTTGGGCCGGCAGGCAGACCAGCTGGGCTGGGGTGGTGGCTCTTACGGTGCCGCCCCGGGTGGTGCCGCGGATCAGAGAAAGCTCACCGATCACCTCACCGGCCGAGACGGTCCCGAATACCACTTCGCCATCAGGGGTGTCGTGGGTCACCTCGAAGTTGCCATCGATCACATAGAAGACCTCGGTCGGTTCACTTCCTTCCAGAAAGAGGATGTCTCCCGAGGCCAGTTCGATCATCGCCGCATGTTGCGCCAGCTCTTCGAGATGCTCTCCGCTGAGCGCTTGAAAGTCGGGAATTCTGGCCAGATGCTCGGCGAGGCTCACAACTGGGCCAGGTGTTCGTGCACGAAGCGCACCGCCACCGAACCCTCCCCGGCGGCCGAGGCGACTCGCTTGATTGAACCATGACGAACGTCGCCGGCCACGAATACCCCCGGCACGCTGCTCTCCAACGGAAAACGGGCTCTCGTCGGGAACCAGTTGGGGCCTCCCGGCAGGGCACAATCGGAACCGGTCAGGATGAATCCTTGTTCGTCACGGTCGAGGACTCCCGCCACCCAGTCGGTGTGAGGGGCCTGCCCGATGAATACGAAAAGGGCGGCCGCCGGCAACACCGTCTTCTCACTGCCGCCGGTCAGGTCCTCGATCTCCACCGACTCGAGGTGTCCGCTGCCGGTAAGACCGGTCACCCCGGTTTGAAATCGCACCGAGATGTTCTCGATCGATGCCAGCTGGTCGATCAGGTACTGCGACATGCTTTCGGTGAGAGAGCCACCCCGCACAAGCACGGTCACGTTGGCGGCAAAACCGGCCAGATAGACGGCGGCCTGACCGGCCGAATTGCCGGATCCGACGATCGCCACCTCCTCCCCTCGATACGTATGTGCCTCGCCGCGAGAGGCGCCGTAGAAAAGGCCTGACCCGGCCAGTTCTTCCTCGCCGGGCACCGGCAGCCGGCGATAGGAGACTCCGCTGGCGATTACCACGGCCGAGCAATTGATCTCGGAGCCATCCGCCAGGTGGACCGTTCGGTAGGGATCGTTGAAAGTCAGACCGGCCGCCTGAGCGGGGACCAGGATCTCGGTGCCGAATCGCTTCGCTTGGGTCAAGGCCCTCCGTGCGAGGTCGTCTCCCGACAGTCCCACCGGGAACCCCAGGTAGTTCTCGATTCGGGCGCTCTGACCCGCCTGGCCACCTGGTCCCTCCCTCTCCACCAGAACCGTCGAAAGGCCCTCGGAGGATCCATAAACGGCGGCGGCCAGACCGGCTGGGCCCCCGCCGACGATGACCAGGTCATAGAACGCTTGACCCGGTTTGGTAGCCATCCCGAGACGTTCGGCGACCTCCGTCCCCATCGGTCTCACCAGATAGGTTCCATCGGAGAAGACCACAACCGGTGTGGGCCCTTCGATGCCAAGAGCAGCCAGCAACGGACCGGCTTCCGGGTCGGTCTCGACGTCGTGCGATCGGTACGGGACCTGGTTGTGGGCCAGGAACTCCTTGAGGTTGTGTGATTCCTTCGACCAGCGGTCGGTGATCAACCGGATCCCATCGAAGGGGGGTCGGTATCCGGCCAGCCAATCGGTGAGCAGATCATCGAGGATCGGATACAGGCGTTCTTCGGCCGGTTCCCAGGGTTTGAGGATGTAGTAGTCGAGCCGGGCTCGGTTGATGGCGGAAATGGCGGCGTCGGTGTCGGCGTAGGCAGTGAGGAGAACCCGTTTGGCCTCGGATTGGGTCTCCATCATCGTCTCTAAGAACTCGACACCGCTTTGTACCGGCATCCTCTGGTCGACCAGGAACAGGGCGACGACGTCTCCTCGACGAACTACTTGTTCGACGATCTCGGAGGCGGCTGCCCCCGAACCGGCGCCGACTACCAGATAGTCAACGGCATAACGGCGGCGTAGATCACGCTGGACTGCCGCCAGCACCAACGGGTCGTCGTCAACAGCCAGCAACACGGGTTTACCCAAAGAACCTCCCTTTCAGAATGTGCTGCATCTTGCCATTACCGATGCAGGCACGGAGCCTTGACGAGCAGTGGCCCATCGATTATCGTCGATGATCGATGAAGACAGAGTCGGTGCACATCGGGACGATGATGAGCATTGATCGAGAGGACGCCGAGACCTGGGCCCCCTGGTTCCGAGCACTTGGTGATCCGACCAGAATCATGATTCTCAACCTGCTGGCGTCCACTTCCGGCCAGATGTCGGTTGGTGAGATCGTCGAGTTGCTCGACGTAGGGCAGTCGACGGTGTCTCACCACCTGAGCAT
>Ga0247727_10019098_pt1 | contig 10673 bp, 10 predicted proteins | sample WisWelCaveWW1625_FD_202498 | JGI IMG/M metagenome (GOLD analysis project Ga0247727, IMG submission 202498) | Biofilm microbial communities from Wishing Well Cave, Virginia, United States - WW16-25 | ecosystem: Environmental > Aquatic > Deep subsurface > Groundwater > Cave microbial mat | place...
AGCCGCCCAACACATCGGCGACTGTCTTTAAGACCGCGATGATCGTCTCCCGCGGATCTTCCGCCTTCAGGGACAGGACCGAGAAACGGAATTTCCTCTCGTCGTCGGGGCCGTCGCCGCGGTTGAAAAGACCGTCGACCAGCACGAACGGCTGCAGCGCAGCTGCCTCCTCCTTGATATCTTTCGAAAAACCCAAACGGATGCGCTGGGCGATCTGCTCAGCCAGGAAGTCCTCCAGCTTGACCTCTTTCATGACGAAGGCGGACTCCCCCTGTTCGCCCGGCTGGTATTTGCCCTGTCCGAAAAGTGTCCGGTTGATCGATTCCTCGACGCCGAGAGCGTCGGAATTCGCGCGCTTGGTATCATCCACCGAGCGGGTGATGACCAGTTCGTTCAGGTGGGCGCGGTCGCGGATCACGACCACGCTGAAATCCAGGGGACGGTCCGTCGACAGGGCCACGCGCGTGACATCCTGCATGATCTTGCCCATCTCCTCATGGATCTTCCGCGGGATCTGCCCGCTCTCATCGAGGATGTCATCGACGTAGTAGAGAGCGCCGAGCGTCTTTCCGACGACGCGCGCTCTTACCTCGAGGCCGTAGTCGTTCTTGCAGAGCGACTCGACGGATTCAGCGACCTTGTCGGCGGGATAGGTGTATTTCGGACCGCAACCGGAAAGATAGACCGCAGACCAGAGACTGGAGACTAGAGACAAAGCCAAAACAACTCTTGTCTGCAGTCTGCCGTCTGCAGTCTGTGGTCTCATTTCAAGTGCTTTTTGGCGTGAATTTTTCCGACGCGCGAGGATTGGACTTCCCATATTCCTTGAAGATCGCTTCGATATCATCGAAATCAAGCTCGCTCTTCGAAAGCAGCTCATTGGCGAAACGCTCAAAGATCGTCATTTCCTTCTTCAGGAACTCTTCGACATCCTTCACGCAACCCTGCATGATCTCGTGCGTCTCCAGGTTCAACTTCTCTTTCAAGTTGTCCGAAAGCTGCTCGACCGGGATGTGCGAGAAATCGCCGACGAACTCGTTCTTGCCCATGCCCCATTCCCAGACCATCTTGTGCGCCCAGAACATGGCGTTGGTGAAGTCACTGCAGACCCCGGTCGCCGTCACGCCGAACTTGACCTTCTCGGCGACATAACCGGCCAGCGCGACCTTGATGTTCGCCAGCACGCGATGCCGGTTGTAGTGCGTGGTCTCCTCGGACGGTAGATGATAGACCACGCCGCCCGCACCGCCTCGCGGAATGATCGAAGCTTTGAAGACGTCGTCGGTCGGATGCAGCAGGTAGAGCACCATGAGATGGCCCGCTTCGTGGTAGGCGGTCACAACACGGTCCTTTTCGCTGACCTTGGTCATGCGCTTCATACCCAGGTCCACGCGCTCGAACGCTTCCGAGATATGGTCATAGTTTACCTTATCCAGTTTCGTACGCGTGGCGATGAGCGCCGCTTCTTTGACCAGGTTTGAGATGTCAGCCGGGCTCTTTCCCACGGCTTTGCGCGCGAGGCGGCCCACGTCCAGCGACGAGTCAAAACTCACTTTTGAAAGATAGTACCGGAAAAGTTCCTCACGCTCCTGCAGGTCCGGCTTCTCGACGAAGATCTTACGGTCAAACCGGCCGGGACGCAGCAGCGCTTCATCCATCGTGTTGATGGCTGCGTTGGTCGCGCCGATCACGATCACGTTCTCCTCGCGGTCTCCCAAGCCGTCCATCTCGGCCAACAGCTGGTTCTGCGTGGAATTGGTCTCCTCCGTACCGCCAAAGGCTGAGAACACGCGCTTACGGCCCACCGCGTCGATCTCATCGATGAAGATGATGCAACCGCCGTAGGCATAAGCCAGACGGCGGGCCCGTTCGAACAGCTGGCGCACGCGCGAAGCGCCGACACCGACGAACACTTCGACGAACTCCGCGCCCGACATCGAGATGAAGGGGATGCCCGCTTCGGTCGCGATGGCCTTGGCCATGTAGGTCTTGCCGCAGCCCGGCGGACCCATCATGAGCATGCCTCGGATGACATTGCCGCCGATCTTTTTAACGCGGGCGCGGTCCTTGATGAGGCTTACAAGCTCCTTGGCTTCGATCTTGGCGCCTTCCATGCCGATGATATCTTTCCATTTGATGTCGACGGCGTCCTTCTTGATCTGCTTTTTCTTCAGCTTCTGAAGACCGCCCTGCAACACCCAGGAATAGAGGACGACGAAGATAACGGCGCTGATCGTGGCTTGAAGACCCATCGTCGAGAGCCATGCCACCATGTAGGAGCGCTGGTAGGAATCGATCGAGCCCAACGCGGCGATCGGGATCCAGAAAATGAAGATCGTCCACGCCACGACGACGATCTTGACCCAGTGGTTCCACCAGAATAATTTTAATTTTTTCCAAATAGACACAACGGCCCCTTCCTTTTTAAAAGGCTGAACTTACGCACAGCTACGGATACTATACTATAACGCTCCGCTTATTGCTTCTTGTGTCTGTCGCGACGACGTCTTTTTTTGCGCTTGTGGACCGCCATCTTATGGCGTTTGCGCTTTCTGCCGCAGGGCATGCAGGCTCCTTTTTTTAATCAGGAATGACTTTATTCAGCGGGTACTCGATGATTCCCTGGGCACCGACTGCTTTGAGTTTTGGTATCAGATCACGGACCTTTTTCTCGTCGATGATGGTCTCGACGTCGAACCAAACGTCTTTGCTACTGGAAAGGTCCTTGTAGAGGTTTGAAACGGTTGGATTCTTCAGCGAGGGGAGCAGGCTGATCACGCGCTTGAGATTCTTCTCCTCCACGTTCATCTTAAGGCCGACCTTGGCTTCGGCATAGATGGCTCCCAAAAGAAGCAGGGCGATGTTCTCCATCTTCTGCCTTTTTTTCGTATCCTCCCAGGCTTTTTTGTTCGCGACAAACTGAGTCGTCGAGTGGCAGAGCGTCTCGACGATGCGGAGATTATTAGCTTTGAGAGAAGAGCCGGTCTCGGTCAGCTCGACGATGGCGTCGACCAGACCCGTGGCGACTTTTGCCTCGGTCGCCCCCCAGCTGAACTCCACGTCCGCCTTGACCCCGTTTTTCTTTAAATACTGTTCCGTAAAACCCTTGAGTTCGGTCGCGATACGCTTGCCCTGCAGGTCCTTCACGGACTTGATGGGAGAGTCGTTCGGGACGGCGAGCACCCAACGGACGGGATTCATGCCGGTCTTGGCGTACACAAGTTCTTTTATTCGAACGACATCGGAATCATTCTCGAGGATCCAGTCCTCGCCCGTGATGCCGCAATCCAGCACGCCTTGCTCCACATAACGCGACATTTCCTGGGCACGGATGAGGACCGGGTCGATCTCGGGGTCATCTATATAAGGAAAGTAGGAGCGGCTTCCCACGGAGATCTTGAAGCCGGCCTTCTGAAAGATCTTGAACGTAGATTCCTGAAGACTGCCCTTGGGCAGGCCTAACCTCAATTTAAACGGTTTATCGGGCATAAAGAGAAAAAAATCGTAGCATAGCCCAGAGGGGTTGTCAATTTAGACTAAAGCTTGGTATAATCCCCGCTTATGTTAAAACTCCTCCGAGACAAGGGCGTCAAAAAGAAGATCTATATGGGCCTGGCCGTGGCCGTCGTGGCCTCCTTCGTCGTCTCAGGCCTGCTCGTCTCGCAAGACGAGGGCAAAAGCTCAGCCTCTCTGGCTAAATTCGAAAACCGGCGCATCACGGTCACGGAGTACCTGGACAGCTACCGTGCCGTCCAGCGCCAGGCCAGTTTCATGTACGGCGACAAGCTCAACGAGATCCGCTCCCGGATCAACTTCAAGAACGAGGCTTGGGACCGTCTGCTTCTGCTGGAATACGCTAAAAAACAGCGTGTCCGTGCCGGCGACTCCGAGGTCGTGGACTGGATCACGCGGCAAGAGGGTTTTAAAAGGGACGGAAAATTCGACGACGCCTTCTACCGCCTCTACGTGGAGCGTGCCCTCAAGACGAGCCCTCGTCAGTTCGAGGAGGAGATACGCCAGATGCTGACGTTGGGTCAGGTACAGCTTCAGTTGGAAGCCGGCGACGCGGCTTTGACCGACGATAAGCTGAAAGAACTGTACGCCGCCGAACGGACAGAAAAGGACCTTGCTTATGGCCTTTTGCCCTTTGAGACATTCGACGCGCAGGTCCCCGTGGCGGACGAAGCGGTTCAAAAGCTTTATGACATGGTCAAAGACAAACTCACGGATGAAAAAACAGGCCAGCCTCTGACGCTTGAACAAGCCAAGGAAGAGGTCAAGAGAAAGATCCGTTTGGGAAGTACCACGGAACTGGCCTTGAAGCGTCTGGGCGAGGTCAAAGAGAAGATAAAATCCCCTGAAGATTTCGAGACCATCCTGAAAGCCGAGGGCATCACGGTCGAGAAGCTTGCCAAATACAAAAAAGGCACCTATCCCGCAGGCATCTGGCCTTCAGAAAACCTTCAAAATGCCGTGGCAAACTTAGATCAGGGCGAGATCAGCGCGGTATTCGACGTGCCCAAAGGAGCCATGATCGCCAAGGTCGAGACAGTCCATCCTTTGGATGAGAAGAAATTCGAGGAAGAGAAAAAGACTTTTCAGGAAGAGGTATCCTCACGGAAGGGCCGGGAAAAAATGGAAGGGACGCTCGCCGAACTGCGCCAGAAACTTTCGCTCAACGTTGAACTGATGAAAGAACTCTTTCCCGCCGACACTTAGAGACTAGCGACTGGCGACGAGAGACTAGTCGCTGGTCTCTGGTCGCTAGTCAACCTCGTTTGCTCAGCAGGTCTTTCAGCTCTTTCATGAACTGATTGATGTCCTTGAACTGCCGGTAGACCGAAGCAAAACGGACATAGGCCACTTCATCCAGCTTGTGCAAATGCTCCATGACAAGCTCGCCGATGACCCCGGCCTTTACTTCCTTGTCGAAACTTTTCTGAAGTTCTTTCTCCACACGGTCCACCAGGGTCTCGACCTTTTCGACACTGACCGGACGCTTCTCGCAGGCTTTTAAAATACCCGAGATGATCTTGTTCCTGTCGAAGCTCTCACGGCGGCCGTCCTTCTTGATCACCATGAGAGGCACTTCTTCGACGTATTCGTAGGTCGTAAAGCGCTTCTTGCATTTCAAGCACTCACGGCGGCGACGGACGCTTTTGCCCTCGTTCGAGGCGCGCGAATCGATGACTTTGTCGTCTTCATGCAGGCAGAAGGGGCATTTCATCTTTTTAACTCCTCACGATCGTTTTGGATGATTTAGTTTCGATACGCTTGAGTTCTTCCTGGTAGATGGGAAATTTCTTGGTGAGTGTGCGCACTTTCTCGCGTACCTTTTTCGCTGTGCCCTCGTCACCCCTCGCCTGCAGGACCTCGTCGATGAAACCAGCTATCTCCTTCATCTCGGCCTCCTTCATCCCGCGAGTGGTGACGGCCGGCGAGCCTAGACGGATGCCGCCCGCCTTCATCGGGCTTTGCGTGTCAAAGGGGATTGCGTTCTTGTTCACGGTCACTCCGGCCCTGTCGAGCCATTCCGAACAATCCTTGCCGGTGAAACCCTTCTGATTCACATCGACCAGCATCAGGTGGTTGTCAGTGCCCCCCGAAACAAGACGCCAGCCGCGCTTCTGGAGTTCCTCGGCCATCGCCTTGGCGTTCTTCTGGATCTGGGCCTGGTATTCCTTGAACGCAGGCTCGAGCGCCTCCTTGAGCGCCACCGCTTTGCCGGCGATGACGTGCATCAGGGGGCCTCCCTGGAACATCGGGAACACGGCTGAGTCGATGGCCTTCGCGTATTCGTTCTTGCAGAAGATAAGCCCTCCGCGCGGACCGCGTAGTGTTTTGTGCGTGGTGGTCGTCACAAAATCCGCATGCGGGAATGGGCTGGGGTGAAGGCCGGCGGCGACGAGACCCGCGATATGCGCCATGTCCACGAAGAAGAGGGCGCCCACCGATCTGGCGATGGCTCCGATGCGGGCAAAATCAATCAGCCGGGGGTAAGCCGAGGCGCCCGCCAGGATCATCTTGGGCTTGTTCTCGGAGGCCAGCTTCTCAAGCTCGGCATAGTCAATCCGTTCGTCCTTCTGGCTCACACCGTACGGGACGATCTTGAAGAATTTACCGGAGAAATTCATGGGATGTCCGTGCGTGAGGTGCCCCCCATGCGAAAGGTTCATCGCCAGCACCGTATCCCCGGGCGTCAGCGCCGAAAAATAGACGGCCGCGTTGGCCTGTGAACCCGAATGCGGCTGCACATTCACGTGCTCGGCTCCGAAAAGAGCCTTGGCGCGCTCCTGCGCAAGCTTTTCCGCCACGTCCACCCACTCGCATCCGCCGTACCAGCGCTTGCCGGGGTAGCCTTCCGCGTATTTGTTCGTCAGAACAGACCCCATCGCCTCCATCACAGCCAGGCTCGTGAAATTTTCGCTAGCGATCAGCTCGATATTGTCGTTCTGGCGGTTCGTCTCTTTGGCGATCGCCTCATAGATCTCAGGGTCCGTCTGGGACAGCGCCGACATTATTTCTTCTTCCTCATCGCACAGGTCTTTTTCTCAACCTGAGCGATCTGCTTCACACGCCTTAGATGGCGGCCGCCTTCAAAATGAGAGGTGAGCCAGCTTCTCACAATGAGCTCCGGATCATCAAACAGATGCTCAGAGCCCAGCACGAGGATGTTCGCATTGTTGTGCTGCCGTGAGAGCATCGCCACGTTCTTGTCGAAGCAGATCGCGGCACGCACGTTCGGCAGCTTATTGGCGACCATTGCCATCCCATTGCCGCTCTTGCAGATAAGGATACCGGCGTCTGTCCTGCCGCCTGAGACAGCTTTGGCCACCTTGTAAGCGTATTTCGGATAGTCGCACGGTTCCGAGGAATTCGTGCCGAAATCGACGGTCGAATAACCCTGGGACCTGAGGAACCGGTCCAGATGCCCTTTTAAGGTGTAGCCGCCGTGGTCCGCACCCAACGCGATCTTTTTCATAGACCCTCCCCTTCCTTCTTGACGCCGAATTCTTCACCGATATGCTCCACACACTCCTGGATCACAAGGAACACGTTCTTGTAAAAATCCTTAGACATGCGTATCGGGTCCGGGATGTCGATCTCATGACCGCGATGCTTGATCTTCTTCGAATACTCGGTCAACAGATGCGTCTTCTCAGCCGCCTCGGGCCAATCCTGCAAGACCGCGTAACGGTGCATGTTCTCCATCACGAAGATCTTGTCCGCAAGCCGCACCATGGCTGCCGTCAGGTGACGGCTCCTGTGTTCGGACATATCGATGCCTAGCGTCTTTAAGACCTGCAGTGTCTCCTCGGAAGCGGTGGAACCTTCAAAAGCGGCCACACCCGCAGAGCCGATAAGAAAATCCCTGGCGTGGCCCGTGTCATGGACCAGTTTTTTCATAAGCCCTTCGGCCATCACCGAACGGCAACTGTTACCGGTACACACGAACAGGATGTTTTTTTTCATCAAAGGACGACTTTTTTCGCCAAAATCTTTTTCCGGTTCTCTTCCTTGTACAAGCGCAGGGCCTTCTCGAGCTTCGCATCGCCAAGGGCCAGGATGCGCACGGCCAGAAACGCAGCGTTTTTTACGCCGCCCGGGCCTACCGCCACGGTCGCCACGGGCGTTCCGGCCGGCATCTGCACCGTCGAAAGCAGCGAATCCAATCCCTTCAAGGACGAGGTCTCGACCGGGATACCGATCACCGGCAGTTCGGTGTGGGCGGCCACGACGCCGGCCAGGTGGGCAGCGCCCCCGGCCGCGCAGATGAACACACGCACGCCTTTTTTTTTGGCGGCTTTTACGTAATCCACGGTGTCATCCGGCGTGCGGTGGGCCGAGAGCACGCGCGCTTTGAAAGACACGCCGAAACTCCTCAGCACTTCCCCGCAGCCTTTCAGCGACTGGGCGTCGGAATCACTTCCCATCAAGATCGCGACTGATGCTTTCATGCTTCTGTCTCCTATTTCAGGATCTTTGCTGCACGATGGCCGATGTCTTTGCGGTAGACCATCTTCTCGAAAAAAATATGGTTCACCGCATTGTAGGTCTTGGATAATGCTTCGAAGATGCTGCGGCCCGAACCTACTACGTTCAGCACGCGGCCTCCGGCCGTGTACAGCTCGCCGCCCACGCGCTTGGTCCCGGCGTGAAAGACCTGGATGGCCGGGTCTTCCTTTGCCGTCGGGATGCCGGCGATGCGCTTGTCCGTGTCGTATTCTTCCGGATAGCCCTCGGAGGCGATGACGACGCAGACACAGTCTTCGTCTTTCCATTTAAGGGTGATCTCGTTCAACCGTTCCTCAGCAGCAGCCAGCAAAAGCTCTAAAAAGTCGTTCTCCAGGCGCGGTAGGATGGCCTGTGTCTCGGGGTCCCCCAGACGCACGTTGAACTCCAGCACGCGGAACCCCTGGCTTGTCATCATGATGCCCGCGTAGAGGAAGCCTTTAAAAGGATGCCCAAGCGCCTTGAACTCCTTGACCACCGGTATGAACACCCGCTCCAGGATCTCTTTTTCGACCGCTTCGCTGATGGCCGGTGTCGGCGAATAAGCTCCCATCCCGCCCGTGTTTGGGCCATGGTCGCCGTCAAAGATGCGCTTATGGTCCTGGCTCGAAGCCAAGAGACGTACGGTCATGCCGTCGGTGACGGCGATGACAGATGCTTCCTCACCCTCGAGGCACTCTTCGATGACGATCCTCTCGCCGGCTTTGCCGAATACTTTCTTCTCCATGTCTTTGTGGATGGCTTCCATCGCCTTGGGCATGGAAGTCACGACGGCCACGCCCTTGCCGCCGGCCAGGCCGTCGACCTTGATCACGATGGGCACGCCTTTTTTTGCGACATAGTCCTTCGCTTTCTCGGAAGAAGAGAAGACCTCGAACTCGCCGGTCGGGATGGAAAGTTTTTTCATCATCTCTTTGGCGAAGACCTTGGAACCCTCCAGCTGTGCGGCGAATTTTGTGGGCCCGAATATCTTAAGACCCTCGGCGCGAAAACGGTCGACGATGCCTTCGGTCAGAGGCGCTTCGGGACCGACCACGATAAAGTTAATGCCTTCTTTTTTGCAGAATTTGAGCAGACCCTCCTGGTCCTTGGCCGGGATATCGACCAGGGTCGCGACCTCCGCGATGCCGGCGTTGCCGGGCGCCGCGTAGAGTTTCGTCAGTTTGGGGCTCTGCGACAACTTCCAGCACATCGCGTGCTCGCGGCCGCCCGAACCGATCACAAGCACCTTCATGCGAAAAAAATCTCCTCTTTGACCAGCGACTGGCGACGAGCGACTAGTCCCTGGTCTCTAGTCGCTAGTCTCACTGGATTGTCACCCCTTTACCCTTCACAATTTCCCCGATGACCCAGGCGCGCTCTCCCTCTTTCTGGAAATGCGAGACCACGGCCCTTGCGCGGCCGCTCGGGACGGCCAACATGAAACCGATGCCCATGTTGAAGGTACGGTACATCTCTTTGGCCGACACGCTGCCCGCTTCCTGGATCCATTTGAACACCCGGGGCACGGGCCAGCTTCCCAGCTGGATCCGGGCCCCGTAGCCGGCCGGCAGCACGCGGGGGATGTTGTCGAAGAAACCGCCGCCTGTTACATGCACCATCGAAGAAACCGGTTCTTTTTTTTCTAAAAGGGAGAGTACCGGCTTCACATAGATCTTGGTAGGTTTTAAGATCTCTTCAGCATGCGAGAGGATGAAATCGTCCGTCAGCACCTTGCGCACGAAAGAAAATCCGTTCGAATGGACGCCGCTGGAAGCGACGCCCACGATGGAGAAACCGGCCTTCGTCTGCCGCCCGTCGATCACCTTCTTCCGGTCCACGACACCGACGCAGAAACCCGCCAAGTCGAAGTCGCCGTTCATATAGACGCCCGGCATCTCGGCTGTCTCGCCGCCGATGAGCGCGCAGCCGGCCAGCTTGCATCCCTTGGCGATGCCGCGTATCACCTCGCGCATCATCTCCGGTTCGAGCTTGCCCACCGCGAAATAATCCAAAAAGAAAAGAGGTTCGGCTCCCAGCGTCAGGATATCGTTCACGTTCATACCGACGAGGTCGATACCCAGACCCTCGTAGCGGCCGGTAAGCTTAGCGACCTTGAGCTTAGTACCCACGCCATCCGTGGAGCTCACGAGCACCGGTTCTTTGTATTTTTTATCTGGGAGGCCGCAGAGCGCGCCGAAACCGCCGATGCCGGCCAGGACTTCCGGACGGCGCGTCATGCGGGCCAGGGGCTTGATGCTCTCGACAAAGCTGTTGGCTCTATCGACATCCACACCGGACTTCTTATAGGTCATTGCGGGGCTCATTGGCATTTTTCCGCGTGATGTTTGTCAAAGACGCCTTCGAAAGGCACCGGGTATTTTCCGCTCCAGCAGGCCGTGCAATAATTGTCTTTGGGAGAACTCACACATTTGAGCATGCCCTCCAGAGACAGGTAGCCTACCGAATCGCATTCGAGGTACTTGCGCAGCTCTTCCGTGGTGTACTTGTTCGCGATCAATTCCTCGCGCGTGGGAAAATCGATCCCGTAAGCGCAGGGGTTGGTGTGCGGCGGGCAGCTGATGCGAAGGTGCACTTCTTTCGCACCGGCCTGCCTCAGGCTCTTCACGCGCATCTTGGAAGTCGTGCCGCGCACGATGGAATCATCGACCACGACGACA
>Ga0247727_10019099_pt1 | contig 10673 bp, 6 predicted proteins | sample WisWelCaveWW1625_FD_202498 | JGI IMG/M metagenome (GOLD analysis project Ga0247727, IMG submission 202498) | Biofilm microbial communities from Wishing Well Cave, Virginia, United States - WW16-25 | ecosystem: Environmental > Aquatic > Deep subsurface > Groundwater > Cave microbial mat | place...
CGAAGGCGCGCCCCCCCGACGCCAGCGCGATGCCCGCCTTCACCGCCGTGTTCACCGCCGAGGCCAGCACGATGGCCAGCGCCGCGGTGCGCGCATCGAGCTGCCGCTCGGCCACGCGACGGCTGGCGGCCAGGGTGATGGCATCGACGTCGGCGATACCCGAGAGCGCGCCGGCGGCCAGCACGCCGCGATCGCCGAGGAACTGCTGCGCGGCCGCCGCCGCCACCAGCACCGTGCAGAAGAAGGCGCCCCATTTGAGCGCCGGGATGAGCGCGAACGGATTCTGCAGCCCCAGCTCCTCGGACTCGGTGCGCGGCTCGCCCCGCAGGGTCCGCCACTTCCAGAGCGCGCCCAGCGCCAGGCAGACGGCCAGCGCGGCCATGGGCGGGGCGGCGGCCACGGCCGTCGAGCGATCGGCCACCGCGGCCAGCACCAGGATGCGCGGCGGCATCACCGCGCTGGCCAGGAGCGCCGCCATCTGCCCCGGAACGATCATGGCCGGCGTGCGCCGCGCCTGCTGCGACATCGCCACGTTCACCGCCGTCGAGCTGGCCAGCCCGCCCACCAGCCCGGTGAGGCCGGTGCCGCGCCGCGCGCCCAACAGACGCATCAGGACGTAGCCCACCCAGTCGATGGCGGCGATGAGCGTGACGAAGAGGCCGATGCGCCGGGGCGAGAGGACGCCCCACGGGTCGCGCGCCTCGGTGGGCAAGAGCGGCAGCACCACGGCGAGCACGAGCAAGAGCTGCAGCGTCGAGGTCAGGTCCAAGCGCCGCAGCCGCGGCACCAGCCGCTCGAACCACGGCTTGGAGATGAGCAGCACCGCGGTGGCGATGCCCAGCGCCACCGCCGCGCCCCGATCGCGGTGGACCAGCAGGCCCAGCCCGTAGGTGACCAAGGTGGCCAGCTCGGTGGTGGCGCCGCCTTCCGAGCGCGCGTAGGCGGCGATCACCAGCCCGGCCAGCGCCAGCGCTCCGGCCGCGGGCAGCCAGCCGCCCAGCGCGGCGCAGAGCCAGCCGAAGAGCGCCACCAGCGCCAGCGTGCGGGCGCCGAAGACGATCTCGTGTTCGGCCTTCTCCTCGCGCCGGGCGCGCTCCCGCTCCAGGCCGATGACCAGCCCGATGGCCAGCGCGACGCCCGCCTCGACGAGCAGCTCGGTCATGCCTGCTACAGTACCTCGCCATGCCCGCCCTCGTCGGCGTCATCATGGGGAGCAAGAGCGACCTCGACACGCTCTCGCCCGCGGTGGAGATGCTCCGCGACCTGCAGATCCCGCACGAGGTGCGCATCGTCTCCGCGCACCGGACGCCGGAGTGGATGGCCGAATACGCGCGCGAGGCGCGGGGGCGCGGGCTCCAGGTCATCATCGCCGCCGCCGGGGGCGCCGCCCACCTCCCGGGCATGGTGGCGGCGCAGACCGACCTCCCCGTGCTGGGCGTGCCGGTGCCGGCCACCGATCTGCAAGGCGTCGACGCGCTGCTTTCGATCGTGCAGATGCCCAAGGGCGTTCCGGTGGGGACGCTGGCCATCGGCAAGGCGGGCGCCGCCAACGCCGCGCTCCTGGCCGCGCGCATCCTGGCCTTGCGCGACGAGGCGCTGCGCGGCCGGCTGGAGGCCTTCCGCAAGTCGCGCGCCGACGAGGTGATGGCGGCGCGGGAGATCGAGTGAGCGCCATCCTGCCCGGCGCCACCGTGGGCATCCTCGGCGGCGGCCAGCTCGGGCGCATGACGGCGATGGCCGCGCGCTCGCTCGGGTACCATCTGATGGCGCTCGATCCCGACCCGTCGTGCGCGGCGCGCTTCGTGGTCGAGCGCTGCTTCACCGCGCAATTCGACGACGAGAAGGCCGCGGCCGAGATGGCCCGCGGCTGCGCGGTGGTGACGCTGGAGATCGAGAAGGTGTCGCTGGCGGCGCTGGAGGCCGTGGCGCGCGTGACGCCCATGCGGCCGGGGGCGCACGTGCTGGCGGTGGTGCAGGATCGGTCGCGGCAGAAGAGCTGGCTGGCCGAGCGCGGCTTCCCCCTCGGGCCCTATCGCGACGCCGCCTCCGCCGAGGATCTGGCCGACGCGGCCCGCGCCTTCGGCACCGTCTACGCCAAGCTGAACCATGGCGGCTACGACGGCCGCGGCCAGTTCGTGCTCCGCTCGCCGGGGCAGGCGGCCGAGGGCTGGGCCGAGCTGGGCGGACCTTCGGTCGTGGAACAGGCGCTCGACCTTGCGGCCGAGATCTCGGTGCTGGTGGCGCGGCGGCCGGGCGGCCAGATGGCGACCTATCCGGCCGCGCTCAACCACCACGAGGAGCGCATCCTGGCGTGGTCGGTGATGCCGGCGCCGGTTCCCGATGGCGTCGCCGCCCGGGCCGCCGCCATCGCCCGCGCCATCGCCGAGAAGATCGACGTGGTGGGGCTCCTCGCCGTCGAGATGTTCCTCACCCGGGGCGGCGAGCTGTTCGTCAACGAGCTGGCGCCGCGGCCGCACAACAGCTTCCACGCCACCGAGCTGGCCTGCGCCACCAGCCAGTTCGAGCAGGCCGTGCGCGCGGTGTGCGATCTGCCGCTCGGCTCGGTCGAGCTCTTGCGGCCGGCGGCCATCGCCAACCTCCTCGGCGATCTCTGGCTGGCGAAGCCGCCACCCTTCGACGAGGCGCTGGCGCTGCCCGGCGTGCGGCTGCACCTCTACGGCAAACGCGTCGCGCGGCCGGGGCGGAAGATGGGGCATCTGTCGGCCACCGGGGCCACGCCGGAGGAGGCGGTGGTGCGCGTGAAGGAAGCGCGCGCGCGGCTGGGATGATCTCCGGCGCCCTCTCAGTCGACGAACTTCAGCCAGGCGAAGCGATCGAGGGCGTGGAAGTCGGGGCGCAGCGGCGGGCTGTAGGCCTGGCCCTCCCCGGGTTGCCCGGCCCCCTGCAGCAGCCGGAAGAGGTTGAAGCGCCAGACGTCGCCGCCGCGCGGCCGGGGCGCGCCGGGGAGCCGGGCGAACGGGATGGCCAGCTCGGCGCTCCAGCCCCGGTCGGCGTCGCGCGGGTCGTTGAGCGTGCCGTCGAGGTGGACGGCGTGCCGCGTGCCCGAGGCCCAGTCGAGCTTCATCCCGCGGCGCGGGCCGCCCTCGAACGAGGCGTCGAAGAGCGCGTCCGCGGGCGAGAGTTCCACCTCCGCGTAGCGCGACAGGTCGCCGCCGGGGGCGAGGAAGATCTCGACGACGTTGGACGTGTAGAGCGGCTCGTCGTCCTTGGTGAACGGCGTCGAGATGTGCCGATCCTCGCAGACGAAGCCGACGTACAGGTGCTCGTCGTCCCAGAGCAGGCGCGCCTCGGTGCCCAGCGCCGGCGCGCGCCCGTCGATGCTGCGCACCAGCGGGGCCTTCCCGGCCGCGTCCCAGGCGCCCTCGAGGAGCAGGCCGTCGATCTTCAGGGCGCCCCCGAGGCGATGGACGCGATACGTGGGCACCTCGGCCTTGCAGCCGGCGAGCGCCAGCAGCAACACGCCGCATGCTGCGAGCCGCAAGCCTCTCAACGAAGCCCGGCCTTGCGGACGATCAGCGAGCAGAGGCGTTCGTGGTCGCCCAGCAGGCTGGAGAACTGGAGCGAGCCGAGCCGGGTGCGCACCGCGTAGGAGGTGCCGACGATGCCGGGGAAGACGTCGACGCGCAGGATGTCCTCGAACGCGTAGCGCCGTTCCGCCGACAGCGTCCGGACCGTCAATCCGTTTTCACCAACCGTGAATGAAAGGCGGTGGTAGAACGCCGCGCAGCCGGTGAAGAGGACGATGAAGAAGAGCGCGGAGAAGAACGCGCCCTGCGTCGCGCCGCGCATCACCAGGAGCGCGCAGAAGACGGCGATCCAGAGCGAGTCGGCGGCGAGGACGACGGTGCGGATCACCATCCGCGGACGGAACGTCTCCGGCGCTGGAGCCTCCCGAGGAAGACCCGCCATGCGATCAGCATAGCCACGGCCGGCCGGGCCAGCAATGATGCGGCCGCATGGCGTGGGAATCGCGGGAGCGGGCGGCGCGGGCGCTGGCGCGGCTCGGCGAGGAGGCGGGCCTCGACGCCGCCGCCGTGGCCGAGCTGGACGCCCTCTGCGACCGGAGCGCCGATCCCGACGGAGCGCTGGCGGGCGCGGCGCGGGCGCTGGCGGCGCGCAAGGCGCGTTGCGGGAGGCCGGCGCGGCGGGAAACGCTGGCGGGGCTGGTGGCCATCTGCGCGGCCTCGAAGTTCCTGGCCTCGCACCTGGCGGCGCGGCCCCGGCTCCTCGACGTGCTCGGCCGCCCCGCGCGGCTGCGGACCACCGATGCGCGCGAGCCCGCGGCCCTGCTCCACCGGCGGCTGCGGCGCTTCAAGGTGCGCGAGGTGCTCCGCATCGCCCTCGCCGATCTCTCGGGCGCCGCGCCGCTGCGGGAGGTGACGCGCGACCTGTCGCGGCTGGCGGCCGCGGCGTTCGAGGAGTCCATCCGCTACCACGCGGCGCGCCTGGTCGGGATCCACGGTGCCCCCGAGGGCGGCCGCGTCGGTTTCTGCGTCCTGGGCATGGGCAAGCTGGGCGGCGAGGAGCTGAACTTCTCCAGCGACGTCGACGTCCTCTACCTTTACGACCGCGACGGCCGCACCGCCGGCGGCTCCGGCCCGCCGGTGACCCACCTGGCTTTCTACGCGCGCCTGGCCGAGGAGGTGACGCGCGCCATCGGCGCCGTCGAGGAGAGCGGCTTCGTCTTCCGCGTCGACCTCGACCTGCGGCCCGAGGGGCGCAGCGGGCCCATCGTCAGCTCCATCCGCGGCCTCGAGGCCTATTACGAAGCGCAGGGCGCCGGCTGGGAGCGGTTCGCGCTGCTCAAGGCCCGGCCCATCGCCGGCACGCTCGAGGTCGGCGAGGAGGCGCTGCACCGGCTCGCGCCCTTCGTCTGGCGCAAGTACCTCCACCTCGGCGCCATCGAGGAGATGCGCCAGCTCAAGGCGCGCGCCCAGCGCGAGGCGGCGCGCCGCGGCGGGCAGGATCTGAAGCTGGGCCCCGGCGGCATCCGCGAGGTCGAGTTCTTCGTCCAGGCGCTGCAGCTGCTCCACGGCGGCAAGGACGCCCACCTGCGCGAGCGCGGCACGCTGCGCGCCCTCGATCGGCTGCTCTTCGCCGGCCTGCTCGCCAGCCGCGACCGCGACGAGCTGGCCGAGGCGTACGTGCTGCTCCGGCGCCTCGAGCACCGGGTGCAGATGGTGGCGGAGCGGCAGACCCACCAGCTCCCCGACGACGCGGCCGAGCGGGAGCGCCTGGCGCGCCGCGCGGGCTACCCGGATCTGCCGGCGCTCGAGGCGGAGCTGGCGCTGCGGCGCGGGCAGGTCGAGGCGCGCTTCGACGATCTGTTGCGGGTCGCGGGCGGCGGCGCGGCGCCGGTCGACGAGCGCGCCGAGAAGGCCACCGACCCGGCGGCCACCGAGGAGGAGCGCGCGGCGGCGCTCCTTGCGCTCGGGTTCGCCGAGCCGGAGGCCAGCGCGGCCCAGCTGCTGCGCCTGGCGCGCCGCCGCGGGACGCCCTTCTCGCCCACCGCCGTCCCGGAAGTCGCGCGCGGCGCGCCCGCTCTGCTGGCGGAGATCGCCGCCGCCCCCGACCCCGATCAGGCGCTGCGCCACCTGGCCGATCTCTTCGGCCAGTTGGCCGCCCCGACCGCCACCGCCGAGCTGCTGGTCGGCTCGCCGCGCACCGCCCGCCTGCTCGCCTCGCTGTTTGGTTCCAGCGACTTCCTCTCCCGGTCGCTTCTCCAGAACCCCGAGCTGATCGATCAGCTCGTCCACCGCGGCTCGGCGCCGCTGGTGCGCGGCCTCCCCGAGCTGCGCGCCGAGCTGGGCACCCGGCTGCCGGCGGCCGATCTGGAAATGCAGCTCGGCGAGCTGCGCCGCTTCAAGAGCGAACAGGTGCTGCGCATCGGCCTGCACGACGTGGCCGGCGCGATCGAGATCGAGGACGTATCCGCCCAGCTCAGCGACCTGGCCGACGCCTGCGTCGCGGCCTGCCTGGAGATGGCCGCCGCCGAGACGATCAAGCGCGACGGCCCCTCCGCGGCGTCGCTGGTGGTCGTCGGCCTGGGCAAGCTGGGCGGCCGCGAGCTGGGCTACCACAGCGACCTCGACCTCCTCTTCCTCTACTCCGGCCCGGGGCAGACCGCCGGCGGCCGCTCCAACCACGAGCACTTCGCGCGCATCGCGCAGCGGCTCATCAGCCACCTCACGCTGCCGCTGCGCGAGGGGCCGCTCTATCGCATCGACACGCGCCTGCGCCCGAGCGGCAGCGCGGGACCCCTGGTGGTGTCGTTCGATGCGCTGGCCGACTACCACAAGAAGCTCGCGCGCCTCTGGGAGCGGCAGGCCCTGCTCCGGGCGCGCCCGGTGGCCGGCGACGAGGCGCTCTTCGAGAGGGCGCGCCGCGAGGTGCTCGATCCCAGCCTCTACCGCCCGGTCGACGCCGCCGAGACCGCCCGCGAGCTGTACGGCATGCGCACGCGCATGGAGAAGGAGATCGCCGAAGAGACGACGTCGGTGGCCAACGCCAAGCTGGGCCGGGGCGGCCTGGTCGACGTGGAGTTCGCCGCGCAGTACCTGCAGCTCGTGCACGGCGAGGCGCACCCCGGCATCCGCACTCCCTCGACGCGCGAGGCGCTCAAGGCCTGCGTCCGCGAAGGCCTGCTCGCGCCCGCAGGCTTCGAGGCGCTCTCGCGCGGGTACCGGTTCCTCCGGCGCCTCGAGGGCCGGCTGCGCATCGTCCGAGATCGGCCCATCGACCAGGTGCCGCGGAGCGGGCGCGAGCTGTCGCTGTTGGCCCGCAGGCTGGGGTACGCCGGCCCCCGCGCGCCGCTCGATCTGCTCGCCGACTACGAGCAGGCCACCGCGGCCGTGCGCGAGGCGTTCCTGCGCGTGCTGGGAGTTGCTGTGTAGGGCTCGGCGCGCCGCCGCGGACGGAGGTGGGGGCGCGCCTCAAAGGTCGGGCCGCTCCTCGTGTGGTGAAATGAAGAGCAGATAAGAACGCGGCCCTCTCTAATGAGTCGCGCCCCCACCTCCGCTCCGCGGCTGTTGCTGCGAGCCTGCCTGGTGCTGCAACGGAGCAGCAGCAAAGCAGCTCGTCGTGACCGTTGGCGCGCCGTTGTCCAATCTGTCGCGCGGGTCATGGTTCAACACGATTCCGGCGGACGCGTGCATCTTGCGAATGAGCGCGAGCGCCACGTCGAGCCCGCGTCCGTCTTTCTTCGCCAGCTCCTCGAATGGGCGTGTTCGACGCTTCGGGCAGGCTCGCCCCAATAGCCGCGGAGCAGGGGTGGGGGCGCGACTCATTAGAGAGGGCCGCGCTCTTGATGGCCTTTCATTTCACGACGCGAGGAGCGGCCCGACCTTTGAGGCGCGCCCCCACCAGTCCGCGGCGGCCGCGCCGAGCCATGACGAGCGAATCCCGTTCTGCCGAATGAGGCGAGGCCGTGCGATACTCGGCGCGATGAGCGCGCGCACCGTCCTCCTCGTCGAGGACGACAAGCAACTGCAGAAGCTCTACGCCGAGGCGCTGACCTCGGCCGGCTTCACCGTGCTCGCCGAGCACGACGGCGAATGGGCGCTGCGCAGCTTCCAGAACCGCACCGTCGACGCGGTGGTGCTCGACGCGCTCCTCCCCGGCGGCAAGACCGGCTTCCAGATCGCCGAGGAGCTGCGCAAGATGCCGCGCGGCGCGGAGCTGCCCATCCTCCTCGTCAGCGGCGTCTACAACGCCTCCCGCTCGCTGCCCGAGCTGAAGCTGCGCATCGGCGACGTGGAGATGCTGGAGAAGCCGATCGAGCCCTCCAAGCTGGTCGACGCGGTCTTCCGCAGGCTGGGCATGGAGCGGCCCGGAGAAGAGGTGGAGGCGCGCAGCCGCCTCGAGCGGGCCCGCGCCCAGGCCCACCTCTCCAAGCTGCCGCTCTCCGATCTGGCCGAGGCCAGGAGCGTCGACGAGGACAGCCAGGTCCGCTTCCGCGGCGCCATGCTGGTGCGCGGGAACCTGCGCGACACGCCTTTCGCCGAGGTGCTGGCGCAGCTCCACCGCTGGCGGGCCACCGGCGCGCTCCTGCTCAAGCGCGGCGACGTGAAGAAGCTGGTCTACATGCGCGAGGGCTCGCCCAACTACGTGCGCTCCAACCTCCTCAACGAGACGCTGGGCCACGTGCTGGTCCACGAGCGCATGATCACCGTCGAGGAGTGCGACGCATCGGTGAAGCGCATGGCCGAGAGCAAGCGCCAGCAGGGGACCGCGCTCATCGAGATGGCCTGCATCTCGCCCGCCAACCTGGCCTTCGCGCTCCAGCTCCAGCTCGAACAGAAGCTCTTCGATCTCTTCACCTGGCCGGAGGGCGACTATCAGTTCAACCCGCGCGCCGATCCGCCGGCGGCGCAGGTGGCCATCGAGATGACGCTGGCGCGCATCCTCTTCGAGGGCGTGCGCCGCCACTACGAAGAGGACCGGCTCCGCCGCGCGCTGGGCAAGGACGTCGAGCGCTGCACCGTCAAGCTGGCCGAGGACCCGCTCGACCGCTTCCAGGAAATGGGCCTGGAGGGGAGCGAGGCCCTCCTCTACGGTCGCATCGACGGATTCGGCACCGTCCAGGAGCTGATCGAGGAGAGCGGCCTCGCCCCGGTCGACGCCTTGAAGCTCCTCTACGCGCTTCGCTGCGCCGGGATGATCGCCTTCGGGCCGCCGCGCACGCCCACCATCCCGCCGCCGCCGCCGATGGAGGACTCGACGCCCTCGGGGCCGCAGCCCCGCCCGCGGCCGGGCATCGCCGAGCTGCCCGTGCAGCGCACGCAGAAGGGACGGCCGCCCCCGGTCGAGGCGCTGCCGGAGCGCGCCGTCACCGAGGGCGAACTGGCGGTGCGGCAGCTCGTGGAGCGGCTGGCGGCGCGCGCCCAGGACATGCGACGCGGAACGCTCTTCGAGGTCCTGGGCGTCGATCGCGCCGCGCCGGTCGACGAGGTGCGCCGCGCCTTCACCTCGCTGGCCAAGGAGAACCATCCCGACCGCCTGGGGCCGGACGTGACCCGCGAGGCGCGCGCGTTCGCCGAGGACATCTTCGCCCAGCTCCTCAACGCCTACGAGGTGCTGGTCGATCCGCAGCGGCGCGCGGAATACGAGCGGACGGTGGCGGAGGGAATCCACGTCTCCGACAGCGACGAGGTGGCGCGCATCCTGGCGGCCGAGCAGTGCTTCCGCGAGGGCGAGGAGCTGATGAAGCGCCGGGCCTCGGTGGCGGCGCAGCGCGCGTTCGCCGAGGCGGTGCGGCTCTACCCCGAGGAGGCCGAGTTCCACGCCTGGCTGGGTTGGGCCACCTGGACCGCGCAGCCCCCGGGGCGCGTGGCATCGTCGCAGGCGCTGGCGCACATCGAGAAGGCGCTGGAGCTCAACCCGCGTATCGATCGCGCCTACGTCTTCCGCGGCTACATCCACAAGGCGCAGGGGCGGCGCGCGGAGGCCGAGGCCGAGTTCGAGAAGGCGCTCCTCTGCAACCCCGGCTGCGCCGAGGCGCTCGAGGAACTGCGGCTCCACAGGTAGTGTCCCGGGGGGGCGGAGGGAACCAGGGTTGCCGCTCCTCAAGGCGCGCTTCGCCGAGCTGGGTCCGCTGGCGCTGATGGAGGTGGAGCTGGCGCGCGCCGCGCTGGCCGCCCGCGGGCGCCTGCGCGAATCGGACGAGGCCGCGCTGCGCTGGGCGCTGGCCCTCGCGCGCTGCTGGCACGTGCGCGGGCCCGACGGGCGCGACGTGGCGGTGGCCGCGCTGCTCAAGCCGCTGCGCGACCGGCTGCGCGAGCTGCTCTGGCCGCTGCTCGATCCGGATCGCGGCGCGCGCCCCGAGGCCCAAGAGCTCGCCACCGCCGCGCGCGCCGCCACCGAGGCCGCGCGCGCCGCCCGCGCCCTGGTGCTGGACCGGCTCGGCCACCGGCTTCCGGCCGATACGCTCGATCGCGAGGTGGCCGAGCGCCACCTGGTGCTGGTCTGCGGCGGCGGCGGCGGTACCGGCTACGTCCACCTGGCGGCGTTCGCTTTGCTCGAGGCGGCCGGCATCCAGCCCGCGCTCATCGCCGGCAGCTCGATGGGCGCGATCCTCGGCCTCTTCCGCGCCCGCGAGCGACGGTTCGATCTGGCGCGCATCCCCGAGATCCTCGGCGACCTCAGCTACCGGAAGATCTTCCGCCTCGGCCCGCAGGCCAGCCGCTACGGGCTGCCGGGGCCGCTGCGGCTGCACCTGCGCTCGGCCATCGGCCACTGGTTCGTGCACCCCGACGGGTCGATGATCAGGCTCAGCGACCTGGCCATCCCGCTGCTGGTGACCGTCACCGGCATCCGCCGCGGGCGGCTGCCGCGGCCGCTCGAGGAGTACGAGCGGCTGGGCGGGCTCAACGGCCAGGACCCCGGGCGCCTGGGCCTGCGCGCCCTGCGCTCCGCCGTGCTGCGGGTGACCGGCGCGATCGCCGAGATGGTCCGCATCCCGCGCATCACCACCCGGCTGGTCTTCGGCGCCGGCGAGGAGACGCGGCAGGCCGACGCCATCGACGCCGCCGGCTTCTCCGCCTCGGTGCCCGGCGTCATCCACTACGACGTGCTCCGCGACGACCCGCGCATGCACGAGCTGCTCTCAGGCGTGATGGAGCGGCACGCGCTCACCCGCCTCTGCGACGGCGGGG
>Ga0247727_10019100_pt1 | contig 10672 bp, 8 predicted proteins | sample WisWelCaveWW1625_FD_202498 | JGI IMG/M metagenome (GOLD analysis project Ga0247727, IMG submission 202498) | Biofilm microbial communities from Wishing Well Cave, Virginia, United States - WW16-25 | ecosystem: Environmental > Aquatic > Deep subsurface > Groundwater > Cave microbial mat | place...
ATTTCCTCCGAAACACAAAACATTTGTAACTGCTGAAAAAGCATTCGATAAAGGAAGCGGTTCTGAAATGGAAACTGTATTGGTAATGCTGCATCCGAAAGAATCAATCACAGTAATAGAATAAGTTCCGGCAAAAAGTGCGGTGGCGGTTTGCGTAGTTTGAACGGGCGCGCTGCTCCATGAATAAGTATAGGGGGGTGTTCCGCTGGAAACATTCACGGATGCGCTTCCGGTATTATTTCCAAAGCAATCTACATTTATAACCGCAGGAAAAGAAAGAGAGAGTGGAGGAGAAGGAACAACTGCGATGCTGTCAACAGTTACGCATCCCACGCCATCCGTTACAGTAACAGTATAAGTTCCCGCAGCAAGTCCCGTAGCGGTTTGTGTGGTTTGAACGGGCACACTGCTCCATGAATAAGAGTAGGGAGGAATTCCTGAAGCAGTGGCAGTGGCGGTGCCGTTTGAATTGCCGCAGGCGGCAGGAGTTGCAGTCACACTAACACTCAACGCAGATGGAGTGCAGGTGGTGCAAGTGGTGGTTTGATAATACAAACCCATCATCGCCCAGGTGAAACAATCACCACCTGAAGGAGCTGTTCCGTAATTTGCCGTTGCCTGTGCTGCAGTAACTGCTGTGGGCATTAGGTCGAAGTTGTAAAAATCATTACTGAAATTTATTGGCGGACTGCTGTTGAGAATATCAGAATGTTGTGGCGGAACTTGACTTCCCTGCATATCAGACACGATAAGAAAAGCCCTTGCAGCAGTTGAATTCCCGCATGCATTTATTCCGGTCATCGTTTGTGCAACTGCACCGGTGACACTGGTTATGTTTCCATCCCATATCATAAGCGAACCCTGATAAGTTGTGCTGTAATCGTTATAGATGATAAACAAAGTAACTCCGTCAATTTGGTCATACCAGTTCGGAAAAGTTGCATTTGTCCCTGTAATGCCGCTGATGTTTATTCCGTAATTCCCATTTCCTGAAATGGCGGAAGTAACATCTGCCCTATAAACTGCAGTGCCTGTTTCTCCCCAGCATTTAGGAATATCTGTTCCGATGATTGTGGATGAAACAGTGGTTGTAAGGGGAACAGGATTTGTAATGACAACACTGCTTGTCTGAGCAGCGGCATTAATGTAAGAAACAGTATACCACACATACGCCCTTAATATATTATTGCAGGAAGGAAGTCCGCTGATGCTAAGTGTTGTTGGAAGTCCTGTGCCATTAGTATTAAATCCTGCAGAAACAGAACGTGTTTCTACCAACACAGATGCCTGCACAAAATCTAATCCGCAGGCGCTGCTGTCATAAGTTTGAACAAGAGGAGCGGTGGATTGCTGAATAGAATTATCCCAATGAATTGAATATAATTTTCCTTGAACATTATCGTATTTCAAACTGAAGACATTGTCAAGACCACTCAAAGGAGATATAAGATTATTATAAGCCAGATTTCCTGTCGAAATATCTAGTGTAGTAATTGCATACCCACTAGCGTTAGAATACATATAAATATATTGCTGATTTGTTTCGTCAATAGTTGAACTGCCATTTCCAGCACCAAAAGATGTTCCTAGACCAATCCTGGTATTTATTCCTGTAGTTGGGTCTAAGGTAATTAAAAAGAATTTCTGAACTGTATTATCCTGTAATAAACCGTATAAGATACCTGCTGAATTGTCAAATACCAAATTGACAATGCTTTCTCCATTCGCTAAGACTAAATTCGGGTTTGAAATAATGTTTCCATTCGTAGCATTAATTGAGTAAAGAATGTTTGGAGGGTCTATGAATATATAGGTATTATTTATTTTATTAAATGTGCTAAATCCTCCCCCAAACATAGATGAGTTTGGTATGGAATTTCCAATTTGTGTGTAACTACCTGTGACAGGATTAATAGAAATAAAGTTTTTTACATTATTTGCATTATCCTGTTCTAATCCATAAAGAATATTTGTAGAGTTGTCAAATTCAAATTTTGAAATATTATTTATAACAGGATTATTTACAATAGAACCATTGGAAACATCAATTGAATATAAACTATGATTTATTTGACTGCTTGGGAAAAAGAATGTTCCTGTATTTTCATCCAAGGTTCTATCATCTGGATAGATATAAGTAATACCAGCAATTGCAGGTCCGGTTTTAATAAATGTGCCATTTGCTCTATTTATTTCTATCACAAACTCTCCCTGCGAAAAAGCAGAAAGACAAGCAAGAAAGAAAAATATTGGAAGAAGAATTTTATCTTTTCGCATGAACCTAATAAAATAGGAGGACTTGTTATTAATAAAACCGGAGGCAGCCTAATATTGGCAGCAGCAACACCTATTGACATCGGAGGAAATTTTGTAACCCAAAGCGCGACAAGTATTTTCAATGCCAATACTAATGTGGTAAAGATTGCCGGTAACTTCAGCACGGCATCAAACGCAACCGTTACAAATTTCCCCAATGTTGAATTCAACGGAACCATTCCTCAAACGTATACAAACAGTGCCGGCACTATTACATGGACCAATGTAATTATAAATAATTCGGGCGGAGGAATGACACTCACAGGAACAGCAACGAGCAATTTAGTGATGGCAGGAATATTAACCTTAACCAATGGAATTATTTATACTGCTAATCCTCCTTTATTAATAATGAATGCCGGTTCTTCAACTCCCGCTCCCTATGGAAGCACATCAAGTTTTGTTGACGGACCTATGCAGAAAATCGGAGCCACTGCTTTTGTATTTCCTGTTGGCGATGCTTTCAACCGTTGGATGCGCATCGGCATTTCTGCTCCAACAGCAGCCACAACTTTTCAGGCGCAATATTTTTATACCCCCTATTCAAACATTACTTCAATGGCTGCAGCACCAACACCTGTTCTTAATAATGTAAGCGGATTAGAATATTGGCAATTAGACAGGACAGGAGGAGCGGCTAATGCTTCAGTAACATTGTACTGGGAAAACGCAGCAAGCAGCGGCATCAACAGTTGCGCTCCGTTGCAAGGAGGCGATTTAGTTGTTGCCAGATGGAATGCGGCTGCATGGGAAAACAGAAGCAATATCATAGTCGGTGGAATTACGGGCACTTGTGGTACTTTTGGAACAGTTACATCTGATGTTTTAACGGCTTTCAGTCCGTTTACTTTTGGTTCAAAATCTGCTCTGCTAAATCCTTTGCCTGTTGAACTTTTATCTTTCACAGGAAAAAATAACGGAGAAGAAAATATTCTTGAATGGGTAACTGCTTCTGAAATCAATAATGATTATTTCACGCTGGAACGCGGTACGGATGGATTTAATTTTGAAAGAGTTTCTATCGTTGATGGCGCAGGTAGTAGCAGTACAACAAAAAATTATCAATCGATAGATAAAGAACCATTTGAAGGAATTAACTATTATCGTCTCAAGCAAACTGATTTTGATGGCACTGAAAAATACGCAGCAAAAATCGTTGCTCTTGACTTCAAACGCCCTACAGACTATGTGCTTTATCCCAACCCGGCAACTGATGAAATAATGGTTTACTCCACTTCCTCAAAAGAAGAGAGTATAAGTATTGAGATAGTTGATATGTTTGGAAGAAACGTGATGCAGGAAAAGCCGTTTACAGTTAAAGGAAGAAATCAAGCCGTAAGCATTGACATCAGCAGTATTTCGGAAGGAGTTTATTTTGTTGCCATCCGTGACATCAATAGTACATCCATCTTGCAGAAAAAATTTGTGAAGATGAAGTAGCAATTGTTGTCAGCAATTTTTAGTCCAATAAAATTCAGACCAGTATTTTCCCGTCCATCTCCTTTGGAATTTCAATCCCCATAATTTTTAAGATAGTAGGAGCAAGATCAGCAAGTTTTCCGTTTGCAATCTTCTTATAGCTGGTATCAATCAAAATACACGGAACCGGATTGGTGGTGTGTGCTGTGTTGGGCGAGCCATCGTGGTTTATCATAAACTCTGCGTTGCCGTGGTCGGCTATAATAATAAAGGAGTAACCATTTTTAATTCCTGCTTCAACCACTCGTTTATTACATGCATCAACAGTTTCAACTGCTTTTTGCACGGCAGAAAAATTTCCTGTATGTCCTACCATATCAGGATTGGCAAAGTTGAGGCAGACAAAATTTGCTTCAACTTTTTTTAATTCTGCAACTATTGCATCGGTTACGCCATCTGCGCTCATTTCCGGTTTCAAATCATACGTGGCAACTTTCTGCGATTGAATCATGATTCTTTTTTCTCCTTCAAATTCTTTTTCCCTCCCGCCTGAAAAGAAAAATGTAACGTGAGGATATTTTTCTGTTTCTGAAATACGGATTTGTTTTTTGCCTGCTTTACTCAGAACTTCGCCCAATGTCATGGATAAATTATCTTTTTCAAATATTACGTGAACGTTTTTGAAAGTATCATCATAGCGCGCCATGGTTACGTAATGAAGCAGAATGGTTTTCATTCCATGTTCGGGCATATCTTTTTGTGTGAGCACGGTTGTGATTTCTCTACAACGGTCCGTTCGGAAATTGAAACAAATAACCGCATCACCATCTTTTATTTTTCCTTCTTCTGTAATGATGCAGGGCTTGATGAATTCATCCGTTACATTTTCTTCATAAGAACCTTTTACAGATTCAAGAGCGCTTGAGAATTTTTTACCAATTCCATTCACAAGCAAGTCATAAGCAAGTTTAATTCTTTCCCAGCGTTTATCTCTATCCATCGCGTAATATCTTCCACATACGCTTGCAATCTTTCCTGTAGAATTCTTCAAATGATTTTCTAAATTCTGAATATGTTTCAACCCGCTCTTTGGATCGCAGTCGCGCCCGTCCATGAATACGTGGATAAAAATATTTTTGATTCCGTGTTCTTTCGCGAGGTCGCAGAGTTTGTACAAATGTTGTTCGTGCGAATGAATTCCTCCCAGAGAAAGCAAGCCCATCAAGTGAAGCGGTTTATTTTTTTTCTTCACGTACTCGAACGCTTTCAGCAGGACAGGATTTTTGTCAATGGTTTTCTCGCGTACTGCTTTATTTATTTTCGCCAAATCCTGATAGACAACCCTTCCAGCGCCAATGTTCAGATGCCCGACTTCAGAATTTCCCATTTGTCCTTCTGGCAAGCCCACGTTTTCTCCATCGGTTAATAATTGTGAATGCGGATATGTTTTCAGCAGGTAATCATAAAATGGAGTTTTGGAATTTGCAATGGCATCTGCTTTCGATTTATCACCGATTCCCCAGCCGTCAAGAATTATGAGTGCAAGTTTCTTAGCCATTGAATACGATTTCAAAAGTTGTTCCGCGCGGAATATTATTTTTTACCGAAGCAATGCCGTTATGTTTTTCCGCAAGGTATTTCACAATATATAATCCTAAACCTGTTCCTTTTGTGATGCGCGTTTCTTCATTTCCAACTCTGTAAAACTTTTTGAAGATATTTTGTTTTTCTTCTTCCGAAATTCCTGCGCCTTCGTCTGACACTGACAAAACCACACCGTTTCCTTCCGCCTTTAATATGATTTTTATCATGGAATTTTCCGGAGAATATTTCACAGCGTTCTCAAATAGATTCAGAATGATAGAAGGAAAAATTGTTTTGTCTATTTCGAAAAAAACATTTGGCTGAAAGTCAAGAACAATTTTTTGTTTTGGATTAAATATCTGTATCGTTTGCTTCATTCCTTCTTCGAGATATTCGGAAAGCTTTACATTTTCTTTGTGAAGTTCAAGAGGACTGTTTTCAATCCTGGCTGCGAGAAGAATATTATCTACCAGTTTATTCAACCTATCCGTGTCAGAAATAGCGTTTGATAAAATTTCTTTTTCTTTTTCTTTTTCTAAATCTCTTTTCAGTAATGTTTCCAGTGCAAGTTTTGTAGAGGCAATTGGAGATTTTAGTTCATGCGTGATGGAGTGCATAAAATTTTTCTGCTGAAGAGAAAGCGCTGCTTCCCGCTTGAATGTGTTCCTCACTTTTATAAACGCAATCACCAATAAAAGCATAAACACTATTCCTTCTCCCGCAATCATCATCCATCGTGAGTGAAGTTTTTTTTCCAGTTCGTTTCCTTTTTCAATTATGAGTTGCGGGTCTTCGTGGTGAAGAAGATTGATTTCACTTTTGAGTTTATAGATTTCGTTATTCTGTTCAATCATTAAATAACTCCACCATCCGAATTGAAGGAGAACATACGCAACAAGAATGTAAAAAAGAAAAAGCGGTCTGGATTTTTGGGATTGCATTCTGCAATATTACGATTTCTCTTCCCAGATTGCGCAGAGATTCACAATCGTTTCAACTGCTTTTTGCATGTCGTAAACAGAAACCCATTCTTGTTTGGAATGGAAAGCATGTTCTCCGGCAAAAATGTTAGGGCAAGGGAGTCCCATGTAAGAAAGGCGGGAGCCATCCGTTCCACCGCGAATGCTGGAGCGCACAGGAGTTACTCCGCTTCTTTTAATTGCTTCAAGTGCATATTCAACAATCTGCGGGTTTTTCTTCAGAACGTTTTTCATGTTTCTGTACTGTTCCTGAACTTTGAATTCAAAAGAGCATTTGGGATATTTTTTCAAAATCTTTTTTGTATGCTTCTTCAGAAATGTTTCGTGTTTCTTCAACCCACCTTCAGAAAAATCACGGATGATAAATTTTAAAACCATCTTTTCAATCGTTCCGCTCATCGAGGTTGGATGAATGAAACCTTCTTTCTTTTCAGTGGTTTCGGGAGAAAGTCTTTTCTTTGGAAGTTTTTCAATCACTTCAGAGGCAATTTTAATTGCGCTCTGCATTTTTCGTTTCGCGAAACCGGGATGTGTGCTAAAACCATTGATAGTAATTGTTACTCCATCGGCAGAAAAAGTTTCGTCTTCAATGTGTCCGAGCGATTCTCCGTCAATCGTATAGCCGAAGTCCGCTCCGAGTTTTTTTATGTCGGCTTTGTCAACTCCTCTGCCGATTTCTTCATCAGGTGTGAAAAGAATTTTGATGGTGCCGTGTTTTATTTCCGGATGAGCAATCAAATGATGAACCGCATCCATAATTTCCGCAAGACCTGCTTTGTTGTCTGCGCCAAGAAGAGTTGTGCCATCAGCAGTCACAATATCATTGTCAATTTGATTTAATAAATCAGGATGGTCGGATGTAGTGAGAATTACCTTTTGCCCATCGATTAAAGCAGGAAGAAAAATGTTTTTCCCGGTATAATTTTTATGTACGATGGGCTTTACATCTTTCCCTGAACAATCGGGAGAAGTATCCATGTGTGAACAAAAACAAATTACTGGAACTTTTTTAGTTGTGTTGGAATTCAATGTTGCGTACACATATCCATGCTCATCCATGTGAGCATCTTTAATTCCTATCTGAAGAAGTTCTTCCGCCAAAACTTTTCCAAGATTTTTTTGCTTTTCAGTGGAAGGACAAGAGGGAGAGTCTGGGTCGGATTGCGTATCAATCTGAACATAGCGGAGAAATCTTTCTAAAACAGTATGATTTATTTTCACGGTGAGGAGGAAAGTTGTGGCATCTACTGGAGTTGAACCAGTGACACACGGATTTTCAGTCCATGTGCAACCAACAAAAATGCCCAATTACTACAAATTCCTGCTTCGAAGGTATACATTTTATGGTATTAGCGGGTATTTCCGCACCTCATTTCCGCACCTCACCTACTCCAAAATTTTCTCCGCTCTGTCACACTTCCTGTATGTATTTCAGACGAACAAAGTCAATGAATCACAAATAAATTATCAATAACTAAAACCAAAACAACAAATGAAAACAAACCCAAACAATGCCGAGTCGCAAGGCGACAAAGCAAAAAACAAAGAAGAACGCAGCCCCTTCTACAGCCCTATCGTATTCAATGAATACGCATCGGCAAAACCCGGGCAGCACATTATTTCAGTAGCCACCCGTTCAAATGGGCGCAGGCAAGTCATCGGTAAAATTTTCCGAAAGTATGACCATGAGGCAAAGAAATATCTGTATACCGCTACAGATAAAGCAGGCAATGAAATTTTTCCTGCCGACTTCAATCTTTTCGCTCTCAAGAAAAAATTTATCGAGAATGAAAAGAATCTCGCGCCTGCCAAGCAAAACGAAATTACAAAGAATGCCATTGAAGAGAATTCTTCACGTGAAGGGGAACTAAAAGAAGTTCGTAATACCAGAAAAGAAAAGTCTCAGGAAATTGAAAGATAAAAACGAATTGAAGATGAACAAAGAACCATTAGAGAATGCGCTCATCAATTTCAGCCTGCCGGAAACTCCGACAGATACTGTATTTGTAAGGCGCATTCTCCCCGTAACGATACAAAATTAACAGAGCTTAAAATTGTAGAAAAGGAAATACTTAATCAAGGAGTAGAAGAACAAATTGTTCGCCTGATGCTATATAAAGCTATAAATATGTTTTATAATAACGACTTTGATTCAGCGTTATATTATTTTCAAAAATCTCTAACCCATTCAATATTTTCTAATTTAAAAATTTATGAGTGGCAAAGTCACAATAATTTAGCAATTTATTATTTAACAAAAAATCAAACAGAATTAGCTATCAAACATTTTGAAAAGGCTGCTGTTATAACATCAAAATTGGTAACGTTTAATAAAATAAGTAAGAATAAGATACATGATGCCCATAGTAAACTAAGTGAACTAAATTTTACTCATGAAGTTTTGTCCAAACATTTATCATGGGATGGAAAATTTCATGAATCCGTTCTGCCTTTAATATCCGGACAATTTATCTATCTCTCACATAACATTAAGATATTACTTAGTTGTTTGAAAGAAGATTTAAATAGCAACATCTTGAAAAGATATAATCTACCGCGATTAAATATCCATTCTTTTTTGTTGCTTCAACATCAAACCCATCCACTGCTTAGAAGCTGGCGAGGAAAGCAATTTATTATGACGATTGATTGATATTATTTGTTCGTAGATAAATTCTTTGACTAAATCTAATACTTCGCTATCTCTTTCACCCAAAAGCATTAGATTTTTGTTCTGTGGGTATGACCATCTTAAAAGCGATGCAGGACCAAATCCTGTTTGAAATGGTTCTTCCAAAAAATTCTTACGAAGAATATTCCATAAAACTAAGGCGGGTTTATCAAATGCTGTTGCTATATGAGCCTGACGAACTTAAATGATCTTCAATTCACTGGATCCATTTCAAGCTTAGATTTATCCGGATTAACTATTAAAAATTGCCGGTTTGATAATGTCGTATGGACGAATTGCAAGTTTGATCAAAATACTGTTTTTTTAAATTGTCATTTCTCAGGAGGAACATATCTGAAATGTGAACATTTTGGCATGGCTCAATTTAATGATGATTGTGTCTTTGACAAAGAAGCGGACGCTGCAATATCACATTTTAGAATAGTCGAACAAAAAAAGAAAATTAATAGAGAGGATATACAAAGAGATATAGAACTAATGATTAAAAAATTTGTTCCGAGAGATGGAATTTTCAAACTTGTAAAGAAATTACATATATCAAGCGGATCAGTTGGCTTGTCTCCTCATAAAAACGTTTTAGTGGATTTAATGAAAAAACATATTATCGAAATGGATCCATTGCATGACGATAGCTACCAGATTAAAACTGTGGCAAGAGCCGCTATCAATAATTTTTACAACAACAATCGTTTTGCTGGGGAACTATCTCTGGTTTTAAATGATTTATGTAAAGAACTTAATGTTAATTAATTTTTGCAACTATATTGATTAGGAAAAGAGGGTTTTGTGCGATGCTTGCATCGCACGCTTCAGGGTAAAAGGCGGATTCTGGAAAAGCAAGTTTCTCTTCATTTTTATTTTACGGGGCATCTTCGATGTGATTTGCTAATATTTTTTAGTAGTAAAGAAAACATGCTTTCCAATCTTTTTGCTTCTGCCTTAATAAGCTTAATGAAGGAGTATTACAGCATTATTCATGCTCCTTGTTTGTTCCCAGAATATATCCTAATAGAGGAGAAAGAAAATAAGTTAAAGCTTGCAAGGCTTTATCTGAGTTAGATTTATCTTGATAAATCATAAATAAATACACAGTTAAAGAACCTACAACCCCTGCTATTAATAGATATACTACACTGATAATGAGAATTTCCTTTGTTCTATATTTACCCTTAGGCGGGATTTCCTCAATCGGCTTTTTTGTATAATCGTATTCGATTTGATTTTTGCTTTTTAGAGGAAAAAACATATATCTTTTTAATAGTTTCATGTAATTTAAATTTTAGTATTATATTATTATTTAGGAATATCTGTTTTTTTCTTTTCTCCGTCAAGAAGTATTTTTATTTTATTGCGTAATAAGATGTCACGACCAATTAAAGCAAATCTATTTTTATAATAAACACAGAAAGGACTTTTTTTCCAATCAATCACTGCATGACATCTTAATTCTATTTTTTTGTTATTCTCAGAGCCACATAATTCAGCACTAAGTTTTAACAAATAATAGTCGTATTCTTTATTCCATATTTTGTCGCCACTCTTAACTTGCCAAAAACTTTTTCTAATAATTGCTTTGTTTATTAATTCCTCATAACTGATAAATGAATCAGGACTTCCTGTGTCAAAATCACCTTTAATATTAGTTTTATTTTTTTTTAAATCATTAAACTCTAATAGAACG
>Ga0247727_10019101_pt1 | contig 10672 bp, 9 predicted proteins | sample WisWelCaveWW1625_FD_202498 | JGI IMG/M metagenome (GOLD analysis project Ga0247727, IMG submission 202498) | Biofilm microbial communities from Wishing Well Cave, Virginia, United States - WW16-25 | ecosystem: Environmental > Aquatic > Deep subsurface > Groundwater > Cave microbial mat | place...
GCTGCCGCTGGCAATCGGTTAGCAGCGAAGTGAGGGCCAGGCGCAGACGGCTGGCCCGATCCGCGCGAGCGGTCAAGGTGGTCCTCCTTCTTTAGGCTATATAACATAACAACATAAAGATGTCAAGATGTTTTTTGGGGAAATGTTTTTTGGGGAAAATGAACTGGCGGCACAATTTTTCTGGGCGAGGCAAGCAAGAGGCGGAGCAACTATCCCGCAGCCTGAAATTCAGGGCGGCCAGCCAGGCTGGAAGCCGCTCGCTGTCGTGTACCGCGGCTTCAAAACCCGAGACGGAAACCACTCCGCTCGAGAAGGATTGAAGACGCTCCAGGAAAAGCAAAACCGAGCGCCCAGCTTCGGTCTCGTTGGGCAGTTTCACCTCCTGCACCGGGACGTTCTCAGCCCCAAGCTGGCCGCGGAGCTTGCGCAGCGATTCCCGGCGGGCAAACTCGGAAACATACTCCACCCGCGCAATGCCCTCGGGCGCGTGCCGGCACCAGGACGCCAGTCGCGCGACTACGGACTCAATGGACCCTTCTTCCATGGCGGCAGTCAGATGATTCCGCCGGCTGCATTCTCGGGCAATAGACCCTGTGACTTCAAAATGTCAACAACCAGCGGAGGCACTCCGAAACGGCCCTTGCCGTTGAATTCCTGCACCGTTCGGGAGCGCAGCAGCGAATACAAGACCCGGTCGGGAACCGCCACATTTGGATCGTTCCGATAGACGGCGACCAAGCGCTTCGCCTTTTCGTCGTAGCGGATGGGCTCAGCGTCATACGGGCTCTCGCCCAACCGGCGGGTGTATTCCAGCCGCAGCATATGGATCGCCGCATCCGTATCTTCCCGCCCGATCTGGCGGTGCGATGCGCCACGCAGGCTCGCTTGAAGCCCAGCCTCCCTTGCCGCCGCGAAAAGATCTCTAAGGTTGCCTCCCGAGGCGACAATCAGGCGCTCCATTTGATGGTCCGCAAAGAGCTGCGGGTCGACGCGGGCCTCCAGCACGGCCCGGAGAGCGGCCCGACCCTCGGCATGCGGCTCTTGGGACGGGTCGTATACAGGGGTGTCCGGTATGGACTGGGTGGGGCACGGCCGCCGGACGCCGCGCTGAGAGTAACCGAGGGCGATCGGAATCGTGAAGATCAAGTGAGTCCTCAGCAATTCGAATACGTTGGCATAGTTCAGAAAGAGATCTTCCACAATCGGCGGGATCCCCGGTTTGTCAAAATCCTCGCCGATGAACACCCATTCCCGATCAGCGGACTCGCGCAGCTTCTCATTGGCTTCATCGAGGAGGCGATTTACCAGGTCGATTAGGGCGGACAGGCGGCTCAGACGGTATTCGACGACCTGTTGTTTGCGGTCCGAGGTGAATTTCATTTCGCCTTTGACCCGCGCGAACAGGCTCAGCACTTTGGTCCACCCGATCCCGGATTCCGCTCCGGCCGCAGCCTCGACGTCCACCCCGGTCGTCCGCGTCCGCATGACCGATTCGGTGGCCAACCAGTCCCATATCTCTCGCCGGACCGCCTCGGATGGCGGTGTTGCGGCGCCACCCCCGGCGACGGGTTTGGCTGCCTCTTCGGCCAGCCGGATCATCATGAGCAACACAATATCGAACGGCTTGACGTTCGTGGGGTCCAGATCGGCGGTGGCGCTGAATCGAATCGCGCGGTATTGGTTGTCCACACGCTGGATGAGCCGGCTCAGCGCTGTGGATTTGCCAACCCCCGGGTGGCTCATCAGGAACACTTTGTAGTGGAGCGCCCCAAAGGCACGGCGGAGCTCCAGTTCGAGACGCTGGACGATGTCACCGCCCCGCACCTGATTCACCTGACCCCGATAGAAAGCCTCCAGTTCTTCTGGGGTAATGAGCGGCCTGGGAGAGAGAGTCTTGTGCAGATCGTCCAGAGACCTGGCGGGCTGGAGCAAGGGAGGCATCCCCTCCTAGTGTCTCTTACGTGGTCGAGAGCCGCAAGGTGCAATCCACTACCTCCGCGGGGTATCTTGCCACCCCTGTCCGCCGGTGACATAATCAAAGCCTGGAGGAAAGCATGAGAACCGAGTGGGTGGGGAAGCGGCTGGATGATCAGGTCCGCACCCAGATGCACTACGGGCGGCGCGGGCTGGTCACCGAGGAGATGGCCTACGTCGCCCGGCGCGAGAACCTGAGCCCGGAGCTGGTCCGCGGCGAGGTGGCCCGCGGGCGGATGATCATTCCGGCCAACATCCACCACGTCAATCTCGAGCCGATGTGCATCGGGGTGGCTTCCCTGTGCAAGATCAACGCCAACATCGGCAACTCGGCCGTCACTTCCGACATCGAGGGGGAGCTGGAGAAGCTGCGCTACTCGATCCGCTACGGGGCCGACACGGTCATGGATCTGTCGACCGGGGGTGACCTCCCGGCCATCCGCCGGGCCATCATCGCCAACTCGCCGGCGCCGATCGGCACCGTGCCCATCTACGAGGCCCTCACGCGGGTGAAGCGGGTGGCCGATCTGACCCCGCAGCTCATGATCGAGGTGATCGAGGAGCAGGCCGAGCAGGGCGTCGACTACATGACCATCCACGCCGGCGTGCTGATCCAGTACGTGCCCCTGGCGGTCAAGCGCGTCACCGGAATCGTCAGCCGCGGCGGCTCGATCCTGGCCGAGTGGATGGTCAGGAACCACAAGCAGAACATGCTCTACGAGCATTTCGAGGAGATCTGCAAGATCTTCCAGAAGCACGACGTGAGCTTTTCGCTGGGGGACGGCTTGCGGCCGGGCTCGCTCGCCGACGCCAGCGACGAGGCCCAGTTCGCCGAGCTCAAGACTTTGGGCGAGCTGACCAAGAAGGCCTGGGAGTACGACGTGCAGGTGATGATCGAGGGTCCGGGCCACATCCCCATGGACCAGATCCAGCTCCAGGTGGAGAAGGAGCGGGAGATGTGCTGGGATGCGCCGTTCTACACCCTGGGCCCGCTGGTCACCGACTTCGCCCCCGGATACGACCACATCACCTCCGCCATCGGGGCCGCCATGATCGGCTGGCACGGGGCCTCCATGCTCTGCTACGTCACCCCCAAGGAGCACCTGGGCCTGCCCAACAAGGAGGATGTGAAGGCGGGCCTGATCGCTTACAAGATCGCGGCGCACGCCGCCGATATCGCCCGTCACCGGCCTGGAGCGCGCGACCGCGACGACGCGCTCTCCCACGCCCGCTACCACTTCGACTGGAACCGGCAGTTCGAGTTGTCCCTCGATCCGGAGACGGCGCGGGCCATGCACGACGAGACGCTGCCCGAGGAGGGTTACAAGGAAGCCCGCTTCTGCTCGATGTGCGGCCCTCGTTTCTGCTCGATGAACATTTCCTCCACCGTGGAGGGCTTCACCGCCGAAGAGGCGGCCGCGGCGGTCTCCATCGTGTCCCGCTCCGAGCCGCTGGTGAGCATCGCCGGTTCGCCGTGAGCCGGGGCTGGGAGGCGGTCCTGGAGCGCATGCAGGTCGCCCCTCGAGACCGGATCCTGGTGCTGGGAGGCGCGGACTCGGCGTTGACGCGGCAACTGGCCGGTCTGGCCCGTGACGGCCTGGTCCTGGCGGTGGACGCCTCCGATGAAGCGGTGCGGCAAGCGCGCCGCCTGTCGGTCCAGATCGACAACCTGATGTTCGTCCTCGGATCGCCCGACCAGATTCCCTGGCAGGAAGACTTCTTCACGAAGCTCGTCGGCGTCTTTTCCGAAGCCTGGCCGGATCCCAAGCGCGCCGCTGGCGAGATCTATCGGGTGCTGGAGCCGGGCGGCTGGGCTTGGCTGCTCGAGGCCCCGGAGCACTGGGCGGCCTTACTGACGATGGCCGGCTTTGACCCCGTCCACCCCCTTCGGCTTTCCGGCGATCCCCCCGCCTGGCTTCTGGAGGCTCAAGAGCCGCCTCGGCCCCGGTATCCAGCAAACCGTTCCCTGTACTAAAATAAGGGAGAGGACGAGCGATGCCGTTTATCCAGAACCAGTTCGAGAAGAACTTCCTCACCACCTCGGTGGACTACGTCTTCAACTGGGCGCGCAAGTCCGCCATCTGGCCGCTGACCTTCGGCCTGGCCTGCTGCGCCATCGAAATGATCGCCTCCTCGACGTCCCGCTTCGATATTGCCCGCTTCGGAAGCGAGGTCTTCCGCCCCAGCCCGCGGCAGTCGGACCTGATGATCGTCGCCGGAACCGTGACCCTGAAGATGTCGCCGGTTTTGAAACGCATCTGGGACCAGATGCCGGATCCCAAGTGGTGCATCTCGATGGGGGCCTGCTCCAGCGTCGGCGGGCCGTTCAATACCTATGCCGTCCTTCAAGGGGTGGACCGCATCGTTCCGGTCGATGTGTACGTCACTGGGTGCCCGCCCCGGCCGGAGAACCTGTTCTTCGCCCTGCTCAAGCTCCAGGACAAGATTGACCAGATGACGACGCTGGTCAAGCGTCCCACCGAGATCCGCCTCGACGAAACCATGCTGGAGCAGTTCAAGAAGCGGGTCATGATCGCCCAGATCCAGAATCCGGCCGCGTAGCCTCCTTTAACTTTTTAGTGAACTTTGCCGGCGGCGCGCCCGTATATCCTGGGGGTCGATCCCGGGCGAGGGAGGATACCAGAATGTCGACGGCGAGACGGGGACGAGCCCGGTGCCTGGCGCTCGCCTGCCTGATGGCGGCGAGCATTCACTGCGGCCGGCTGGAGCGGGAGATCGAGTGGGCGTACCACGGACTCTCGGCCGAGTTGCGCTCGAGCTGGTCGGACAGCTTGACGCGCTTCGAGGTGGCGGCAGCCGGCGAGATCGAGCTCACCGACGACGACACCAACGTCGAAACCCTGTCCGAGAGCGCTTTCCTGATCATCGAGCAGAGCTCCTGGCTGTCGTCCCGGGCAGTCGAGATCACCGCGGCGCCGGACGGGCGGCCGAGGTGGCGTTACGCGATCGATGGCCGGTTCGGGAACTTCGACGACTCGGCCCGGCGCTGGCTGGCCGAGATCCTGCCGCAAGTCGTCCGCCGCACCACCCTGGGGGCCCGCGCTCGGGTGATCCGCATTCGCCAAAAGCACGGACCGGGCGGCGTGCTGGACGAGATCTCGCGCCTGCACGGCGACCGGACCCGGCGAGTCTATTTCCAGGAGTTCTTCGACGGCGGGCTCCTCGACTCCCAGGCCCTGCGCCGCGCGGCCCGCCAGCTCTCCCGCGAGATTCACTCCGACCGTGAGAAAGCGAAGCTGCTCCTCCACGCCGCCGACGAGTACCTGGACGATAAGGGCGCCCAGAGCTCTTTCTTCGAAGCGGCCGGGTCGATACAGTCCGATAGCGCGCGCCGGCGCGTCCTGGTGGCCGTCTTCGAGAAGGGCCGGCCCACACCGGAGATCCTGAACGGCGTGGTCCAGGCGGCGGCGCGGATTTCCTCCGACTCGGAGAAGCGCGCGGTGCTGACCCAAGCGGCGGCGGCCTCCACGCTCGATCCGGCCTCCTTGGGCGCGCTCATCCGGAGCACGGGAACCCTGCGGTCTGATGGCGAAAAAACCCGGGTTCTGACGGCCCTGCTGGAAAAAGAAGAGTTGACCGCGCCCGGGCTGGCCCAGATTCTAACCGCCGCCGGAAGTATCCACTCGGACCAGGAAAAGCGCGTCATCCTGAGGAAAGCGGCCGAGACGAGAATCGCCGATGACGCCGTATTGTCGGCCTACCTGGCCTTGGCCGCGTCCGTGCGCTCGGACGGCGAGAAGCGACAGGCGCTGCAAGCGCTGCTCGAAACCGGCAAGCCGGGCGGCGAGACTCTCCGCCGCGTTCTGAAGACCGCTGAGGGCATCGGCTCTACCGGGGAGAAACGCCACCTGCTCGTAAAGGTCGCCGAAGCCAGTCCCCACGATGATGCTACCGTGACCGCGTACCTGCAAGCGGTCGGGACCTTGCGCTCCGACGGGGAGAGGCGACAGGCGCTCCAAGCGCTTCTCGATGTCCGCCCCGGCCCGGAGATCCACCGCCGCGTCCTGAAGGCTGCTGAAGGCATGGTCTCCCCTCAAGAGAAACGCCACCTGCTCGTGAAGGTCGCCGAGGCCCGGCCTGCCGATGACGCGACCGTCACGGCCTATCTCGAGCTGGCCGCGACCCTGCGCTCGGATCTCGAAAAGAGACAGGCCCTGCAGACGCTACTCGAGGCCAGCCGTCCCGGGCCCGAGCTCCATCGCCGCGTGCTGAAGGCCGCCGAGGGCATCGCCGCCCCCCAGGAGAAGCGCCTCTTGCTGATGAAGATCGCCGCAGCCAGTCCGACTGACGACGCCACGGTAGCCGCCTACCTGGAGGTCGCCGGGGGTCTTGGCTCCGACCATGAGAAGCGGCAGGCGTTGCAGAGCTTGCTCGAGGTGAGCCGTCCCGGGCCCGAGCTCCATCGCCGGGTCCTGAAGGCCGCCGAGGGTATGGCCTCGCCCCAGGAAAAGCGCGCTGTGCTGGCCAAGATCGCCCAGACCAGGCCGGCCGACGACGAAGTCTTGTCGCTGCTCCTGCAGGCCATTCCGTCGCTGCGCTCCGATCGCGAGGCCCGAAGTCTGCTGCTCATGCTGGCGGAGCGGGACGGCCTGAGCCCGCAGTTCTGCAGCCAGGCCCTGAAGACCGCGCAGGGCATTTCCTCGGACCAGGAGAAAAGGGCCGTGCTGGCCCGGATGGCGGAGATCTGTCCCCCCGGCGATCCGGCGGCGTCGGCTTTCCTGGAGGCAGCCGCGACGCTGCGCTCCAGCGCCGAGCGCCGCCAGGCCCTTTCGCTGTTGCTCCAGCGGGAGGGCCTGAGCCGCGCCACTGTGGTGCGCGCTCTGAAGCTCGCCGCCGCCTTCCAGTCCGATGAGGAAAAGGCCAGGTTATTGCTGGCTATGCCGGAAGCTCACCTGAAGGATCAGGCGGTTCGGGCCGCCTTCGCCGACGCCGCCAAGACGATCCACTCCTCGGAGCGCTATCGTCACGTCATGACCGGCCTGTTCGAGCGGTACGGCATGAACCGGGGAATCGAGAAACGGGACACGCCCTGAGCCGGCGGCCGGCGCCGGCCTTCCCATGCCCGAATTGCCTGAGGTGGAAACGATCGTCCGCGGTCTGGCCCCGCGTCTGGTTGGGCGGCGGATCGAGCGAATCGAAGTGTTCCAGCCGCGAGTGTGGCGTGGGGAGGCTGGAAGGGCCCGCGGCTTCACGGTAACCGGTGTCCAGCGCCGGGGCAAGCATATTCTCCTCGAGCTGCGCCGCGGAAGCGCTAGGGCCTGCTTGGGCGTCCACTTGGGCATGACCGGCCAGCTCCTGTGGAAGACTCCGCCCGGCCGGCACACCCGCGCCGTGCTCCACCTCCACGGCGGGGACCGGGTTCTGTACAACGACATCCGCCAGTTTGGCCGGCTGGAGCTCGCCGCGGACCTGCCTGAGCGGGTCGCCCGGCTCGGCCCGGATGCCCTTCGTATCCAGCAGCGGGAATTCCTGCAGCGCTTTACCGCCCGCCGCGGCATGATCAAGCCGCTGCTGCTGGATCAGGCGTTCTTGAGTGGTCTGGGCAATATCTACGCCGACGAGGCCCTGTTTCGCGCCCGCGTTCATCCCCGCGCGACAGCCGCTGCTCTGCCGCCCGCCCGGGCGGCGGGGCTTTTTCGAGCGATGCGGCGGGTCCTGGCCCAGGCCATCGCGCAGGGCGGGTCTTCGATCTCAGACTACGTCGGCAGCGACGGCCGTCCAGGTCGGTTCCAACTCCGGCACAACGTATACGGCCGGACCGGCGAGCCGTGCCGGGTGTGCGGCGCTTCGATCCGGCGGATCGTGGTCGGGGGGCGAGGAACCCACTTTTGCCCGCGCTGCCAGAAGCCGCCGCGGGGTTAGGGCTTAGAACCGCCAGCCGACCCGCGATTTCAGAATCAGCCGCTCTCCGGCGGAGGTCAGCCCCACCCCGACCCCCAGATTCAGCATCAGGTCCTTGGTGAAAAACACGTCCGCGCTGGGAACCAGAATGTGCACCTGCTCGCCCAGGGCGCTGAAGCCGGTGATCGGACCGGTCGAGCCGTAATACTCCATTCCGATATTCAGCCGATCCTTCTTGAGGAACCAGGCGTACTTGGCGCCCGGCTCGAAGTCGAATCCTTCCCCGGTGTCAGGCCCGCGCCAGGCCCGTCCGACCACCGGATTCAGCGACAGACGCGAGTGTCGAAAGGTCTTCTCGATAATCGGGCGGATCTCCAGGGTCACCGAGTTGGGATCGTATTCCGGGCGGGGAAACCCAACCTCGAAGCTGAGCGACACGTCAACCGGCAGCCGCCAGGACTCCGGCGCGCGGACCCGCGGCCGTACCCGCGCCCCAGCATACTCGTACCCCCCGCCCGGCCGCTGCGCCTGCAGCAAGTAGCCGGCGAGCTCGAAATGGTCGGTGATGCCGCGGGTCAGCTCCAAACTCAGGTGAAACTGGTTGTCGGTCGGGGCGAAACGGCCTTCGAACTGCCGGGTCCCCCGGGTTATGTTGTTGAAGTGGACCTCCAGGTTGTACCGGCCTTTTTCCACGGTCTTGTATTCGTACACCTGGATCTCGAAGATGTCCTGCGCCCGGGCGCGGGGCAGGCTGAGGAACGGCGCGGCCAGGAAGAACAGCCCCCACCAGCTACGGGAAGTATGCACTCGTTGTGCTTCCGCCTGCTTCCCGACTGTGCCGGATTGGCCGTGGATTGTCAACCCTCCCTCCGAGCAGACCCGCTCCGGGCGGCGATGGTAGAATGGCTGCATGGACTTGGAACAAACCGTACAATTCATCGTCCAGACTCAGGCTCAGTTCGCAACCGACTTGCAAGAGCTTCGATCAATCGTCCTGAAAGTCGCCGAGTTACAATCGCAACAGGGCCAAGCCTTGCTTCAACACGGGCAGATCTTGCTTCAACACGGGCAGATCTTGGACCAACACGGGCAGATCCTGCACCAACAGGGGCAGATCTTCGACAAACACGGGCAGATCCTGCACCAACAGGGGCAGATCTTCGACAAACACGGGCAGATCTTCGACCAACACGGGCAGATCATGCACCAACACGGGCAGATCCTGCTGCAGCAGCGCCAGGTCATGCTGGAGATCCAGGAAATCCTGAAGGATGCCGAGCAGGAGCGGCGGAAGGCTGAGGAGGAAAACCGCCAGGCTCACCAGGAGTTCGCGGAGCTCCACCGCGATACCGACCAACGCCTCGGCGCGTTGATCAAGATGATGGACGAATGGATCCGGGACCGGCGGAATGGCCAGTCCGGTTAAGCCGTCCGCCCTGCGCATCGTCCCGCCCTAGCAGTGCTATTCTAATGGCGGAAAGGCTCCCCCATGCGAAAAACTCGCTGGATCCTGCCCCTGCTGGCTGCCCAGTTGACCTGGGCGCAGCCGACGGGAAAGGTGTTTCCCTTCCCCTACTCGATCGACGATTTGCCGAGCGGCCTGCGCCTGGTGACCGTCCCCACCGGCTTCCCCAACATCGTGGCGCTGTACATCGTGGTCCAAACCGGATCGCGCAACGAGATCGAGCCCGGCAAGTCGGGCTTCGCGCACCTGTTCGAGCACATGATGTTTCGCGGGACCGAGAAGTTCCCTCCCGAGAAATACGAAGCCATCATGCAAGGCGCCGGCGCGCAGACCAACGCCTATACGAGCGACGACCGCACCGTCTATCACGCCCTGTTCGCCAAGGAGGACCTCGATTCGATCCTGATGATCGAAGCGGACCGCTTCCAGAACCTGAAATACGCGGAGGCGCACTTCAAGACCGAGACCCGCGCCGTGCTCGGCGAGTACAACAAGAACAGCGTGAATCCGTTCTACAAGCTGGAGGAAGCGATCCAGGAAGCTGCCTTCGGCCGCCACACCTACAAGCACACCACCATGGGCTTCCTGCGGGATATCGAGGACATGCCCAACCAGTACCGCTACAGCCTGGAGTTCTTCGACCGCTGGTACCGCCCGGAATACACGGTGATCTGTCTGGTGGGAGACGTCGAGCGTCAGCCGGCTCTCGGGCTGGTGAAGAAACACTTCGGCAACTGGAAACGCGGGAGTTACCGCGCCGAGATTCCCGCCGAGCCGCCCCAGAACGATCCCCAGACCACGCGAGTGGACTGGCCCAACCCGACTCTGCCCCTGGTGGCGGTGGCCTTCAAAGCGCCGGCCTACGAGGACGAGGTCAAGGATTCGGCGGCCTTGGATGTGGCCTCCTTCCACGCCTTTTCGGAGAACTCCGAGCTCTACCGGCGCCTGGTTATCGAGGAGCAAAAGGTGGACGTCTTGTTCGCCGACAACACCGACCATGTGGATCCGTATCTTTTCATCGTCACCGCCCGGGTGAAGCAGGCCGGGGAGGTCGATTACGTGCGCCAAAAAATCTTGGAGACGTTTGAAGCTTTACGCGAGGTTCCCATCGCCGCGGACAAGCTGGAGGAAGTCAAATCGCACCTGCGTTACGACTTCGCTCTGCGGATGAATAGCACGGCGGCGGTCGCCAACATCCTGGCGCCCTTCGTGGGGCTGCGCCGCTCCCCAGAGACGATCAACAAGCGATACTCGCTTTACACGGCGATCACGCCGGAGGACGTGCGGGCGGCGGCGCGGAAATACTTTGTCCCGCGCGCCCGTACCACCGCCACCCTGAGCCACAAAGCGGCGCCGGCGGCCTCCGGGGCG
>Ga0247727_10019102_pt1 | contig 10672 bp, 7 predicted proteins | sample WisWelCaveWW1625_FD_202498 | JGI IMG/M metagenome (GOLD analysis project Ga0247727, IMG submission 202498) | Biofilm microbial communities from Wishing Well Cave, Virginia, United States - WW16-25 | ecosystem: Environmental > Aquatic > Deep subsurface > Groundwater > Cave microbial mat | place...
ACAACTAGTCGAAGACCGACGCGAGCAGAGCCTCGCAGGTGAGGCCATTGGCCGCTGGAGGCCCTCGATGCACGCGTCGATCGCCCGAGTCGTGCTCGATCTGCTACGCCCACATTGCCGCCCGCCGTTCTGGGTGCTCGCCACGCTGCTCTCCGCCACCGCGGCCTGCGGCTCCAGCGCGGGTCGTCCCTTCGACGGCGCCGTGCCCGCGCTCCCCACCGTTCCGGTCGGGCTGGACGCCTACCGTCAGTGGGAGCGCTGGCCGCGCATCCGCCTCGGCACGCGCGCCTTCATGCGCAGCACCTACGATCGCACGGGTCGCAACCATGCCGCAGACGCGAGCCACTTCCTGCGCACGGAGTCGAACGACTTCAACGTCACGCTCGACGTCGCCGGCCCGGGCACGCTCTATTTCGTGCGCACGAACCGCTGGCACGGCAGCCCGTGGCACTACGTCGTCGACGGGATCGACAGCGTCGTCGAAGAGAGCGCCACGCCCGACCCGACGATGCAGGTGCCCAACTCGGTGTTCCTGCCGGGCGCGCCGTTCCCGCCGGGGCTGTGCCCCACCTGGTCGACGACGAAGGGATCGGACCTCAACTGGGCGCCGATGACGTTCGAGCGCAGCCTGACGCTCGCCTACGGCCGCACGTACTTCGGCACGGGTTACTACATCTTCCACGCCTACCCCGAGGGCGCGACGAACCTCTCGCGCCCGCTCGTCGCCTGGGACGAGAGCACGATCCCGACGCAGGACGTGCTGGACTTGCTGGCCTCGGCCGGTCAGGACATCGCCCCCACGGGCCCCGGGGTCACCCAGCTCGCAGGGGCCGTGACCCTGCCGGCCACCGGCGCCGTCACGCTGGCCCGCATCGCGGACGCTGGCCCGCAGACGGTGCGCGCGCTCAAGCTCACCGTCGCGCGCGCCGACGCCGTCGCGCTCGGGCGCGCCAGCCTGCGCGTCACCTGGGACGACCGCGCTGCGCCGTCGATCGACGCGCCCGTCGCGCTGCTCTTCGGCACGGGCACGCTCTACAACCGCGACGGGCACGAGTTCCTGGTGAAGGGCCTGCCGGCGGTGGTGCGCTTCGATCCGATCGACGTCGAGCTCGCGCTCTACTTCCCGATGCCGTTCCAGCGCAGCGCCACGGTCGAGCTGGTGGCCGAGGATCCGCTCGCGCGGCCCGCGCCCGGTCCGCCGGCCACACCGGTGCCGATCGAGAACGTGCGCTGGGAGCTGCGCACCGTGCCCTCCACCGAGCCGGCGAACTGGGTGGGCTACTTCCACGCCACGTACCGCGACCACGGCACGCCGACCCTAGGACAGGATCTGGTCGTGCTCGACACGACCGGCACCGAGGGCGGCGGCGACTGGTGCGGCAGCTTCGTCGGGATGAGCTGGATCTTCAGCGAGCAGGCCGAGCTCACCACGCTCGAGGGCGACCCGCGCATCTTCCTCGACGACGCCGAGGGACCGCAGGGCTACGGCACCGGCACGGAGGAATGGGGCGGCGGCGGCAACTACTGGAGCGGAGGGCGCGTGACCCTGCCGCTCGTCGGCCATCCGGTGGGCGCGGCGTCGCCGGCGCAATCGCAGGGCCCCGAGGACGAGATCGAGTCGGCCTACCGCTTCCTGCTGGCCGATCTCTTCCCCTTCGGCAAGAACGCGCGCGTGCAGCTCGAGCACGGCGGGTTGAACGATTCCACCGAGCACTACCGCTCCGTCGCCTACTGGTATGGACTGCCCGGCGCATGCCTGCGTGCAACCGACTCGCTGCACGTGAGCGACGTCGTCGACGAGGCCGCGCACGACTACGTGTCGCCCGACGCCAGCCCGCCCTTCCAACTGACGTCGCGCTACGAGCTCGGCCCGAACGCGCTCCAGGGAGAGGTGGTGATCCCGACGTCCACCGACACCGGGCGCACCACCACCACCTGGACCGAGATGACGTTCGCGATCGACCCGCGCAACGTGGGCGTGTTGCTGCGGCGGAAGCTCGACTACGGCTACCCCGACCAGCGCGCCGACGTGTTCATAGCGGACGTCGTGCCGCCGGGTTCGCCGCCCGCGCCGTTCCAGCCGGCCGGCACCTGGCTCACGGCGGGATCGAACACCTGCAACTTCTCCTGGCCGGCATCGGGCGAGCTCGGCGATGCGGAGCAGAACCTCGAGACCTCGAACCGCCGCTTCCGCGACGACGAGATGCTCCTGCCGCCCGCGCTCACCCGCGAGCGCACGGCGATCCGCTTGCGCTTCGAATTCCGCCCGGTCGGCAAGCCCGTCTTCCCTGGACTCCCCCCGGTGCCGGAGGCCTGGAGCGAGCTCCGCTACACCGTCTACTCCTACCTCCTGCCGCGCGCGGACTACGTCGCTCGCGCAGTCAGGCCCCCGCTCCCACCCTGACCGCGAGAACCGCCGGGGCAGCGCTGCTCTTCCCCGAGCCCGTGCGCTTCGGTTTCCCGTCCTCGAGCGAGAGGGCAAGCGAGCACGACGTCCAGGCTCATCCGTCGATCGTCGTGAGGAACAGGTGTTTCCGCGGGTTGGTCGCCTCTCTCGCCACCTCGAGTGTCTCCGCACCCACGGCCTCATCTCGCAGCCAGGTATCCTGATGGCGATGCTCTCGGTCGAGTTCCGCGGCGGAGGGGGAACGTCTGGAGGGTGGCCAGGTGCCTGGGATTCTTCGCGGGCGCGAGTCGCGGCCCTGCTTGTCGCCGCCCTACTCTGGACAGCCGGCAGCCTGCATCGAAGCTTGTGGGAGGACGAGTTCCACAGCCTGTATCACGCCAGCGCCGGGAGCGTGACCGAGCTGCTGGCACGGGTTCGGAGCGACAACCACCCGCCGCTCTCCTTCCTGCTGCAACATGCGAGTTGTGACCTCCTGGGGGAATCGGTCATCGCGCTGCGTCTCCCCTCGCTGCTGGCCGGCCTCGGGATGCTGCTCGTGTACCTGGCGCTGTTGCAGCGTCTCACGAATCCAACGGCGCGTGCGGTCGCGCCATGGTTGGCGGTCTCTTCGTCCTACCTATTCTGGATCGTCACCACGGCCCGCATGTACGTCTGGCTCGCGCTGGCGACGCTCGGACTCCTGCAGAGCGTCCTGGACGCGGTCGAGGGAAAGCGGAGCCGCTGGTGGATCTCGGCCTGGGTCGCACTGGGGTTGCACAGCCACTACCACGCGTTTCACTACCTGGCACTGCTCGGGTTGGCGTGCCTGGTTGTCCATGCTGTCTCGCCGGGAGAGCGCAGGGCGCTGCGGCGTTGTGTGCTCCCGGCGCTCGTGGGCTGCGCACTCTTCACGCCCTGGGGAGTCTATGCCTTCTGGCGCCAGCTCGGCACGGGCGACCCACCCACGGCCACACACCACGGATTCGACGTGTGGAGCGAGTCCTACTCCCACTTCCTCTTCCTCTATGCGCGCGCGGGTGGCGACTTCGTCCACTACTGGTTGGCTCTGCCGGGCGTCCTCGCGGGCGCGGTTCTCGGAGCCTTCGGCACGCTGCGTCTAGCACGCGAGGTCCGGGCCGGCGGTGCACGCACCTTTCCAGCGGCGCTCCTCGTCCTGGCCATCCTCGGGCCGACATGGATCTATCTGGCCAGCCTCGTGCACTCGCGCTCGGGTTTCCACCTGAAGTACCTGGTGAGCTTTGCCGCTCCGCTGTTCCTGATCCTCGCGACGGGCGTGTCAGGAGCGGTCTGGAGGCGCGCTCTCACCGGGTTCCTGCTGGTCGCGATGCTCACGGTGACGCTCGCCAACGTCGCAACGCGAGGCCGTCAGAACATTCATGGCGCCGTCTCCTTCATCCTCGAGCACGCACAGCCCGGTGAAGCGGTGCTGGTTCGCCCCTGGTGGACTCGTGACCCAGAGCACTCGCCCACGGACTACGGCTGGTACGCCAAGCGACTGGCCCGCGGCCGCGCGGGGCCGGCCGAGATCCCGATCGAGCGCGCACCCGAAGCCTGCGCGTTCTCCCGCGTGTGGCTGATCCACACGAGCGGCTACTGGCGCTGGGTCCTGAACCTCTTGGCCCAGCACTTCCGGAGCCTGGAGACAATTCCCATCGACCCCGAGGCGACCGTGTACCTCTACTCGGATCCGCGGTGAGTCGGCGAATGGTAGACGGTCATGTGGCGCGCCCGGGGTCTCACCTGTCGCTGCGAATCCCACTCCAGAAGTAGGCGCTGAGCATTCCGCTTCCCCCAGGTCTCGGCCCCAGGAACGGATCCAAGCCAACCTTGCCAAGCACGGCGGGGAGGGGTATTCCTGCCGCACCGGATGAGCGTCACGACCCTGAGGACCGAAGCCGGACCAACGCACGACGCCCCCGGTCTCTCCCCCGGAACACTGAAGCCCCTCGTATTCGCGAGTGTGTTTGGCGCCGTTCTGGTGGCCGCGGTCAACACCGCGTGGCTCGCCGCCTACGTTGACGTGGGTCGCGTCCGCGAGAGCGAGCCGCTCCGCTCTGCCCGCCTGGTGCTGGAGGACCACTTCGACCTGAATCCCCTCGCCCTGTTCCCCGATATTGTGAACGCGCCGTTCGACCTCGACACCGCTGGGCCCTTCATCTGCTTCATGGCGCTCAACGTCATCATCACGGCAGCGGCCTTCCTGGTGGCTGCAGCGTTGTTGGCCCCTGCCCTCGCGCTGTTGCGGCACCTGATGCCGGACGCGGCGCGCAGCCGCGCTGGGCGATGGCTGTGGGAGCAGGCGTTTCCGCTCGCCGGCCTCGTGGGTGTCTCGTTCCCCGCCGTTCTCCTGGGGGTGCGCACGACGGTGACGGCGGGCCGCCCGGTGATTGCCGGTACGTCGTTCGCCATCGCCGCCGGCCTGTGGCTGGTGCTGCTGTTCGCCACGGGCACCGCACAGCGCGTGCACGCGTTGCTGCGCACGTGCTTCGGCGCGGGTCTGGCCGTCGCCGGGCTGCTGGTTACCAGCGCCGGCGCGGTCGTCGTCGCCAGGTCGCAGCCGACGCAACCGCCCGCACCCCCCGGAGCACCCAACGTCCTCTTGATCTCGATCGATTCCCTGCGCGCCGATCACCTCGGGTGCTACGGCTATCGCCGCGACACGAGCCCCACCATCGACCGGCTGGCGCGCGAGGGGACGCGGTTCCGCACCGTGGTCTCGCCCACCTCGTGGACGCTGCCGGCGCACCTGACGCTGCTCACGGCGCAGCCGCCGCTGCATCACGGCGTCACCACCGGCACGCAACGGCTGCGCCCCGAGGCCATCCTCCTGAGCGAGGCCCTGTGGGAGGCGGGGTACGCCACCGCGGGCTTCGTGTCGGCTCCGTACCTCGATGCCGCCTATGGCTACTCGCAGGGATTCGATCACTACGACGACTACACCGTCGCCAACCGCTCCAACGAGGCTTCCCGTCACGGGATCACCTCGCCACGGCTGTTCGGCATCGTCTCCGAGTGGCTGAGCGAGTGGGATCGCGGACAACGCCGGCGCCCGTTTTTCGCCTTCGTGCACATGTGGGACCCTCACTACGACTACACACCGCCGCCACCGTACGACTCCATGTTCGACCCCGACTACCGGGGCACGGTGACTGGTGAGGACTTCTCGGGGCCGCGGATTCATCCGCGGATGGAGGCGCGCGACCTGGCCCACGTCATCGCCCTGTACGACGGCGAGATCCGCTTCACCGACAGCTTCATCGGGCGACTCGTGCAGCAGCTCGAGCAGCTCGATGTGGTCGAGCGCACTGTCATCGTCATCACCGCCGATCACGGCGAGGAGTTTTTCGAGCACGGGCACAAGGGGCACCGGCAGACCTTGTACGACGAGACCATCCTCGTGCCGCTCGTCATTCGCTACCCCGCGAAGGTCCCGGCCGGTGTCGTGGTGACCCCACAGGTGCGGCTCATGGATATCGCGCCGACGATCCTGGCTTTGGCCGGCGTGCCGCGGCCGCCGGCGTTCGGCACCAGTGCGGACGCTCCCCACCCGGCGTGCGATCTCACCCCCTGGATGGTCGGGAATCCGTCCGAATCGCCACAGCCGCCTTTGACGGCTTTCAGCGATCTCGTCGGAACCGGCCGGGTCGCCTCCGTCGCCGCCGTTCGCACGCAGACCCAGAAGTTCATCAAGGGAATGGACGGCGAGCAGCGCGAAGAGCGCTACGACCTGACGAAGGATCCCAGCGAGCAGGTCAATCTCGCGGGCGGCGACGCCGCCGCGGACGGCGCCCTGCGTTCGGAGCTCGCTGCGTGGTGCGAGGCCTGGGGCAACCACGGGTCCCTCGCGCGCCCGATCGAGCTCGACCCCGCTCACCACGAACGCTTGCGGGCGCTGGGCTACACCGAGTGACGATGCGCCGTTGCCTTGCGGCTCCTCCGAGCATTCCTTCGCCAATGCGCGCGCCACGACGCATTAGGCCGACTGGCTCTCAGCGCGAGCTGACGCCCGCAACCCAAGACCTCGTGAAAGGGTAGCTCCGGCGCATTGCGGCGCTCGAGGTTTCCAGAAGCGATGTCTGTGGCGCCCGGCGCAGGGGCGCCGGGCGCGTGATCTACTACCTCCCGCAGAACCGTTGCGGCACGCGAAGAAACGCCGAGGTAGTAGATCAGTCCTCGAGGCCCGCGAGGCCGTGTGGTTGCGGGCGGATGTCGCGCAGGACGGCCACGACGCCCGACTCCGAGTTCTCCGCGTCCGCGAGCATCTCGCGGCGGATCGTGTCGGGGTCCTCGATACCACGGAAGTAGCAGCCGTCGAACGTCAACCGCTCGAGCCTCTGCTCCTTGGCGGGCGCGCTCAGGACCAGCTTGTCCGCGCGGAAGTCCGTCTTGGTGATCTTCAATCCGCCGAACCCGCTGCTCTCCGTGTTCCGGAACTCCACGCGCTTGGCCCGGACGTTGTTGCCGTCGAAGGTCAGGCTCCGGTTGTCGATGAAGAGCGCCTCGCGGCCGGCCATGTCGCAGGTCCGGATCGTCCCGTCCTTGATACCCTCGACGGTGATGCCGCCGAGTAGTCCGCGGATGCGGTCCTCCTGATCCTTGCCCGAGCTGCCGTACACGGAGACGGTGAAGCCGCTCTTGACCGTCTCCGACCTCGGAACGCCGCGCAGCACGAGCGGACCATCCAGGGAGCAGCCATCCATCAGGATGCTCCCGCTGGAAGCCTCGATGGTCATCGACGCGCTCCGTTCGGAATCGACCCGCTCGAAGAAGATCTTCGTCTCGCTCGGCCCGTCCGGGGACGGTCGAATGCCTCCGCGGCCCTTGAAGATGCAATCGGCCAGGTTGATCTCCTTGCACTCCGGAGTCAGCTCGACCCAGACGTCGCGGAACTCGATCTTGCCCCCCGTGGCCGCGCGCATCTTGACGTGGCCGGAGATCTCGAGCGTCGCGCCGTCGCCCTTCCCCTGGATCGTGAGCGCGCGCATGGCCTCGATCGAGACGCGGCGCGGGATGCGCATGCGCTCCGTCACGGTGAAAGCGTCGCCCAGCTCCTCGAGCCGCTGGCTCTGGTCGACCGGGAACGGTACCTGCGCCGATGCGAGCGACACGAGGGCCGCCGAGGCGAGGAATCGGCCGAGGAGCGCAATCACGCGTCCCGGGGCGCTTCCTTGCTGCCGACGATCGTGAGGTTCATGCCGATCTGGATCGACACGGGCTTGCCGTCGACCATCCCCTTCGTCTTGCCGTTCAGGTACCAACCGAACGAGCCGGTCGAGAACGCTTTCACTTCGGCCAGCATGTCCTGACCGTTGATGCTGACCTTCAGGGGTTCGGCCTTGGCCAGGAACTGCGACTGCGACAACGGGCACAGGGACTTCGCCATGTCCACATGGTCGCGACCGGGCGTGCACTTGCCAAGGTCGTTCACGGGGAGGGTAGGATCTCGCGCGGCGGCGCCGGACCGCTCCGCGCGCAGGAACCGGCGCCGTGCTTCCCATGCGTCCCGTCCCCGTGACGATCCTGGGCGGAAGCGATCGCAAGCCCGGCTCGATGCCGGAGAGCGGCAGCTCCCTGCACCCGCTCGCCACCTACAAGGGCGTCGCCGTGCAGGTGGACGGGCGTCCGCTCATCGGACTGCTGGTCGAGCGCCTGCTCGCCTCGCGCGCCTTCGGGCCCGTGACGATCGCGGGGCCGGCGCGCGTCTACGCCTCGCTCGGGCTCGAGACGCGCATCGTCGACACCGACGCGGGCGTGGCGCAGAACCTGCGCGCGGCCATCGAGGCCCGTGCGGCGGGCGAGCCGATGGCCGTGCTCGCCTGCGACGTGCTGCCGAGCACGGCGGAGCTGGTCGAGCTGCGCGCACGCTACGAGGAAGCCGCGCCCTGCGCGCTGTGGCTTCCCTTCGTGCGCGTGCCCCGCGACCGGCAGGCGCTCGGCGCCTTCGCGTGGAAGCCCAGGTACGCGCTCGTGCTCGCCTCGGGCGAGATCGTGCGCATCCTGCCCGGTCACCTCGGCATCTTCGAGCCCTCGGCCCTGCGCCTGCCGCTGCTCTACCGGCTCTTCGACTGCGCCTACCGCACGCGCAACCACTCCGTGGCCCACCGGCGCAAGGTGATGCTGCGCACCGTGCTCGCCTCGCTCGTCCTCCAGGACCTGAAGCTCCTCGCGAGCCTGAAGGTGCCGAGCCGCACTCTCACGATCGTCCAGAGCGGCCTCAGGCTCGCCCACGAGCTGCGCGCCGGCCGCATCCGTCTGGCCGAGCTCGAGCAACTGACCGGACGCATCTTCCTGCGCCAGCACCGGCCCTCCAGCGCCCCCGAACGCGGCGTGCGCTACCCGATCCTCGACACGATCAGCCTGGCCGAGGACATCGACACGGAGGAGGAGGCGCGCGCGCTCCACGAGGTGATGGGAGTGCGCCCGGGCGTGGTGCCTCACCAGGTGACGCCCGGGCGCCTGGAGGACGTGTAGGGCAGCACGTCGAGAACCTCGCCGGCGCGATGGCGCGCCTGGAGCTTGCGCCAGAAGTCGGCCGTCAGGATCTCGCCGTGAGCTTCCAGGAAGAGGCGACGGAGCTCGCCGCTCAGACCGAGGAAGTTGGGGAACTCCTCGGGGAAGACGTCGTGTTCGCCCACGTAGAACCAGGGCTCGGCCGCCATCTCCTGCTCGGGGTTGCTGGCAGTGGGCAGATCGAGGAACACGCACTCGGTGACCAGCGAGAGCTCGTCGTAGTCGTAGAAGGCCACGCGGCCGTGGCGCGTCACGCCGAAGTTCTTGAGCAGGAGATCGCCTGGGAAGATGTTCGTCGTTGCCAGGTCGCGGATCGCCTGTCCGTAATCGAGCACCACGCGCGCTGCGGCCTCCGGGTCGGCCTCGCGCAGGAACAGGTTGAGGGGCTGGACGCGGCGCTCGACGTAGAGGTGGTGGATGTGGATCTTCTCGTCGTCGATGGTCACCGATCCGGCGGCAGAGGTCGCGAGCTCCTCCAGCAGCCGCGCGGAGAAGCGCCGCTTCTCGAAGGTCAGGTGATCGAACTCCTGGGCCTCGATCAGGCGCCCGGCGCGGTCGTGCTGGAACACGAGCCGGTAGCGGTCCACGACGTCCGCGCGCGTGTTGGTCTTGGGCGCCGCGAAGCGGTCGCGGATGACCTTGAAGACGTAGTCGTAGGAGCGCAGGTCGAAGACCACCATCACCATGCCGGCTTCACCGCGCGAGAGATCGAAGAGCCCCATCGAGCGCTGCAGGTGCCCGAGCAGGTCCTGGTACATCTCCGTCTTGCCGTGCTTGGAGTGCCCCAGGGCGATGTACAGCTCGGGCAGCGGCTTGTTGGGCATGATCGTGTGCAAGAACAAGATCACGTCCGCGGGCCGCTCGACCGAGACCAGGAAGTGCGCGCGCGTGAAGCTGAAGACGATGCTCACCTCGCGCTCCGTCAGGAGCGCGGCGTCCACCTCGATCCCTCCGGCGCCGTGCAGCAGCACCAGCACGCACGGCAGGACCGTCCGACCGCCGCGCAGGCGACCGACGAGATAGGCGCCGCTGCCGCGGTAGAAGACCGACTCGATGAGATCCAGCGACTCCAGCGGCCCCGTCTCCTCCACCCGCGCCCAGGCCGCGTCGATCCGTTCGGCCACCCAGGCGGCGTCGCCCGTCAGGTCCCGGAAGCGGGCCGCGAAGGCGTGCGGCGCGAGCGCCTCGAGCACCAGCTCGCGTGTCGTCGCGCGGCGCACGTGGTGGCGGTGGATCGTCGAACTCGCTCCGTAGCGTGCGCGTCGGATGTCCACGTTGACGAACTCGAGGTCGGGATCGACCCCGACCGTGGTGAAGACCTTGCGCGTCACCGAGTTGTAGAAGGTGCCTGCCAGCTCGTTGTCCGGGAGGTGCGCGATGAACTCGGAGAAGCTCGGCTTCATCGTGCGCCAGAGCACTTCATCCTTGAGCTGGTCCCGCAGGAGGTCCTGCTGCTCGGCGAACACGCCCTCCACGGCCGTCCGATAGAGGGCGAGGCGGTCGGCTGCATCGCGCTGGCCGCCCTTCCAATCGCGCGCCTCGAAGCGCTGGCGCGCGCGCGCGGTGATCACCTGGAACTCGCGCTTGTACACTTCGTACCGCCGCAGGATCGCGCCCGCGCCGACGCGGGCCAGGACGACGAGCGGGCGCATGCCGCGCTACATGCGCTGGACGATGGCGTCCGCGAACTCGCTGCACTTGACCTCGCGGGCGCCCTCCATGAGACGCGCGAAGTCGTAGGTCACGACCCGGGCG
>Ga0247727_10019103_pt1 | contig 10671 bp, 4 predicted proteins | sample WisWelCaveWW1625_FD_202498 | JGI IMG/M metagenome (GOLD analysis project Ga0247727, IMG submission 202498) | Biofilm microbial communities from Wishing Well Cave, Virginia, United States - WW16-25 | ecosystem: Environmental > Aquatic > Deep subsurface > Groundwater > Cave microbial mat | place...
GCAAATGGATTCCGTTCATGAAGGCTCAGTACCGGCGGAAGAAATAGAAATCGCGACTCAAGGAGACGCACGATGCGGCGATGTTTGTCGGCGGCACTGCTGGTTGTGACATGCAGTTTGGCGCTTGCTGCCGACTCACAACCGCCGCGCGATCAGCGACTCGTCGTCCGTGTCGAGCCGGTCGATCTCGGACGCCGCGTGCGCGATGAGCTGCCGGCCGAGGTGATCATCGACCATGGGGACAAGGCGTGGGATGCGACCTCGCTGCGAGTCATCCGCGTCGATGAGTCGGGCAAGTCGCTCGGCGAGGCGTCGCTGCCGTTTCGCTGGTACGACGCGGCGATTCCGTATGACTTCCCGGAGTTTCAAAATTACGCCAGTCGATCAGCGGGCGAGATGAAGCCGGAGCGACGCGAGCGCGGCGGCTATTACTTGAACGCGATGGGGGACGGGCGGAAGGGGCGGCTCGTCTGGATGCACACGCAGCTCGGCAACGAACCGGCGTGGTATGCGATCGAATTCGGATGGCTCAAGCCGGGCGAAGTGCCGCGGCACTTGCCGCCCCAAGGTTGGATCGGCGACGGGCAGGCCCGCTGCGCCGAGCACGCGACTCAAGCGGTGCATTCGGATCACCTGCGGATTGACCTCGACGACTGGGACGGCGACGGTGCGATCGACGTGCTGTTCGGCGACTGGTTCGGCCACGTTTGGCTGCACCGCAACCGCGGCTCGGCCGAGAAACCGGACTTCGATCTGACCGGTCTCAAGCTGCCAACCAGCGACGGTTCGCCGATCAAAGTCGGCCCGATCGGCCTCGACCCGAACAAGGACTTCACCGGCTTGCAGGGAGCACGCACGGTCGTCACCGCCGGAGACTTCGACGGCGACAAACGACGAGACTTGGTTGTCGGCGACACGTTCGGCAAGGTTCGATTCTTCCGGCAACCGCCCGACGAGATGCGACTCGCGAAAGAGACACCGGTCTTCGCACCCGCCGTCGAGATCGGCGACCTCGGCATCCGCTTGAACGTCTGCGCGACCGATTGGAATCAAGACGGGCGACTCGACGTGATCGCCGGCTCGGCCAACGGCAAGGTGCAGGTGTTTTTGAGTACGGCCGACGTGGGCGCGGCTTCGCCATTCGCGGCCGGGTTCACTCCGAAGTTGCCGCCAATCATGCAGCGATTCAAAGTGCATGTGTCCGCGAACAAAACATCCGGGGTCAAAACGATGAAGCCTGCCACTCGAATCCCAATCTGCCTGTCTGTTGTCGCACTGATCGCAGGGGGGACGCCAACACTCGCCGCTGACACGGCGAAGCCCAACGTCATCTTCATCCTGTGTGACGATCTTGGCTGGCGAGACGTCGGTTGTTTCGGGAGCACGTTTCATGAGACGCCGCATATCGATCGGCTGGCGGCTCGCGGGGTCCGATTCACTCAGGCGTATGCTGCCAGCCCGCTCTGTTCGCCGACTCGGTCCAGCATCCTGACCGGGCTGTATCCGGCTCGAATCGGGATCACGTCGCCGTCGTGTCATTTGCCGCAGGTGCAGTTGGAGAAGAAGCTGCAAGCCGCACCGCCGACAGTGAAGGTTCAGGGCGCGAACTCGCTGACGAGGTTGAAGACCGAGTACGTCACGCTCGCCGAGACGATGCGTGACGCGGGGTACGCGACGGCGCACTTTGGAAAGTGGCATCTCGGTCACAACTTGCCCGCGAACGACGACGACCGCTACGAGCCGCGCGATCAAGGCTTCGCATTCGACTTCCCGCACACGCCGCGAGCAGCGGGGCCGGGAGGCGGCTATCTCGCGCCGTGGAAGTTCATCGACGACGTCGCCATCAACGGCAAACCCGGCGAGCACATCGAAGACCGCATGTCCGCGGAAGCCGCGAAGTACATCCGCGAGCACAAAGACCAACCGTTCTATCTCAACTACTGGGCGTTCTCGGTGCATGGTCCTTGGAACGCGCGCGGCGATTACATCGAACACTTCAAGTCGAAGGTTGATCCGAAGAACCCGCAACGCAATCCGCTTTATGCGGCAATGGTCCGCAGTCTCGATGACGGTGTTGGCCGGTTGCTCGCGGCGGTCGATGAAGCGGGGATCGCCGAGCGCACGATCTTCGTCTTCTTCTCGGACAACGGCGGCTGGGCCTATCCGCCGAGAGCCACCGATCCGGCCGGCTTCACCGACGTCCCGGCGACCAGCAACCTGCCGTTGCGCAGCGGCAAGGCGTCGCTGTACGAAGGGGGCACCCGCGAGCCGTGCATCGTCGTTTGGCCGGGCCAGGCGAAAGCGGGATCGTCGAACGACTCGCTGCTGCACAGCACCGACTTTCATCCGACGCTGCTCACCATGTGCGGCCTAAAACCACCCGCGGGATCAAAGTTCGACGGCGTCGATCAGTCCGGCACGCTGCTCGGCAAAGGCCCGTCACGCGACCGATTCTTCTGCCACTTCCCTCACGGTAGCGAGGCTCAAGCCCAAAATATTCCCGGCTTCTTTCCCGGCACTTATGTCCGCAAAGGAGACTGGAAATTGATCCGCTTCTACGGCCACAACGACGACGGCAGCGACCGGCTTGAACTTTACAACTTGCAGGACGACGTCGGCGAATCGAAGAACCTCGCCGCCGAGAAGCCCGATATCGCGCGCGAACTGAACGGTCTCATCACCGGCTTCCTGCGCGAGACGGAGGCCGTTGTGCCGATTCGCAATCCGAGCTACCGAGCTGACGCTGCGAAGCCGACCGACAGTAAACCAAAGTCGAATGCGAAAGCCGCCGTTCAAGTCGCCGACAACGATCCGAACTTACAAGGCTGGAAGGCTCGCAACTGCACCGCCGTCGTGAAGGACGGAATCGTCACGATCACCGGCAAGAACGGCCCGCCGTTCCTGGGAGTCGGCGCTGGAACGAACGGCCCGGTCGTCGTGAAACTCAAAACTCGTTGCACAAACGGCGGCGATGGCAAGATCGAATGGCTCGCACCAAATGCCGACGCGAAAAGCGCGAAGTCAGTCCCGTTCACGATCAAGCCGGGCGAATGGCAAGAGGTCACGGTCGAAGTTCCCGCCGAGGGTGCCGTCGGCATCCTGCGCGTACACGTCCCCGCGCAGAAAGAAGCAGTCGAAATCGACTGGATCGAATTGAAAACGCCGGCCAAGATAAAACGCTGGGAGTTTTAGCCAGCAGCCCAGCCGACGCTCCCGTGCTGGCCTGGCCGAGTTCGCGACTGCGCCCGTGCGATCAAGTCTCAGCGTAGACGGGTTTGATCCGATTCGACCGACTTCTGGAATATGACTTGGGTGCGAAGCCTGCGATTACCACGCACCTGAAGCGTGGTCAACTGAACCTCCGGATCGACGATGCAAATCTTCTGCTGGCAATAAGAAAGCCCTTCGACGTCCTCGCCGAAGGGCTCATTTCTCAAAAAGTCGGGGCGACAGGATTTGAACCTGCGACCTCACGGTCCCGAACCGTGCGCTCTAGCCAAGCTGAGCTACGCCCCGAACCTGTATGGCAATCGTTGCGTCTGGCAGTATCGCGGGCGGGTACTGTAGTGTCAATCGCAATGATAAAGCCCTATTCCATGCGGAGATTACTTGGATTATCATGCTTGGCTCGTAACCGCCCGCCGAACTGCGATCATCGGCTTGGCTCGTTCATTGGGCCAACCGATTCGTACCATGGGTTCGGAACAGAGGTTACTGTGTAAGTCCTTTTGCTGTCAGGTTGTGCGATGAACAAACTGTCGAATCTCAGAAACATTGGCATTTCCGCCCACATCGATTCAGGCAAGACCACGCTCAGCGAGCGGATTCTGTACTACGCCGGCCGCATTCATCGCATGAATGAGGTCAAGGGCGACGGTGCCGGCGCGACCATGGATTATATGGAACTCGAAAAGGAGCGCGGCATCACGATTACCTCGGCGGCTACGACGGTCGAATGGGAAGACAAGCAGATCAACCTGATCGACACGCCCGGCCACGTCGATTTCACGGTGGAGGTCGAGCGCAGCCTGCGCGTGCTCGACGGCGCGATCCTGGTGCTCTGTGCCGTCGGCGGCGTTCAGTCGCAGTCGATCACGGTCGATCGCCAGATGAAGCGGTATCAAGTGCCGCGTCTCGCATTCATCAACAAGATGGATCGCACGGGCGCGAACCCCGCGTCGGTCATCGAGCAGCTTGAAACAAAGCTCGACATCGAGGCCGTGGCGATGCAGCTCCCGATCGGCGCCGAATCGCAGTTCGAAGGTGTGATCGACCTCATTGCCATGCAGGCAATTTACTTCGACGGTGCGAGCGGCGAAGACGTGCGCCGCGAAGCGATCCCCGACCACCTGCGGGCCGCCGCCGAGCACGCACGCACCGGCATGTTGGAAACGCTCTCGCTCTACAGCGACGAGCTGATGGAGCTGCTGCTCGACGAACAGCCGGTGCCCGAATCCATGATTCACGACGTGATCCGCCGGGCAACGATCGCCCAGGAAATCACCCCCGTGTTTCTCGGTTCCGCGTACAAGAACAAGGGCGTCCAGCCGTTGCTCGACGCCGTGTGCCGCTATCTGCCCAGCCCGCTCGACCGCACGATGGTCGCGAAGGACTTGCAAAATGAGGGCGCGGAAAAGGTGCTCGCCGCCGACCCCGACGCGCCGCTCGTCGCGATGGCATTCAAGATCGTGGACGAGCCGTTCGGCCAGGTCACGTACACGCGGATCTACCAGGGCACGCTGCGCAAGGGCGAGTTCTTCAAGAACGCCCGCCTCGGCCGCACGCAGCGGTTCAGCCGCATCCTGCGCATGCACGCCGACGAGCGCGAGGACATGGACGCGGCCGGCCCCGGCGAGATCGTCGCCGTCATGGGCATCGACTGTGCATCGGGCGACACGTACTGCAACGAAGACGTGAAACTGACGCTCGAATCGATCTACGTTCCCGACCCGGTCATCTCGCTCGCCATCAGCCCCGCGAAACGCCAGGACTCGGACAAGCTCGGCAAGGCCCTGCAACGCTTCCGCAAGGAAGACCCGACGTTCCACGTCGCCACCGACCGCGAGACCAACGAGGTCATCATCTCCGGCATGGGCGAGTTGCACCTGGAAATCTACACCGAGCGAATCAGGCGCGAGTACAAAGTCGACGTCGTGGTCGGCGCACCCAAGGTCAGTTACCGCGAGGCCCCGACGGTCGCGGTCGAGTACAACTACAAGCACAGAAAGCAGACCGGCGGCTCCGGCCAATTCGCCCACATCCGCGGCACGATGTCGCCGCTCTCGCGCGAGGAATCGACCGAGCCCTATCTCTTCGAAGACAACATCACCGGCGGCCGCATCCCGACCGAATACATCCCGTCGGTGGACAAAGGCTTCCAGCACTCCCGGCACAAAGGCCCGCTCGGCGGCTACGAAATCGTCGGTGTGAAGCTGACGCTCGACGACGGCAGCTACCACGAAGTCGATTCGTCCGACCTCGCGTTCCAAATCTGCGCCCAGGACTGCTTCCGCGAGACGTTCCTCCGCACCAGGCCCGTGCTCTTGGAACCGATCATGAAGGTCGAAGTGGAAATCCCCACCGAATTCCGCGGCTCGGTCACCGGCGATCTCTCATCGCGCCGCGGCATGATCACCACCGCCGAACTCCGCGGCGCCGACACCGTCGTCGTCGCCGAGATGCCGTTGGCCACCATGTTCGGCTACTCGACCGACCTCCGCTCCATGACCCAGGGCAAGGGCATCTTCTCCATGGAGTTCCTCGAATACCGCCGCGTCCCAGTCTCCATTCAGGACGAGATCATCGCCACGAAGAAAAAAGAAGCGATGGCAAAGTAGCCGCGTCCGTCCACAAACAAGCGAAGGACGGAATTCGGGCCGCTGAGTGGATAGTAGGACTGTGGCCACCGACCGTGACATCGAAGGTGTAACCCGGCCACTCCGCCGCACGAACGTAGTCGATATGGATCGAAGGGAACCGCACCCGGGCGGTGTAGAATGTTGCCACATCGTTGGCGCCAGCGTAGCATGTGCGGATGCCAACCGTGCTGCGGAACGGTCCCTTTGTTGGAGAGTTGGAATGAGTTCTTCCATGGTTGATCTGAAACCCGCAGTGGCAACTGGAGTGCAGGTGTCGCATGACACGCTGAGTGTCGAGCTGTCCGACGGACGGACAATTGCCGTACCGCTGGCCTGGTATCCACGCCTTTCCCACGCGGCTCCGCGCGAGCGGAAAAACTGGCGGCCCATCGCCGGCGGCCGAGGACTACACTGGCCGGATCTCGACGAAGATATCAGCATCGAGAACCTCCTGTCTGGCCAACCCTCGGGAGAAAGCCAGATTTCCTTCAAGCGGTGGCTGGCTACTCGAAGCGGAAGAAAAGGTGCATAGACCACGTAACCGGGACGAAAGTCGGTTACTCCCAAGGCGTCGAAGACCTTGGTCCAGGGTCGCGAGACTGCGAGCGCACCACGGGTGTCTGCTTCCAGGAATATGCAGATCGGGCTGCCTGCGTATCACCGCACCACCGTTCGCGAGCATGCGCAGAAAGTCATTGACTTGCAGCCACTTGCCGTGTGAAGTGGCCAGTAGTGAACTTGGTCATATGCAGATCGGCGCCCGTAATACACAGTTGAACTAAGCCGCTACGCGGCAGGTGTGTGAAGCTCAGCCTTCGAATGAGGGTGGGCTTTTTTTATGCGCGGGGGTGGAGTCTGCGGTAGCTCTCGGGGAACCTGGAACTGTGTTGTGATGTTCCATCCCCCGTTTTTCGAGGAGCTACCGCATGACTCCCCTACGTCAGAAGATGATCCGCGAACTCGAACTGCACCGCAAGAGTCCCCGAACGATCGAGGCCTACGTCACGGCCGTCGTGCAGTTGGCTCAGCACTTCGGCCGATCCCCCGATCGCATCACGCTGGAGGAGATTCGCGACTTCTTGCACGTCCTCATCACCGACCGGAAGCTCACCTTCAGCTCGTGCAACCAGAAGCTGGCCGGCATTCGGGTCTTTTTTCAGCAGGTGCTGGGCCGACGCGATTTCGATCTGCGGGTGCCGGCAAAACGATCGGGCCGGTTGCCGGAGCCGTTGAGTCGCGGCGAGATCGCGCGGCTGATCGAGGCCACTACGAACCGCAAGCATCGCGTGCTCTTGATGACGTGCTATGCCGCGGGGCTGCGCGTGTCGGAACTGGTGCATCTCAAGCCGCAGGACATTCATTCCGAGCGGATGCTGATTCGCGTCGATCAGGGCAAGGGGCGCAAGGATCGCTACACGCTGTTGTCGCCGCGGTTGCTCGAGGAGTTGCGCGAATACTGGCGCGAGTATCGCCCGCGCGACTGGCTGTTCGCCAGTCACACGGGCACGGGGTCGCTGCACCCGACCAGCGTACAGAAGATTTACTACGCGGCCGCGACGCTCTTGGAGTTCGGCCGCGGCGAGCTGGGCGGCACCGTCGGTTTCACGCTCGTGCTGCACACCTGCCTGCGAAAAAGGGGACAGGTCCAATTTGTGCGAAGCACCCGAAGGGCCGTTCCGGCAAATTGGACCTGTCCCCTTTTTCGCAGAATGATTGGCGTTGGATCGCCGGTGGCCGCAAGTTCCTGTTCCCGGTGCACGGCCTGTCCAAGATGTTCCGCGCCAAGTTCCTCGACGGCTTGGCCAAGCTGCTCGACGCCGGCGCGCTCGATGTGCCGCCGGCTCTGGCCGCGCTCTCCGAAGCCGACTCGCGTCGCCCGCTCTTGCAGGCGTGGCGCAGCAAGCCGTGGGTGGTCTACTCGCAGCCGCCCTTCGCAGGGCCGGACAAGCTCGTGGAATATCTCGGCCGCTACACCTATCGCGTGGCGCTGTCCAACGACCGGCTGCTCTCGTGCGAGCACGGCGAAGTCCGCTTCAGCTACCGCGACCGCCGTGACGGCGACCGTACCAAGATCGCCACACTGCCGGCTCACGAATTCATCGGCCGCTTCCTGGCTCACGTGCTGCCCGACCGGTTCCTGCGCCTGCGGCACTACGGCTTGCTGGCCAACCGCGCGAAGCAACAATCGTTGGCCCGCTGTCGCGAGTTGCTCGGCGTCACGCCGCCGACCGGTCGTGACGCCCGACCACGTACCCTGACCGATTGGTTGCGCAGCGTGCTGGGTATCGACCCGGACTGTTGCCCGGAATGCGGCTGCCCCTTGCATCGGCAAGCGCTACCGCGAGTCCCCGTGCCGTCGCACGCCCGCGCCACGCCGAGCGACTCGGCGCCGCAATGGGACAGCTCCTGACGGAGACTCACGCATGAGACCATCCCGAGTTTCTGGTCCGAGTCGAAGCGGCCCGCCCCGAGCCCTGCGGCGCCCGTTGCGTAGACAGTTCGTCCCCAGGCCGATCTTTCCCACTTCGCCCGTCTCTGCGCCGGCCCGCTCGGGCCCACGCGGCGTCGTCCCGCCGTCCCCACCGCCGGCAACGAGTCCACTGGACTGCTACCCGCCGCTACCACGACCGCAGGCCGCTTGATACAATCCCCAAGAACGGGTCGCCCCCCGCCGACCTCATGACCGATCGGGGGTCGAGGCTCTGCTGCGGAGCGGCTCAGTTCAACGACGTTTTATCGCTCATCGCTCCGAAGACTCCGCGACGAGCGATAAAACGCTACTGTTAGCCGGCACAAGGAGACTGCAGATGGCTGCTTATCGAATCACGCTTCCTCCGTTTCTGCAAGCCGCGAGTATCATCCTTTTCGCTACCAGCCTCACCGGCTGCAACGGCTGCAACCGTTCTCAAATTGGTAAGCCCGACGTGGACGTGGCGCCGAAAGAAGCTCAGGAGGCGAGAATGCTCCAGCCCGTGCAAGAGTACTCGGTCTCTTTCGAGGAACATGAGCGGGACGTGGAAGGAAAAAAGCAGGATTTGAACCCGTTTCGCTTCTACACCCACATCGGAACTGACTACGGCCGGATGGGACCGGGGGAGAGACAGATTTCGTGGAAGGCAGGGAAGGTGTGCGTTGACCTTAGGACCGCTGGCTGGGCCGGCATGTGGCACAGCCTCATGGGCCTAGCGCGAGAGAAGGACCAGTACCTCGATTTCACAAGATGTTACCCACACGTCCGGGAGGAGTATCAACCGAAGTGCGTCGGCATGACCGTGCGCGCCCAAGGCAAGGGAACCTTGAAGCTGGAACTCAAGTCGCCGGCGGAGCAGGTCCTCTGGCAAAAAGTGCAACAGCTGGATACAGGTAACGAATGGCGCGAGTTGACTTCCTCCTGGCCACCTGCCGACTTCCGCAAAGTGAAACTCCTGAACTGGGTGGCAGAGTCGGGCGCAGAACTGTGTATCGACTCCATCAATCTGGCGATTGAATTCCCGAAGGTTCCCTTCGAGAAGAAGATCTTCTTGATCTCGTATGCCAAGCTAGCCCGTTCCTATTCCCCCGCCGACGGCATCGTGAAAGATCGCGCCAATTGGCCGGCGGGCGATTTTGACTCGATTCCTGCCAGCGGTCTGTTTTGCCTCGCCACATGTGCTGCTTGGAAGATGGAGGTCGTGGACCGGCAGTTTGCCGAGCAAACGCTACGAAAAGTCCATACCACCGTGTCCAGCTTGCCCAGAGCCAAGGGCCTTTTGCCCCACTTCATCCGGAAATACGAGGGGAAGTACAAGATTCATCATGACACCGAATACAGCACCGCCGACACCAGCCTCTATTACCACGCCATGCTTCTTGCCGCACAGATGCTCTCGGATGGGGAAACACTGGCGAGTCTAACCAAGGCCGTCAAGGAGATCGAGTTCGACCAGCTCCGTAACCCTGACGGGTACGTGATTCACGGGCTGAAGGACGATGGCCAGACTTCTCTTGCCTCTTTTTGGCGCGACTGGGGCGGTGAAACCGCACTCGTGCTCATGTTGGAGCGCATGGCTGCCGGAAAACAAGCGAAGCTGAAGATGAGCAATTCTGGGAAAGTACATGACGGCGTAGGGTTCATCGCTGAGATACAGAGTCTATTCTATCCGCACTTCGCCTCCGAAGAAGCTGACGCCATTAGCGGCGTGAACTGGATGAAGGTACGCCGAGAACTTCTGAAGGAACAGATGGACTACTTTCCAAAAACGTGGCCGGATTCAGCCGCGGCCAAACTCGGCTTGTACGGGCTTTCCGCGGGAGAGGGATTGCGAGGCGTCGGTTACGCCGCCAACGGAACACAGACTCCGAAAGCGAAGCTCATCCACCCCCACTATATTCTGATGTCCGCTCTGCTTCACCCTCGTCCCGCCGACACCTACGAACTCCTCAAAAAAATGGAATCACGCGGCCTCGTCCCGCCTTGGGGAATTGTGGAGAATGTCACGCCGGACCTCAGTGATTATCTGCCCATGCTAGGTTCCCTGAATGCGTCGTTTGAATGCATATCAGCTTACCACCTGGGAGCGAAGGAATCCGGCGATCCAGACCACATTTATGAAGCGGCCAGGAGCAGTCCCCTTCTGGCTGAAGCTATCAGAGCCTTTTATCCAGAGCGTCGTTAGCGTGCATTCCCCAATGAGGAAGGCAGGAGAACGGAAAAGGGGATAAGTCTTGCGTCAGGAAAAGCTTGGGAAAGGAGGACGAGATGTAGGAAGCAGATCGGAAACCTTTCGTTGGAACCCTGCGGGTGTGCAATCCCGTCCGGTAGAGCTTGGCCAAC
>Ga0247727_10019104_pt1 | contig 10671 bp, 9 predicted proteins | sample WisWelCaveWW1625_FD_202498 | JGI IMG/M metagenome (GOLD analysis project Ga0247727, IMG submission 202498) | Biofilm microbial communities from Wishing Well Cave, Virginia, United States - WW16-25 | ecosystem: Environmental > Aquatic > Deep subsurface > Groundwater > Cave microbial mat | place...
GAGTCAGACGGCCCTCGGAACAGGATTCGGCCTCCGCGCGGATCTCGGCTTCCTGATTGTGCGTCTGGATATGGCCTTTCCGTTGTACAATCCATACCTACCGGCAACAGAACGATGGATCACGGATAAGCATACGACCTTTTTCAACTGGCACGACTTGAACGGAGATGGCGATATCAACTACAACCAGATTACGAAAAAGTATGATGAAGATGAAGGCGATCATCCCTGGTCCAGACCCTTTTCGCCCAAATTCGTTTTTGGAATTGGTTATCCTTTCTGATCTGAAAATCTACGGTACAGCCATATTGCTTTTTTTTCTTGCTTCCGGATTTTCCCAATTCACCAATGTTCAATTGCCCTTGCCGAAAAAGGCCTGTTATTTCTTTTCACAGGTAGAACCTTCGGTTTGTATCAATCCGATGGACACCAATGAAGTTATCGCCGGCACGGTGATGAACGATTATTATTATTCGAAGGACGGTGGAAGATCCTGGACTTCGAAATCCATAAAATCGGAATGGGGCGTCAACGGTGATCCCTGTATGCTGATTGATCATCACGGCCACTACTACTATTTTCATTTATCGAACATCGACGGTGAAGTGTTGATTGGCGGAATGGTTTGCCAGCGCTCCGACGTCATCGAAGGAAAATTCAATATTGATTCACACACCGAAGTCAATGGGAAATTCCACGACAAGGAGTGGGTCTGCCTTCATCCGAAGACCGGTGATCTCTATATGACCTGGACCCAGTTTGATGCGTATGATTCGGCTGATTCCACAGACCACAGCTACATTCTTTTCTCAAAGAGTCTCAACAATGGCGAGAGTTGGACAAAACCGGTTCAGATTTCCTTTGTTCCTGGCGATTGCGTCGACAACGACAAAACCTCGGAAGGCGCGATGCCTGCCGTCGGGCCCAACGGTGAGATTTATGTTGTTTGGTCCCGCAACGATACCTTGTGGTTTAATACCTCCGCCGATGACGGGAAGACCTGGAAAAAAAAGGAAGTTCCTATCGCTATGCAGCCCGGAGGATGGGTCATTGACATTCCAGGTATTTTCCGTTGCAACGGATTGCCGGTTACGGTCTGTGATGTATCGGACAGCGAAAATCGTGGAACAATTTATGTGAACTGGATCGACACAGCGAACGGATCGGACAACACCGATGTCTGGTTAATGAGCTCAAAGGATGGAGGAACCTCTTGGACCGCGCCGGTGAAAGTAAATTCTGACGACCAGAAGCGGCATCAGTTTCTAACGTGGATGACGGTTGATCGCTCGAATGGAAATCTTTATTTTGTTTTTTACGACCGTCGCAACCACAGAGGAATAGAAACCGACGTTTATGTTGCCAAATCAGATGATGGGGGTAAAACCTTCTCGAACTACAAAGTGAGTGAGTCGTCCTTTATTCCATCTGAAGATATTTTCTTCGGCGATTATTCCGCGATCTCCGCTGTAAATGGAGCAATAAGGCCAATGTGGACACGTTTGGACTACGGCCGCATTTCGCTGCATACCGCAATTGTTCACGATAAACAGTTGAAATAGGCGGACCCGAAAAATGAAACTCTCGGTCATCATCGTCAATTACAACGTCGAGTATTTTCTCGAACAGTGCCTTAATTCTGTTTTTGCCGCGATGAAATCTGTTTCAGCAGAAGTTATTGTCGTGGACAATCACTCGGTGGATGGCTCTGTTACAATGGTGAAACAGAAATTTCCATCTGTAATCCTTCTTGACAATCACGAGAATCTGGGATTTTCAAAAGCGAACAATCAAGCACTTCGGATTGCAAAGGGTGAATATTGTTTATTGTTGAATCCAGACACACTGGTCGAGGAAGATACATTTCAGAAGGTTATTCAATTTATGGATGAACATCCAGAAGGGGGAGGGTTGGGAGTGAAGATGATCGACGGACGGGGAAATTTTTTACCGGAATCGAAACGTGGTTTGCCTACTCCCGGCGTAGCATTCAGTAAGATATTCGGATTGTCTGCAGTGTTTCCAAAATCGAAGTTGTTCGGACAATACCACCTCGGTTATCTCGACAAGGATAATATTCACCCGGTGGATGTACTTTCGGGCGCATTTATGTTGCTCCGCAAGTCTGCCTTGGAAAAAACGGGACTACTCGACGAGGCCTTTTTTATGTATGGCGAAGACATCGACCTGAGTTACCGCATAACGCAAGCCGGATTCAAAAACTACTATTTTCCCAAAACCACAATCATTCATTACAAAGGTGAGAGCACAAAAAAAAGCAGTGTGAACTATGTTTTTGTGTTTTACAATGCGATGATCATTTTTGCCCGAAAGCATTTCAGTCAGTCGGGTGCAAAGTTGTACTCGTTTCTCATCTACTGTGCAATTTATTTCAGAGCCGGCATCGCCATTTTGAGCCGTGCTGCGAAGGCATCCGTCGTACCCCTTATCGATTTTGCGGCGCTTCTTTCGGGAATGACCGGGATCACGCTTGCGTATCAGAAATTCGAAGAGATTATCATTCCGACAGCCTTGTTACAGTTTGCTCTTCCGGTGTATTGTCTCATCTGGATTCTTGTTCAGTTATACAGCGGTGGATATGACAAACCGATCCGGCTACTAAGAACAACAATCGGTGCTACAGCCGGAACGGCAATTATCCTGATCATTTACGCCCTCTTGTCGAAGGAATATCAGTTTTCCAGACTTATTGTTGTAATCGGAGGAATCTGGGTTTTGGTTTACTATCTTATTTCGCGATTGATTTTTCACCTGTTGCTGGCGGCCTACCACATCGGTTCGCGGAAAGTGAAGAAATTCATCATCGTCGGAAAAGCAGCGGAATCAGGTCGTGTGGCGGATCTGCTGCGTCAGGTGAATTCCGGAGTAGACTCCATTCAACTCGTCTCCGCCGACGAAAGCAGAGAAGACGGCAACTACATCGGTACGTTTACCCAATTGGACCAGATACTCGACATTTACGACTGCGATGAAATTATTTTTTGTGCCAAAGACGTCAGTGCCGAAAAAATGATTTCTCAGATGATGCGACTGGAAGGGAGGAAGGCAGATTTTAAAATTGCACAACCCGAAACGTCCTTTTTGATTGGTTCCAATTCCATCGAAAGCAGCGGCGATTTGTATGTTTTGGATATCAACCGCGTGAACAAACCGGCAAACCGCAGAAACAAAAGAACACTTGATTTGATCTTTGCCATACTATTGCTATGTGTTTCTCCACTTCTCGTTTGGATGTACACGAACAAAACCCGTTTTTTCAGAAACCTTAGCGGAATTGTTTTCGGACACTTGTCATTCGTCGGTTATGCGGTTCGTGACGATCAGGGGTACATACAACTTCCGAATATCAAACGTGGGATATTGTCGCCGCTCGACAACATTTCCGGACCCTTGCACCCAGAGGTTTCAGTTGCACGACTAAACCTTATTTATTCGAAGAACCACAGCGTTTGGACTGATTTCAGCACCATCTGCCGGAATCTCAAAAAACTGGATCGCTAAAGAAGGTCATCGACGATTACATCGGTATCTTCACCGCGAACCACTAAGGCAAGAATGCTCTCCACATCAATGTCGTCGATGCTTTTGTAACCGATGGCAACGGCGACACGCTCAAGTGCTTTCATCTCGTCTTCGTGAATTTCACCGTCCTTTTGAGCCATCTGAACAAAGTTGACAATCTGTTCGAGCCGTTCTGCATTGTCAGACGGCGAGCTAACCGCGAAGCCTTTGGGATTGGCTATGATTCCTTTCAGTTCAACATCGGTAAGCCCCAGATTTCGGCCGATTTTCTCCAGGAGCTGGAGCTCTGAATCCTTCAAGGTCTTATCGGCACGTGCGATCAGGACGAGATTCCTGAAATGACCTTTGTCCTGTTGACGTTCGCCGGATTCGTAGATTTGAGACAGACTCATAGGATTTTGAATTTGGAGGCAAAGGTACAAACAAATACATCCGTAGATTTCATCGCCGCACTCGATTCTGGACCATCCAACACTGCATTTGACAACGAAAAAGAGAGTTTTTGGACTAGCGGAAATTTTTGTACCTTGCGATGAATTTAAAAAAGGACGCTATGTTTTTCAACCGCCTCACTGCAATATCTGTTAGCCTGCTGTGTTTTCAATCCTTCGGTCAGGTCACCAACGATCAGCCTGATGCCACTGCAATACCTTCTGCTCCGGGCCACGCAGGAGTAATGGAATACGACCGTGCTGCTCCTTTCTGGTCAGAAGATTTCGGAGGCGGATTTCCTGCAGGATGGGCGATCATTGACTCATCGGGACTTTGTCCGTGGAGCTACACAACGGATGGTTCCTGGGGATACTACAACGGCAATAGCGCCACCGCTGGATCTGCTGGGATTACGTCAACAACGGCGGCAAATGGTTATCTCATTTGCGACAACGATTCGGCAAACCACTTCACCTATGGTCAGCCTTCCGGAACTACCTATCAGTATTTAAGTTCCTGGTTTGGGACCTCGGCCATCGATTGCTCTGCGCATGGTTCGGTCATCCTTCGCTTCGAGCAGTATTTCCGTTACAACAACGGCGTGGATCTCACGGTACGCGTCTCCAACGACAGTGTTGTTTGGACCACCTACGATGTTTCCGGTGGGGTTCCGAACAATACCTTTTCATCGGACCCCGACAATGTGATCCTCAATATTTCGCCTATCGCTGCCGGTCAGCCTACGGTCTATCTCCGCATCGGATGGAATGCCCGCGTTTATTTCTGGTGCATCGACGACATCTCAATGAGCGAGGCCGAACCCAACGACGTGTTGATGGACAATGGATACTGGGAGGCCGGTACGTTCGGTTATCAGCACTATAAAATTCCATTGAACCAACTATCACCCGTTACCTTTTTTGGGGCTATATCAAATATTACCGGTGGAACGTTGAACGACGTGTATTTCGATGTAGACCTTGACGATGGCGGCGGCTCTGTGTTTTCTGGTACTTCGGCGCTGATTGACATTCTGGCAACCGATACAGATACCACCAGCGTATCCGCAACGTGGACACCTACTGTTACCGGAACGTATACCGCAAGTTATACAGCCGATGTGACCGCCTTAGTCGATGGCGATTTGACCAATAACAACTCATCCGATGCCTTTGAAATCACCAACACCATTTATGGTCTCGACAACCTGACCGATCCTGCGGACGCTACGGGAAATATTTCAAACTTTGGCGGAAATACAGGGCTTCAATTTGGTATCGGAAACTTATACGAAGTGATCAACGACGATGCCATTCAGTGTGTCGAAATCGGGATTGCTGACGACGCTGCAAACGATGGTGAGCCTATTTTTGGTGCCGTCTATTTCTGGGATGGGACCGACTGGGCCTTTTTGGATCAAACGGCTGACTATATCGTCGGCTCAGCTGACGTCGGCACCATTATTTCTATTCCGTTCGACAACCCGGTTGATGTTTCGGCGGGCCAGGAAATTGTTGTCATCGCTGCCCATTATGGCGGTACGGATTGCTCCTTTATGTTTGCTCAGAGCGTGAGAGACCAAATGGTGTTCGGCTACGACGAATCGTTTACCTGGTATTGGCTTTCAAGTCCGCGCGCACTTGTTGTTCGTGCCAACTTTGAATGCGGGGTTGGAATCGATGAAGTGGAGAACGATCTGACCTGGACGATGAATCCTGTACCGGCGAATGACATTGTGAATGTATCGCTCAACCTGCCATCGGTCTCTGATTTGACGATGAGTCTGCTTGATTTATCTGGAAAAATGATTAAATGTGCTACCTACAACCAACTCGGAGCAGGGGAGCAGCAGGTGTCAACGAATGTTTCAGATCTTTCGGCGGGAACGTACATTGTTGAGATCAACATCAACGGATTAACCCAACGCGACAAATTGGTCATCCGCTAAGCGAACTGCGGACGATTCGGCTACGCTGACTTTTCCATCCGGCGCAATTTTTTGCAGTTGCACGGTTTGTATGCAGTTGACGGAGTCGGCATCATACGCCTTTTTGACCCGAATGTAATTTTCGGTGTAGCCGGACATTTCTCCGTCTTCGTTCTCCGATTCCCACAGAACACGCTGTTTGGAATTCAGATGCTCCGAATAAAATTGCCGTCTTTTTTTCTCGGAAAGATGTTGTAGGACCTTACTCCGCTCTCTGCGCAGGCCCATTTCAATCGATCCCGGAAGTTTTCTGGCCGTTGTGTTGTTCCGCTCAGAATAACTGAAAACGTGCAGGTACGAAATATCAAGATCCTTGAGTAAGGCGGCAGTTTTGAGAAATTCTTCTTCCGTTTCGCCCGGATAACCAACAATGACATCGGCGCCAATGCAGGCGTTTGGCATGATGGTTTTGATCTTTTCGACACGGCTTCTATACAGAGCGACGTCATACTTCCTGCGCATCGATTTCAGCAGAATATCCGAACCCGACTGAAGCGGAATGTGAAAATGAGGCATCAGTTTTTGGGATCGTGAAACCCAGTCAATGATGTCTTCGCTCAGCAAATCCGGTTCGACAGACGAAATCCGGATGCGCGATATTCCGTCGAGCGATTCCAGTTTGTGCAAAAGACCGAGAAAATTCTCACCGGTACTTTGTCCGAAATCGCCGAGGTTGATTCCTGTGAGCACAATTTCTTTCACTCCTTCGGCACCAATCTGCTGTGCCTTTTGGAACGTGTCTTCAATGGAAGCGTTGCGACTTTTTCCACGTGCCAAAGGAATCGTGCAGAAGGAGCAGAAATAATCGCATCCGTCCTGAACCTTGAGAAAGGAACGCGTCCGCTCCGCAATGCTATAGGATGGAACGAACGAAATCGGATTGCGAATGTCGTTCGCGAATATTTCTCCGGTTGGTTTTTTTTCGAACGATTCGAGATGCACCGAAATATTGAATTTTTCGTGGGCTCCCAACACCAGATCAACCCCCTTTATTTTGCTAATTTCAACAGGTTTCAACTGGGCATAACAGCCAACAACAATAACGAAGGTTTCCGGATTAATGTTCAGTGCTTTGCTGACAATCTGCCGGCATTTACGGTCTGCATTTTCTGTAACGGAACAGGTATTGATGACGACAATATCCGGACGGTCCCCGAACTCCACTCGCGCATAACCAAGCTCGTGAAATTCCTGAGAGATTGCAGAGGTTTCTGAATAATTCAGCTTACATCCCAAAGTGTAAAAGGCGACGGTTTTTCCTGCTCGCATAAATTCAGCTCAAATCTACTAAGAGTGGGTTAATTAAAGAGTCCTGACATTTATCGTCAGGACACGCATAAGTTCGGCCCAAATCTACTGACGGTATGTGAAATAAAAAAGCCCTGACGCTAACGGTCAGGGCTCTCTGATAATGGTATTTTTGTTTATTTATTGGAGTTCCTCGAACGTAACTTCTGATGTTGATGCGGTTTTCGCATACTCATCTTCTTCAGAAGGTTTCTTGTACTCTCCGGATTCCCAAAGACTCTTGATTTTGTCAATCGCCTCTGAAAAGCCTTCATTGAACTTGTCAAAGTCCTCTTTGTAAAGGAAAATTTTGTGCTTTTCGTATTCCGGACGTCCGTCCTGATCACCGGTTCGTTTGCTTTCGGTTATGGTCAGGTACAAATCCCGACCGCGCGTCGACTTCACATCGAAAAAATAGGTGCGCTTTCCAGCTTTTACGCGTTTTGAAAAAACTTCATCATTTCTCTCGTTCATCATTCCCGGTATTACAAATTACGATTCGTCGGACGGAGCTCTGAAAAGCGAAGTACGACTTAGACAAATGTATCATTATTCTTCACATTTAGACCATTTCCCCCACCTTTTTATGGACGTATTCGATTATTCCTGAGTTGCCTGCTTCAGGGTCGAACCACTGAATTTCAGTGTTTCGCCGGAACCAGGTAAGCTGCTTTTTGGCATAAATCCTGCTGTTCCGCTGGATGAGGCGCACCGTTTCAACGAGGTCCGTCTTTTCATCAAGAAAGTCGAACATCTCCCGGTAGCCGAGGGTCTGTAAAGCCTTGCTGCTCCTGAATTCAAGGAGATTTTTTGTCTCTGATTCAAGGCCGGTTTGAATCATTTCTTCGACCCTTTGGTTGATCCGGCCGAAAAGAGCCTCTCTTTCGGGATTTAAACCAATCCAAACTACATTAAAAGGCCTGATTTTCTTTTGATTGACTCTCAATTCCGAGAGTTTTTTACCAGTGATGTGAAAGACCTCAAGTCCTCGTACGATTCGCCTGGGATTCCGGATATCGGTGGTGGCATAATACTCGGGATCAATCTCCGCGAGTCTCTGCTGGAGTATTGCTAGGCCGCCGGTGGCGACCTGTGCGTTCAGTTGGTTCCGGATTTTTTCGTCCTTCGGAATGTCGTCGATTCCATAACACAGGGCGTCGATGTAAAGTCCCGAGCCTCCTACGGCAATGCAACATCGATTTTTTTCGAAAATAGCGTTCAGGCAGAGGAGGGCGTCCGTTTCAAAAATCCCCGCAGTGTAAACCGGATCCGATACAGAACGGCAGTTGATGAAGTGGTGCTCAGCCGCAGCGAGATCTTCAGGTGATGGCTTAGCCGTCCCGATGTTCATTTCGCGGTAAAACTGGCGCGAATCGAAGGACAGAATCGGACAACTAAGTTTTTTGGCGAGTTGGAGACTCGTGGACGTTTTGCCGGATGCAGTAGGTCCGCAAACGACAATCAAAACCGGCTTATTTGGCCAGCCACTCATCGATGAATTCTCTGACACAGCCCTGACCACCATTCACTGAAAGAATGATGTCGATTTTCTTCTTTACGACATCGCTGGCGTCGGCGGGGCAGGCCGAGAGACCAACGGCTGCTATCACATCGAGGTCGTTGACGTCATCTCCGACAAACGCACATTGATGTAGCGGAATGCCTAATTCCTGCGACCACTTTGTCAAGACAGTGAGTTTGGATTCTTCTCCGACGTACACGTTTTTGATCCCCAGCAATTCGGCGCGATTCAGAATCATATTCGGTTTCCTTCCGTGGGAGATGATGCCGAATTGTGTTCCTTTCTTCATCTGGGTTACGATTCCCAGACCGTCCTTGGTACTATAGGACTTGAACTGATCGCCGTTTTCGGTAAAATTCATTTTGCCGTCAGTGAGCGTTCCGTCGACATCCAGGGCAACAAAGCGGATGTCCAGCCCGCGAACTTTTTCCGCCACACGAAGATCCTTGCGCAGCAGGATGTCCAGGGAAATACTAAAAAAATCGGAAATACGCAGCATTTCTGCCGGTTGTGGGTCGTTGATGCGGATTTTAGGAATGGCAATGTCCCGTTCAAATTCAGAGATCGTGATCTTTCGCTGATCGAGAAGAAAGAGAAGATTTGAGTTGTAGATGTCCATTCGGAAGAACTGTTGTAGCGGTGAAAATACAAATTTGACTGGAATCTGCCTTACACAATTGTCCTTCCAACAGCCTTTGCAACCGGCTTCAGCGACTTTACAAGACCTCTGAATTCGTCGTGATTGAGTTGCTGAGAAGCGTCAGATTTCGCAACGGCGGGATTCGGATGAACTTCGATCAGCAGTCCGTCGACACCCATTGCCGTGCAGGCGCGCGCGAGGTCCGCTACCCCGTAAGCATAACCCATCGCGTGGCTGGGATCGAGAATGACGGGAAGATTGGTGTATTCCTTGAGCCAGGCCACGCTGCAAAGATCAAGAGTAAATCGGGTTTTTGTTTCAAATGTCCGGATTCCCCGTTCGCACAAAATGACATTCGGGTTACCGCCGGAAAGAACAAATTCGGCACATTGAATGAATTCCTGAACGGTTGTTCCGAAACCGCGCTTGATTAAAACAGGTTTCTGAGTTTTTGCACAGGCCTTCAGAATTCCGTGGTCGTACATCGATTTGGCGCCAATCTGGATGACATCTGCGTAATCGATTACGTCCTTCACTTGCGTTGCGTCCCGAACTTCGGTTACAATGGTGTATCCGTAGTTTTTGCGCATTTTGTCGAGCAGCTTCAGTCCGTCAATGCCCATTCCCTGAAAACTGTAGGGCGACGTTCTGGGTTTAAAACAACCGGCACGAAGGGCTGTAAGGCCAAGTTCCTTCAACAACTCCGAGGATTGTGTGATCTGCTCTTCGGATTCTACTGAGCAGGGTCCCGCGATGAGAAGTGTGTTGTTCGACTTTCCGCCAATGACGGTTTTCCCTATCTGAATTTCGCGAACAGAGGAGGTATATTTTTTTGAAGCCAGTTGAATGTCGCTGTCGAAAACAAAAGATTCAGTAGCGAGCTTTGCAACCTCTTCCGGAAGTTTCTTAACAGAAGATCCTGTGATCAACGCGAACTTGTCGGCATCCTTCAGCACGATCGCCTCCAGTGATTTCGCAATCTCCTCGATTTTTGCAGTCGGAGTTTTTACCGGAAAATGAATGATCATAGTTCGCCCTTGATGAGGTTCATAAAGTTAACGGTGCCGACAGCCCTTTTGTTTCGGTCCACCACGGGAAGATAGAGTACAGGTTTTGCCTGGCTCTTGATAAACCGCAGCATTTGGAAAACGGTGAAATCGTCGTAAACAAAAACAGGATCTGGATTGATGGTTTGGTCCACCCGGATGTTGTCCAGGTTTTCAATGTTCGCCAGCAGTGCGTTCCGCAGATCGGCATTTC
>Ga0247727_10019105_pt1 | contig 10670 bp, 9 predicted proteins | sample WisWelCaveWW1625_FD_202498 | JGI IMG/M metagenome (GOLD analysis project Ga0247727, IMG submission 202498) | Biofilm microbial communities from Wishing Well Cave, Virginia, United States - WW16-25 | ecosystem: Environmental > Aquatic > Deep subsurface > Groundwater > Cave microbial mat | place...
CCGTTAATGGATATGGACGAATGGGACTGGCATCGCGTGCTCGATGTCAACCTCACAGGCGCGTTCCTAATGACCCAATCCGTTGGGCGCGTGATGCGGACATCGTCCCCGAAGGGGGGTCAAGGCGCGGGGGTGATCATAAATCTTATAACGGCGAAACAGAATTCAGATGGGAATGAGGCGGCTTTTGTCGCAAGTATGAACGGGTTGGACGGGTTCACGCGTCAAGCCGCGCATGAATTAAGTCCGTATGGAATCCGTGTCTATGCAGTTGAGGATGCGGGGGATAAAATCGTCGAAAGGGTTTTTGCATTGCTTGACCAAAAGGAGGAGCGATGAAAGAGCTGGCTGATTATCGCAGGAGTTTGATCGAGAAACTGGTGAACGCGGCAAAGGAATTTCGAGCCGTGAGCCTTGCGGTGAAAGACCCATACGCGCCGTTGGAAGAGGGCGGATGGGACGCTCACCAGATGGCTGCGCATACGCGCGACGTGGATAAGCTGGTTTATGGTTATCGCGCCCAGAGAACCATGGCGGAGGAAAATCCCGAATTCCAGAACTTCGACGGCGATGCATATATGGCGGAGCATTATGATTCCGGCGAACCATTGGAGGAGATGTTGAACGGTTTTGTCGAAAATGTTGAGTCTCTGGCTGGGATGTTGCGTTCCCTGCCAGACGAAGCATGGGCGCGCAAGTCGCGTCACGCCACATTGGGAAGCGGTTTCACTTTGCAGGCATGGGTGGAACGCAGTCTCGCGCACATCGAAGAACATGTGGACGCGGTGAAGAAGGGGAGGCAAGATATGCCAATGCCGCATAAATAAATGCAATCATCTTACAAGTAACCTATAAGTCTGGCTTTCGTCTTAACTTCATGAGCAACCCAAGACCCGATATCGAAAACTGGTGGGCTGTGGAAGCCATGATTGCCTCCTATAACCACGTCTACCAGGTGACTTATAAAACAAAATACGAAGTGCAGGGCCCCATCGGCATATCCATTTACGATGGCGCGCCGATTGCCTCCTTTCAATATGAATTCCTCGCGTTGAGCGTGGATGCAAAGGCTGTCATGGACGCCGTGCTTGCCTACGATGTCCCCGATGAAAAGAGATACATCATCGATGTGTTTCACCCTTTGCCTTCCAGCACGGCGCTTAAGCAGCAGTACACAAAATTTTCCCATGAGTTCGTGCGCACGGGACCTATTTTGGGACTCGACCTGCCGGTGAAAGTGAATACCCTCCCGATTAATGTCCATCGGGCAACAACCATCCAGCAGGCAGAGGTGGCAAATCACAATTTGACGGCAGAAGGCGAACGGATCCATGCGCAGACCCTGCGCGATCAACATATCCATTCCTTTTATGTTCAGGTGGATGGTGAAGCCGTGGGCTGGCTGCAACTCGTCACCCTCTATCCCAAAGTCGGTTATATCAACCAGTTGCACGTGCTTCAGACATACCGCAACCGAAAACTAGGCACCGCGCTTGTCCAATACGCGCATGCATATGCCATTGAACTGGGCTTGAAGCGCATGGCGCTGATTCCATCCGATATGGCCATCCCTCTGTACCGGCGTTTGGGGTACCGACCCTTGTTGTATTTCTCCGCGTTCCGTCCCAACGGCGGCTGGTCGTGAATAAATTACGCGTTGGTGTGATTCTGCCGGATGTGAAAGCGCCGGTCTGCGTCACACGCATGTTGGAGGGGATTCGAGATTCATCGCACGCGGAGGTTGTTTTACTGGCGATTACAGGGGAAACAGCAAAGAAGGATGGTCTTGCAAGTCAACTTTACAGACTACATTTTCAATTGGATAAACGCTTTTTTCGCCCGCTTCCCAACCCGTGGGAACAGAAAGATGTACGTGAGTTTCTCCCGAAAGTTGAATTGCTCCTGGGCAATTTGAGCGGGTGGAACTCGTCGCTCAAAGTTGCCGATTTGGATGTTCTCATTAATCTGGGCCTGGATCACATGCCCGAATCGCTTTTGGATGTTGCGCGTTATGGGGTTTGGTCCTTGCGTTGCAATGATGGACGTGCGACAACAGGAACGGCTGTTGGCTGGCTTGAATTGTTGCGTGATGAACCCCTGATCCATTGTGTCGTGGATGCAAAACTCGGAGGGTCCGTGCGGGAGATTGCAAGATCGGTCATGGTGGCCGACCGGATTTCATTTACACAAATTCAGAAATCATTTCTATGGAGGACGGCTTCCATCGTTCCTCATGCGCTTAAGCGATTGCATCTTGGCGGTGAAAAAGAATTCTTTGCCCATACTGAAGCCATTGAATCAGCCATCGAAATTTCAAAACCAGGCGTTGGCGAAACCGTCGCGCTTGCATGGAAGCAGGTCACCAGAAAACTTGGGAACAAATTGCGGAGAGACGGATCCATTGATCGCTGGATCCTGTTGGCGGGAATCCGTTCCAGCGACGATCCGCTTGGTTGGGGCGGACTCAAGCCTATTGTCCCGCCGCGGGGCGCCTTTTGGGCGGACCCGTTCATCGTTCAGAGGGAATCCAAAATATACATCTTCTTCGAAGAGTTTTTACATAAGACCGGGTTTGGCCGTATTTCCTGCGTTGAGATAGGACCAGAATGCTGCATCGGTGAGGCTCGTACCGTTCTGGAAAAACCCTATCATCTTTCATATCCATTCATCTTTGAATACAGAGGTGAGCTTTTCATGATCCCTGAATCCGCGCAGAACCGCACAATCGAGGCGTATCGTTGCACGCGTTTCCCCGATCAATGGGAACATCATAAAACCATCATGAGGGATTTGCGCGCTGTGGACACAACCCTGATCGAGTATAACGGGTTGTGGTGGATGTTCGTGAACATCGCAGGCGAAGGCGGCTCAACATGGGATGAACTGCACGTGTTTTATGCGGATGAACCGTTTTCTGATCAATGGACTCCGCATCTGCTGAACCCGGTCATTTCGGATGTGCGCTCCGCGCGTCCAGCAGGTCGCCTCTTTCTCAGAGACGGCGGACTCGTGCGCCCCTCACAGGATTCCTCCATCCGATATGGATACGCATTAAATCTTAATCGCATCACAAAGCTGACTACGAATGAATATGAAGAACAGTTGGTGGAAAGGCTTGAGCCACCAAGCGGAGGAGATATTCTTGCAGTACATACCTGTAATTTCTCGGGAAATTTGACTGTTATTGATGCAATGTTGAAATAAGAGTAGGAGCGATAGCGAGGAATGTAGTCGAAGGGCAGTTTGGAGGAATCGCATAATTATTTGAAGCATAGTCCCGCGTCTACGCCGCATAAAGATTATCCAGTTGAGTCTAAGGCGAATATGCGGCTCCGCTCGGGACGAAAGCGACACAGACGCCACAAAGTGTGGCGTCTGTGTTTGTTGGATGTTTTTGTAGGAGGATGGAAATTGTAACGGGAACTTTTGTCAGGGGCTGGTTCACCTCCGCGTGGCAGTATTATCATTATGTTCCTGCGCGCTCATGCCAATAGGATGGTAGGTTGGCTCATTATAGAGCGGCCGCGAAACAGCGGCAGGGGTTGGCTTGGGCGCACGGCGCGGATAGGAAGAATCGGGAGTGCGGGCTGATTCATTGTTGGGGCGATAGTATGGCCTGTTGTTCTGATATTGCGATGGCCTGTCTTCTGCAAGAGAGAAGATGCGTTCACCCGCAATGGAGAAGGTGTTGATCAACAGGACGCGGATCAGCAGGACCATGGCGGCAACAAATACAGGAACGACCTTGGTCATTGTGTCCTGGCCGAGCAGGACTCCGCCTTCCGCGCTGTGCTTCAGGATCGCCACAGAGACCCCCCACCAGGTCAGTGTTGCGTTGAAGCTTGCCGCAAGGAACCACGCTGCAAAGAGATACCAGACCTCGGCGGGTTCATCGCGTCCCTTTTCAGGTGTGAAGATGCGCGCGATCCCGGCGAAGTCGATTCCGCAGAACGCGAACGCCAGGATGGTTGCCCAGCGGAGGGGACCGAAGGACAAGTCGCCCAGAACGTCGGTCAGGGCGAATGATGTGCTGGAGTAATTGAAGACTTCAAATGCGAGCAACGCGCTCAGGATGATCCCTCCGAAGATAAGCCCGCGTTTGTGAGCGGTGCTCTGCAGGAAGGGGAGCAGTTTGAAATTGATGGGCATCGAACGGTTCATGGGAAACCTCCTGTAGTCCTCCTGAACTTAATGTAGAAGGGCCACAAAACAATCAAGGAAAGGCGATGCCCCAAATATAGAACAATTGTTCTGATTTGTCAAGGTGAAAAATGTTGGAGATTGGTTGCAGGAGTATTATCTGCCATGTTTAAGGCTGCTCTGCCAGCCCCCTGCGGATAACATCCAATGATTGCAATGCGGTGAGATTGCGCCAGGGCCAGGCGCTTTCCATTCGGACGGGGTCATCGAAGAAGTTGCGGGCAAAGGTCAAATGAAAACCGTCAGCGCTGAGGCCGTGATCAGATAAAGGTTGGACAGCCGCCCAGAAGTTCCATAACGGAATATCATATTCATAGGCGATCTGTGCGATGGTGGCGTTGATGCTGTGGTCACCTTCAAGGTTATCGGCTTTGGTCGCAATAATGGGCACTGCGCCTGTTTCAATGATGCGATCCAGCACCCGGCGCATGTATTTGTCATATTCCTGCGCGGGCTTGTCAGACCACCATGTTTCCATGCTGACGAATACAACAGAAGGATTCCAGACGCGCAACTCACAATCGAGCGGCGATTCATTTGGGTTACATGACTTCGGGTCCGCGCGCAAAGGCGAGATCACTGCGGCGGCATTGAAGCCTCCCTTCACGGCGAGGCTGGTGCGCGAATAGGAGCCGTGATAGTAATCAATCGTTGGTTGCAAATAAGCATATTCACTACCGAGGCTGAAACCACCGGGGTTATCAAATGTCGAAAGGAAATAAGACGACACGTTCTGGCAATCACCAATGATCGAAAAATGTGTTGGGTCGTTGCCCAATGTTAGCCCAAGCTCATAGATTTCGATGGCGCGGTCACTTACGCTGGTTGGCACAGCAGGCATTTGCATCCATGCGTCGGTCGCGAGCGGCGGCTTGGGCGTTCGCGAAGCAGTCGAAGCGGGAACGGTTGCAGTGGAGACAAATGTTTGGGATTCGGAATCCGGCGTCGGCGTGGTGCGAGGCGGGGCGTCCGTCAACTGAATCGGAATGTCAGGCGTCCTCGCCTGTCCTGATGAGCAGGCGGCGAGCAAAGTCATGATCAAAAAGAGAAAGAAGATTTTGTGTTTCATATTCCTATTTGTTGTTGCAGTTGAATTGTATCACTTCGGCAATTTTATCAGTGAGCAGCGCTTCGCCGACGGGCGTAAGGTGAACGCCGCTGTTCGTAAATTCATTCAGCGGGACGAGATCCCAGAGGTCGAGATAGGGCAAGCCGCGTTCAGAGGCGTATTCATTTAACAACACACGATATTCATCGTAAGCCCAACGCGGATAAAAGAAATTATAGCGGATGTCGCTGTTGAGTCCGTTGCTGATGAGGATTGGTTCGTTGACGAGAATGGTCGGCACAGGCGCGGCCGCTGCGCGCATGCCTGCATCAAGCACATCAATTGCGAGCGCGTTTTTCAACGAAGTCAGCTCATGAAATTCATCGCTGGCTTCGAGATCGATCTGGGCGCGCTCATAGCTTTCAGGATAGAACTGGTCGATGCCTGTGGATGCCCACAGCGCGCCGTACATCTGCAAGCGCAGGAGATCTGCGAATTCCCGCCTCCGACTCACGAAGGTCTGGTCCCATTTCGACGCGTTGATCAACGCCGGATCATTTGGATCCGCTTTCAGTTCATATTTCGCGATGAGTTCGCGTACGCGCTCCGCGTTGTTGGCGACAAGCGGTGACCCAAATTGTTTATCTTTCGGAAGGGATTCAAGCGTTGTAAGCCAGATGACCATATCCGGCTGATATTGCAAGGCTTCATCGAGGATCATCAACTCCTGCATGAGTGAAATATAGGGGTAACCTAAATTGTAGGCGCGCACGCTTCTTCCACATGCAGATATCGCGCTTGAATTCAATTGCCCTGCGAGAGTCTGGCTGGGTGTGAGCAACGTTCCCCAAATGGACGAGTCGCCGATGAGGAAAACGCGATATTCAGCCAGAGTCTTTGGTGTTCCTGTGAGAATATGAGATGCAAACATGGCATCCAGATTAAACATGCTCAAGTTGTAGGCTTGGGGATGTTCACCAAACGGAAGCCTTTCGCGCCCGGGGAAGACGCTATTGTATAAGGAAATTTTTCCGAGCGGTATTCCTTTTAAGTAGATGAATGCAAAGTTGAACAAAGCAATCAACAATATTGCTTTGAGGAGAACTGCGAAGAGGCGGATGCGAGGTTTGTTTTCCATAATTCTTAATTCATTCGCGTTGAGCGGAGAGCGGCGCTCGTTCCGCTCACAGACGAAGCGCAGGGTTACTGCTATGCCGCGCTTCGTCTGCGTTCGCCTATCGGCTCACTCCGCTCAACGCGAGAAGCACCTGCCAGGAAAGGGACGGTTCGCTCAATGCGAAGAATACCCATCCGAGCGCAACGAAGTGAAATGTGAGCAACACACCGCCGAATTGTAAAGCGAATTGCAGGCGTGTGTTCTGTTGTAAGTTGGGGAAACGCGCACGCACAAAATCGCTCCAGCGGTTTTGCAGAAAGAGACCCAGTCCGTGCCAGGCTCCCCATAAGATGAAGTTAAGTGTAATGCCATGCCACAAACCAATCAGTAACATCGTTGCCAGTTGACCAATCAATATCATCATCCACGCAGGGATGTTTTTGTAAGCGCGCATCCAGCGGTTGAAGGGATTGAAGAAATACGCGCGGAACCACTGTGTGAGAGTCATGTGCCAGCTATTCCAAAATTGTGTCAAGTTAGATTTAGTGTATGGCGCGGCGAAGTTTTCGGGAAGTTTGATGCCGACCAGACGCGCAATGCCAATGGCAATATCGGTATATCCGCTAAAGTCGAAGTAGATTTGAAACGTGTATGCGTACAGGATGATCCACATCCAGCCCGTAGTGCGGACTTGCGTGGCGAGCGCGTCGTTGAGGGCGATCAATGCCAATGCATCCGCAACAACGAATTTCTTGAACAGTCCAATTGCGATGCGTTGACCTGCCAGGAGCGTTTCGTCCTGTGTGAGGGCAAAGCCTTTTCGCAGGTCTTGCGCGAAACGTTCGGCCTGGTCAATGGGACCAGCCGAAAGCGACGGAAAGAACACAACATAGGTCGCGAACTCGGGCAGGGTAAGTTCAGGGAGTCGCCCCATCTGCTTGTCCCGCACGCTTCTCGAAAGGGTGAATTGAGGCGTGCGGGATTTGTCGCGCAGCACATGGATAAGGCGGAAGGCGATGTATGAAAAACCGAGCCAGCGCAGGTCTGAGGTCGAAATGTTTTCGATGGGGCGGTTTGTGAGGGTGCGGAGGAAGATACTTGCTTGGATGGAGAGGATAGGGGATTTGAGAATTAGGAGAATTATTATCAATAAGATGATTGCGATTGACAGTATCCATTTGTAAGTGCGTGATATCCGCGTGACGAATAGAATCGTAATTGCCAGGGCAACAATGAAAACAAGAAAAATGTTGAAACTTGGAGGGATTGTCGCCGTGAAGAGCGGATCGGAGAAAACGTAGCGCGAAAGATCAATGAATGTGACCAAGCTGATAATGATCAAGAATCCATACAGGTTTTGGCGCGAGCGCCACGCGTCGGCTTGCGATGTGATGAACCAAACAAAGACTACCAGAGCTAACGAAAGCGATGGCAGCCAGAAATCGAATGAACGTAATGGAACAACAGGCTGAAACCAATAGACCGCGAGCACGCTGAGGGCGAGCAGAAGATGTCTTCGCGCCGCACCGCGCGTCAGTGCGCCGACCAATAGCGCGGCGAGGATGGAAGCGCCGATTTGGAGGAGTCCCATTAAAAGCCCTGATAGATCCAGATCGGACTGCTATCCGTTGTAAAAACGATCAACGCCATCACGATGATAAAAAGCACGAACGCCCAAATGTTTTCGGGCGAAAATAATCTAAACACGAAGGACACCACACCTGCCCTGGTCTCTTCGAGACGGTGCCAGGGAGTACACAAAGGAAGTTCCTTTTGCTTTTCCTTCGTGACCGTTGTGTCCTTTGTGGTTAAAAAGATTTAGCGTGTTCCGCATACCAGCCAATCGCCGCCTTCCTGTGTCACCTGGTAGGTTCGCACGGAGAGGTCGAGTTCCTGATCTTCGTTATCGTAGCTGAGAATAATCTTGCCAGTGCAATGGACGAGGGCGGTTTCACCATCCGTTCCTGTTTGTGCGCAGGCTGCATCTTCGAGCCGCGCGGTGACAGCCTGGAAAGAATCGAGTTCGATGAGCGCGTCCTCCTCCCATGCGCCGCAGACAAGTGTGGGGAGACGGTCCGCATCTTTTTCGACGAGTGCGTTCAAATAATCTTCGACAGCTTTTACAGGCGCGTCTGTGTTGGATGCGCATGCGATAAGCAATAAATTGGCAGTTAGCACAATGGACAAGATCAGTAAAATTTTTCGCAAAGGGACCTCCAGTGGGCAATTCAGGACTGGGATTATATTCGATTTTTTAGAGCGCATACCGTTGGTTGAGTAGTGGCGCGAGCGGCGCCACTACTCAACCAACGAGGTATTTATCCGCGGATGAAATAGATGATGGAAATAATGACGCCAATCACGACAACTGTCCAGCGCAGCGTGGAGGGTTTGATGCGTTCTGCGAGGCGACCACCCAACATCCCGCCGATCAACGCGCCGACCGCCATCACCAGCGCGGCAGACCAAACGACCTGACCTGAAAACAGGAAGAAAATCGCCGCGGCCACGTTGACACTGAACGCGACTGCCTGTTTCAGCGCGTTGAGACGCGTCAACGAATCTTCTAGCGTCAATCCCAATGCAGACAAAACGATCACGCTCAAGCCTGCGCCAAAGTAGCCGCCATAGACCGATGCCAACCCGACAGGGAGCCATGTCAACTTTTCAAGGCGCGCGCCGTGATGTTCTCCCATGCGGCGCGTCAACCAGGCGCGCAGTGGGCCCTGGATCGCCAGCAACCCCGATGCAAGCAGAATGAGATATGGAACCAATTCCCTGAATAACTTTTCGCCGGTTCGCAACAACAAATAGCCGCCAACAACTCCGCCGACGATGCTTGCCGGGACGATCAACCACAGTCTGTTTTTTTGCCCGCGCAAGTCGTTCCATTGGGCGAGAGTCCCACCGAAGTAGCCTGGACAAAGCGCGACCGTATTCGTCACATTCGCGGTGACAGCAGGGATGCCTAAAAAAGTGAGCATGGGAAATGTGATGAGCGTCCCGCCGCCTGCCAGCGCGTTGACCGCGCCCGCAGCAAACGCGGCTAACGCGGCGAGGAGGAGGTCGAGTCTATTGAGCATAGGGTGATCCTTATTTGTGAAGGAGTGATAAGTATAGCATTGTTATTTTTCTTGACTCTGCTATGTTCGCCGCGTATAATCCCAGCCATCCAGGAGTAGTAAGTGAAAAGTAACCTGATAGAGAAGGATGCGTTGGTCGAGTAGCCCGAAGGGCATATCGAGACCAGTTGGTGAAAGCATCCGCAGGGAAGCAACGCTGAAGTCGCCTGGAATAATTGACGAAGAAAGGTCATAACTGAGTAGACCGTCACGGGATTGCCCGTTATAGCAAATTCAAGAGCGTTGTTAGTTAAGTAGGGGCGACCCGCCCAGCGGGAGTCAATATCTCGACAATCCTGACGGGTCGCCCTTACAGTGCGCAAGTAAAAAACTAATCAACGAATTGAGGTGGTACCGCGACACGCCTGTCGTCCTCATGATGGACGAGGCGTGTTTTTGTTTTTGGAGATACCGATGAAAAACAATATGTCCATTCGTGAACTGACCGATGAAATGATGAGCCTCTACACTGATGGAAAATATTCTGACGCGCTTGAACTTGTAGAGCAGAATGCTGAACGCTTCCCAGAGGAGTCAACGCGCATAACCTTTTGGAAGATGTGTTTGTTGAGCCTGTGTGGACGTGCCGATGATGTGATATCCGTTTTTCAGCAGGGACTGGATGCGGGTCTCTGGTGGTCCAAAGTTCAGTTTCAGGATACTGATCTCAACGCAGTGCGCGACTTGCCAGAGTTCAGACGTCTCATGGTGCTTTCGCAGGAAAAATATGAAGAAGCGCGAAAGCATATTAAACGGGATCAAACCATTCTTTTGCCCGATGCGCCAGCATCCGGTAAATATCCCTTGTTGGTTGCGGTGCATGGTCGCAACGGGAACAAGGACTCACATCTCGAACATTGGGATGCGGCGTATCGAAAAGGCTGGCTGGTGCTGTCGGTTCAATCCACACAGCCTCTTACTTCAAATTCTTATTGCTGGGATGACAAAGAGCAAGGGCTGGCGGATATCCTTTATTACGTCGAGAAGATCTCAAAGGAATACTCCATTGATACGCAACATGTAATCACTGCCGGTTTTTCGCAGGGAAGCGGCATGGCGATCTATACCGCATTAAGCGGAAAAGTCAGTTCGCGCGGTTTTATCAGCATCGGCACATATTGGGAAAACCCAGGTTCGTTAATGCCACCGGCGAGACATGCGCAGGCTGTGCGTGGATACTTTG
>Ga0247727_10019106_pt1 | contig 10670 bp, 9 predicted proteins | sample WisWelCaveWW1625_FD_202498 | JGI IMG/M metagenome (GOLD analysis project Ga0247727, IMG submission 202498) | Biofilm microbial communities from Wishing Well Cave, Virginia, United States - WW16-25 | ecosystem: Environmental > Aquatic > Deep subsurface > Groundwater > Cave microbial mat | place...
CTACAGCTAAAATCGGCATTGCCTTGGTGAAGTGGCTGGAAGACACTCCCGACGGATACTCTATCATCGATGGGCTTTTGGTAGAAGCCGCCAAGCTCCTCGACCCCCAGGGTTCCACCGAGATGGCTTGGAAAACAGACACGACCGGCAAAGATGTGGTTGAGAAGCTCAAAGACCTCGATATGGAAACGGAGCAGTCTGCGGAGAAAAAAGAAGTCAGCCATTTTCTGCGCGACCTCCATTTTCTGCGCGGCATGGCGATTTTGCGCGCCTGGAGCAAGATGGATAGTGAGGCCGCTCATAAGACGATCAACACCCAATATGATGCTTCGCTTGCCCGGTTTGCTTGCGCGCGTGCGCGCGACGAGGAATTCAGTGATGTCTTTTTAGTTGTAGGCCTGCTGATGTATTATTTGCATAAGCCCGGCCCCGAGCGCAGCCGGGGCGTCGATCTGTTGCAGCAAGCACAGACGCGCGGCATGCGCGATCCGGACGCGATGGAGATTATAAATAATCGTGAACGCATCGAAAGAGCCAATGCCAGTGCCGTAGATAAGTATCTACAAGTGTTGGATAAATATCTCACCGATGACACCGTGCGCAAAGAGGTTCGCCTTGCCTTGATGGAGCGGCTGGCAAAATACAGAAAGATTCAAAGTTGGGAGAAACGTCCGGACCTTGCGCGGGCGCGTAGCGTCGAACCGACCGTCGCCGAGCTGCGCAATCGTTCGGAAATTTTGCTGACGCGCGTCGAGCAAATCATCTCATCGCGCGGCAAATCTGATGAGGTGATCAAAATAAAGAATCTGAGCATCGCCATCGTGCAAGACAGCAAGAAACTTTACGAGCAGGCCCAGGCCATCGAGAAAGAAGAGGCTGAGCTGTTGGCCGAAACCGGAAACCAACTTTTTAAGGATTAATCGGAGGAGTGATCATGGCAAAATCAGACAAGCGCGAATTTTCCATTACATCGGCGGAATGTTTGGCGCGGCTACCGGAGCTTCCTTTGGATTTCTCCGCAAAAGATCAAAAGGACGACTTCCGCCAAGCCGAATTACGCCATTCCGTGCTGGCCATTGCCGGGCTCAATCATGTTGCCGAAACCGCCATGGTTCGCGCCGTCGTCAAGAATGCGCTCGGCAAATTGCCCGAGTTCGAGGAATAAACGCGCCGTCGCAATTCAACAGAATGGCCGGATTTACTTATCCCGGGAAATACAAAAATGGCAGAAACAAATAACAGCCCTTTTCGCGAACGGTTTACAGAAATTGGCGCGGTTCTCAAAAAGGAAGAGGTGAATCGCACCGCCCTTCCCTCCACGGAGGGATTGAAGCTCGATACGAAATTCGATATCTCCCAACTCGAAGGCTTTACCGGCCCACCCATCGATGTCAAGGGTGTGGCCGACAAGGTCAAGCCCGTCGGGGTGGGAGATTTGCGCATTGACGCCGACCTCGGCAAGCTCGATGAAGGCATTCAGAAAATCCAAAAGCAGCAGATCAACGAGAAAATCCGCAAGTGGATCGAAGAAGCGCAAAAACTGATTGCCAAACGGCAATTTCGTCCTGCCATTAAAGCCCTGGACGAAGCTCTCACTGCCGATTCGACCTCGGCTCTGGCTCTGTTTCTCAAGGCACATTGCTTGTACGGATTGGGAGATTATAATGCCGCGCTTACCGTCTTAGACGGCGCTCAACAATATGCGCGCGATTCGGAAATGCTCGTCCTGATCCTGATTCTGCAAGCGGGCTGCGTGCGAGCGATAACTGCGGCATTTGAGGCGAAGCTTAACGCTTTGATGGAAAAAAAGCGTTTTGCAGAGGCGCTGGCCCTGGTGGAAAGTGAATTGCGGCGGCAGCCGTCGAATGTTGCTTTTCTCTATCACCGCTGTGTGGTGTTATTCGCGATGGGAAAATTGCATGAAGCCAAACAGGCTGCTCACGCTGCCATGCAACGCGTCGGGCCTGAAAACGCCGATTTGTTTCAGGGCTTGTTGAGCCATTTCACCCTCGAAGAACATCAACGTTATTTGGAAGCCGCACGCCAGGCGCTGCGCCGAGGCGATCCGGCAGGCGCCCTGCAGAAATTGCAACCCTGCCGCGCCGAGCTCGCCGGCTACGAACAATATGAAGCGATACGATCCTATATCGAGGAAAAAAATCCCCGCGGCTTTTTTAACACCCTGTTTTCGTCACGTGAAAAAATTTTGTCGCTTACCGAACCGCTGCGGGAGAAACTGCTGCTCTGGCTGCTGGCCGAGGAATTAAATACGGGCGCGTTGGCGATGAACGAAGCAAAATTCGACCAGGCGGCAGCCGTTTTTGTTGCCGCTGCCAAAATTGATAATCGCTGCAGAATGATTTGCTTTTTGCACGGGGCGTCGATTTTTAATGGATTTCAACAGGCGCTGCAACGGCAAGACAAACCGTTGGATCTGGATCGTGCCATAGCGTCATTGGAGACCGCTGCCGATCTTTTCGCTCGCGCCGCCGCTGACCCGATCGTAGCCCAGCAGAGCAAAAATTTGCGCCAGGCGGTTCTCGCTTACCAGGCTCAACTCAGAGAAGTGGCGCGTGAGCGCGCGCGAAGAGAGCAAGAGGCCAAATCCGTCAATGATCTCATCAAAGATTTTAATGCGCTGATGGACAATTTGCAAAATAATCCGATTGGCTCCGTAAGTGCGCTGGAAAACGCCGAAGGGAAATTCCGCGACCTGCGGCAGCGGTGCGACAAATTGCGCAAGAACCGCACGAAAGAACAGGGACGAGAGGTGCTGGATCAAATTTTCACTGCCATTGACCGCAATCTTGAACAAGTCGATAAAATTCGGAAGGACGTTCACAAGAATCAGCTTGTCAACGAGTGCGTTACGGGTTTTACAAGCATGATTGACTACTTCAAGAGGAATCCCGTCCGCAATCATAATGACTTGCAGACGGCTCGAAATATGACTCGTAATCTTTTTGATAAGGTTGCCAAAGCGCGCTCCGAGCACTCGCGCGGCTCCGAAGCCTGGCAGGTGCTCGATCAAGTGGAAGCAGGACTCAACAATGTCAAGCGCCAGTTGAATTAGTGTTTGAGAATCTATAAACGAAACGAGGAGAAATAGCATGGAAGCGTATTTGATCTCCATCATAGGGATAGCGGCATCTGTCGTTGCCCTGGCCGCGTCCTTGTTTGCAGTTTGGCGAGTCACGGCGACGATGAAAAGACAGACTGCAACAATGGGCGATTTGCTTGACCGTTCACACAGCCAAAGAAAATTTCTCGAAGAGTGGATGCAAAAAAACAGATACGATCCTATCAAATCGCGAGAATTGCAGGAGCTTCAAAGCTTTCTGGCTCTACCGGAGGCGATGAGGATTGAATTGTCCAGCGGTAAAGTGGGGGTTGCCCAGGTCAAAAAAGCTGTTATTACCAAGCTCGGCCTCAAGACCTTTTATCATCTTGATGCAGCTCAAGTGCAAGATCTTTACCCTCAGATTTCCAAAGTCTTGGCACCGATACGTATTGAAATACAGGAAACAGCAGATACCTTGCGAAAGGGCGAGATCGATACCAAGATAGTTAAGGGTACACATGGAAAAAAAGAATCAACTGAAACGAAAAGGGTATACGAAACGGCAGACCTTACTCCCGAAATGATGTATAATGAAGTGGAGAACTACCTTTTTACTTGCGGGGAAGTTGCGTTTGGAATAGAAGATTTCGAATACGATGAATCACCGATTTCAGAATTCCATTCAATGTGTGAACAGATGGAGAGCAAATTCAATTTTCCTTTACCTGACAACCTCCAGAAAAGGTATGTCTCTCATAAAATGCGAAGTTATGCACTTGATAGAGTGAAAGCCATATCTTGTACCGGAGGATATGTCGCCGTTCAGGGAGAGTTTAGGGTGACGTCCGCGATCGAGCCTTCATGCAATCTAGAGTTGGAGCATCCGCTCAATACGCATCTCTCAAACACTGACCCGAGGATTCGTATCGCTCTGGTTTACTCCAAAAGCTGCCTGAAGCCATTGGGATTATTGACATTCACGGAAGGAAAATCTATAACGATTACTTGTGTTGGCAAGGTGATTAGATGGGACAAAGAAAGAGGAGCGTTGGAAATCAATCCTATCGCGATTTACTGACTACAACAGCTTGTATTGATATTACTGCGGCCTGTAGTTGCTCTTTGCAGAAGGCTCGTTTCAGGTTTAAGAACTGAGTGATTTGACAAAAATGTATTTAAGAATGGCGCGCGCCGCATCACAAAACATTGAGTCGGCTTTTACATGCCCGCATCATGGAGGTACGACAAGTTGCAAAATCCTCAAACGCTGATGCGAACCTTTCTCCGCTTAAAGGCAATTTGACAATCAGTCTCGCGCCGCCTTCACCAGCTTTTCCACGCCGGCGACGATCATCAGTTCGGTTTCGGCAAACACGCTTTTCGCTTTTGCCAAATTTTGCAAGCTCGTGTCAATCCATTCTTTGCTCCCGGGCTTTCCGTTCACCGCCGTTTCCAGCGCCTGCAAACCGATCGCCGCGGTACGGGAAAGATTTTCCGATTGCCCGGAAATCTCTTGCAGCGCCGGCGCTTTTCGGATTATCGCGCGCAACTGATCGTGATTCGTCTCCCATTTTTTCAGCCACGTCGTCATTTCATTCTTCAGCTCCACATTCGAGCGATTCTGCAAAAACCGATCGACCAAATCGCGAAAATCTCGCGCCGTTTTGCTGTCCGGCCGCGCCGCATCGACAACGCGGGTGAACGGCGCTGACGAGGTGTAGGTGCGATGTTGATGGCGCGAGTAAATTTTAATCGGCTCGATCACGTCAACCAGCGTCTTGAGCGGCGCAATATCCTCTTGCCTGGCAAGCCGCCGGAGCATCATGGTATAATTTTTTTCATGCGTCACCCCCAGCTCTTCCAATTGCGCGCTTATGATCGACAATCGTCGATACATGTCACTGACGTCTTTGACGCTTTGCGGCGACCACAGGCGCTCGGCAATCGCCGCGGTGCGCGGCCAGATGCGCGAATCGACATTTTCCGGCGTCACCAGCTCGGTCCACATCGTCGCCTCGCCGCCGAGAATTTTTTTCTTCTGCTCCGCGGTCAGCGGCGAGTTTTCCGCAATCGGATCGTTCAGATAATGGAAATCCGTCGGCTGCATGAGATCGATATAATAGCCGTTCGAAAGAATCCCGGTATATCCCTGCTGCGCCGATTGCACCAACGCCTCCTGCCCGCGCCACGATTGAATCACGATATTCGTCGGCATGCCCGGCTGCAGAATCTCATCCCAGCCCACCATCTTCTTGCCGTGCTTCGTGAGAATTTGCAGCAGCCGTTGATTGAAATGCGTTTGCAAATCGTGATTATTTTTAATGCCCTTCGCCTCTTTGAATTTTGCAATGGCGGCGCTTTGATCCCAGTGCTTGCCGTTGTTCTCATCGCCGCCGATGTGCAGATATTCATCGGGAAACAACCCGGCCATTTCGCCTAAAAATTTATCTAAAAATTGATACGTCGATTCTTTCGTCGGATCCAACGCCGGATCCATGATGCCATACTTCCGCTCGATGCTGTACGGCCCCGGCAACGTCGCCAATTCCGGATGGCCCACAAGCCAGCTCGTCACGTGCCCCGGCATATCAAATTCCGGAATCACGCGAATACCGCGCTCATCGGCATAAGCGACGATCTCGCGCATTTGTTCCTGCGTAAAATAAAATCCATCCGAGCCCATTTGATGCAGCTTCGGATAAACTTTGCTCTCGATGCGAAACCCCTGATCTTCCGTCAAGTGCAAATGCAACACATTCAGCTTGACCGCCGCCATTGCCTCGAGATTGCGCCTGATCACCTCCATCGGCAAAAAGTGCCGGCAAACATCGATCAACAATCCTCGCCACGGGAACCGTGGCTCATCATTGATGATGAGCTGCGGAAAATAAAACCCGTTCTCATCCGCCGCCAGCAATTGCAAAAGCGTTTCCAGCCCGCGCAACACACCGAGATCCGTTTCGGCCTCGAGATTGATTTTCTCCGTGGAAATGCGCAATTGATAGGCTTCGCTCTCACCGAGTTTTGTTTTGCCCGCCCGCCTGCAAGTGATCGTCAATTTCGCCGCGCGGTTGGTTGAAGCCGAGGTGATCACGTCTTGCGAAAAAAACAATCCGGTTCGTCCCGACAGCCGCCGCAACATTCGCGTCGCGCCTTTGTATAAACGCGGATCCGCCTGACCGGTTACGGCTATCGTCAACGTGCTGTCCAGCCGAAATTGGCCGGATTGCAAACTCACCTGCGCCGGAACCGGCATGAGATTGAGTCGTCCGGGAGCATCACTAGCGTGAGAGAAAAATGCCATAAGGCAAATCACCATTGCGATTGTATTGATTGATACGCGAGACATTGTTATCATCCTTGTAACATGTCATATCGGCAAAATAATTCAACAATGATTTTGTCTTGACGGTCTTGAGAAAAACATCGGGCTTGTACGCTTGGCGCCGTCTTCATCAACGATGGCCGTTGCGGCCATTTGCTTTGGATTTGCGCGTCACAAGCAGTTTCCGCACCTCGGCCAAGGATTCGGCCTTCCGGCTTTTGCGCACGATCGCCTTGAGTTGGCTGGATTTTTGGATCGCCTGCACCGCGCGAACCGTCCGGTCAGGAACACGACCAAACTGATCATTTAGCACATCGACGAGCACTCCCTGCAAAGCGATAACTTCGCCTTTTTGCAATCCCTTTTGCAATCCTTTCTGCAATCCTTTCTGCATACCCTCTTCCAAACCTTCCTGACGAGCTTCTCGCTTTTTCGCTCTCATTGCATCTCCATAATACGGCAGTCTTTCCCATTCGACATTCGTAATCATAGCGGTTTCCTTCAAAACGTTTTGAATAGTTCTCAGCCCAAAATGCCGCCTGGCAATTGGGACGAAAAAACTCATTAATTCGCTCCGGTGCTGCGTATTGGGTTCAAGGTTGACGATATCCAGCCGCGCCAATTAAACGGCGCATACGCCGGATGATAAGGCCGCACCGGCGCCGGCCCCAGCCACAAATTCCAATCCAATGTTGAGGGCAAAGCCGGAAGTTCCGCTGGCCGCTCAATGTTTTGCGGCCAAATCGGGCGGTTGGTCCACGTATGCACTTCGGTCACGTCGCCGATCGCGCCGTCCCAGATCCACTCGTTAATCAGGCGCGCGTCTTCGCTGGCGTGACCCTGATTGCCCATTTGCATCACGACTCTCATTTCTTTCGCGGCTTTCGCCATCAGGCGCGCTTCCTGCACGGTTTGCGTCAACGGCTTCTGCACGAACGCATGTTTGCCCATCCGCATCGCCGTCAGCGCGATGACCGCGTGCGTATGATCCGGCGTGGAAACCGTGATCGCGTCGATGCTCTTTTCCTGCTCCAACATTTTGCGGAAGTCGCGATATTTCGGCGCGCGCTGAATCATGTCGTAATGCGGCAGATTATCCTTCTTCGTGTAATACAACGTCTCGGCCATGAGCGCCTCGTCGACATCACACAGCGCGACGATATTTTCTGAACCCACACGGGCCATGTCGCTGTAGCCTTTGCCATTCACGCCGACGCACGCGATGTTCAGCTTGTCGCTTGGCGAGACATAACCCGGCCCGCCCAGCACATGGCGCGGAACGATGGTGGGCGCCGCAGCGCCAGGAACATCACCGCGCGCGATTGTATTCGTTTGCTCTTTCATGAAATGCCTTCTCCTCACGTTTTACGCCTTACGTTTTAATTTACAGGCTCCATCCCGGACGATACGTTTTCGCCAAATATTCATCGGCTTCCGGCAGATTCGGAAAACTCATTTTCTCGGCGTCATATTGGAGAATCGTATTTTTCGCGGCCATGCGAATCGCGACGTTGCCGAGCAGCATCGTCTCGGTCAATTTCGCGGCGTAATCAAAATTGGAGCAGGTTTGCGCGCCGTTGCCGCTTTTAATCGCGGCCACCCACTCTTCCATAATGCCCGGCGAGCGCGGCAGCGTTTTCGGCGGAAATTTGAAGGCTTTCATTTTCGTTTCGGGAACCAGGCGCGGGCTTTTGCCGTAACAGCCGTGCATCAGCTTGCCTTTGGTTCCCACATAAAGCACGCCACCGTCATTATCACCCATGAGCCGGCCCTCTTCAAGCTCATCGGGACGTTTCGGCATCAGGCCGCCGTCATACCACGTGAGATCAACCGCCGGCATTTTGCCTCGCGCCGCAAAGTGATAACGCACCACCGAGGCCAGCGGATACGTTTCGCCGTTGAACTCGGTTGAACTGGCTTGCACCGTTTCCGGAAAGCCGAGATTCAGCGCCCAATAGGGATTATCGGCAGTTCCATAAACATAAACATGCCGGCTCGCAATCGCCTCGCTGATCGGACCTTCCGCGCCCGGCCGTTTCGAATTGGCGGTCGCTTCATATTTCACTGCGCTCCATTCTCCTTCACGCTTTGAAAATGAGAGCGCATCGGCCACTTTGGACATGATCTTCTTGCCGTCGATCGTCACTTCGACAGATTGTTTCGAATTAGATTTCGGATGCCCCGCCAGATTGAGCGTGAACGCGCTCAACTCGGAAGTCGTAATTTCGAGACGATTGATCGCGACGAACTTCGCGTCGATGTTGGCCAGCGTGCCGGGCGTCAACGCGTCGAGATGAATCCAATAGGCCGCGTTGTACTTGTAACGGCTCGTGGCGAAACGCACGCGATCCGGATAACGATGGCGCCGAAATTTTGCAAACCATGTAAATCGGTGTACTCGATTTTTGTTTCCAGCGCTTCAAACCGTTTGACCCATTCACGAACCCCGGCGGGATTGACGACCGGATCAGCGTCGCCATGAAAGATATGCACCGGATAATTGAGCGCGTTAGGCGCCAGCTCATCGGTGCCATCGGGCGGGGCCGGGCTTGCGGGTTTGGGCGAATGAGGTTGAGCCAACCGCAAGCAACAATAAGATGATGGCGAATTGAACCGTTTTGCGGTCATGAAACATGCTTGCGCTCCTTTGCGAAAAGTTTTTTTTCATTTGTCGGATGTTTGTAAGAGCTCGGAAGGGAAGAAATCTCTAAGGACGCTTCGAATGTTCGTGGCAGCTTCCACGGCGAGCCTGGCCTCGGCTTCGTCTATCGGTTGCTCAAAATGGACGGAATATGGGCGCAGAAGCTCAAATGAATCACGATACGATTCGAGTGTGGGTTCGAACTTTATGCATAAACGCAATAATCGCCGCAGATCATGAACCCTGGGGAAAGCCGTCTCATGAAGGACGAGAAACGCCTTCAAGTATTTTTCCGCGGTTTGCTGGCAATGGAAGCAAACCATCTTCCGCGAAAAGCTTTCCTGCCGGTGCGAAAGCTCTATTGCGTCCTTAAAATCATGCTCTGCTCTTTTAATCCACTCTTTGACCTCGTCCGGATCGTACATAGTCAGTATTATCCTTATCTCGAATTTCGTTGATGAATGGTTGCACTCCGTAAATTTATTTCCATTTTGGCAGCCACCGATTCACGGCGCTTTTATAGTCACGGTAGCTGGAACCAAACCGCTGTTCCAGTCCAGGCTCTTCCACCCAAAGCACAAACAGGTGAAAAAGAAAGGCCAGCAACAAAGCCAGCGCCAATATTGATACGGAGTGATGATACAAACCAAAACCGATCAGCAGGATGAATCCTCCCACATACATTGGATTGCGAACATACTTATAAGGGCCAAGCGCCACAAATTCCCTGGGCGGGTCAAAGATTGCCGGCGTTCCCCGACCACGAGCGACAAATACCCCGACACAGATGAGCACGAGCACACTGCCGGCAATCATGACGATGATCCCCAAAACTCTTGTCCACACCGGCAGGACAATGCCTATGTTTGGATCAAAGGCATGTACGCCGAGGGCAACCCAGCCAAAGAGAAATATGAAGCCGGGCACATAGATGAGCGTTCGGAGGGCGATAAAAATTGTTTGCATTTCAATGTTCCTGAATTAGCCTGTTTTTATTTCTAGTTAAAAAATAAGCAAAATTGCGCCGCCTACTTTTCAAGTCCCAGAAATTTGCGATGGTTTTGCAGTTTCCAGAGCACGGCCGGATGATGTTTCAAGCGTTGCGCTTGCGCCGCATCGTCAAAAAGTAATTCCGGCGCGTACTCGCCATGATCAACAAACCGATCCATAAATTGTCTTTCCCGATCCTCATAACGCAACAGCGCAGATAGAAAAACTTGGGCGCTTTGTTTCATCGTCGCAAGCGTGCTTGCGCCTCCCTCACGCAGCAAGGCCGACAATTCCTGATCGAACCGGTGTTGGGCGATACGATCGATCGCAGAAAAATCTTTCTTGCGCCAATCACCATCCGAGGCGATACCAAAGAGAATCAGCGTCTTGCGTAATTTGCTTCGATCATAGCTTACCCGGCTTTCGGCCAATGCGGCAACATCATACAAATCGCGCGCGGCAGAACGATCGAGTAAGGCTGTGATTTTTCCGGCGAACAGTTCTTCAAAACTTACCGTGGGAAAAGCAAAGGCATAATCTTCATCGAGAGGGTACGGTTTTCTCATTGAGATACCCCACACCGGAACGCGCAAAATATAATTCACGTCGATCTCAAGCCGCAATGACTCCTCCAACGCGCTGGGAAGCTTGAG
>Ga0247727_10019107_pt1 | contig 10670 bp, 6 predicted proteins | sample WisWelCaveWW1625_FD_202498 | JGI IMG/M metagenome (GOLD analysis project Ga0247727, IMG submission 202498) | Biofilm microbial communities from Wishing Well Cave, Virginia, United States - WW16-25 | ecosystem: Environmental > Aquatic > Deep subsurface > Groundwater > Cave microbial mat | place...
GCCATAGAGTCGGCCCGGTCCAGGCCGCGCACGAAGTCGGCGATGGCGTCCTCGGCGTAGACGAAGCCGCGGTACATGAAGTTGCTGGTGTCGAACAGGACGAAGACATTGGTGCCCACAAAGGCGTCGGAGGCCAGGTCGATGCCGGCGCCGCCCGGGCCGGCGCCGGCGAGGCTGCGACCTTCATCCAGGGTGATTGGCTTTTCGTTGCCTTCGGCGAAGAAGGCGATCTTCTGGCTGATGCCGTCCTCGGCGATGCGGAAATCCGACGGCTTCAGGCCGGTCACGTAACGGCCCTGGCGGTTGGTGACGCTGACATTGAGCACCACCAGGTCCACCTTGACCCGGAAAACCTGGGAGGGCGTCGCCGGCTGCTGGGCCAGCAGACGGACCACCCCCAGCGCCCCGGCGGCCGCCGCGGCCAGCGCCGCCGCCGCGATGAGCTTCCCTTTCCCGCTTGTGTAGTTCCTCAAGGTCCTCTCCTTTCCAACGACGCCTTCATATCGCTCAGCAACTGGGGCCGCGCCTTCTGTCTGTAATCATCGCCGATCCAGCGCAGGGAACGCAACACCGCCGGCCAGTCTTCGAGGTGGGTGGCGAAGATCCGCTCGACGACCTTCTGGGTCCACTGGGGAATCAGCAGGTTCAACTGAGCCGGGGGCAAGTGGAGCTCGTCGGCGAGGGCGGCCCAGTAAAGGTTATTGGACTCCCAACTCTCGGCCAGGATCCGGCTGGAGTAGCCCATCAGGGTGGGGAAGGTGGGCAGGTTCAGCAACTCAGGTCGGTAGGAATTGGCCAGGGTGGGGTGCGGCGAGCCGAAGGCGGCTGAGATGCGAGCCGCGTTGAGCAGGTCGGGATCGGCCGCCGCCAAGCGGCGAAGCTCCTGCTCGATCGGTCCCGGCGGGTCACCCCGGCTCGGCCCGGCGTCCAGAAAGTGCCGGGCCAACAGGTATAACTCGGACGGCGTGGTGAGGTGGATCGCCTCGCGAGCGTGGGCGTTTTCAAGCAGGCTGACGATGCGGTGACGGCGCGCCGGGGCGATTAGCCGGCCCAGGCGCTCGAGGAGGCCGGTCCGAAAATCCGGCTCCAGGGCGGCGCGGGCCAGCAACTCCTCGCCCAGCCGGAGGTGGAGGGCCAGCCAGTGCTGCTGGGTGGAGCTGACCTGCCACCAGCGCGGCACCTTGGCGCTCAGCATCATCTGCGGCACCAGGTCTCCCCAGATCAGCGCCTGAGTCTGGGTGGGGATCAGGAAGTTCTGCTCGGCCTCGGCCAGGGCGTAAGCCAGCCCGGAGAGGGAGCCGAGCAGGCGGCCGCCGCCGTTGGAGGGCCAGCCGGTGCCGAACAGCTCGGCGGCGCGCCAGGTGTGGGTGGAGGCCTGGACGCCCAGGAAATCGTGGCTGCGCACGAACAGGGGGTTGGTGCGGATGATCTGGCCGCCGGGCGGGGCGTAGTAGATATAACTGAATCCTACCAAGGTGTCGCGCAGGATCGGCGCCAGCAGCCCGCGGACTTCCTTCAGCTTCTCGGGCTGGCCGCCGGCTCGGTCCACCACCTGCCGGAGGTTGAGGGTTCGCTGCTCCTCGATGTGCTTCTCGGTCCAGTAGCCGAAGGAGAAGGAGTTCTTCTCGATGGTGGTCAGGGTGGTGCGGGGAAGCCGGATCTCGGCGATGCGGGAGGCCAGGCGATTGGCCATGGCCACGTTCAGCTTCTCCCCGCGCGATACGCCCTCCAGGTGATCGGCCAGGTCGAACAGGGTTTTGAGCGAGACCAGCCGCTGGTTCTCGAACAGGGCGGCCAGGTCGCCCAGCATGGTCTTGTGGGTTTCGCGATCGGCGGGGCTGGCCTGGCCGGCGAGGAGATCGAGCAGGCGTTCCTGCGGGGAGGCGTCGGCCGGCGAGCCGGTGGCTCCCAGGATCAACCGAATGCCGCTGCGGCCGGCGTCGAACAGCTCGCGATCGTTCTTGACGACGCCAAACAGGTCGTTGATTCCCTGGAGTGTTTCGCCGGCGCGATTCTCCGGGATCTGGCCCTGGCGGCAGAAAATCTGCCACAGGCTCACCAAACCCTGCAACATGGCCACCGTGTCGGCCCGCTGGCCCGGCTCCCTGATCTTACTGAGCTGGGCCATGCTGTCGAGCAGCGCCACGACGGTCTCGTCGGACAGGCTGGGGGCGTCGTTAAAAATGGCGAACTGCGCCCCGTAGGTGCGGTAGTCGAAGGTGAGGCGAGAGACGGTGGCGGCGCGCAGGGGCGCGCGGCGGTGACGGTCGATGTCGCTGACGGCCATGAAGACTTTCAGGGGCTCGTTCTCGACCGCCTTGCGGCAAAGCGCGAACAGGGCCTCCACGACGTCGTCGGGGGTTTTCCAGCTCGTGGCCGCGCGGGTCAGCTTCCCATCGTATTTGCCGTGCGGGTGCACGACGAAGAGCTGCTTCCAGGGCTCGATCCCGCCGGGGATGTGGGGGGTCCCATCGGGCTGGATCCGCAGGCGCGAAGTCAGCAGCATCATGTCGGCGTTGGAGCGGAAGACCGGACGCGCCGGGCCGGGGCTGGTGATCCGGCCGCGGACGGCCAGATAGAAGCGCTTCATGCGGGCCGGCTCGGTGAAGTACTCGAGCGCCCGGCCGCTCGAGCGGGAGAGCGCGTCGAAGTAGCTGGCCATCCAGCCGTCGTCCTTGGAGATCAGCTTCTCGATGAATTCGGCGCCCTTGTCGACCGGCGCTCCGACCATTTCGGCCCACATGGCGGCCGTGCGCCCGCCGCCGGGATTGGTGACCCGGCCGTTTTTCAGCTCGAACATGCCGCCGAAGAAGTCGAGGACGTGGGCGAAGGCCTTCCAGCGCTCGAGGGGATAGGCTTTGCGCAGATCCTCGACGGTGGCCGGGTCCAGCTTGCTGAAGGCCAGGTAGAGGCGGGCCAGGGCCGGGTCGCCGATGAAGACGTCGATGAAATCGGCGGGCTGCTTGTTCTTCTCCCCGCTCAGCCAGTATTCGGGTCCGAACTGAACGGGGACTTTGGTGGACTGGAACTCATGGCGAAACGGCTGGTTCTTCCGGAAGGCCTCTTCGAGATCGGCCAGCGGGAAGCCGGAGTCGATGGTCAGGAAGGCGCGCGAGGCGTTCACCGTCTCCAGCACCGCTTCGTCGCCGCAGCCGCTCCGCAGCCTATAGCCGAGAATCTTGATCAACTGCCCGGTCTCGGCGGACTCACAGGTCGCCAGGTCCACAACCTGATCCTGGCCGGCGAATTGGGCCAGCTCGCGGGCCTGAGAGAGATAGCGGGTGACGAGCTTCAAGTACTCGGTCTGCTCCAGCGCCTCGTTGCTGTGGGAGGCCTGATAGCCGTTGGTGATGATATTCCGCGCCAGGGAGGGGAGCAGGTCGGCGACACTGAGATCGCTGGAGATGGCGGCCATGCGCTGGAAGGGACGCAGGGGGCCGGGGATTTCGATGACGCCTTCGCCGGGCAGCCGTTCCCCAGCCGGTTCGCGTTTCAGAGCGGCCTCGACGGCGCCGGAAGAGGCGCCTCCGGCCTCCTGATAGACCTTCAGCCGGCGGAGGGCGGCCTCGCGGTCGCCGGCCAGCAAGTCGAGCGAGAGGAGCCGGCGGGCGACGGCGGCGCGCTCGGGGCGGGACGCCGAGGATCCCAGAGCCTCCAGCCAGCGCTCATAAGCCAGGCGCCGATCCGGGTCCCCGTAGCGGTCCAGGAACTGGGCGTAGGCCCGCCAGGCCGCCGCGTCGCGGGGATTGGCTTCCGCGGCCCGGGCCAACTGCGCCCGTGTTTTGATCGCCTCGGGGTACGAATCCGGCCTGGGCGCCGGTCCGCCCGTCACCTGGGCTTGGCCGGTCCAGGCCAACAAACCTAACCAACAAATCGCTGTCAGCCGCATTAGCCGCTCCTAAAACAGAAGTTCCTGCCATCCCGCCCGGGTCCTCCCACTGGGCAAATCGGCAGCCGGCAGGGGATTGATCGCTGCCGGCGCAGCCCGGGCCCGCGGCCGAACGCCGCGCCGAACCCTTCTATAGCCGTGTTATCGATTCTATGGCAGGAGGAGACGGAATACAACTGGTCGGATTCGCTCGGCCGGGCGGGGGGGCTGGAGAATGGCATACTAGAGATGTGGAAGAATCCAGCAACGTCGCGGTATTTGGGCTGGGGTACGTAGGATGCGTGACGGCGGCTTGCCTGGCGCGGCTGGGGCACCGCGTGATCGGGGTGGACCGCGACGAGTACAAGGTAGAATGCGTCGGCGGGGGGCGAGCTCCTTTTTACGAGCCGGGGCTGGAGGAGCTGGTCCGGGACAACGTCGCCGCCGGGCGCCTGTCGGCTTCCTCGAACGCGGCCGAGGCGGTGGAGCGGGCCGACATCGTGCTGATCGCGGTCGGCACACCTTCCCAGCGCAACGGAAACCTGAGCGTGGAACAGCTCCACCGGGTTGCTTCCGAAATTGCGCAACACCTGCCCCGGCGGCGGCGCCGGCTGATTGTGGCCGTGCGCAGCACGGTGTTTCCGGGGACCTGCGAGGAGCTGGCCGGGCGCGGCCTGACCCCCGGGGCCGGGGCGCTGGTGGTGGCCAATCCCGAGTTCTTGCGCGAGGGCAGCGCGGTGCGGGATTTCCTGGAGCCGTCGCTGCTGGTGGTCGGCGGAGACGATGCCGGCGCCGTGCAAGAGGTGGCGGCCCTTTATGCGTCGCTGAACATCGAGGCCTGCCTGGTGTCGCTGCGCACCGCCGAGATGATCAAGTACGTCTGCAACGCGTTCCACGCGACGAAAATCACCTTCGCCAACGAGGTGGGCGCCCTTTGCTCGGCGCTGGAGATCCCGGCCGAAGAGGTGATGGACACCATGTGCCGGGACCTCAAGCTGAACATCTCGCCGGCTTATCTGAAGCCCGGCTTCGCCTTCGGGGGTTCCTGCCTGCCCAAGGACCTGCGCACCTTCGCTTACCGGGCCAGCCGGCTGGACCTGAAGCTGCCGCTTCTGGAATCGGTTCTGCCCAGCAACGATCAGCACCTGGGGCGCGCGATCCAGGCGGTGCTGGATCTGCCGGCCGAGCGAGTCGGTTTCTTTGGCCTGTCCTTCAAAGCCAACACGGACGATCTGCGGGAGAGCCCGGTGGTGGCCATACTGGAGCACCTGATCGGCAAGGGAAGGGACGTGCGCGTCTTCGATCCCCATATCCGCCTGGACTCGATCTACGGGAGCAACCGGAACTTCCTTCTATCGACCATTCCTCATATTGGCAGGCTTTTGCATGCGCGGCTGGAGGAGCTGGTGGGTTGGGCCCAGCACCTGGTGGTGACCCAGACGCCGGCGCCGGCATTCGCGGAGACCATTTCGCGGAGCGGCCTGCCCGTTTTGGATCTGGCCCACGTCTCTCCGCCGTCGCGGAGCCTGGATCGCAGCCTGGGCTGAGCCGGGCGTCAAGCGGCGGAGGCGGCGGCTGGAGTCCGGCGGGGCAGGACGGCGGCCACGCCGGCGAGCCAGCCTTCGAACTCGACCTGGGAAAGCTGGGAGTGGTCGACGAGCCGCGGCAGCAGCAGGCGGTGGGAGCTGGGGGTGGCGAGGCCCGGCTGGCAGGTGGTGGCCGAGGTCACGTTCTGTTCGGCCAGCCAGGGCAGAAACTCCGGGCGGTGAAATCCGCTGGGGTAACAGAAGTGGTCGGCCCGGGCGCCGGTCATCTCCAGGATCCGTCGGCGATTATCCTGGATTTCGCGGTGAAACAGGGCGCGGTCGAGCGGGGTGCGGTGGCGGTGGGTGTGGAGCTGGACGTCGACGCCGGCCTCGGCCAGGCGGGCGACCTCCTGCGGCGTCATCAGGTGCAGGATGCGCTCCCCCAGCAGCCTCTGATAGTCGACGCCCAGCCGCCCGGCCAGCCTTTCGGCGAGTTGATCCTTTTCCTCGGCCGAGAGCCGGTTCTGCCGGGCGAAGTCCTTGACGGCGCTGGTGGCGCTGGCGCGCCCCTGGCCGGTAGTTAGGTCCAGCCGCCGCCGAGGACCGAGCAGGCCGTCGGTCTCCACCACCGCTCCCCGCCCTTTCCAGAGCAGATAGGAGCAGGCGACGTCGAAGACGGGCCTGTTATAGTCGCAGTAATAGGTTGTTAGATAGACCGTGGCCGGCAACTCGTATCGCCGCAACAGGGGACAGGCCTGGCAGAAGAAGTCAAAGAAGCCGTCGTCGAAGGTGATGGCCACGGCGCGGTCGGGCAGCTCGCCGGCGTGGAGCCCGTCCAGGGCCTGGGCCAGAGGCAGAACCGCGCAGCGGGCGTCGCGCAGAAGCCGCAGCCGGGCCTCGAACCGCGACGGGGTGATGAAGATCGAAGAGTTCCACTCATGCTCGTCGTCGATGGAGATGCCGTGGTAGCAAAGGATGAGGAGCCGCCGGCGGCGCCAGCCGCTGCCGGCCGCTAATCGGAAGACCCCCGCGCTCTGGGCGGCCCGGAGCGCGGCGCGTTTGAGGTGTTTCAGCATCGGGGCGACATCGAGAGCCGGCGGGAGCCGACCCTGGGGCAAGCCTAACATCCGTCATGATAGCATGACAGGGGCGTCAGAATCCTGCCGGAGGATGTTCCTTGACTCCCTGCGGATCGGCTCGAGCGCTTCGAACCGAGTGGCCTTCTTGACCGCATGAATGCCCACGCATTCGGCGGTGCAGTGATCAATCGCAGCAAAAACCGTAACCGCGCCTTCCGCTTCCGTGAACGTCGCGGTGGCATCGGTACTCCACATTTGATTGGCAGCGTACCGCGCGCGTGGGTACTGTACTGTACGCCGACGACCGACCGATCCCGACGCGCTCACCACGGACCGGAACTGCTGTGAACCGGGTTTGGCACTCCCAGTGCTATACTGAAGACAGTGCAACAACATGGTGACACCAATTGACCGCAGGCGGCGTTCCGGCTGGCGGGGGAGGGGAAGCTGCTGCCTGATATGCGGCGCCTGGCTGTAGACGGGGCCCGCGAAGCGGTGGTGGACGGCGAAAACGGGTACGTGCTGCCTCCCGGCGACGACGAGTTGATGGCGGAGCGGATCACCCGGCTGCTGCGGGACCCGGACCGCGCCCGGATCATGGGCCAGCAGGGCCGGCGCAGGGTGGAGGAAAAATTCTCCTGCCAGGCCAGGGCCGCGCGCACACTGGATCTCTACGAAAGCCTCTTGGCCCAGAGGCGCCGGCCGGCGGGAGGGCGCTGACTCCGTGTGCGGCATTGCCGGTTTTCTCTTGCGGGAAGCTAGCGGGGAGCTGGCCACGGTTCGCCGGATGTGCGATCAGATCCGGCACCGGGGCCCGGACGACGAGGGATTCCACCTCGACGGCCCCTGCGGCCTCGGCATGCGCCGTCTCAGCATCATCGACCTAAGCAGCGGCCACCAGCCCATCGCCAACGAAGACGGATCGGTCTGGGTGGTCTTCAACGGGGAGATCTACAACTACCAGCAGCTCCGATCCGAGCTGGCCGGCCAGGGTCACCGCTTCGTTACCAACAGCGACACCGAGACTCTGGTCCACCTGTACGAACAGGACGGCCCGGAGGGCTTCGCGCGGCTCCGTGGCATGTTCGCCTTCGCCATCTGGGACGCCCGGCAGCGGAAGCTGGTGCTGGCGCGGGACCGCTTTGGCAAGAAGCCCCTCTATTACGCCGCGCTGCCGAGCGGCCTGTATTTCGCCAGCGAGCTGAAATCCCTGCGGGCGGCCGGCCTGGCCCTGCAGCCGGATCCGGAAGCGCTGCGACTGTACTTCCAGTTTTCTTACATTCCTGACCCTTGGACCGCCTTTCGTTCCGTCCGAAAGCTCCCCGGAGGTTGCTGCCTGGTCTACTCGGCCAACGGCACCCTCTCCGAGCGGCGCTACTGGAAACTACCTCCGCCGAACGGGCCCGAGCCCCAGGCCCCGATCGAACAGACCTGCCAGCGGCTGCGGGACCTCTTTGACGAAGCGGTGCGCATCCGCTTGATCGCCGACGTGCCGCTGGGGGCCTTTCTGAGCGGGGGAATCGATTCCAGCTCGGTGGTGGCCTCCATGGCCCGGCAGTCCCCGGAGCCGGTCAAGACCTTCTCCATCGGGTTTCGGGAAAGCGGCTTCAATGAGCTCGAGTACGCCTCTCTGGTGGCTAGAAAATACCGCACCGACCACCAGGAGATACTGGTTGAGCCGAACTCGGTGGAGCTGGTTTCGCGGCTGGCTTGGCATTTTGACGAGCCGTTCGGGGACTCTTCGGCGATTCCCACCTTCATCGTCTCGGAATTCGCCGCCCGCCGCGTCAAGGTCGTCCTGAGCGGGGACGGAGGCGATGAGCTGTTCGGCGGCTACCGGAGCTTTCTGGCCATGCAGAAGCTCCGCTTTCTGGACCGCGTGCCGCTGCCGGTCCGAAGATTCGTGGGCTGGATGGCTGAAGGGTTGCCTTACTCCGCTTACGGGAAGAACTTTCTGCGGCTCCTCAGCCGGCCTTCGCCGCTGGAGCGTTACTTCGAGTACAACTACGCTCCCTATTTTCTGCGCCGGCGGCTGCTTCGCCCGGAATGGATGCTGCCGGCCGACATCGGTTTTCTGACCCGAACGTTCGCGGAATGCCTGCTGCCCAACGGCGCCGACATCGTCTCCCAGGCCATGTACTTCGAGGCCACCGCCAACCTGACCGGAGACATGCTGGTGAAGGTGGACCGCATGTCCATGGCCAACTCGCTGGAAGTGCGGTGCCCGCTGCTGGACCAGGAGCTGGCTGCCCTGGCCGCCTCCATCCCTCTGGGCTGGAAGCTGCGAAACGGCCGCGGAAAGGATATTCTACTGCGGGCCCTGGGCGACCGGCTGCCGCCGGAACTGCTGCGCCGGGGCAAAATGGGCTTCGGCGTGCCGCTGGCGGCGTGGTTTCGAGGTCCGCTGCGAGGTTTTGTCAGGGACCACCTGACAGGTTCGCGGTTCCTGAACCGGGGCCTGGCGTCGCCGGAATTCGTCCGCAGCCTCCTCGACGAGCACCAGCAGGGACGCCGTGACAACCAACACTGGCTCTGGTCCTTGCTGATGCTTGAACTGTGGTTCGTGAATCAGGAGCAGCGGACGTGACCCAGCATCCCCCTCCCCAGACCGAGGCGGCGGATTACCGGCGGGCGCATTACTCGCTTCTCGCTCGACGACATCGTCCGGCGCGAGCTCCCGGTTCCAGGGTTCATCAAGATCGACATCGAGGGCATTGGAGCTGGCGGCGCTCCAGGGCATGCCGCAGACGCTGTCGCGGCATCACCCGCCGCTGTACTTGGAGACGGCGCCAGCCGGAGGAAAAGGAAAGCAACGTGCAGCGGCTTGTGGAGTTTCTCATGGAGGCGGGTGGCGAGGGACACCTGTACTGCGCGGCGCTGCCGTGATCAGGCCTCGACTGTGGCCTCGCCTCCCGACGATGGCCTCTTGCTGCGGCAGATCGGGGAGTTGGCTCTGAGCCCGCCGCCCGACGCGGTCGAGGCGAGGAGGGGGGAATGCGGGGGCGCCGAGGCGGGGACTTTCGCTCTACCCGGCCGCTCCGAGGCCGCCGTTCCGCCTGCCTGCTGCCGCGCGATTCAGCGACCTTAGAGTGACTATGGCGCCGCGAAACATTCTGTCTGTGGACGTGGAAGACTATTTCCATGTAGAGGCTTTTGCCGATGTGGTAGATCGCGCCCAATGGGACTCGTTCCGCCCGCGCGTGGAAGCCAATGCCCGCCGCTTGCTGGAGTTGCTGGAAGAGCAGGGTGTCCAGGCGACCTTCTTCATTCTGGGGTGGGTGGCGGAGCGGTACCCGGCCCTGGTGCGGGAAATCGTCGCGCGCGGGCACGAGCCGGCCTGCCATTCGTATTGGCACCGGCGGGTCTACCGGTTGAGCGTCGAAGAATTCCGCGAGGACTGCCGTTCCGCCAAGCAGGCCATCGAACAGGCTGCCGGCCGGCCTGTGTTCGGCTACCGCGCTCCGAGCTTTTCGATCACCGGCGACTCGCTGTGGGCTCTGGAAGTGCTGGCCGAGCTCGGCTTTACCTATGATTCCAGCATCTTTCCCATTCGGCACGACGTCTACGGAATACCGGGCGCCCCGCGCTTTCCTTTCCGCCTGACCACTGCCGCCGGGACCCTGCTGGAATACCCGATTTCGACCTTCCGGCTGGTTGGGCGCCATAATTTTCCGGTAGGAGGCGGAGGCTATCTGCGCATTCTTCCCTTCTGGTACACCCGGCTGGGCATCCAGCGCCTCTGGTCTGAGGGGCTGCCGCTGATTGTCTACCTACATCCCTGGGAGATTGACCCGGACCAGCCCCGGCTGGAGGGTCGCCTCACTTCCCGTCTACGTCATTACACGAACCTCTCCCGGACGGTTCCCAGACTGCAGGGGCTGCTGGGAATGGGAGAGTTTACCAGCTTCGAGCAGAGCCCGTGGTCCGACGAGGCTCGCGACATTGACATTTACTCATGGGTGCGGAATGAAACAAGACAACATCCAGCAGGTCGCGCGGTATTGGAATGACATCGCGCAGGAATTCGACTCCATTTACACCGGCGACAAAGGGCGGGTCGGCCGGGCCCTGGATCGCTGGCTGCGCAAAGACATATACCAGCGGTTCGACTGGGTAATGAGCAAGGCCGGCCAGGTCGGGGGCCGCACCATCTGCGACGTGGGCTGCGGCTCAGGGCGGTTTGTGAGCGCCCTGGCC
>Ga0247727_10019108_pt1 | contig 10670 bp, 10 predicted proteins | sample WisWelCaveWW1625_FD_202498 | JGI IMG/M metagenome (GOLD analysis project Ga0247727, IMG submission 202498) | Biofilm microbial communities from Wishing Well Cave, Virginia, United States - WW16-25 | ecosystem: Environmental > Aquatic > Deep subsurface > Groundwater > Cave microbial mat | place...
TGGTGAAGGGTGGACTCGTCTTCGGTCTCACCACGCAGACAGAATTCTTCTGCCTCAACGCGCAGACGGGGCAGACACTTTGGGGCGCGCCTTCCGCCCGCGCGACTGCTGCTGCCGGCGGCGAGCCAAAGGCGCCCGGTGGCGAAAACAAGGCCCCCGGTGGAAAGAAGGGATTTGGCGGCGGCGGCTTCGCCGGCTATGGCTCGATTGTGGACGCTGGTTCGGTGCTGCTCGCGCTCACGCCCGTCGGTGAACTCATCGCCGTTCAGCCAAGCGAGAAGTCCTACACGGAACTCGCGAGAATCAAGGTGGCCGAAGCCCAGGCGTTCGCCTATCCTGTCGTCTCCGGCAACCGCGTGTTCATCAAGGACCGCGATGCCGTGACACTCTGGACCATCGAATGAGCCTCACCTCCGCCTCCACGCTCCGCGTCGTCCTCTACGAAGGCGCGGACGCGCAACCGCTCGACAGCACCGACCGTTTCTCCGCACTGAGTGCGTTGCTCGAAAGGGGATTCGCCGTCACTCGCTCCGTTGCGGGCGGTCGCGTGGCGCCGCATGAACGCGGTTCGTTGCTGGTGCTCGGCAGGTTCGCCGGCGGCGGCACGCTCTCGGCGGAGGGCGTTTCCGCGGAGACACCCGTGCGCTTTCAGGACATCACGGGCTTTGACACGAATCGCATCGCGGAGGTTGCCGAGAGCACGCGCGCCGAGTTGGGCGCGGCGAAGCACGGCGAGTGGAAGCCTTGGTTCCCGGTCATTGACTACGACCGCTGCACGAACTGCATGCAGTGCCTGAGCTTCTGCCTCTTCGGCGTCTATGGCGTGGACGAGCAGAACAAAATCCAGGCGCAGAACCACGACAACTGCAAAACCAACTGCCCCGCCTGCTCGCGCGTCTGCCCCGAGGCGGCGATCATGTTTCCGAAATACAAGGCCGGCCCCATCAACGGCGACGTGGTGCAGGACTCCGACATGGGCAAGGAGAAGATGAAGGTGGACATCTCCGCGCTGCTCGGCGGCGATGTGTATTCCGCGCTCCGGCAGCGCAGCGACGCCGCCAAGGCGCGCTTCAGCAAGGAGCGCGACGACAAGAAGGCGTTGCAGGAGCGCCAGAAGTGCCTCACCAAACTCGCCCAAGGCGGCGACATTCCGATGGAAGTCCTGATGAGCCTGCCGTCGCCGGAGGAAATCCTGCGCCGGGCGGAGGAGGCGAAGGCGAAGGCACAGGCGGCGTTGGCTGCGCAACTGAAATAATCGCAAGCAAGTCAATATGCTCACCCAAGCCCAAGCAGACCGTTTGATTGCACTCTTGAAGGAAGCTGTTCGGAAGGATGCTTTCGTTTGGGAGATGAACAAGGCTCAAGACGAATTGCTGGTGGCCATCGAGGAGCAGGGAATTCAATTCGTTCTCTCGATGCATCGGCATCCGTTCAAGATTCGCCTCCATCTCCGAACGAGGGACCGTGCCATTGGCTTGGTGCGTGTGGACAACGCTTCCAACCACACGAACCCCGATGGCACGGAGATACGAGGCAAACCTCACATTCACGTCTATCGCGAAGGCGATGGTTTGAACTGGGCTGAACCGATCGACTGGTTCGACCTCAACAACCCGCTTGCTACGCTTGAGCGTTTCCTCGACTTTGTTCATGCAAGGTTTCCAGCAGGTCATTCGCTTGCGATGCTTTGAACTATGCCAGCACTTCAACAGCCTGATTTGGCGCGAGAGTATCTCTCCTGGCTCAAAGACCGCGTCACTGTCTTCGAGAGCGGCGACACCCGGGTGCTTTCCACCCCTTTCCTCGACCCGTTCCACGATGGGATTGAGATTCATTACGAGCCGCACAATGGCGAGATTGTGCTGCATGACGACGGAGACACGTTGGGCAATCTCTCGTGCCTCGGAGTGAAGATTGAAGATTCGGAACGGAGGAATGCCCTGATACAGCGCGCCACGGCGGGTTGTGGCGTTCGCTTTCAAGATGGCCGGCTGGAAACAACCGCCACGCTCGCCAACCTACCGCAAAGAGCCCACTTCCTCCTTACAGCAGTTCTCCGACTGAACGACCTCTGGATGAGCGCCGTTCCACACCGCTGGACAGATTTCTTTGAATTGGTGGCGGAATTCCTCGACCAGCACGGGGTTCTTTACAACGCCAACGTCAGTCTTCCAGGCCGGACCGTTGAGCATTCCATTGATTTCGCCATCCCGCTGCCAAAGCGAAAGGAGCGCCTCATCAAACTTGTAGGCGATCCAAATCCTCAAACGGCAAAAGTCATCTCGTTCACTTGGCTGGAGTTAAAGGAGACGAGGCCCGATTCCCAAAAGGTCGTAATCGTGAACGACGTTCGCACACCCGACCCGTTACGAGAAGAATCAGAAGAGGAGCAACGCCGAGTGAGCGACCAGACGATTTCCATTCTTCGCGGATACAGCGACAAGATTTTCCGTTGGAGCGAGCGCGAAAATCCGCAGTTTCAAGAACTGTGGAAGAACAATTAGCGATCATGCTCCCCGCCCTCATCTTCCGCACCCTGCGCTCCGCGAACAAGCGGTGCATCGCGAAGTTCTGCTGGAACTTTGGCGTGAAGGGCATGCTGTCGGTCGAGAAGTTCAAGCGGCGCATCAAGCGCGGCGAGTATTTCCCGCCGTTCCTCTACGTCTCGATCCTCAACTCCTGCAACCTCCGCTGCCAGGGCTGCTGGGTGGATGTCGAGGAGAAGGACGCCATTGACCTCGACACGCTCAACCGCACCATCACCGACGCCAAGCGGCACGGGAATGCGTTCTTCGGCATCCTCGGCGGCGAGCCGTTCATGCACCCGCAGTTGCTCGATCTGCTCGCGGCGCATCCAGATTGTTATTTCCAGGTCTTCACCAACGGCCAGCTCATCACGGAGAAGATCGCGAAGCGCCTGCGCGAAATCGGCAACTCGACGCCGCTCATCAGCATCGAGGGCCGCGAAATCACCAGCGACGAGCGCCGCGGCAAGAAGGAAGTCTTCACCCGCACGTTGCGCGGACTCGACAACTGCCTGCGCGAGGGCCTGCTCACCGGCGTCGCCACGAGCGTCTGCCAGTCGAACATTGACGAGCTGCTCACCGAGTCGTGGTTGCAGGAACTCATCAACCGCGGCGTGCATTACGTCTGGTATCACACCTACCGCCCGGTCGGGCCGAAGATGAACATGCAGCTCGCGCTGCGCCCCGACCAGCTCGTGCGCGTGCGCAAGTTCATCGTCGGGATGCGCGCGAAGATGCCCATCGCGATGATTGACGCCTACTACGACGACGAGGGCAAGGCGCTCTGCCCGATGAGCACCGGCGTCTCGCATCACATCGGGCCGAAGGGCGACATCGAACCGTGCCCGATCATCCAGTTTGCGACGGAGAACATCAGCGACCCGCGCGGCATTTACGAAACGATGCGCGACAGCACGTTCCTCAAGGACTTCCGCGAACTCAGCGCGCACCACACGCGCGGCTGCGTGGTGTTGGAGCGTCCTGACCTCGTGAAGCAGCTCGTCGTGAAACACGGCGCGCGCGACACGACCGTGCGCGGCACCGCGATGGCCGAACTCGAAGCGATGACCCCGCGCTTCAGCCAATGGCTCCCCGGCGAGGAAATCCCCGAGAAGCACTGGATGTATCGCATCGCGAAGAAGTATTGGTTCTACGACTTCGGCGCGTATCGCAAAGTGGCGCACGACGCCGAGGGGAAGGCTCAGGACTTGCAGAAGAAACTCGCCCCGGTGGCTTGAGGCGCATCGCACTGGGTGGGACTTCTCTTCCACCGTCCCCGCAAACTTTTTCGTGACCACTCCGATTCGTTGGTGTTGACTCCAACCATGATCAACATCTTCTCCCCCCGCCGACAGTTCCTGCGCCAGCTCGCGTTTGGCTCCGCGCTCTTCACCGTGCCCGGACTGTTCGCGGACCAGCTCACGCTCACGCCCAAACAAACCGAGGGGCCGTTTTATCCCGACAAGCTCCCGCTCGACACGGACAACGACCTCGTCACCATCAACGACGCGCTCACGCCCGCCGTCGGCGAGATCACATGGCTCAGTGGTCGCCTGCTCACCGCCAGCGGCTCGCCCATCCGCAACGCCACCATCGAAATCTGGCAGTGCGATAACACCGGAGTCTATCTCCACACCAAGACCGGCGGCGACAAGGCGAAGCGAGACGCGAACTTCCAGTGCTTCGGTCGCTTCATCACCGGCAGCACGGGCGAATATCTCTTCCGCACCATCAAGCCCGTCCCGTATCCGGGCCGCTCGCCGCACATCCATCTTGCTGTGAAGCTCAAGGGGAAGAAGGAACTCGTGAGCCAGTGCTACATCAAAGGCCATCCCGGCAACGAGAAGGACGGCATCTGGAAGAGCATCCGTGACGAGAAGCAACGCGACAATGTGACGATTGATTTCTCGCCGCTCAAGGGCTCAAAGGCCGGTGAACTCGCTGCGCGCTGGGACGTCGTCATGGGCCTCACGCCCGAACACCTGTAAGCCGAGCCAGAATCGCCCGGCGTGTGCAGGGCTTGGCCGCGCTCACCCGTTGACCCGCGCATTCCACATGAAGTCCGCCTTCTCCCTCGCGCTCCTGCTGGTGCAGGTTTCGTTTTTGCCCGCCGCCGAACCGCCCGTCGAGTGGATCGAGCCCGCGACCGGCCACAAGGTCGTGCGTCTCTCCCGCGAACCGGGCACGTCGAGCCTTTACTTCCACCAATACCCGTATTCCTCGGACGGACAGAAACTTCTCGTCACCGCGCCCGGCGGCCTCGCGACGATCCATCTCAAGACGCGCGCCATCGAGCTTGTCGTGTCGGGCCGCGTCGGCGTGCTCGTGACCGGACGCAAGACCGGCAACATCTACTTCACCCGCGACGGTGCCATCCATGCGGCCGACCTCGACACGAAGGCCACGCGCGAGGTCGCGAAGAACCCGTTCGGCTCGGGACGCTTCGGCGGCAACATCACCGTCAACGCCGACGAGACTTTGCTCGTGGGCATCGCGACCGACCCGCAGGGCAAGGCCGCGCCGCGCACGCTTCCGCCCGACAACTTCGAGGGCCGCCTCGGTCCGCGCTGGGCCGCCGGCACGCCGCTGGTGCTCTACACGGTGGACATCAAGTCCGGCGAGGTGAAGCGCCTCCACACGTCGAACGACTGGCTCAACCATCTCCAGTGCTCGCCCACGGACCCGAACCAGATTCTTTTCTGCCACGAAGGCCCGTGGCATTACGTGGACCGCACGTGGCTCATCCGCGCCGATGGCACCGGCCTGACCAAAATCCATCCGCGCACGATGGACATGGAAATCGCCGGCCACGAATTCTTCAGCCAGGACGGCAAGACCGTGTGGTATGACCTGCAGACGCCGCGCAGCGAAGTCTTCTGGCTCGCCGGTTACGAAATCGCGACCGGCAAGCGCACATGGTATCACGTCGGGCGCAAGGACTGGTCGGTCCACTTCAACGTCTCGGCCGACGGCAAACTCTTCGCCGGCGACGGCGGCGGGCCGGCGAGCGTCGCGAACCGCGGACCCGATGCCCGGCCACTCGACCCGCCCGGCAACGGCCAGTGGATTTATCTCTTTCGCCCCGAGTTTCTGCGCATGAAGGGGCTGCCGGAACAGAGCGCGACGTTGACGAAGATCGGCGTGCTCAAGTCCGAGCGCCTCGTGGACCTCGCGAAGCACAACTACAGCCTCGAACCCAACGTCACCTTCACGCCCGACGGCAAGTGGATTGTCTTCCGCTCAAACATGCACGGCGCGACTCACACCTACGCCGTCGAGGTCGAGAAGTCTGTGAAGGCGAACTGACCCATCTTGATGAAGCTTCCGCGGCGATTGCTCCCACTCCTCTGCGCCGCTCTGGTGATGCTCACGAATGCAGCCCAGTCGGCGACGCCGCTCAAGTTTCGGAACAGCCACGGGGATTATCCCGAGGCGGTGCGGCTGACCCGGGCCGGTCACGATTCGCACAAGTCCAATTCAACCAACGCGCCGGGGCGGCTGCCTTTTGACAAGTCTGGCCTTGACGAAGCAGCGCCGAAGCAGACGATACGCACGATAACCCTGTCTTAACGGCGGCGAAACCAATCCGCTGCCGGAGACTCAACCGCCGACTCCACACAACCCATGCAGACAAACCTCCGCACATTCATCCAAACCGCCGTTTGCGCGCTCGTCGCGTTGACGCTTCCCGCCCAGGCGCAGGACAAGGACAAGAAAGCAGACCCGACCGGCACCTGGACCTGGTCCACCACCGGGCAGGACGGCACGGCGCGCACCTCCACCGCCAAGCTCAAGCTCGAGGGCGACAAACTCACAGGCACCGTCTCCGGCCGCCAGAACGACACCGCCATCGAGAATGGCAAGGTCGCGGGCGACGAGATTTCGTTCTCCGTCACGCGCGAGTTCAACAACAACAAGATCACCCAGAAGTATGCCGGCAAGATTTCCGGCGACTCGATCAAGGGCAAAATCTCCTTCGAGCGCGAGGGCCAGGCGCAGTCGCGCGACTGGGAAGCCAAGCGCGAAGCGGCGAAGAAGTAGTCGCTTCGGCGCAGTTGCAACTTTGGGCGCGCGGGCGCGTTGACAGCAACGCGTCCGCGCGTTCCACGAGGTCCGGACTATGAGCTGTTGGCGAACACACGCAACGGGGCCGAAGGTCGTTCGACCGGCCGGGCGCGGGCGCGCGTGGAGTTGGCTCGCGGCGCTGGCGGCGTTCGTTGCAAACAGTGTCGTCGTTGAGTCGGCCGAGCCACCGGCCGCGGCAAAGTTCCGAAAGGAGATCCGCCCGCTCCTCGCGAAGTATTGCTCGGATTGCCACTTCGACGGCGCGAAGAAGGGCGACGTGGAGTTCGACAAGCTCACGCCAACGGAGGCGGCGTCGGGAAAACACGACCTCTGGCTGGCCGTCCTCAAGAACGTTCGCGCGGGCGTGATGCCCCCGGAGAAGAAGCCACGCCCCACGCCGGCAGAGCAGCGGCAGTTGGAGGAGTGGATCAAGTATGGCGCGTTCGGCATTGACCCGAAGGACCCCGACCCGGGCCGCGTGACCGTGCGCCGCCTCAACCGCACCGAGTATCGCAACACCATCCGCGACCTCATCGGCGTGGACTTCAACACCGAGGCCGAGTTCCCCGCGGACGACTCGGGCCACGGCTTCGACAACATCAGCGACGTGCTCACGCTCTCACCGATGCTGCTCGAGAAATACTTCGACGCCGCAAAGGCCATCGTCGCAAAGGCTGTGCCGGTCACGTCCGGCGTGCCTGCGGAGAAGGTGCTCGAAGGGAAATCCTTCCGCCGTGCCGACGCCGGCGCAACGAACGCGATGGCCGCCCTGCCACAGTTCTCCTCCTCGCTGCCGCTGTCGTATTATCAGGCGGCGGCGGCCACAAACTCCTTCCACGCGCAGCACGCGGGCCGTTATCAGGTCGTCGTGAACCTCACGGCGAGCGAGCGCTACGTCGAGGCGCAGTTCGACTACAACAAGTGCCGGCTCGTCTTCAAGGTGGACGGGCAGGAGCTGTTGCAGCGCGAGTTCACACGCGAGGGCGGCAAGCCGTTTCAGTTCGAGTTCGACCGCGACTGGCAGCCCGGCGCGCACGAGCTGGCGTTCGAGGTGCAGCCGCTCACGCCCGGCGAGCGGCAGGTGCGCTCGCTCACGCTCCGCATCGAGTCCGTCACGTTGCGCGGGCCGATGGACGCGAAACACTTTGTGCGGCCGCGGAACTACGGGAAGTTTTTCCCCAAGGGCGACCCGAAGTCGGAGGCCGGCCGCCGCCAATACGCGCGCGAGTTGCTGGCGGGTTTTGCGACGAGGGCCTTCCGTCGCCCGGTGGATGACCGGATCGCGGACCGTCTCGCGGCGCTCGCCGAGGGCGTGTGGAAGCAGCCCGGCAAAACGTTCGAAGCCGGTGTCGCGCACGGAATGGTCGCGGTGCTGGCGTCGCCGCGGTTCCTGTTTCGCGAGGAAGCGGTCGAGGGGGCGGCACGCGGGAGACCTTCCGCCACGGGCGGTCACCCGCTCGTTGATGAATTCGCGCTTGCCTCGCGGCTCTCCTACTTCCTGTGGTCGTCCATGCCCGACGAGGAATTGTTCCGCCTCGCCCGTGAGAAGCAGCTTCGCAAGAACGTTCCGGCGCAAGTGCAACGAATGCTCGCCGACCCGCGCTCTCGCGCGCTCGTGGAGAACTTCACCGGCCAGTGGCTTCAGGCGCGCGACATCGAGACCGTGGAGATTGACGCGCGCTCCGTGCTCGGTCGCGAGACGGGTGCGCCCGTGATGGCGGCGGCGCCGAGCCCCGAGGTCGAGCGCGCGCGCAACCGCTTCCGCGAGCTGCGCAACAAGCCCCCGGAAAGCCTCACGCCCGCCGAGAAGGAGGAACTGGAGAAGGCGCGCGCGGAGTTCTTCCGCTCCTTCGGCGCCAACCGCGGCGGCCCGCGCGCGGAGCTCACGCCCGAGCTGCGCCGCGCGATGCGGCAGGAGACGGAGAAATCCTTCGACCACATCGTCCGCAACGACCGCAGCGTGCTCGAGTTGATTGACTGCGACTACGCCTTCCTGAACGAGGCGCTAGCGCGGCACTACGGCCTCACGAACGTGTCCGTGAGCGGCCCCGAGCTGCGGCTCGTCAAGCTCCCGCCGGACAGCCCGCGCGGCGGCGTGCTCACGCAGGGGACGCTGCTCGCGGTCACCTCGAACCCGACCCGCACCTCGCCGGTGAAGCGCGGCGTGTTCATCCTCGAGAACATCCTCGGGTTGCCGCCCTCGCCGCCGCCGCCGGACATCCCGACGCTCGAGGACGTGGCGAAGGAATTCAAAGGCCGCACGCCGACGTTGCGCGAGACGCTGGCTCTGCATCGCGAGAAGCCCCTGTGCAGCTCGTGCCACAACCGCATGGACCCGCTCGGGCTCGCGCTCGAAAACTTCAACGCGATGGGCATGTGGCGCGACAAGGAACTCGGCCAGCCCGTCGAGTCTGCCGGACGGCTCATCACCGGCGAGGAGTTCACGGACATCCGCGGGCTCAAGCGCGTCCTCGCGACGCGGCATCAGCGCGACATCTACGTCACGCTGACCGAGAAGCTGCTCACCTACGCGCTCGGCCGAGGGCTGGACCACCGCGACGTGGAAACCGTGGACCGCATCGTGACGCGGCTGGAGCGCGATAACGGCCGCTTCTCCGCGCTGCTCACAGGCATCGTCGAGTCCGCACCTTTTCAGAAACGCCGCGAAGTTCCAGCCGCAGCAAAGCCGGTTGAAGCGCCGCCAAAGCAAGTCGGGAAGAACTCGGAGGAATAACTCATCGGTCGCAAAGGGCGCAGAGGACTGGAACCGCAGATTAGCGCAGACGAACGCAGATGGATTGGGGGAGCGCGCCCGCCTCGGGTGCGGTTTTCCACGCCCTCGCGGAAAACTCCGGCCGCACGGATCCGTTCTGGAATCTCAGACTTGAACGCACGGCGAACGTGCTGGACGCGGGGCGCATCCAGCCACGCCCGAGGGCGGGCGTGCTCCCCATCTGCGTTCATCTGCGGTTCAAACAAAGTCTGCCCGAACCTTACGGCGACCGTGGTGTTGAAACCCCAGGCTGTAGGCCTGCGCCGCTTCGCGGCCGGGGTTTGCCCGCGCATCCTCTGCGTCGCGCCGCACCCGCCACGAACTTCCGCGGCTCACTGAATACTGAACACTCCGCCCCGTGCCCCAGGATTTCCTCCACGAACTCGTCGGTTCCATGTCCCAAGGCGCGGCGGGCAATCCAACCGTCGCGATGATTGAGGCGGCCTTCCGCCACCACGGCCTGCACTGGCGCTATGTGAACATGGAAGTGCCGCCCGCCGGCCTCGCGGACGCAGTGCGCGGCGCGCGTGCGATGGGCTTCCGTGGCTTCAACCTCTCCATGCCTCACAAGGTCGCGGTCATCCCGCTCCTCGACGGCCTCGGCGAATCCGCCACGCTCATCGGCGCGGTCAACTGCGTCGTGCGGCGCGGCGACCAGCTCATCGGCGAGAACACGGACGGCAAGGGCTTCCTCAAATCGCTTCAGGAAGTTTGCGACCCGCGCGGGAAGAACATCGTGATGTTCGGAGCCGGTGGCGCAGCCCGGGCCGTGGCCGTGGAAGTCGGCCTCGTCGGCGCGAAACGCATCACCGTCGTCAACCGCAGCGAGTCGCGCGGTCGCGAACTCGTGGACACCCTCCGCCACAAGGCCAGACTCGACGCTGAACTCGTCGTCTGGCGCGGCGACTACGCCATCCCTGCCGGCACGGACATCGTCATCAACGCCACTTCCATCGGCCTCTACGACGCCGATGCGCGGCACGCGTTGAACTTGGATTCCCTCAAGCCTGGCATGGTCGTCGCCGACGTGGTCTTCAGCCCGCCGCAAACCCGCCTGCTCCGCGACGCCGCCGCGCGCGGCTGCCGCACACTTGATGGCCTCGGTATGCTCGTAAGCCAGGGCGTCATCGGCGTGCAGTATTGGACCGGCATCAACCCGGACCCCGCCGCCATGCGCCACGCGCTGAAGGAGGCAATGGGAATTTGAGCGAGTGCCGGATGAACGCGCCCGTCAGCAAGATCCTCTCATTAGCACCGGGCTTCCGCCTTGGAAAGTAGCTCGACATTCCAATGTCGAGAACATCCTG
>Ga0247727_10019109_pt1 | contig 10670 bp, 6 predicted proteins | sample WisWelCaveWW1625_FD_202498 | JGI IMG/M metagenome (GOLD analysis project Ga0247727, IMG submission 202498) | Biofilm microbial communities from Wishing Well Cave, Virginia, United States - WW16-25 | ecosystem: Environmental > Aquatic > Deep subsurface > Groundwater > Cave microbial mat | place...
CTGCTGCTGAGCTAATTCTTGCGGCTTGACGTCGGATCTGGAAAGAGTGGGGAAGAAAGCCGTCGCAACAAAGGTGACTACGCTCAAGACTCGACGATTCGATATCGACATGGCGTAAAAAAGTGAAACCTACCCCTGGGGCACTCGGGCGGCATCATCATGTTATCGCAGGCTACCCTTCAGGTGCAAGTTCCTTTCACTTTCGTTTCACGTCTCCTTTCACGGGGCGCGTGACGTTCGCCCAAGGCGAAACGGGTGCTCGGCCGCTCGTTTTGTCGTCTTTGAAGAGACGTGACGGAAAGGGGCAGCGACGAGCCCGAAGAGGGGCAAGAGGAAAGCGGAAGGATCGCCGCCTTGGGTCTCGCCCTCGCCAGCGGTCTTCGCGACTGGGAAAAGGCGAGGCTCGTCGAGCGCGCGGGAGGACCTCGCGGCGTCTTGAACCTCTTTGCTGAGAGCGAGAGACGATCGGCTCTGACGACCGCACGGGACGAGCTCGAGAAATGTAAGCGCCACGGCTTTTCGGTCGTCATCCGGGGTGATTCGAATTATCCCGAGCTCCTCGAGCAGACTTACGATCCCCCGGGCGCGCTCTTCGCTTGGGGAACGCTCAAGACTACGGACGGTCTGGCTATAGCCATCGTAGGCGCGCGGCGCGCCTCGCCCTACGGCGCTCAAGTGGCCGAGCTGCTTAGCCGCCAGCTGGCCACGCGCGGTGTCACCATCGTGAGCGGTCTGGCACGGGGCATCGACGCGGTCGCCCACCGCGCGGCGCTCGAGGCAGGCGGGCGTACCGTCGCCGTCCTCGGCTCGGGCTTGCTCGCGTTATACCCGCGAGAACACGAAAAGCTCGCCGCGCGCATCGCCGAGAACGGCGCCGTCTTGAGCGAGCACGCGCTCGAGGCGGCGCCGCTTCCGGGAAACTTCCCGCGCCGCAACCGAATCCTCTCGGGCCTCACCCTCGGCACGCTCGTGGTCGAGGCGGCGCGGGGCAGCGGCTCCCTCATAACCGCGCGACACGCGATCGAGCAGAACCGCGAGGTCTATGCCGTTCCGGGTCCCGTGGGCCAGACGGCGAGCGAAGGCTGCCACGACTTGATTCAACAAGGAGCGAAGCTCGTGACGTGCGCTGACGACGTCATCGCCGAGCTCCCGCCTTCCGCACGCGCGCGCCTCATGTCGAAGCCGGCGGGCGTGCCCGAAGGCAAGGCGCTCACCGACCACGAGCGCCGCGTGCTCGAACGCCTACCCCGGCTGGGCGCATGCGATCCGGACCAATTGGCGGCCGAGGGCCTACCCGTAAGGTGCGTTCTCGCGGCGCTCATGGCGCTCGAGCTCAAGGGCCTCATTCGGGCTTTTCCAGGCGGATCGTACGCCCGCACGTCGGACTAGCAACTGCCCCGCTTGCACACCGCGTTACACTAGAGGCTATGGCCAAAGCGCTCGTGATCGTGGAGTCGCCGGCGAAGGCGAAAACCATCAACAAATTCCTGGGCAAGAATTTTCTCGTCAAGGCGTCGATGGGCCACGTGCGCGATCTGCCCAAGAGCAAGCTCGGCGTCGACACCGAGAACGGCTTCAAACCCAAGTACGACGTCATCCCGGCACGAAAGAAACTTCTGGCCGAGCTCAAGCAGGCCGCGCGCAGCGTGGATGAGATCTATCTGGCGCCCGACCCGGACCGCGAAGGGGAAGCCATTTGCTTTCATCTCGCCGAAGAGCTACCGGTGGCCAAGAAGAAGATCCATCGGGTGATGTTCAACGAGATCACCAAAAAGGCCATTCAGGAAGCGTTCCAGCATCCGGGCAGTATCGACCAGCGAAAGGTGGACGCCCAGCAGGCGCGGCGCGTGCTCGACCGTCTCGTCGGCTATCAAATCTCGCCGCTTCTCTGGGAGAAGGTCCGGCGCGGCCTCTCGGCCGGGCGCGTCCAGTCGGTCGCGCTCCGGTTGATTTGCGATCGCGAGCGGGAGATTCGAGCCTTTTCGTCGGAGGAATACTGGTCCATTCACGCCGTCCTCCTGGGCAAGAACCCGCCCCCTTTTCCGGCGAAGCTCGTCAAGGCGGACGGGAAGGCGGTCGACATAAAGAATGAAGAGGAGGCCCGAGGTATCGTTACCGACCTCGAGCGCCAGCCTTTTCAGATCAGGAAGATCACGGCGAAGGAGCGACGCCGGCACCCGGTTCCGCCGTTCATCACCAGTAAGCTCCAGCAGGAAGCCGCACGGAAGCTCGGCATGACGGCCAAGCGGACCATGATGGTCGCCCAAAGGCTCTACGAAGGTATCGAAGTGGGCTCGGACGGCGCCGTCGGCCTCATCAGTTATATGAGGACCGACTCCACCCGCATCGCGGACGAAGCCATCGGCGAAGTGCGCAACTACATTCGCGAGCGGTTCGGCGCCGACATGCTCCCCGAGAAGCCGAACGTGTACCGGAGCAAGAAGGGCGCGCAAGACGCGCACGAGGCCATCCGCCCGACGTCCGTGGCGCTCGAGCCCGACGCGCTCGCTCGGTACCTGGACAAAGACGAGCTCCGGCTCTACAAGCTCATCTGGAACCGCTTCGTCGCCTCGCAGATGCCGCCCGCGGTCTTCGACGAGACCATCGTAGACATCGAGTGCGGCCGCTACGAGCTCCGCGCACGCGGCTCCGTGCTCAAGTTCCCGGGCTTCCTCGCGCTTTACGAGGAAGGGCGCGACGAAGAGGCTCCCAAGAAAGATGAGGACGCTCAGGCCGAGGAGACGGCCCCCACCGAAGCCCAGGAGAAGCTGCCCCCGCTCGAAGAAGGCGAGCGCTTGAACCTTCAGGAGCTCAAGCCCGAGCAACACTTCACCCAGCCGCTGCCCCGGTTCACAGAAGCCACGCTCGTCAAGGAGCTCGAAGAAAAGGGCATCGGGCGGCCGTCGACTTACGCGTCCATCCTCTCGGTGCTCCAGGACCGGGAGTACGTGACCAAGCAGGAAAAGAAGTTCGTCCCTTCGGAGCTCGGCTTCCTGGTCACCGACCTGCTTCTCGAAAGCTTTGCCGACATCATGGAAGTGGAGTACACCGCAAAGCTCGAAGACCAGCTCGACGAAATCGAAGAAGGCCGCGCGGATTATCTCGGCACGGTGGGCGGCTTTTACGAGAAGTTCCGGAAGGATCTCGACACCGCGCACGCGACGATGACGAACGTGAAGGCGCAGGAGATCCCGACCGAAGAGGTTTGCGACAAGTGCGGCGCGAAAATGGTCATCAAGTGGGGCCGCTTCGGTCGCTTTCTCGCCTGCTCGGCGTATCCCGAGTGTCGCAACACGCGCGAAGTCCAAAACTACGAGGTGAAGGGAACGGTGGATCCGGACGGCTTCGAAGACGCGACGTGCGAAAAGTGCAGCAAGCCCATGGTCTTGAAGAAGGGTCGCTACGGCCAGTTCCTGGCATGCTCGGGCTATCCCGAGTGCAAGACGACCAGGCGCATCTTCAGAGACAAGGACGGATCGGTCGCTTCCAAGGCCGACATTCCGCTCGAGGAAAAGTGCACGCAGTGCGGAAATCACCTGGTCATCAAGCACGGGCGCTTCGGTGAGTTCACTGCTTGCAGCAACTACCCGACCTGCAAGTACATCAAGCTCAAAGAAGTGGGTGTAGCCTGTCCGCGCGAGAGCTGCGGCGGTCAAATCGTCGAGCGCCGCTCGAAACGCGGAAAGACCTTCTTCGGTTGCGGCCGCTACCCGGACTGCGATTTCGTCGTGTGGTACCGCCCCGTGGCGGAGCCGTGTCCCGAGTGCGGGAGCCCGATTCTCGTCGAGAAAACGTCGAAGCGCGAGGGCCCACTCCTCGCGTGCTACAAGGAAGACTGCAACTTCAAGCGCGCCGCGGCCGGCGCCGTTTGAGGATAGAATCCCCGTCGAGGGGTTTCTTCCTTGGCGTCAGCGTCACCTTCGACAGTCGCCGTCATCGGCGGCGGGCTCGCCGGCACCGAAGCGGCCTATCAGCTCGGCTGCCGGGGGGTCCGCGTCGACCTTTACGAAATGCGGCCCCGAACGCCCACGGCCGCACACCGAACCGATCACCTGGCCGAGCTCGTTTGCAGCAACTCTCTACGGTCCGATCGCCTCGATAACGCGCACGGCCTCCTCAAGGAGGAAATGCGCCGACTCGGTTCGCTCGTCATCGAGGCGGCGCTGGCGTCGCGGGTTCCGGCGGGCTCGGCCCTGGCCGTCGATCGGGACCGCTTTGCCGCTCATATCGGCCACCGGCTCGCGTCGCTCCCGTCCGTTACGCTCCATCGCGAAGAGATGCCCGCGATTCCGCCGAGCGGGATCGCGATCGTAGCGTCCGGCCCGCTCACGTCCGAAGCCCTGTCGCGATCGATTGCCGAGTTCACCGGCCGGGCGCACCTCTATTTTTACGACGCGATCAGTCCCGTCGTCGAAGCCGACACCATCGACGAGGAGAAGGTCTTTCGCGCGTCACGCTACGGAAAGGGCGGCGACGATTATGTCAATTGCCCGATGAACGAGGAGGACTACCGGCGCTTCTACGAGGCGCTCTTGGCGGCGGCACCGGTCGAGCTCAACCCAATCGATAAAGCGCTCTACTTCGAAGGCTGCCTTCCCATCGAGGTCATGGCGCGCCGCGGCTACGACACCTTGCGCTTCGGACCGATGAAGCCGGTCGGCCTCATCGACCCGCGAACCGGCCAAAAGCCCTACGCGGTCGTGCAGCTCCGCCAGGACGATCTCGCGGCAAGCCTCTGGAACGTCGTGGGATTCCAGAATCAACTCAAGTGGTCCGAGCAAAAGCACGTGCTGCGGCTCATCCCGGGCCTCGAGCACGCGGAGTTCTCCCGCTTCGGCATGATCCATCGCAACACGTACATCCATGCTCCATCCATTTTGAGACCGACGTTTCAAACGCGGACGCGTGAGGATTTGTTCTTTGCCGGGCAAATCTCGGGCGTCGAAGGCTACACGGAATCCGCTGCCTCCGGTCTCCTCGCGGGCATCAACGCGGCCGCGCTCGTCGCGGGAGCTTCGCCGGTCGTGCCGCCTCGCACGACGGCGCTCGGCTCGCTCGCGTACTACATCTCGCACTCTCCCGAGCCCAACTACCAGCCCACGAACGCCGCGTTCGGCCTCTTGCCGCCGCTCGACCGGCACGTCCGTGGCAAGCGCGAGAGAAACCAGGCGCTCGTCGAACGGGCGCTTCTTCACCTCGACGTCTTCCGCTCCGAGCTCGACGCCGGCTCGCTCGCGTTAGGCCCTGGTCGCCTTGCACGCGCACGCGGTTGAAGATGACCCGACTCTTCATGTCCACACCCGACGTCGACAGCCGACCACGTGGACCCGACCGCAAACCGTGCTTTGGGATTACTGTCGACTGTCGACTGTCGACTGTCGACGCGAGGCCCTCCGGTTTGAGTAAGGGCCTCGCCTGAGCCTCGCCAATGCGTGAAGTGGAGAGCTTCCTCGAAGACCTGAGACGCCGGCGCGGCGTCTCGCTTCACACCACGAAAAGCTACCGTACCGACTTGCGTGAGCTCTACCGCTTCGTCGCCGACCTGTCGCGACTCGAAGAGGGTGACGTGCGGCCGAGCCAAATCGACACGCTGACCCTCCGCGCGTTCCTGGCGCGGCTCCATCGCCGCCGCCTCGCCCGATCGTCGATTGCCCGCAAGCTGGCGGCCATTCGATCGTTCATGCGCTATCTCGTGCGCGAGGGAACGCTCGAGACGAGCCCCGCGCGGGCCCTTCAAACGCCGCGCGTCCCCCGGCGGATGCCGGAACGGTTGTCCGAGGAAGAAGTCGAAGCGCTCCTTTCCGCGCCCGAGGGTGCGGGCGCCCTGGTGGCGCGCGACCGCGCCATCGTCGAGCTGCTCTATGCAGCGGGACTTCGCGTGGGCGAGCTGACGGCGCTCGATCGGGAGAGCGCCGACCTCGAGTCCCGTCTCGTTCGGGTCCTCGGGAAGGGCCGCAAGGAGCGCATCGTTCCTTTCGGCGAAGTGGCTGCCTCCGCGCTCGAGGGCTATCTTCGCGAGCGGCCGGCGCTCGCTCTCAAGGGAGCCGGCATCCACGCGCTTTTCCTGAACGCGAGGGGAGGGCGGCTCACGAGTAGGAGCGTCCACCGGATCGTGCTCCGGTACGTGAAGGCGGCGGCGCTCCGCTCCGGGCTCTCCCCGCACAGTTTGCGCCACGCCTTCGCCACTCACCTTCTCGAGAGAGGTGCGGACCTTCGAGCCATTCAGGAGCTCTTGGGTCACTCGAGTCTCTCGACCACTCAAAAATACACGAGCCTTTCGACGACCGAGCTCCTCCGCGTCTATACGAAGGCGCATCCCAAAGCCTAGGGCTGAGCTTGGGTCGACGCCGACTTCCTGACTTCGTTTTTCTCGTCGCGGCGTTCGCGGCGTCGCTTCCGGGCGTGACGACCCGCATTTACGCGTCCGACGAGATCAACTACTACGTGTATCTTCGCTCGCTCTGGTTCGACCGGGATCTTTCGTTCGACAACGAGTACCGGTATTTCTACGAGAAGGGAATTTCCGCCAATCCGGGCTTCGTGGACGCGTTCCTCGAGCGATCCACCGAGACAGGGCTTCGGGTGAACTTCGGCACGCTAGGCGCCGCCATACTCTGGGCACCCTTCTATGCCGTTGCCGATTTAGCGGTGCGCGCGTTCGACCTGGCGCCCGCGGACGGGTACTCGCGTCCCTATGTGGCGGCGGTTTGCTACGCGTCCGCGCTCTACGGATTTCTCGCGGTGTGGCTTTCGCTCGGTGCCGCGAAGCGCGTCGTGGGTGAAGGCAGCCTGGCGGCCGCCGTCCTGACGTGGGTAGGAACGCCCCTCCTTTTTTATATGTACGTCGCGCCGCCCATGGCCCACGCCTGTTCCGCGTTTGCAGTCGCGCTCTTCGTTCGGGTTTGGCTCACGGTGAGAGAAACGTGGAGTACGAAAGCGCTCGCCGCCCTGGGCGCGTCGGCAGCGCTCATGGTCATGGTGCGCGAGCAAGACGCCTTTTACGCGGCCGGACCGGCGGTCGATTTTGGCTGGACGCTAGCGCGGAATCGATCGGATCTGGTGAGGCGGCTAGTTGGGGTGTCCGCGGGCGCCCTGGCGTTTGCCGCGCTCTACGTTCCGCAAGCCGCGGCCTACCTCGTCTTGAACGGGAGGCTCGGTCCTTCGCGCCTCGTCACTCGAAAGATGGATTGGTGGGCGCCGCACGCCGCGGGCGTCCTTCTCTCACCGGAGCACGGGTTTCTCGCCTGGACTCCGCTCGCCGCGCTCAGCATCGTGGGACTCGCGATCCTTCTCGCGAGACCAGGCGGCGACCGGTCGCGGAAGGTTGCAGCGACCTCCCTGGTGATGCTCGCGCTCCAGGTGTACGTTTCGGGGAGCGTCGAGTCGTGGACCGTTGCCGGCGCCTTCGGACAGCGCCGGTTCGTGGGAGCGACCGTGATCTTGGTCATCGGTCTCGCGGCTCTACTCGGGCGCGTGCGGAAGGCGGCCGCGCTCCGCGCGCTTGTCGGCGTCGTGCTCGCGGCAGCTGTTTACTGGAACGTGACCTTGATGGTCCAGTTCGGTACCGGTCTCATGAGCCGTCAGAAGCTCGAGCTCCGCCGCAACCTGTACACGAGCTTCGTGGTCTTGCCGCGCGAGCTCCCGGGGATTTTCTACCGCTATCTCTTCGAGCGCGCGTCCTTCTTCAAGCCGCCGTCTTCACCCCAAGCTCCCTGAAGTTAGACCAGACCCGAATCGAGTGCGAACTGAACCAGCTCACCTGCGGTTTGAAACCGCTCCGCCGGATGCTTCTGTAGGCAACGCAGTACGAGCACTTCGAGTGCACCCGGGAGATCCGGACGCTCGGGCAAAAGGGGCGGCGCCGGTGTGTACAAGTGATGCTGAATCTGGTTGTCCGACGGAAAGGGCGGGCGGCCGATGAGGAGCTCGTACGTGAGGGCGCCGAGGGAATACAAGTCGCTTCGCCCGTCCGTGGCATCCCGGCGGATTTGCTCGGGCGACATGTAGCGCGGCGTACCCGACGCCGGGCTTCCGTCGTGCGACGCCGCGTTTCCAATCGGGCGCGCCAAACCGAAGTCGGCGATCTTGACCCGGCCGTCGGTCGTGAGAAGCAGGTTCGACGGCTTCAAATCACGATGGACGATGCCGCGCTGATGAGCGTGCTCGAGACCCTGGCAAACCGAGATGAGAAGATTTGTAATCTCGGGAACGTCGAGACGCGGTTTGCGCTTGCGAATGACGGCGTAGTTCTCACCTTCGATGAGCTCCATCGAGATGAACGCGCGACCTTGGGAGTCGAAGCCTAGATCGAATACCGTTACCACGTTCGGGTGGTTGAGCGCCGCTGCCGCACGCGCCTCCTCGAGGAACTGCTCTCGCGCTTGCGCGTCGGTCGCGAGACTCTCCGCGAGCACTTTGTAAGCGACCGGCCGTCTCAAGAGGAGGTCGTAGGCCTTGTAGACGGCGCCCATCCCGCCCTTTCCGAGAAGCCCTTGAACTTCGTAACGGTGACCGTTCACGGGAACCCCGGTGACCGGAGTGGCGGGAGTGCGCGCGACGGAACTGGTCTGTATGGCGGTCGCGCGAGCTCTTTCTTTCGAGATTCGCTTCAGGAGTTCTTCGTAGCGCTCGCGAGCGTTGCCGTACCCGTACTCGACCGACATCATGCCGTGGAGGATCTCCGCCGCTTTCTTGAAGTCGCCTTCCGCCGCATGGGCCTCGGCGAGGACGTCCCAGAGCTCGAGAGACGACAGGCTCACGACTTGACCGGTGACGACGCGGTTCAGGCGGCTGATGGCCAGGGAGCCCCATCCACGTTTGAGAAAAATCCGCGCCAGCTCGACGACGGCCTGGGGGTAGTTGTCGTCCTCGGGTGGAACGCGCTGCAGGTACTCGAGCACGGCCTTTTCGCGCTCCGCTTTCTGGGCGGATTGAGCGGCTTCGTAGAAACGGCCGGCCTCGGCGTAAAGTCGGGCCGAGCGATCGTAGACACCCGTCTCGGCGTAGAGCTCCGCGGCGCGGTCCCACTGTTTGGCTTTTTCCAGGAGCTCGGCGGCCCGCGTCCGGTTTCCCGTGCGCACCGCGGAGTCCGCCGCTTGAGCGTACGCGCCGACCGCCTCGTAGCAATCGGCGGCGCGATCGTAGCGCTGGACCGACTCGAACACCTCGGCGGCCCGCACCTGGTCGCCGGCACGTAGAAACGACTCGGCCGCTTCGTGAGCGTTTCCGGACCTTAGGTGATGGTCGCCCTCGAGCGCGGCCGCGGTAAGCTCGTCGCCCGACCGGCGGTACATCGCCGACGCCTTCGGGATGAGCCCCGCTTTCTGGTAGAGCTCGGCGGCGTCCCGGTAGTGCTCGAGTTTTTCTCGGAGCACCGCGGCGCCCGCATACTGCTCGTAAGCCGTGAGAATGGTGGCTGCCCGTTCGGTTTCTCCCGAGCGCTCGAGAAGCGCGGCCGCGCGCTCCGCCGTGCGCACCTGGTCCGCGCGTCCGGCCCCGGAGCGATAACCGGCGGAGCCCGTCGATTCTAAAAGGTGCCGCTCGAGATTCGCCCCGGCGCGCCGATAGTCCCCGGACTTCTCGAAGGCTTCACCCGCCCGAATGTAGTTGGCGAGCTGTTCGTAGAGCTCACCGGCTTTCGCGAGCTCGCCTGCCTTCACGAAGTGCTGCGCGGCATCGTACCCCTGGCCGGCCTCGAGATAAGTGTGTGCGGCTTTCAAGTGATGTCCGAGGTCGCCGTAGAGACCGGCTGCCCGGAGCTTCTCCCCGGCCAACACGAACCACGGCGCGGCGTAGTCCTTCCGTCCCATTTTGAGGCAGAGCTCGCCGCACAGGTGGTACTCGTCGGCTTTCTCGTAGCAATCGATGGCGTCGGAAAACCGTCCCGCCTGCTCGTGGAGAAAAGCGGCTTTCGCCCAGTCGCCGGCGCGCTCGGCCCGTTTCACTTCGACTTGGTTTCGGAACGCGTTGACGCGGGGTCCCACGAAGCGATCGTAGGCGGCGGCCACGATTCGCGACCTAACGATCCGCCGGTGGGTCCACCGGAGCAAGCCGAGACCCAACAGTCCGTAGGCGACCCACCTTAGGCTTTCCCAAGAGACGTAGGGTTCTAGATAGCTAAAATCCACGGTACCGGAGTGGAATACAGGATCCGTGCCAGGGGTCAAACGCTGAAAAACCAAGGAGATCCCCGCAGAGTGACGTAGGGAGGGTCCTACGCCGTGCCGCGAGCCGGTCCCAGGCGTCCATCGAGAACGAGGGTCTTCAGGTAATCCGCGAAGCTCTCGCCCAAGTCCGCGCGCTTTAGCGCGTATTCGACCGTCGCCTTGAGAAAGCCAAGTCGGTTTCCGCAATCGTGACGCCGGCCTTCGAACTCGAAGCCGTAAATCGGCTGTGAAGCGAGGAGCGACCGCAGCCCGTTCGTGAGCTGAATCTCCCCCTGAGCATCACGCGCGGTGTCTGCGAGATGCTGGAAGAGCTCGGGGACCAGAATGTAGCGTCCGATGATGGCGAGATCGGACGGGGCGTCCTCGGGCCGTGGCTTTTCCACCAGGTCCGTCACGCGAAACAAGCGCTCGCCCGCGGGCTCGGCCCGAATGACGCCGTAGCTAGAAATCTCAGCCCGCGGCACGCGCTGAACGGCGAGAACGGGTGATTTCACTTTTTCGAAA
>Ga0247727_10019110_pt1 | contig 10668 bp, 6 predicted proteins | sample WisWelCaveWW1625_FD_202498 | JGI IMG/M metagenome (GOLD analysis project Ga0247727, IMG submission 202498) | Biofilm microbial communities from Wishing Well Cave, Virginia, United States - WW16-25 | ecosystem: Environmental > Aquatic > Deep subsurface > Groundwater > Cave microbial mat | place...
CGGTTGTCGAATACGCGCATTTCCTGCCGGAAAACTTGACGATCACTGCCGCGCTTTTCCCGGAGCTGCGCTATCGCGGCATTTATGAAGTCGTTCTTTATAATTCCAAATTGCAAATTCGCGGCAATTTCACGCCGCCGGGTTTCAATCAATTCAGCGTTTCGCCGGAAAACATTCTCTGGAAAGACGCTTTCCTCGCTTTGGGCTTGAGCGATTTGAAGGGCATTCGCGACGTCGTCAAAGTCAAATGGAACGACGATGAATTGACCGCCAATGCCGGCGTCGACTCGAAAGATGTTTTGGAAATCGGCATCAGCGTCAAGCCCAACGTCACGACGCAGACCGAAGGCTTTGTTTTTGCCGTTGATTTGGATTTGAATGGCAGCGGTGAAATGAGCTTCGCGCCGGTGGGCAAAGAAACCAAAGTGACGGTCGCTTCAAAATGGGGCAATCCAAGTTTTATCGGCGAGTTTTTGCCGAGCCGCCGGCAGGTTCAATCGGCCCAGTTTGACGCGGAATGGAAAGTGTTGCATCTCAACCGCAATTACCCGCAGCAATGGCTCGGCAGCCAGCATAAAATTGCGGAGTCCGTCTTCGGCGTGAGATTGCTGCTGCCGATTGATGAATATCAGAAAACCATGCGCACGGCCAAGTACGCCATCATGTTCATTGCGCTGACGTTTCTGACGTTCTTTCTCACCGAGGTGCTAAATAAAAAAGTTATTCATCCGATTCAATACATTTTGATCGGGCTGGCGTTGATTTTGTTTTATACTTTGCTGTTGTCTTTTTCTGAGCATATCAAATTCAACTCGGCGTATCTGCTGTCGAGTTTCGCGATCATCGCGCTCGTCACGGCGTACACGAAAAGTGTGTTGTCAAATAATATGGCCACCGCGATCATTGCCGGCGTCTTGGTTATTTTGTATGGTTTTCTTTATATTATCTTGCAACTGCAAGATTACGCCCTGCTGCTCGGCAGCATCGGCTTATTCATCATTCTCGCGATTGTGATGTACGTGACGCGAAAAATCGACTGGTTTGCAATTGGAAAATTTCCGGCCGAATCGCCGAAGTAAAAGGTGAACACGAACCAAGCAAAACGCTACGAAACGCGCTGCCGAAAGTGCTTAATTTAATTGTCGCGCCGCCATTGCCATTTAACCTTTATTCGGAGAAAATTGCAATGCGTTTCCAACTCCGCCATCGCCGCCGCGGCCCTGTTGTGCAAAGTGTTTTGATTCTTGCTTCGACCTTTTTGCTATCTCAACCCGGATGGCCGCAGAGTTCTGGCGCCCAATTTCTATTGCTTTCACCAAGCGCGGTGGCCAACGGCTTAGGCACCGGCTTGGTTGCCGCCAGCACGGAAGCGTCGGCAGTTTATTACAATCCCGCTGCACTATCACGACTCGGGCAAATCGCGCTGGAAGGGAATACGTTCAAACTGTTGCCGGAGTTCAACAACGAGGTGCGTTACTCTCATCTCGCCGGCGCGGTGAGAATCGGCGCCACGGGCAACTTTTGGCTCGGGGCGGGTTATACGCGATTGAGCCTGGGCGAGCAGATCATCACCGGCGAAGAGAGTCCGACAGCTATTGGCAAATTCGAGCCGTATGAATCGGCATTCACCTTGGCCGCCGCGGTAAAATTGGGAGAACGCGCACGCCTCGGAACCGCTTTCAAGTTTGTGCGCGTCAATCTCGCGCCGCCGGACAATGGAAGAGATGGTGACGCCTCCGCTTTTGCCGTTGATCTCGGATTTTTGTATGACGGCTTCCTGCAGTCGGCGCATGTTTCCAGAGCCCTCTTGAATCAACCGCTGCCGTGGCAGAAATGGGCGAACAATAAATTGCCGCCCGGATTTTCGTTGGGCGTGGCGCTGGCCAATATCGGCACGAGGTTGAAATTTATCGATGCAACGCAGACCGACCCGCTGCCGCAGAATCTGCGTGTGGGCCTGGCGTGGAATCTGATCGACACGGACGTGCTGGGGCTGGTCGCCACCGGCGAGTTCAACAAGATTCTTCTCAAATCCAGGAGCACGGGTTCAGCCGACGGCGTGATCAAATCCGTTTTCACCTCGTGGAGTGATCAAAGCCTGCGCGACGAATTCAGCGAGGCGCTCTACACTGGCGGCGTGGAAGCGAGCTTGTTGCAATTGGCAGCTATTCGCTTCGGACGTTATTGGGACGGCGTCGGGAGCGTCGGCTTTAACACCTTTGGTTATTCCATCGGGCCGCCGGCCGTGCGGTTTTCGTTCGCGCGCTTTTCACCGTTTAAATCGTCCTTCTTCGAGGCCTGGCGCATTTATTCGGTTTCACTCGGATTGAGTCAATTGCCTTTTTAAGAACATAAGCCGGACGAGCCGGAACCAAAAAGTAAAATTGTTTGACGGTTTGACTGTTGACGGTTCGCCGGTTAAACCATCCAACTGTAAAACCGGCGAACGGTCAAACTTTTTGCTTTTTCTGCACAGATTTCACTCTTTAGAGACTAAACTGAGCGATTCTGTTTTTGGAAAACGCAATAAAACGTTAGAGTTTTTCGGAGCACTACAATAATGAAGCGCCTTCTACGCAACAATAAAATCTCTTTCAATTTTCTGCTGTTCACGGCGTTTTTGTTCGCCGGCGCCGCCCGTGCCCAGTTTGAGCCGGAGTTCACCCATCCGGAGCTGAAATGGCGCACGATCGAGACGCCGCATTTTTACGTGCATTTTCACAATGGCGCGGAGCAGACGGCGAAACTCACCGCGAAGATTGCGGAAGACGTGTTCACGCCGATCACCTCGCTGTATGGCTACGTCCCGAACGGCAAGATTCATTTCGTCATCAAAGATTACGACGATTTCTCGAACGGCGCCGCGTATTACCTCGACAACAAAGTGGAAATCTGGGCGAGCGCATTAGATTTTGAATTGCGCGGCACGCACAATTGGCTGCGCAACGTGATCACGCATGAATTTGTCCACATGATCGCCCTTGGCGCCGCGCGCAAAGTGACGCGCCACATTCCCGCGTTGTACGTGCAGGACCTCGGCTACGAAGAAGAGAAACGTGACGACGTTTTGCTCGGCTATCCGAATCGCATTATCTCGTACCCGATTCCTTTCACCACCGTGCCGCCGTGGTTCGCCGAAGGCGTGGCGCAATATCAACTGCCGGAATTGCAATATGATTTGTGGGACTCGCATCGCGACATGATGCTGCGCACCGCCGTGGTCGAAGGCAAAATGCTCACCTATTCCGAAATGAACGCCTTCGGCAAAAACAGCATTGGCAGCGAGCGCGTTTACAATCAGGGTTATTCGTTTTCCGGCTACATGGCCGAGCGTTACGGCCTCGAGGCGCTGAAGAAAATTTCCAACAATATGCGCAGCCTGTGGCGCTTTTCATTCGACGGCGCGATCGATAAAGCCGTCGGCAAAAGTGGCGCGGAATTATATCGCGAATGGAAAAAACATCTCGAAGAAAAATACGCCGCGCAGTTGCGCGACATTCAAGCGCACAAAGTCGAAGGCGAATTGTTGCAACCGAAAGGCTCGGCAAATTTCTTTCCGCGCTGGTCGCCGGACGGCAAGTCGGTCGCGTTTCTCACCAACGAAGGCGCGGACTATCTTGGCCAGACCGTGCTGGTGGTGCGCGATCAGGCGAGCGGCAAAATCAAAGCGATCAAAGGCGGCGTGCATTATTCGTATGCGTGGTCGCCCGACGGCAAGCAAATCGTTTATGCGCGCAAATCGGAAAAAAATCCCCATCATTCGGTTTTCTATGATCTGTATTGGTATGATTTGAAATCCGGCAAAGAAAACCGTTTGACCAAAGCGGCGCGCGCGCACAGCCCGAGTTTCTCGCCCGGCGGCAATGCCGTTGCCTGCGTCATCAATGGCGACGGCACGCAAAATCTCGCGGTGTATGATCTCGCCAAAAAACAATTGAACCTGCTCACAACATATAAAAATCACGAACAGGTTTTTACGCCACAATGGGCGCCGGACGGCAACAAGATTTTATTCTCGCATTCTTTGCGCCGCGGCCGCGAACTTTATTTTTATGATTTGACCACGAATGAAATCATGCCGATTTTCGCGGATGCCGCAAGTAACGGCGACTACGCCTCGGATCGTCGCGACGCCGTGTTCAGCACCGACGGCAAAAAGATTTATTTCAGTTGGGATGAAAGCGGGATTTTCAATATTTATGAGCTTGAGCTCGCCAACAAACAAACCACGCCGTTGACAAACGTTATTGGCGGCGCCTTCATGCCGTCGGTCAATGCCCGCGGCGAGTTGGTATTCAGCACGTTCGTTGCCGAAGGTTATAAAATTGCGCTTCTGAAAAATCCGCAGCCCTTGCCGGCCGAGCAGACGCGTTACCTCACTTACAAAGACGAAGGCGCTCAACTCGCTTCAGCCAACGGCAACGGCCAACTCGCCAATCTCGACGTCAGCGGCATCAAGCACAAAGCTTATGATGACGGCAAGCTTCCGGATTATCAAAGCAAGCCGTACCGTGGCCATTACACCGCGGTGTCGTTTCTGCCGCGTCTGGCGTTTGATTACGGCACGACGAAGCTTGGCGGCTATTTTTATTCCGGCGATATGCTGGACAAACTCAATTTCATCGGCGGCGCGGCCATGAATCGCAAAAAAGATTATGACGCCTTTCTGCTGCTCGACTATAATAAATTCGGCCCCAATTTGTTCCTCGAAGTTTACAACCAGGTTTTTCACACGACGATTTACGATCCGACCATATTCGAGATCGATCGCGGCCGATTCGATTACCGGTATAATCTTTTGTTTGCCGAGGCCGGCCTGCGCGCCAGCCAAAATGCGCAGCATCACTCCAAGCTGAGTTTCATCTTTAATCGTTATGACGCCAAAGCGAGTTTTCGCGTCGGCGGCATCAAAGGGAGCCAGAACACGACTTATTATATCGGCAAAATCATTTCGTTGGAGCACTTTTACCGGCAGTTGCCGCGCGCCGTCGATGGGGAGATCAACCCGCGCGCCGGCCGCGAAGTCCATTTGCGCTACGATCGTGAATACAACGATTTTGTGGACGGCATCAAGCTGTCGAGTTACGGCACGTTGGTTGAAATTTACAAGCCTTACAATTTGCATCGCTTCGAGGGCGAGTGGACCGAGCACTTCGGCTTGCCCGGCCGCGCCGGTTTGACGCTCTACGGCCGCGGCGGTTATCTGACGGCGGCGGAAGCCGACAGCATCGACAGCTTCTTTCACTTTCATGCCGGCGGCTTGCCCGGCGTGCGCGGCTATCCGTTTTATAGCATGGAAGGCCGTTATCTGGCGCACGGTCGCGCAACGCTGCGCGTGCCGCTGTTCCGGCATATCGATATGTCGCTGCTGCATTTGTATTTTGACAAGATTTATCTCGGCGTGTCGTACGATTACGGCGGCGCGTTCGCCAAAACCGACGGCATGCGCCGCAAGCTGCACGACAGCATCAATTTGCAAATGCGCCTGAACCTGTCGTCGTTCTACGTTTTTCCGACGCAGATATTTTTCAACGCCGCGTACGGTTTCGACAAATTCAAATATCGCGAGGTGACGTACGGCCAGGAATGGCGTTATTATTTCGGTTTGTCGTTCGGGTTTTTAGATGAGTGAAATTCTTTGCTTCATCGAACCAACATCAATGGGGAGCATTACGTGATTTTTAATCTATGGCATCCAAGCCTGAAGATACAAGGCTAAAATAGTGAATCTTTATTCACCATGTGCGAGATTTTAAAAATCACGTAATGCACCCACATCAATGTCATCCCGAAGGGATCTTTTTAGAAACTAAGACCGCCTTTAAAAGCAAAAAAATCATTCTGAATGACATTATCATCATAGAGCGATTCCCATGAAATTAAAATTATTCACGGCCGTTTTTGCACTAATCCTTTCGGTCACGGCATTGTCGGCACAAGCTCCCAATTTCACCCCCGCCGCCTTGAGCCGCAACCCAAACGCACCGCTGACGTTAGCGGAATATCCTTCGCGTCACTTTACGGATTCGCTCGACACCGCGACAAAACCCGCGCAACGCTCCGTCGGCAAAGCGATGCTCTTTTCTGCCGTGGTTCCCGGCGCCGGCCAGTTTTATAATAAATCGTGGTTGAAAGGCCTCGCCTTCGTTGGCATTGAAGCCAGCGCGATCGCGATCAATGCGATTTACACGAGCCGTGGCAACAAACAGGAGGGCGTCTTCGAGCGTTATGCCGACGCGCATTGGAGTGAAGACGAGTATTGGGATTCGATTTTCGCGATGTGCCAGCGCGATCCGCAAAGCGCCGCTTATAACTGCCGCCGCGACGACCTCCCCTCGTTGCGGCGCTGGGAGCGCGATCATTTCAGCCATTTTTTGCCGGAAGAAAAAAATCAAACGTATTATGAGAACATCGGCAAATACGATCAATTCAATTTCGCCTGGAATGATTCCAATACGGAGCTCGGCCGCGATTCGGCAAATCGGGAGGCGTATACGAAAATGCGCCAGAAAGCCAACGATCAGTTTAAGATCGCGACGTACGGCGCCTCCGCGATCTTACTCAATCATATGTTCAGCATGTTTGACGCGGCGTATTCCACTTATCGATTCAACCGCGACCACGCGACGGCGACGATGGGGTTGGAGATGCAAAGGCACCACGACGAGTTGTTGCCGGCGTTGAGCCTGAGAATGAGCTGGTAGCGGATTGCGCCATGAGGGGAAAAGCATTTGTCATCGAAATAAAAAAATTCCCGCGGATTGATGAATCCCGCGGATAAAGCCTATCATCCGTGGGTTTCTTCAATCCGCGGGTAAAATCATTTTTTAAAATTATCCCCTTCTATGAAAATACGCTTTTTTTTCTTTGGTTTGGTCGTTGTATCGTCGGCTTCGGTTTTTTCGCAGAACAGCGGCGGCTCACAATTTTTCAATGCTCCATCGAGTTTGCTGCAACCGGATACATTAACGCCGTCAGCCGCGGTGAATGCGCCGACGATTGGCGGCGCCTTTATGCGCTCGATGCTGATTCCGGGTTGGGGCCAGCGCCGGGGCGGCGCGAAGACGGCGGCGCGGAATTTTTTGGTGACGGAAGTTTTGTTGTGGAGCGGCTTCACCGCGCTGGAAGTTTACGGCGGCTGGCAGAAAAATGATTATAAACTTTTCTCGGCGAGCCATGCCGGCGCGCAAACTGCCGGCAAAGACGATCAGTTTTTCGTTGAGATGGGAAATTTCATCAGCGTCGAGGAATACAACCAAGCGCGCCTGCGCCGCCGCGATGTGGAGGGGCTATATGATCCGGCGACGCATTTCTGGCGCTGGGACACGGACGCCAATCGCCAAAAGTTTTTCAACCTGCGCAAACGCAGCGACAAAGCTTACGCGCGCGCCGAGCTGGTCGCCGCCGCGGTGATCGCGAATCATATTGTCAGCGGCATTCACGCGGCCTGGGTGGCGCACAAAAAGGCCTCGCCAGAAGAGAAAGAGCGCGGGGAATTGCGCATTCCGCAATTTGGCATTATAACTTCGCCGGAGGAAGTGCGGGTGGTGGCGCGGTTGGAATTTTAAAAAATTTCCTGACTTTTTCTCCTCGCTTTATTTGTTTACCTGCGTGAGATCAAATCTTCGTCCTCCGGAATTGCGATCTTTCTTTATCTGCGACTGCAAAACGATGGGATCCTGTTATCTTGGCTTCGGTGACTTGACTGAGAGGCTTGATGTACCGCCATGGAAACGGCAAAACACAAACGCAGAAGAATTATTCTACTCTTTGTTTTCGGAATTGCCCTGCCTTGTTTTCTGCTGGGGTATCTGGCTTACCGCGGCATCCAAAATGATCAGGCGTTATTAGAGAGGGAAACGCTCAATCAACACCGGCGATTCGCGCGCCAGATCACGCAAGCGCTTCGCGAAAGTTTTTTGACCGCCGAGCATGGTTTTCTACGAGCTCTTGCCAATCGCCAAACGCGGCAAGAGCCCGCCTCTTGGCTTGCTCGCGATACTTTGAAAATTCAGTTTCCTGCCATCGAAGAAATCTTCCTTTTCGATCCTCGCGGCAGCATTCAGCTTCCTGTGACCCAGCTTCTTTTTACGCCTGACGGCAGCGCGCCATCCGTCTCCGCTCAACCGCGCTCGCCGACTTTCTTGAAGCTAATGCAAGAGGGCCAGCACTATGAATTTCAAGAGAATGCCCCTCAAAAAGCGTTGGCGATTTATCGACAAGCATTGGCGCACACCTCGCACCGGCAGACGCAAGCCGAATGGCTCAACGCGATGGCTCGAGCTCAAACCAAGCTGGTGTTGTTTACCGACGCGCTCCAATCGTATCAAAAACTCGCGCAAGACTACAGCCAAATAAGCATGGCGAGCGGCATGCCATTCGGATTGGCGGCTCGTCTCGAGCTGGGGTCTTTATTTTTAGCCACCAAAGATTCCTTGCGCGCCATTCAAACTTTCCTCGAATTATATAAGAATCTTCTTAATCGAGAATGGGTTCTTGAGAAATCGCCATACGAATTTTTTGCCCAGCAGATTACTGCGCCGATGGAGGCGATTTTTTCGCACGACAATTTATCGCCGCTCTTGCTACCGCGCCGCCATGCCTTCCAAAGATTGCAAGAGCAGGAAAAGCAGCAACGCGAAGCCACCACCAGGCTGCTCCTCTTCCAGGAAAAAGCCGGCCTGCCGTTGCTGGAAAAAATCTCTCGCCTCGTGCCCGCTCCTCTTAACTCCGATAATCGTTTTGCGCTGGAGATCGACCGGCAGAATTATCTGGTTTCTTTGCCGGAGGCGCCAGCAAAAAATGGGGGTTCTTTCGATGCGGTTTGGGGACTTTCGTTCAATCCTGACTATTTGAAGGCGCAACTTCTTCCGGAGGTCGTGCAGAAGCATATCTCCTCTGAAAATATTGGCTGGGTCGTCAAAGATAATAATGACGAGAGGCTTATGCAATCGGAAGAGGCGATCGTGGGAACAGCAACGATCAAGTCCGGCTTCGAGGGAAGTTTTCCGCCCTGGACGCTGGAGCTCTATCAAAAAGAGCCGCAACTTCTCGAAGCGCTTTTCGCTTCACGGCGCAGCATTTATTTTTACATCTTTCTGCTCATCGCCGGCATTCTGGGCTTTGGCCTGGCGCTGACGCTGCGCAGCGTGAATCGCGAGCTCGAGCTGGCGAAATTGAAGTCCGATTTTGTTTCCACGGTCTCGCACGAATTTAAAAGTCCGCTCACCGCCATTCGCCAGTATGCCGAAATGCTGCAAGCCGGCCGCGTGCCTTCCGAATCGCGGCGCCGGCAGTATTATGACGTGCTCGTCGAGCAAAGCGAGCGGCTTTCGATTTTGATCGACAACGTGTTGGATTTTGCCAGGATGGAAGAAGGGCGGAAAATGTTCGCCTTCGAGCCGATGGATATTTCCGGTTTGTTGCGCGAGATCGTGGCGCGCCTGCAGCATAGTCACGAGGGTTTTCAGATTCATGCCCAAATTCCTGAACCGCTGCCGGCGGTGAACGTGGATCGCCTCGCCATTTCACAAGTGCTGACCAATCTGCTGGACAATGCCATCAAATATTCCGGTGACGCCAACCGGATTGAGGTGCGCGCGTTTGCCGAGAACCAGCATCTGGTGATTGCAGTGCAGGATTATGGCATTGGCATTGCGAAAAAAGAAACAGATAAAATTTTTGAGCGCTTCTATCGCGGCAGCGATCAGCACACCCACACCGTGAAAGGCACGGGCCTGGGATTGACGCTTGTGAAACAAATTGTGGAAGCGCATCGCGGCACGGTTGAAGTTGAAAGTGAGCCTGGGCAGGGAAGCACATTTTCAATAAGACTGCCGCTTTCTTGATTTCCCGAACTCTTTAAATTTTTGAATTCACAATTGGAGAAAGAAACATGGACAAGGAAGAAATGAAGAAAAGAACAAATTTAATGAAAGAGACCGATGAGATTATCGCTATTGTTGTCTCTTCCATAAAGACATCGCGAGGTGGTAAAAGATGAAGCGAGGCTCCGCAATCCGCAATCAAAAGTCCGCAATGGAAAGAGTTCTTATCATCGAAGACGAGGCGCGCATCCTCATGGGCTTGGAAGATGATCTCGGCCTCGAAGGTTATGACGTGTCAACCGCAAAAGACGGCGTGCAAGGTTTGGCGATGGCTAAAGAGAAAGCCTACGATCTGATTATTCTCGACATTATGCTGCCGAAGTTAAATGGCTTCGAAGTTTGCAAACAATTGCGCCAAGCTGGAATGACGACGCCGATTCTGATGTTGACGGCCAAAAGCCAGGAGGTGGATAAAGTTCTCGGCCTGGAGCTTGGCGCGGACGATTACGTCACCAAGCCGTTCAGCCCGCGCGAATTGCTGGCGCGCGTGAAAGCGCTGCTTCGCCGCAGCAAGCCGAATCAGCCGGAAAGTGTTCTTTTCCATTGCGGCGATCTCGAAGTTGATTTCAAAAAGTACGAAGTTAAAAAAGCCGGGCGCCCCATTCACTTAACGGCGCTCGAATTTAACTTGCTCCACCTTTTTTTCCAGCATCAAAATGAAGTTCTCAGCCGCGACTTTATTCTCGACCAGATTTGGGGGGAGGAGGTGTACATCACCAACCGCACGGTTGATACGCACGTGGCGCAATTGCGGAAGAAGATCGAGGATGATCCGGGTAAC
>Ga0247727_10019111_pt1 | contig 10668 bp, 10 predicted proteins | sample WisWelCaveWW1625_FD_202498 | JGI IMG/M metagenome (GOLD analysis project Ga0247727, IMG submission 202498) | Biofilm microbial communities from Wishing Well Cave, Virginia, United States - WW16-25 | ecosystem: Environmental > Aquatic > Deep subsurface > Groundwater > Cave microbial mat | place...
ACGGGCTGTCTAATTTTTACCAACGCAAACGGGAAGTGGTCAAAGCCCGAAAATTCTAAACTGGACTGTGATAATGGGTTCTACGCGATGGCGCAACCCTACGGGGATTTTCTATCCTATTCTGGTCTCGGTCTTCGTCGAATAATCAACGGGAGACTGTTAGATTCCAATCAGGGATTCCCAACAAGACTTAAGCTATATAAGCCCACTGCCAGGGATGATCACGTCTACGCCATAGCCGGTAGTAATAAATTCTCTCTGCTCTATGCCAGCAAGGATGGCGGCAAGACATGGAATGTCGTAGACGCACCCATGCGGGCGAGGTCTGAAGTGGTAGAGGTTGAGGTTAGCCCTCACAACTCTAAAATCGTGGTTCTCATCCTTCGGAATGTTCCATCCATCCACAATATTTGGGATCCAGAGTTAAAGTATTACATCTACAAAACAATGAATGCGGGTCGATCCTGGTTGTTTTGCAAATCGGTACGCGCCGCGGGGGGCTCAACGATAATCGCATTCGATCGGGTCAATGCAGGCACTGTTTACATTCGAATCGGACTTTCGCTATATCGCAGTACGCAGAACGGCCTCTCTCCAGAATTCGCCTCAGCCCCATGGATATATGATCTGGTAGTCGATCCGTTTGTATCGGGAAGGCTGTACGCTACGAATTGCGAAGGCGTTCTGCGTAGCGACGACTCCGGCAAGACATTTTTTGATGCATCGAACGGCATTCCCAAGCTTGACTATTGCTCGGCTGTGTACATTAGTGCCTTACCGAAAAAGGGTCAATTCTTAGTGCAAAACGACCAAAATGCAATGATGCACACTATCGATGGAGGGAAGAACTGGAAAAAGATATCGAAAGTTCCTTCAGGATGGTCGGGACTTGGATCGTATCGTCCTCCGGGTGCGAGACGGTTCTATGCCAGAAGTAAATCGGTGATTTTTGCAAGCTCAAACCATGGGATGTTCAAGAGCACTGATTCAGCAAACACGTGGCAACGAATTCCTTTGACTGTGGGTGTATATGATATGTCCGATCCGAGCCTTGGCCCTCTCTACCTCTTGCCAGGTTACGGTTATGGAGGGCTACTCAAAGAGGAAAAGTAGTTATCATCATTTCGGGCCACGCTCATGGATTCTTGCCAATTCTGCATACTTGCGTGCAAGTATCGCACTTTGGCACTATGATACACGTCTTCCGGCGTGACAGCCATTTCATTGAACGGAAGGTGCCTCTCCGTGTTTTGACTGAACTTCTTTTATTTTTTTAAAGATGAAAATTTCTGACGGAGCTCGCTGAACCACCCTAACACCACGGTCAGTTGCGTAGCATTTGCGGTTATTTCCTCGGCCGACGTTACCAGGAATTTGTTTCCATCGCGGGAAATATCATGGATGGATATAACGGAGGCGGGCAGCGTAACAATCTTTTGTGGCGGTGAAAAGCTGATCGTGGGCTCCTGGCTGACATCCACTTTCAGTACTGTTCCAGTTTGCGCATAATACAGCGCCTTCCCCGGGGGATCCCAGACCGGCGCGCAATCAACTCCTCCGTTCGATATTACCCATTTACCGTTCATTTGCGGGTCTGGCGCCACGTAAACTTCATTACGGCCGGATTCATCCGAAATGTATGCGAGCAGACGGCCGTCCGGTGAAAGCCGGGGCGCATTTGCCGAAAAAGAATCCTGAAGAACTGGCCTGGATTCATGTGTTCCTTCGAGCGACATAGACCAGAGGTCGCCATTGTTGCTGTAGATTACGGACTATATTTGTATCGACGACCGAATAACGCAACATTTGGCGGGTCTGGTACGATAATATAAACAAGGAGGGTCGATATGGGTAATTCTATCGGTCCCATGGGCGCCGGGCAAACCTCAGCGATTTCTAATGCGGATACTCAATCCACAACAGTGATGGTGGGCGAGACAAAGCTATCGCAAATAGCGGAACGTCTCGGCATTCCACTGCACGCGTTGATTGCAGCGAATCCCAACATCAATCCGGGAAACGTCAATGCAGGTCAGGAATTAAAACTGCCGGTACATGCAGAAGGCAAGGCGCCACAGGCTCCGGTCACTCAGGAAGCGCCGGTAACACAGCAGTCGCACACAAAATCGCAAACCAGAGAGTTCGGATTGGGCGGAGTGATGCGCCAGCTTCAACTCAAACAAATGCTTGGCGCTGAGTCCATAGCAAAGCCTCCAATGTTTGATGGCGTGAAATCCGCTGACTCGGAACTTAAACGAACTCCTGAAATGCGCTTGGCGCTGCTGCCCTATCAACTGAATTCATTGAACGTACCTCAGAAAGTTCGCGATGAATTACTCGCCCAGGGATCGAAGCTGAAAGGGAATGAATTGGATAGCTTCATGAATCGCGTTGACCTGGCGTTAGGATCGAAAGATCCAACGGGTGAAGTGAAATCGCTGATCATGGGCGGACGCATCGATGCATATAAGGAATCATTCAATTCCGCATATGAAGTGAACGGAAAACAGGTGAATGCACAACCGCATTTCCGCATTGGCGATTCGCCGTTTGGAACCGGGCACAGCGGGCCTCCGGGACGCCGCGGTTCTTCCGCTGTACAGGAAGATCTGACCAGGCTGATTCAAACCGGAGACAAAGCGCACTGGAATGACAAAATGAAACACGCTGTGCACATGGTCGCGTGGGGGCGTGGAAACGCAGAGCAGATCCAGATGGTAACTCAATCCTTGATCCGGTCCGGACAATTCGATCAAGCAAAGAAAGATCATCCTGGCTTGAGCGACTCCGACACGATCCGGATGATGCAGTGGGATCACGGAATCGGTATCGATTGTGCCGGATATGTTCAACAAGCATTTCTAGGAGTGCATGGTGGGACCCGGGAGAAGTATGGCTTTCAGAAGCGAATCGGCGATGAAAATTTGATGTACCTGAAAGGCAAGTTTAACGAAGTAAAGCCGGCAAATGTAAAACCGGGCGATCTGATTGCGCTGAATCCACCCGATAAGAAGGACGTCGGACACACCATCCTGGTTCGTGATCATCATGAGATGGGAGAGTTAGAGCGTAACGCGCTGTACAAAAATCTGTCTGCATTCGCGGGTCCTGGCGATAAGGTCCACATTTATTCGGGCGATGCTTCCTGGAGCGGTGGAGCAGATGGAGATCTAAAAGGTGGTGTGCAGCGCAGGACTTTTCTCTACAACGAAACAACCGGCAAGTGGGCCGATGCAACGCCGGCCGCCACCGGCGGGTACGACGTTGCGCCGTCCAATTCGAACGGCCCGTATAATCATCCGCTAAACGGGATTTATCGTCCGAAAGGGGAGTAACCGTACATTTGTAGCTTTTGCCATACTAACTTACTGGGAAGGTCAGAGTTACACGGTCCATAGAACTCCTGCGGTTCAAATTCAAAATTATTGCTTTCAGAAAATCTTTTCCAGATGAACAAGAATATCGGCATCATAACATACCTCGAAGCCGTAACTGAATTTCGGATAGAATAGGCAGCTATGAGGCACCGATTTCTTTTTGTTTTCTTGATTCTGGCGCCGGTAATTGTTGGCGCGGAGACCTTGCGATACACAGTTCTGCTTTCCGGCAACAAGGCGGGCAATCAGGTAGTGGAGACTGCGGATATCGGTGATTTGCATATCACGTTTGAATACAATGACCGCGGTCGCGGCCCCCGGCTGGATGCGCGCATGACGATCAATGCGGACGGCATTCCTGTAGCCGTGGAAACTACTGGAAACGATTACCTGAAAGCACCTGTGGTAGAGAAATTCGAATTCAGGAAAAATAAGGCTTCCTGGAAGAATGTGGGTGAGCAGGGTGAGAAGGTGATTGAGGGCAGCGCGTATTATCTCAGCTTCAACGGAGTTCCGCAGGATCTTGGATTGCTGGCGCACGCGTTGTTGAAAGCGCCCGATCAAAAGATGGCGTTGCTGCCCGAAGGGGAAGCGCGGATAGAGCGCATTGGAGAAAGGACAGTAACCGCGGATGGCGTGAACTCGAAAGTGATTCATTACGCTATCGCTGGATTGGAGTTTATTCCTACGCAACTCTGGTTGGACGATTCCGGAATCTTGTTTGCGAGCGGGAATTCCTGGTTCAGTGTGATCCGCGAGGGATGGGAATCCACCCTGGCGGAACTGGTCCAGGAACAGGATGCATATCAGGCGCAGCAATCATCGCGAATCGCGGTGCGTCTTGCAAAGAAACCGGAATCGCCGATTGTGATCCGCGGTGCAAATGTCTTTGATTCGGAGAAAGGAATTTCGCATCCAGGCTGGTCCGTTCTGGTTTCTGGAAACAGGATTCTGAAAGTCGGGCCGGACCCTGAGATATCGGTTGATCCGGATAGCCGGGTCATTGATGCGAAGGGGATGACCGTTCTGCCCGGACTGTGGGACATGCATGTTCATCTTGGCGATTCCGACGGCCCATTGCACCTGGCTGCCGGTGTCACATCGGTTCGTGATATGGCGAACGATATCGATAAAGTCCTGCAGCTAAAAAAGGACTACGACAGCTCTGCCGCGATTGGTCCCCGGGTTATACTTGCCGGATTTATTGATGGTCCCGGTCCGTATCAGGGGCCATCTAAAATTCTTGCCGGCAATGAGAAGGACGCGCGCGCCTTTGTGGACCGTTATGCGGAACTGGGTTACGAACAAATCAAAATCTACAGTTCGTTGAAGGCCGAACTGGTGCCGGCGATCATTGAAGAAGCGCACAAAAAGGGACTCCGAATCAGCGGTCACATTCCCGCATTCATGACGGCCGAACAGTTGATCCGGATGGGACTCGATGAGATCCAGCATGTGAATTTCCTGATCCTCAATTTCCTTCCGGAAGTTCAGGACACCCGAACGCCTGCCAGATTCACGGCGGTCGCGGAGCATGCGGCGGAACTGGATCTGAAATCACGGAAAGTCCTTGATTTTATTTCGTTGCTGAAGGAACGAAAAACCGTCCTGGATCCAACCTTGAATGTATTCGAAAGCATGTTTGTGGATCGCCCCGGGAAAACTTCAGTTTCTTTCGCCCCGGTTGCGGACCGGCTACCATCACAGGTCCGCCGTGGATTACTGGGTGGTGGTCTTCCGGTTCCTGAGGGCATGGATCAGCGTTACCATGATTCGCTCCGTGCCATGTCGGATTTTCTGAAAATTCTCTATGATGCCGGGATTACCATTGTTGCGGGCACGGATTCGCTGGCCGGTTTTGCTTTGCACCACGAATTGGAGATCTACTCACAGGCCGGAATTCCGGCGCCACAGGTGCTGCAGATCGCCACAATCGTTCCGGCGCGAGTGATGAACCGGGACACAGAACTGGGCTCGATCGCGCCTGGAAAACTTGCCGACCTGGTGTTGATTGAAGGCGATCCTTCGAAGAATATCAGCGATATCCGCAATGTCCGGTGGGTCATCAAGGACGGTATTTTGTTTCAGGCATCCGACCTTTGCGCAGCCGCAGGCATCCGTCCGTAAGTTTGGCCCTGGATTGAACTCGCGGTGAGGGCGAGAGAAAGAGCGCAGGCCCTTAGCATATCAAAGTTTAGAATATTCTTTTTGAGGCTTGTAGCTTCAATTGTATTCTACTAGAATAATAATGAAGCAAGGAGATCTGCCATGTCAAAAACTTTGACTCTTCGGGTTGATAGCCGTACTTACAAAACGTTTGTAGACCGGGCCAAATCCCAGAATAGATCGCTTGCAAATTTTATAGAAAATGCCGTTAAAGAGCATGTTTTGGAGCAGGACTTTGTAGATGATTATGAAATGGCTGAAATTCTGTCTGACGAACTTCTTGTGCGCAGACTGAAGAGAGGGTCAAAAGAAGTCGTACGGAAAAAAGGAAAGTTGATTGGCTAATATCTACAGGGTTTTCGAGACCGATGGTTTTCAAAAAGATCTTCGAAAAATTGCTCGATCAGGACTCCCGGGGTTGAAGACTAAGCTGCTGAAACATGTTTACCCCCAGCTTCGGGAAGAGCCACATTTCGGACTTAACATCAAACGTCTCCAGAATTGGGAGCCGCCGACCTGGCGATACAGGATAGGCTTCTGGCGATTCTTCTATGAAATCAGCGAAAAGGAGAGGATTGTCTACATGACCGTGGCGGACCACGGTAGCCGCGCATATGGTCCGTGATTCTTCTTCTTAATTACAAGTTGCTGCCACTCATTTGGCAATGTAGGCAGCGTCAAAGTAAATGTCAACTGATGTGCTTACAGAAAGCGTAAAGCGCGTCATAAACGGGAAACTCTTTTTCCAGAATCTGGTGGTCCGTCAGTTCCATCAACGAGAATCCAATTGCAATCGCTTTCAGGCCGGGAGCTTCTGCGGTCCCGTAAAGATCGTCTTTTACATCAGCGCCATGCACAATTTTTGCAAGTCGTTGCAGAGCAGGATCCTCCAGCCTGTATTTTTCCAGAATAGCTTCAAACGAACATCTCCCTTCATGATGGCCCAGGTCAACGTCCGGTATGTCGTAAGGGATCGCTCCCTGAGTGACGGCAATCTCCATAACATTTTCGGGTTCGACAAACAGGAATTCGGCTTCCGGATCCACAAAATTACGAATCAGCCACGGACATGCAACGCGATCCACCTTCACGTGTTTTCGCGTAACCCATTTCATGGTTAAAATCTTAACTCAATCGCGGTCACTTCGAAAGGCGTCTATGGCAAGTGCGGCAAGTGGGTGCACGAAAAATTTGTTGTAAGCTCTGAAAATTGTTTTGTACCGCCCACGTCCCGTGGGGCCGAGCTCGAGCATAAAAGGCCGCCGGAGGCGGTCGTTACACCCATTGCAATTCTTCCGGGATAGGGTAATGGTTCTTTGAATGGCTGATATAATTGCCTGTCTTTTATCCGATGAAGAATTCAGCTATGAAAATATTTTGTTTGGCGTTTGCCATTCTGTTCTGCGCCACTCTTCAGGGTGAAGAGTCAGGTGGCATCAAAGTAATTCGCGCAGGAAAGATGCTGGATGTGAAAACCGGAAAATTGATCGAGAACCCGGTCATTGTTTTGAAAGGGGACTTTATTGATTCGATCAACCCGAAAGTAATTCCCGACAAGGCGGAAGTGCTTGACCTGCACGATCTGATTTTGCTGCCCGGCTTAATCGATGTTCATACCCATCTGACTTATGATGCCGGCAACTACTGGCTTGATCTGGGTCGGCACCCGCACGCCGCCGCTGCTGCTTACTCTATGGTAGGAGTGAAGAATGCACGAATCACACTTCTGGCAGGATTCACAACAGTGCGCGATCTGGGCGCCTGCTGCTATGCCGACATCAACTTAATGCGAGCTATCGAGAAGAATCTCGTGGATGGTCCATCGGTTTTTCCTTCCGGAAACATCATCGCTACAACCGGCAGCGCCTGCGATCAAACCAGGGCAGATCCATCGATTGTTCAACCGGGTCCTGAATACGGATTGGGAGATGATCCCGACTCTATCGTTAAAGCCGTTCGAACTCAGATCAAGTACGGCGCCAAAGTCATTAAAACTTGTTCAGATAATGATAATTATTCGGAACAGGAGCTAAAGCTGATGGCGGACACGGCCCATCAACGCCGTATAAAATTTGCGGTTCATGTATGGGAAGAAAAGAGCGTCCGCAATGCAGTGAACGCCGGAGCGGATTCCGTTGAGCACGCCGGCATCATGAGTGATGACATTCTTGATGAGATGGTGCGAAGAGGAACATATCTCGTTCCAACTATGTATACGCTTGATACGATGGATCTTTCGCAAATGAAGCCGGAGACACGAGTTCAAGTAGAAAAAGAGCTTCCAATGTTTGAAGATGCATTTCGACGTTCGCTCAAGAAGGGACTGAAGATAGCGTTTGGCAGCGATACCGGCCAGATTCCGCATGGTGAAAATGCACGAGAGTTTTATGCAATGGTAAAGCGTGGTATGACTCCGCTTCACGCAATACAATCGGCTACATGTAATGCTGCCGATTTAATGTCTCTGACCGATCGCGGTTTGATTGCTGAAGGATTGCGGGCTGATTTGATCGGAGTGGCCGGCGATCCTTTGGAGGACATTCGCGCTCTGGAAAAACCGGCTTTCGTGATGAAAGCCGGCAAAGTCTACAAACAGTTTGCCGACTAGACTCCGCTGATGCGCGACTTCACGCACCGAACTATTTCGATTGATACAGAACTCGATAAAGACTACACTTGATTCAACTCTCATTATTGATTCTTGGAGGCTACTATGATCAAGGGTGTTGATGGCGGCGGACCATCGGCGATTCCTCAAGATACTTCTGTAAATAAACAGGAAGCCGCGAAATCTTCAGAACCGGTACAGAACCAGACTCAGCAGGATTCGCCCGAGGCTCTGAAGGGCGCACAATCGGTTGCAACAGATCGCATTTCGGAAACATCCATTACCAGCAGAATTCTGGCATCTCAATTGCAGGCCCAGCTCGCTCCGGAAAAACCGGTGGCCGTTGTGGGCAGCGCGGCTGTTGATAAACCTGTTCTGATTAAGGATGGCAATAATAATCCGGCCGAAGTAAAAGACATGCAACATCAGTTGAATGAATTCCGCGCGCGAAAGGGTCTTGAGCCTTTAACTGAAGATGGGAAATTCGGTCCATTGACGAAGGCTGCAGCACAGCAGTTCCAGGAAGCAAACGGCCTGAAGAAGGATGGCATCATTGGTCCAAATACTCGTGACCGCCTGGCTCTTGAAAACAATTCCAATTTTCAAAAACTGAATCCCGATTCACAAAGCGAAATTCGCAATCAAATGAATGGCGCGTCAAAAGACCCTGTTGCAAGACAAAATCTTCTTCTAATCGGGACGGATGAGAATTTCGGAAAGCTATCGCCGGCAGATCAAAAAACGAAATTGCAGGATGTCAATGGAACGGCCAGTAATATCGCAGAAAAGAAAATGCAAGGCTTGAACAATGAACAATTGCTGAAGCTGGCTGAATCTCCAGGCGGTAAAGAACAATTGAACAGCTTGAAAATTGCATTGCAAAATGGTCCGCAAACACCGGCAACTCTCAAAGAAATGGACCGCATCAATTCCGCTACGTTCACCCCGGCGGCCGGACTCAAGTTTGCGGTGGGCACAAAACCAGCTGATCAAGCAGCTTATCTGCATCTGGTTCGTCGTGAAATGCTCACTTCTCCTTCTCTTGCAAAGACCATGAATGAAATCAATGCAGATAAGGCGAATCCCGTTACCGTGAATGTCGGACGAGATATGAAAAATGTCAGGTTGGACGTCGATCGGGCGAACGGACGTCAGGACATCGATCTTGCCGATTTTGACAAACTTCCGGTTACACCTACAGCACAAAATCCTAATGGCATTACTCAGGGTGAAGTTCTGGCGCATGCCATGAGAGAAGCCAAAGAAAGGGCAATCGACCGGAATAATAAAGCTCCGGAGCCGGATCAGCACAAAAAGGCGCATACCGCGGCTATCAATCAGGAAAACGAATATCGCAAAGATATCGGCCAGAAAACTTTTCGTAAATTACCACCGGACGATGAGACCGTGGTCGATAATAACCTGGGCGACATCAGTTTGATTATTCACTTTGATGGACCACCTCCGAACGATGAGGAATTGAAATTCGATAAGCAACAAAAGCTGCAACGTTGAGAGTATTCTGGTTCTTTTTAATGATTTCAGGAGGACTTATGGAAACCGAAAATAATTCTCCAGTTCAGATAGCGGAAGGATACCTGCATGAACTAGTGCGGGAAAGTCATCTTGTATTTATTGGTACAGTACTTTCTCTTGGAAAACCGCCACTGGATTGGAGCGGCTATGGCAGCGCATATCAAACTGTGAACTACAAGGTTGAAAAAATCTTGAAAGGTCAGCACAGCACTCCCGAAATAGCGATCAACCATGTGGTCGTTTACGGGAGCAAAACTGCACAGCAAGGAGAAACCCCTGGCCTTTCTCCTGATCTATTTGCAGTCAACGCAAAGCTCATTGTATCCGCACAGAAAACGCAAAGCGGTGTGTGGAAAGCCCTTGCCGAGGATACCGGCGCCCTTCCCGCAACTCAGGAATGGTTGCAGAAAATGGAATCCGCCATCCTCGCAAAATAGCGGTTCTGTCCGACAGATAAAAAAGGCGAATCAGCGACACGCCTGCGGATGAACCGCGTGCTGCGTCGCTCTAGGTCTAATCTAATCTAGGCGCCTCCGGTGTTTGCGTTCAAGGCGTCCTTAATTGCCGTCGCAATGCTGTCAACTTCCTGGCGGGTGATTGACGCTGTGTTCGTTTTGTGTCGCCAGGCTTTTTCCGCAACCTTAATGGTGAATTTACCTCCGGTCTTTCTGCTTTGTTCAGTATTGGTTAGTTTGATCTTGAACTTGTAGACCGTTCCCGATGGCGTGGCACTGACTGTGGCATCCCAATGGCGCATTTAAATTCCTCCGTTCATTAGATTAAAGCAGGTTCGCGCCGGCAATTCAATTCGGCAATCCGATCGAACGCATCAACTCTTCAAAGCGCGGATCGGAATGAAGCGGGTCAAATCTTGGATCAGTGTTTACGAAAGGCAGGTACTCTGCGCGTTGTTCGTAAGCCTTTTTCAGCCAATCAAGAGCCTGCTCGTTTTGATTCAGTCCTGCGTAAATTAATGCGTAC